>Ga0210402_10000223_pt1 | contig 65752 bp, 62 predicted proteins | sample IncBWC7MmetaG_FD_161055 | JGI IMG/M metagenome (GOLD analysis project Ga0210402, IMG submission 161055) | Forest soil microbial communities from Barre Woods Harvard Forest LTER site, Petersham, Massachusetts, United States - Inc-BW-C-7-M | ecosystem: Environmental > Terrestrial > Soil >...
CAACTCCTGGCTCGTCGGCCTGGTCGATAATTGCTAAGAATATTCGACTAGGACTGGTTGTTCCTACAGAACGGCCTCGCCCTAATTGGGTTCTCGCAAGGATGCTCGCCAGGACCTCTGATCCCAATCCCTACACACTCATCGACCAGTTCATTGTACTCCAGGCGGTTACCGATCGAGACTTCTCGGGGGAAGCTCTCTTCCCCGTGATAATCAAAGCCGGCGCGAGTGGCCAGGTGCAATCCTATAAGCAAAGGTTTGAATTCTTCAATTTTTACAGCTTCTACAGCGAAGACGCCGTGATGTTCGAACTGGACAGTAACACAGAGCGGCTCGTAGACCCGATCAATCACTCACCACAGTTCCAAGTCGACATGTTTGAAGCCTCGCCTTTTTCAAGAACTGACATGGGACTCTGGTCGACCGTTATTTGAGGTCGCGAGACAAATCTGCGAGCGTGATACGAGCTGAGTAAACTGTTTTCCCTATCCAGTAGAGCAGGCGGCCTCATATCGACGACTCGGAAAGACGGCTATCCCACCTTTCGACGGAGAAGGGTTCAGGTTCAGCATGGGCACCGCACGCTGCCTTGTCCACGTTCGAGGCGGCGACGGACGTCAAGGGCTCGGCTTGTCGGAGGATACACAACGATATATATTACCGATGCATATCAGAGCGGGTGACCATGTCCGACACCGCCGTCGCGAAAATCTTTATGCACGGTCGCAGCCAAGCCGTGCGCTTGCCTTTGGCTTTCCGTTTGCCGGGCGATCGCGTGCGCGTGCGCCGGGTCGAAGCGGGGATTCTGCTCGAGCCGATGGCGACGGATATCGATGCCTGGTTCTCCGAGCTCGACCGCTTTGCCGACGTGCCTTTTATGGAAGATGGGCGCCGCCAGCCGCCGATGCCCGCAAGCGTTGATTTGTTCGATGAGCTATCTCCTCGACACCAACGCCGTCATCGCGCTGCTCAGGAATAACCCGCCCGGCGTACGGATCCGGTTGCGGCTCGTTGTCTCGCGCGGGGCCTCGGTTGCCGTCTCCTCGATCGTTCTCTACGAGCTGTGGTATGGCGTTGCCCGCAGCGAACGCCGCCGCGAGAACGCGGAGCGACTGCGCGTCTTCCTGTCGGGCAATATTGCCGTCGTTCCTTTCGCCGAAGAAGACGCCATGGCTGCCGGCGATCTACGCGCCGCGTTGGAGACGGCAGGAACCCCGATCGGCCCCTATGACCTGTTGATCGCCGCCCAAGCCCGACGAAGCGGAACGACTTTGGTCACGGCGAATGTGTCGGAATTCGCTCGGGTCGATGGTCTCGTCTGGCAAGACTGGACTGCCACAGATTGAGCATCGCAACCGGAGCGCCGGTGTTGCCGCGCTTGGCAACGGCGCGGCCGGCTTCTCAAGCTGCCGCACCCTTCCGATTTGGAGAGGAGCCGCTATGCGCTGGATCCATCTGATTGTGATCGTCCTGTTTGCGGCTGCGACCTTTTTGTTTGCCGTACAGAATCTCGAGGTCGTCACGATGTCCTTTCTCGGGTTCAGCGCCGGCGCGCCGCTCGCATTGCTGACCGCCATTGCCTACCTCCTCGGCGCGGCAACGGGTGGCAGCCTGTTCGCTTTGCTGCGTCGATCAGTCATAGGATCCGGGCTGCGGCGGAGCGACACGCACTAGCCTGGAACGCCGAATTACTCGGCAGGTGCACCGAAGAGCTCCGGTTCCCGGCGCAGCTCGGCGCGCGCTTACCGGATTATCCGCATCGCCGATGACAGCCCGAGAGAGGCAATCACCGCGGCCACGGCGATGTCCGGCAATGAACTTCCCGACACCCACACACCGGCCCCGGCGGCCATGACGGCGAGGTTGGCGATGCCGTCGTTGCGCGTGCATAGCCAGACCGACATCGCCTGGCTGTCGGCGGCGCGGTAGCGATACAACAAACCGGCAACCGCGAGATTGGCGGCAAGGGCAAGGAGGCCGATCGCCCCCATCAGCTCAGCACGGGGTACCGTCGCCGTGATCGCGTGGGAGACCGTGCCGGCGGCGACCCATAAACCGAAGAAGCCCATGACAGCGCCCTTGAGCAGTGCTGCCCGGGCGCGCGAGTGCAGCGCCTCGAGAGGTCAAGAGTAGGAAGAAATTGACGATCGGCTGGATCAGCGCTGTGCGTTCTTCGAGACGGCCGCGGCGCGACCTCCTCAGAATGAGGGGTTATCAATCACTTCCTCATGCTGGGGAGCACCCGCGAGGGTGCGTCTCGAAGCACGCAACGACGCCGATGCATCCCTGGTCGTATTCCGCGGCCAAAGTAGGTTACGCGTTGCTCGCCTCAGCTTCGGGGCGCGTGCTTGGAGAGGATGCGCTGCAGGGTGCGGCGGTGCATCTTGAGGCGGCGGGCGGTTTCCGAGACGTTGCGGTCGCACATTTCGAAGACGCGCTGGATGTGCTCCCAGCGCACCCGATCGGCCGACATCGGGTCTTCCGGCGGCTCGGGAGTGCCATCTTCCTGGGCGAGGAGGGCGCGCTCGACGGCGTCGGCATCGGCGGGCTTTGGCAGATAGTCGATCGCCCCCGCCTTGACCGCCGCGACGGCCGTCGCAATGTTGCCGTACCCGGTCAGCATCACGATGCGAGCACCGGGGCGGGCCCGGCGCAGCGCGCTGACGACATCGAACCCGCGGCCGTCGCCTAGCCGCATGTCGACGACGGCAAAGGCCGGCGGCTGATCGGTCGCCGCGGCGATCCCGCCGGCGACAGAATCCGCCGTGGCGACGACAAAGCCGCGCCGCTCCATCGCCCGGGCGAGGCGCTGGCACAGCGGCGCATCGTCGTCGACGATCAACAACGTACGCTCGGATTCGGGAAGGCTGCGCAGTGCTGCCGAGATCCCCTCAGCCAAGCCGGCGCGATTGGATCGTTCACTCTCACTCATCGCATTTGCCCCTCGGTCCGTTACCCCCTTGCGCGCCATCCCAGGCTCAGCGCCCGCTCGGGACGAGCGCGCATCGCCGCCGCAGGCGGACGGGCTCCTTCGACAGTTTCCAGATTGGCACGATTCCAGGAAATCGCAACATGCGCGCCGCCATCGATAAGATTGTCGAAGGCGAGCCTCGCACCGCTGCGCTCGAGCAGGGTCTGCGCGATAAAGATGCCGAGCCCCATATGGTCCGTCACACCGGCGCGCGTCGAAAGATAAGGCTCGCCAAGGCGCCCGAGCAGGTGGAGCGGAAACCCCGGTCCGTCATCGCCGATCTCGATCGTGACGGTCGCCGCATCCCAGAAAGTGGTGATGTTGACCTCGCGCGCGGCGAACTGGACAGCGTTTTGAATGAGGTTGGTGAGCCCGTGCATGATCTCGGGGCTGCGTCGAACCAGCGGCTCCTCACCTGCAGGCTCGCCGGCCGTCGCGAGGATCAGCCTCACCCCTTGATCACGGTGGGGCAACGCCGCCGCCTCGATCAGGGCCGAGATCGGCAGCTGCGTATAGGGCGACCCGCCGTCTTCTTCCGAGTGGTGGGCGAGCTCGGCGAGAATCTTGCGGCAGCGCTCGGATTGGCTCAACAGCAATGCGGCATCTTCGGCATAGGGGCTGCCCTCGGGCAGCTCGCGCACCAGCTCCTTGGCAACGACGGCGATCGTCCCGAGCGGGCTGCCGAGCTCATGCGCCGCCGCCGCGGCGAGCGCACCGACTGCCGAGACCCGCTGCTCGCGGGCCAGCGCCAGCTGGGTCGCCGCCATCGCATCGCGCAGCCGGCGCGCCCCTTGCGCCACACTCCAGATGTAGCCGCCGATAAACAATGTCGCGAGCACGAGGGCGATCCAGATCCCGAGCACGAGCTCGGGCGGAAACACCAGCGGCTCGGCGCGCCACGGCAATGGCTTGTGCCACAGGGCGAGCACACTGATCACCGCGATCGCGAGGGCTGAGAGCGCGATCACCGCCTGGCGCGACAGAATCGTCGCGGCTACGGTGACCGGCGCCAGCATCAGGATCGCGAACGGATTCTGCAACCCGCCGGTGAGGAACAGCAGAACGGCGAGCTGCAGGGTGTCATAGCCGAGATAGAGGGCGGCATCGCGTTCGCCGAGCCGGGGCGACCAGTGCCGGAGCACGATCAGGACCAGGTTGAGAAGGGCCGAGGAGGCGACGACCGCGAGTGCCGGAACGACGGGAAGGCTGAAGCCGAGCCCGTAATGGACGATCAGAATCGTCGAGGCCTGTCCCGCTATCGCCACCCAGCGAATAAGGATCAAGGTGCGCAGGCTGATCGGGCCCGAAGGCTCGCCCGGGGCAATAAGGTTGGTATCGGTCACCGAATAATCTCGTCCTGTCGAGTCGCCGTGCGTTCCTCGAGACAGCCGATGCGCGGCTTCCTCAGAATGAGGAATTTTGTTTATGCCATCAACCGACGTACCTCATGCTGAGGAGCTGCCGCAGGCGGCGTCTCGAAGCACGCACCACGCCGATGCAGCGCTTGCGCCAGCCTCGTGGTGGCCGCTCGAGCGGTCATGCGCCATATTGGGGCAATGGTCGAACTTGCGGTCAAAGTCGAAAATCTCGTCAAGCACTATTCGGGCACCGTCGCGGTAGACGGCATCAGCTTTGCCGTCGGGCGTGGCGTCACCGCGGCATTGCTCGGCGGCAATGGTGCGGGCAAGACGACGACCCTCTCGATCCTGCTCGGCCTCTTGCTGCCGACCGCAGGCCGGGTGCAGGTTCTCGGCGAGGACATGTTGCGGCATCGCTATCGGGTGCTGCCGCGGATGAATTTCTCCTCGCCTTTTGTCGACCTGCCGCACCGGCTGACCGTCCGCCAGAACCTCTTGATCTATGCGCGGCTCTACGGCCTGCCGAGCCGCGGCGAACGCATCGCAAGGCTCGCCGAGGATCTGCAGATCAGCGAATTCCTCGACCGTCCGGCCGGCAAGCTGTCGGCCGGGCAAAAGACCCGCGTGGCGCTGGCCAAGGCGCTCTTGAACGAGCCCGAGCTGCTGCTGCTCGACGAGCCCACCGCCTCGCTCGACCCCGATACCGGCGATTGGGTGCGCAGCTACCTCGAAGACTACCGCGCCCAGACCGGCGCCACGATCCTGATGGCCTCGCACAATATGAGTGAAGTCGAGCGGCTGTGCTCGGACGTCATGATGATGAAGGCCGGCCATATCGTCGATCGCGGTAGTCCCGAGGGGCTGATCGACCGCTATGGCCGCACCAACCTCGAAGAGGTCTTTCTGCACATCGCGCGGGGATCGCGGACCGAGCTGGAGCCGGTGTCGTGACGGGCCGCGGGTTTTCCGCCGGGCGGGTCTGGGCGATGCTGCTGCGCTATCTCTATCTGCTGCGCAGCTCGTGGCCGCGCACCCTGGAGCTGACCTACTGGCCGACCTTGCAGATGCTGATCTGGGGTTTCATGAGCCAGTTTCTCTACGTCAACAGCAGCTATGTCTTCCGCGCCTTTGGCGTGCTGCTGGCTGCGGTCATGTTGTGGGACGTGCTGTTCCGCGGCCAGCTCGGCCTCTCGATGTCGTTTCTCGAGGAGATGTGGGCACGCAATCTCGGGCACCTCTTCGTGACGCCGCTGCGTCCTTATGAATGGGTGCTGTCCTTGCTGTCGATGAGCCTGATCCGCGTCCTGTTCGGCATGTTGCCGGCCGCACTGCTGGCGATCCCACTCTATCACTACTCGATCTTTTCGATGGGGCTGCCACTTCTCGCGTTCTTCGCCGTGCTGCTGGTCATGGGCTGGGCATTGGGCATGGCGATCTGCGGGTTGATCCTGCGCCAGGGCATGGGGGCGGAGGGTCTGGCCTGGACCGTCGTCTTCACAATCTCGCCGATCAGTGCCGTGTACTATCCGGTCTCGATCCTGCCGGGCTGGCTGCAGCACGTCTCATGGGTGTTGCCGTCGACCTACGTGTTCGAAGGAATGCGGGCGGTCCTGTTCTCCGAGACCTTCCGCATCGATTACCTGTTCACCGCGGTGGCGCTCGACCTCGTCTACGTGACCCTAGGTGCGGCCGCATTTCTCTTTGCCTTCCACGACGCCCGCCGGCGCGGCGCGTTATTGCAGATGGGCGAGTGATCAGGAAGGACCGGTTCGGCTCGGGCCGCTGACCCCGGCCTCGGAGAACGTTGCCATGCCGTTGTGGCAGGCGACCGCCGCCCGCAGCACCGCAAAGGCGAGCGTCGCGCCTGAAGCTTCGCCGAGCCGCATGCCGAGATCGAGGAGCGGACGCTGGCCGATCCGCTCCAGCAGCCGTCGATGACCGGGCTCGGTCGAGACGTGCCCGACCACGCAATGGTCGAGCGCATGCCGGTCGGCCGCGTACAGCACCGCGGCGGCAGTGGTCGAGGCAAAGCCGTCGAGCACGACCGGCACGCGGCCCAGCCGCGCGGCGAGCACCGCTCCGGTGATGGCGGCGAGCTCGACCCCACCGAGGCGCCGCAGCATGTCGAACGGGTCGCGCGCCGACTGACGATGGAGTGCCACCGCCTCGGCGACCGCGCGCCGCTTGGCCTCCAGTGCGGCTCCGGCGACCCCGGTGCCAGGTCCGGTCCATAGCTCCGCCTCACCGCCGAAGAGCCCGCTGCACAGAGCCGCCGCGGCGGTGGTATTGCCGATGCCCATCTCGCCCAATGCCAGCGCGTCGATTCCCGGTTCTACCGCCATCATTCCGTAGGCCATCGCCTTGGCGCATTCCGTCTCGCTCATTGCCGGCTCGACGACGATGTCCCCGGTCGGTGTGTCGAGGTTCATCTCGTAGACCTTGAGACCGGCGTCGAGGACGCGGCACAGCTGGTTGACCGCGGCACCCCCGGCGATGAAGTTCTGCACCATCTGCGCCGTCACCGCAGCGGGGTAGGCCGAGACGTCACGGGCGGCAACCCCATGGTTGCCGGCGAAGACCAGCGTTCGCGGATGGTCGAGCCGCGGCGGGTGCCGGGCCTGCCAGGTGGCGAGCCAGATCGCCAATTCCTCCAGCCGGCCGAGGGCCCCGGCCGGCTTGGTCAGCTGCGTTTGGCGCAGTGCAGCGGCGGTGCCGGCTTCGAGATCGGGCCCCGGCAGGTGAGCCATCAGCGCCCGGATCTCGTCGAGATCCGCAACCGGGTCAGCCATGGCATTTCCTTCTGTTGTCGTGTCGCGAGGTCTACCGTCACCGTTATGAGTTCTACCAGATTGTTTGCTGACTTCGCGGCCGCCACCGCCTTTCTCACCAGGATTCCGGCCCCACGACCGGTAAACCACGCCGGATTGCTGGCTGATGCGGCCTGGGCCTTTCCGCTGGTCGGGGCTGGGATCGGCGCGGTCTGCGCATTCGTGTTTCTGCTCGCCCAGCTGCTCCGCCTCGGGGATTGGCCGGCCGCACTCCTGGCGGTGCTCGGCGGTCTCGCCTTGACCGGCGCCTTGCACGAGGACGGCCTCGCCGACACCGCCGACGGGTTTTTCGGCGGTCATGATCGCGAACAAAGGCTTGCGATCATGCGCGACAGTCGGCACGGGACCTTTGGGGTGCTGGCGATCGTTCTGAGCGTGCTGCTGCGCGTGGCAGCGCTCGCCGAGATCGGCGAAGCGGTTCAGGGCGGGCTTGCGCTGATCGCGGCCCACGCCGCCTCGCGCGCTGCATTGCCGCTGGCGATGCGAACCCTGGCGCCGGTGCGTGCCGAAGGTCTTGGCGCCGCCGCGGGAAGGCCTTCCCTACCGCTCGCGATCGCGGCTCTCGTCATCGGCTCGACGATAGCGCTCGCAGCACTCGGCCCGGAACGCGGCGCGATGGCGATCGTGTTGGCCGGTTCGGCGCTGTTTGGCCTGGGTGTCGTGGCGCAGCGCCGCATCGGCGGGTACACCGGCGATGTCCTCGGGGCCTTCCAGCAGGTCGCGGAGATCGTGATGCTGCTGACCGCGGCGGCGAGATGATGGCGCACGCCGTCCTCAGGAGATTAAGATAACCTCGCCACGGATCGAGAGGAGACCGGAAGATGCGCTGGGTACGATACGAGACGAATGGCCATCCCGCTTACGGGATCGTCGAGGGCGACACGGTCACCGAGGTGAAGGGCGATCCGTTCGCCGGTTACGAGCGGACGGCGATCCGGCGGCCGCTGTCATCGGTCAAGCTGCTGGTTCCGGTCGAGCCGCGCACCTTTTACGCCGCCGGCCTCAACTATCCCGAACACGTGACCGAGGCGGCGAAGAAGCTCGGCCGCGAGCCCGAGCTGCCGCCCTATGCCGATATCGGCTACCGCGCCAATAACGCGCTGATCGCGCATGGCGAGAACATCGTGATCCCGAAGGACGCTGGCGAGCTCGTGCAATACGAGGCCGAACTCGTCGCGGTTATCGGGAAGCAAGCGAAATACCTGTCGGAGAAGGATGCGCTGTCGGTCGTGCTCGGCTGGACCATTGGCAACGACATGAGCGAACGCACTTGGCAGCGCGGCGACCGCACGCTGTGGCGGGCCAAGAACACCGACACGTTCAAGCCGATGGGGCCGTGGATCGAGACCGATTTCGATCTCGAAAAGGCCGAAACGATCGTCAAGGTCAACGGCGAGGTCGCCGACCATTTCCGCACCAACAACATGATCCACGGTGTCGCCAAATTCCTCAGCCGGATGTCGCAATATCTGACGCTTTATCCCGGCGACGTGGTGTGGATGGGCACCGACGGCTGGCCGCGCAATCTGAAGCACGGCGACACGGTCGAGATCGAGATCACCGGGATCGGCACCTTGCGCAACCCGGTGGTGCGCGTAGGTCGGTAGCCGGGTTCTGCCCCTCACCCTGCCGTTGCTGTCTGGCAGGCCGCCCCTCTCCCGCATCGCGCCACATCGCGGAAGAGGGTGCCGAGCGTAGCGAGGCGGGTGAGGGCTAGCGGTCGCGCATTTTGGGGTCGAGGGCGTCGCGCAAGGCGTCACCGAAGAGGCTGAAGCCGAACACGGTCAGCGCGATCGCGAGGCCGGGGAAGATCGCGATCCAGGGTGCCGTCGAGGCGTACTCCTCAGCACCCCCCTGTAGCATCAGCCCCCAGGCCGGGACCGGCTCCTGCACCCCGAGGCCGAGATAGGAGAGCGAGGCTTCGGCGAGGATTGCCTGACCCACGAACGCGGTTAAGAGGATCAGGAACGGCGCCATCACATTGGGCACCATGTGGCGCAGGATGATCCTGCGATGGCCAAAGCCGCAGGCGCGCGCCGCGTCGATATAGGGCACCTCGCGGATCGACAATGCGCTCGAGCGCAAGACGCGTGCGCAACGCGGGATCAACGGGATCGTGATCGCGACGATAACATTGTGGATACCGGTGCCGAAGATCGCGACGACGGCGAGCGCCATGATGATCAGCGGGAAGGCCATCACCACATCGAGCACGGCCTGCAGATAGAGGTCGAGGCGGCCCCCGAAATAGGCGCTGCCGACGCCGAGCACCATCCCGCCGACGCTGGCGATGATGGCGCAGGAAAAGCCGACGATCAGTGCGGTGCGCGCGCCGTAGACGATGCGTGATAAGAGGTCGCGCCCGAACTGGTCGGTACCGAGCCAGTGGGCCCAGCTCGGCGGCTCGGTCATCGCCGAGAAGTCGTTGGCGGTCGGGCTGTAAGGCGCGATCCACTCGGCGCAGATCCCGGCTACCGCCATCACCACTACGAGCACCAAGCCAAATGTGCCGAGCGGCTGGCGGCGGCAGAAGATCAGCGCCCTCTGCAACAGCGAGCGGTGGCCTTCCGGGAGGTCGTCGACGCCGGCGGCGAGGATGTCGGAGGGGGATGCAGCGATGGTCATGGCAGCTCAGGTGTAGCGGATGCGGGGGTCGAGCCAGGCGTAGATCAGGTCGACAACGGTGTTGGTCAGCACGAAGACGGCGACGACCAGCATCACCAGGGCCTGGGTCATCGTGTAGTCCTGGTTCTGCACGGACTGCACGAAGAGGCGGCCGATGCCGTTCAGGTTGAACACCTGCTCGGTCACGACGAGGCCGCCTATCAGGAACGCCGCCTCGATGCCGATCAGGGTCACAACCGGCAACAGCGCGTTCTTCAGCGCATGCCGGTTGATGATGACCTTTTCGATCAAACCCTTGGCCCGCGCCGTGCGGATGTAATCCTCGCGCAACACCTCGATCATCGCCGAGCGGGTCATGCGCATCGTCACCGCGGAGGTGCGGTAGCCGACGGTCAACGCCGGCCAGATCACCATCGACAGGTTGCGCAACGGATCCTGCCATATCGGGACGTAGTCGATCGGCGGCATCCACGGCGTGCCGAACGCGGCCTGCGAGATGTCGAGAATGGCGAGGATCAGCAGAATCCCAAGCCAGAAATTGGGTGTGGCAAGACCCGCGATCGAGATCGTGCGGATCACGAAGTCGATCGGGCGGTCCTGTTTCAGCGCCGAGATCGTGCCGAGCGGGATCGCGATGATGTTGGAGATAAGCACCGCCATGATGCAGATCTCGAGCGAGACCGGGAAGCGCGCGGCAATTTCGTAGGCGACGGGCTTGCCCGACCACATCGAGGTCCCAAAATCGCCGCGAAAGAAGCCCCATACGAAATCGACGAACTGCAGGAAGACTGGGCTGTCGAGACCGAGCTGGGCGTGGCAGGTGGCGACCGCGCGAGCGTCGAAGGTGCCGCCGCCGGAGCCGAGCCGCACGACGCAGATGTCGCCGGGGATCAGGCGCATCAGCAAAAAGACCAGTGCCGCCGCTCCGACAAGCGTCGGGATCACCAGCAGGATCCGCTTCACGATGTATCGATACATCGCCTCAGTTCTTTCCTCCCATCATGCCCACCAAGCGGGCCAGCTCAGCGTGGCATCTTTCTCCGTAATCGCCTACTTGTCGAGCCACACCGTGGACAAGTCCTGATTGAGGTAGTGGCTCGGGCTGATCTTCCAGCCCTTGACGTACGACCGATGGGGGATGATCCGGTACCACCACAGCATCGGAAACTCGTGCGCTTCGCCGTCGACCACGTGCTTCTCGAACTCGCGCATCAAGGCGCGCTGAGTGGCCGGGTCGGGCTCGTGCAGCATTTTCTGATAGAGATCGATTTCCTTCTGGTCGTCATAGTTCCCGTAATTCTCGGTGAAGACCGAGGCTGGAAGAGCCTTCTGCACATCGAGTAGCGGGTTGACCACGCTCTGGCAGCTGGCTTCGAGGACGACATCGAAATTGCCGCTCCGCATCGCCTCGAACCACGGACCCGTCGGCACCACGCGCTGGCTCGCATGGAGCCCGACCTTGCTCCACTCGTCGATCAGCCATGTGCCGACATACTTATAGGGCTGGTCGACATTGCGGTTTAAGAGCTCGAACGTAACCCCCTCGGCCCCCGCCTCCTTCAAGAGGCGCTTGGCCTCGGCGCGCGATTTCTCAATGTCCGGCCAGAACCCGGCGAGCTGCTGCAGCTCCTCCTTGGTTGCCGCCAGCGGCGAGCCCGGGAAGACAACGCCGCCCACGGTGCGAACGTTGGCGATCTTGGCGAGTGCCGGCGCCCCATGCCATTGGTCGACCGCCAGCAACAGCGCCCGGCGTACTCGAACATCGTCGAACGGCTTCTTCTTGTGATTGGGGGTGACGAGGTTGCCGCAGTTCCAGTCGCTCTCCTGCACCACGACCTTGTCGCCGAGCTCCTTGACCAGCTGATCGCGGGCCGAGGGCGGCAGCCCGCGGAACTCCATTGCCGCGCGGTCGCCGCGCATCGCCTCGACGCGAACCGCTTGCTTCTCGGCATAGATCCCGGTGAACCCTTCGAGACGAGGCAAGCCCTGGCGATAGTATTCGGGGTTGCGCTCTCCCTTGATCGATTGGCCGATCTCGTAACCGACGAACTTGAACGGGCCGGAGCCCATGATGTTCTTCTCGAACCAGCGCGGGTCCTTGTCGAGGATCTCCTTCTTGTAGATCCAGGCAAAGGGATCGGCGAGCGCCGGCAGAAAGGCGCCGGTCGCGAATTTGAGATGGAACACCACCGTCGTCGGGTCGGGCGCCTCGACCCTGTCGACCATGACGTAGAAGCTCTCGCGCGCGCTCGTCATCCCCTCGGGCGGATGGATGATCGCGTTCCAACTTGCCGCCACATCGGCGGCGGTCAACGGCGAGCCGTCGTGGAATTTGACACCGTCGCGGATCTTGAAGGTGTAGGTCTTGCCGTCATCTCGGAGCTGTGGCATCGCCGCGCACAAATCGCAGACGAAGTCGGTGGTCGAGGACGGGTTCTCCGGATTGACCCGGATCAGCGTGCTGTAGAAGGGCGCTGCCGTGTGCACGGTCGCGTAGGTCGTCTCGCGGTGGCCGTCGAGGCTTGGCGGCGCATCCGCGGGGATCATGTAGGTCAACATCCCGCCCTGTTTCGGCGGTTCATCCGCCAGCACCGGGATCGCGAAGGCCGCGGTAACACCCGCTGCGATCAGCCTCGACAGGAAACGGATCATAGTTGCACCTCGCTGCACGCGACCCAATGCTGCGGCCGCACCTCGCGCAACTCCGGGCGGACCTGCTTGCAGCTCTCGACTGCGATCGGGCAGCGCGGATGAAACACGCAGCCCGAAGGCGGGTTGATCGGGCTCGGCACCTCGCCCTTGACCGGCTGGAATTGGCGGGTCGCCTCGACGCTCGGATCGGGGACCGGCACCGCGGAGAGCAATGCCTGGGTATACGGGTGAAGCGGGTTGTCGAAGAGCTCGTCGCACGCCGCGAGCTCGACGATCCGGCCGAGATACATGACCGCGACGCGCTGACACAGATGGCGCACGACCGAAAGATCGTGGGCGATGAACAAGTAGGTCAGGCCAAAACGCTCGCGCAGATCCTCCAGCAAGTTGATCACCTGCGCCTGGATCGATACGTCGAGTGCTGAGACGGCCTCGTCGCAGACGATGAACTCCGGCTCGAGCGCCAGTGCCCGCGCGATCCCGACGCGCTGGCGCTGACCGCCGGACATCTCGTGCGGGTAGCGGTCGGCAAATTTCGGATCGAGGCCGCAGACCGAGAGCAGCTCGCGGACCCGGGCGGTGCGCCGTCCGCCATTGCGCTCGATGCCGTGGACCATGATCGGCTCGGCAATAATCTCGCCGACCTTCATGCGCGGGTTGAGCGAGCTGTAAGGGTCCTGAAAGATGACCTGGATGCGGCGCCGCAACGCCAGCAGGTGCTTGCGCTCCGCCTTGGCGATGTCGACGCCGTCAAAGAGGATCTGACCGGCGGTCGGCCGCTCGAGCCGCAGGATGCACCGGCCGGTGGTGGTCTTGCCGCAACCGCTTTCGCCGACGAGTCCCAGGGTCTCGCCGCGATGAACCGAAAAGTCGATGCCGTCGACGGCTTTGACCTCGCCGACCCTGCGGTTGATGACGATCCCTTCGGTGACCGGGAAATGCATCTGCAGCCCCTTAACCTCAAGGAGCGGATGTGCGTCGATCGCGGCCACGGTCATGTTCGCCTACCTGTCGAGCCAAATGGTCGCCAAATCCTGATTGACATAGAAGCTTGGGCCGATCTTCCAGCCCTTAACATAGGACCGGTGCGGCACGATCCGATGCTGCCACAGCACGAATAGCTCATGGGCCTGGTCGTCGAGCACGTATTTTTCGAAGGCGCGCATCAGCGATCGCTGCTTTGCCGCGTCGGTCTCGCGCAGCATCTTGTCGTAGAGATCGACCTCCTCGGGATCGCCGAAATTTCCGTAGTTTCCCGCATAGACCGAGCTCGGCAGGTACCCTTGCACATCGATGAGCGGGTTGATGACGCTCTGGCAGTTGCCGTTCACGCCGACCTCGAAATTGCCGTTGCGCAGCGCTTCGAACCACGGACCGACCGGCAGCACCCGCTGCGTTACGGTGAGACCGACCTTGCTCCACTGATCCACGAGCCAAGTGCCGAGGTATTTGAACGGCTGGTCGAGATCCCGGTTAAGGAGCTCGAAGGAAAGCCCCTCGGCCCCAGCCTCCTTCAATAGTCGTTTCGCCTCGGCCCGCGACTTTCCGATGTCCGGCCAGAAGCCGGCGATGGTCTCGAGCTCGTTCTTTTTTGCTGCCAGCGGCGATCCCGGGAAGACGATGCCGCCAACGGTACGCACAACCGCGATTTTCGCGAGGGCGAGGGCGCCGTTCCATCTGTCAATGGCAAGGGTGAGCGCGCGGCGGACACGTACGTCGTCGAAGGGCTTCTTGTTATGGTTCGGCGTGATCAGATTGCCGCAGTTCAGATCGCTTTCCTGAACGACGATCTTGTCCCCGAGCGCGCTGACGAGCTCGTCGCGCGCCGCCGGCGGCAAGTTGCGGAAATCGATCGCAGCGCGATCGCTGCGGATCGCATCGACCCGTACCACCTGCTTGGGAGCATAGAGACCGGTGAAGCCGTCGAGGTAGGGCAGCCCCTGGTGATAATAATCGGGGTTGCGCTCACCCTTGATCGTCGAGCCGACCTCATAGCTGACGAATTTGAAGGGTCCCGAACCCAGGATATTCTTCTCGTACCAGCGCGGATCCTTGTCGAGAATTTCCTTCTTGTAGATCCAGCTATAAGGGTCGGCGAGTGCGGGCAGAAAGGCGTTGGTCGCGAATTTCAGATGAAACACGACGGTCGTCGGGTCAGACACCTCAATCGTGTCAACCATCATGTAGTGGCTTTCCCGCGGGCTCAGGATGCCTTCGGGGGGATGGACGATGTGCTCCCAGCTCGCCCCCACATCGGCTGCGGTCAAGGCCGAGCCGTCGTGGAACTTGACCCCGTCACGGATTTTGAAGGTGTAGGTCTTGCCGTCGTCTGACGGCCGCGGCATCTCGGTGCACAGGTCGCAGGCGAAGTCGCTTGGCGAGGCGGGATTGTCCGGATTGACGCGGATCAGCACGCTGTAGAACGGAGCGGCGGAGTAGACGGTCGCGAAGGTTTGCTCGCGATGCGCATCAAAGCTCGGCGGCGCGTCAGCCGCGATCAGATAGGTCAGGGTGCCGCCCCGGACCGGGCTCGCCTCGCCGGCGGGCGCCGGCTCCGCGATCAGCAGTGCGGCAAGTCCGGCGGTCCAAATCCACAATCCCGATGGCATATGCCCTCCGCTGCGTCGCTGCTTCTTGTTGCGGCGTGTGGAACGCCGGCGCCGCCGGGATCGTGCCGGATTTCCAGGGCGGTGTCATCCCGGCGAAAAGGCGGGGACGCGCCGCCGCGTCAAGCCCGGTGATGTCCCGGTGGGGAAGCCGGTTCAAAGCCGGAGAAAACAGACGCAGCGCGTGTCGGCAGGGCCGGCCGGCCGGGATGGCATCCGGCCCCCCGGTGTTTCCGCCTTGAGCCGCGCCAGCATTGCGCGGATCGGCGCGAACCGCGAAGCTGTCGGCATACGGCCCATAGGGCGTATCGACCGGCTTGCTCAGGAGATCCGGGAAATCCTTGTCGAGGCCCGGTTTTTGCGAGCGCGGCTGCAACACCATGAAGGCTGCCACGTCCCAGGCGTCGTCGGGCGCCAGGCGTGGCGCAAGGTAGTCTGTCCCTGCGGGCATGTTGGTGTGGACGAAGTTGGCCGCCGCAATCAGCCGGTTCATGCCGGCACCGTTGTTGAAGCTGTCGGGTCCCCAGAGCGCCGGGACCATGTAGCCGGGTTGGCGCTCAGCCAGATCCGGGGAAAGCCTGAGCCGTCAGCATTGTGGCAAGCGGCGCAGCTCTCGGCATAGACGTGCTGGCCGCGCGCTGGATTGGCGGCACGGTCCAGTTCCGGCATGTCGTCGGAGCCGAGTCCGGGCAGGCTCTTCCCCGGCGGCACGCCGGTCGACAGGAATTGAAGATAGGCCACGATCGCCGTCATCTCCGGCGAATTCGCAGGCAACGGTCGCCCGTTCATGCTGCGCGTCATGCATGCGTTGAGGCGTTCCACCAGCGTGATCTCGGTGCCGGAACGGGCGTTGTAGCGCGGGTAGTCACCGGCTAGACCGAACAGCGGCAGCCCGAACATCTTGGTTGCGGCCTGCAGATGACAACTCGCGCACGCCAGATTGTTGCCTGTGTAGCGTTTGGCGGGATTGGCGACCAGCGGGCCGATAGGGCATAGGTGGCGGTGATCAGATCGCGGCCGCGGCGCACCAGGCAACCGTGAGCGTCATTCGGCAACGCGCCGATCTCGGGCACGGTCCAGACCGCGGGATCGGGCGCTGTCTGCTGTCCGACGCTCGGCTTGGCCACGACCGCGAGAGCGAGCCCGGCCAGCATTATCGAGATTGCTCGCGTTCGGGTGCGACTATGTCCCAATGCGAACGCGATGCCGCCTGGGACCATGGCCGATCCGCGGCTGCGGCGGCATTGCATTTACTTGTCGAGCCAGATCGTCGCCAAATCCTGATTTACGTAATGGCTCGGGCTGATCTTCCAGCCCTTGACATAACTCCGGTAAGGGACGATCCGATAGCGCCATAGCAGAAATATCTCGTGTGCTTGGGTGTCGAGCACATGCTTTTCGTACTCGCGCATCAGAGCTCGCTGCCGGCTGAAGTCGGTTTCTCGCAGCATTGTGTTGTATAAATCGATCTCCGGCTCGTCATCGTAGTTTCCGAAGTTAACGGCGGAGACCGAATGCGGCAAATATTTGCCGACATCGAGTAACGGGTTGACGACGTTCTGGCAATCACCATCGATGGTTAGGTCGAAATCGCCACTGCGCAGAGCCTCGGCATACGGGCCAGTCGGCAAAACACGCTGGGTTACGTGGAGCCCAATCTTGGCGAATTCGTCGATGACCCAGGTGCCGTTGAACTTGTAGGGCTGGTCGATATTCCGGTTCAACAGGACAAAGCTGAGCCCCTCGGCCCCGGCCTCCCGCAATAGACGCCTCGCCTCGACCCGCGATTCTCGATATCCGGCCAATAGCCGGCAAGCTGTTGCAGTTCTTCCTCGTCTGCAGCGAGAGTGGAGCCGGGGAAGACGATACCGCCGACCGTATGCATCACGGAGATTCTCGACAGGGCGGGGGCGCCACGCCAGCGATCAATCGCCAATGTCAATGCGCGGCGGACACGAGCGTCGTCAAATGGCTTTCGCTTGTGGTTCGGGGTCACCAAAGCCCCGCAATTCCAGTCGCTCTCCTGCACTGCGATCTTGTCGCCAAGGGCGGTGGCGAGCTCGTCGCGGGTGGCCGGGGGAAATCCACGAAACTCGATCGCTGCGCGATCGCTGCGGATAGCACTGACCCTAAGCGCCTGCTTGGCGGCGAAGATGCCGGTAAACCCGTCAAGGTAAGGAAGTCCTTGATGGTAGTAATCAGGGTTACGAATTCCGGTTATTGACTGATATGTTTCATAAGAAGCGAAATGAAATGGACCGGATCCCATGATGTTCTTCTCAAACCAACGGGGATCCTTGTCGAGGATTTCCTTTTTGTAAATGAAGGCGTATGGGTCGACGAGTGCGGGTAAAAATGCCACCGTCGCGAACTTCACGCGGAAACGACAGTCGCCTGATCGGGCGCATCGACCGTGTCGACCATCATGAAATTGCTCTGGCGCGCACTGATCATTCCTGCGCGCGGGTCGATAATCTTCTTCCAACTTGCCGCCACGTCGTATGCGGTCAAGATCGAGCCGTCCCTGAACTTGACGCCGTCCCTTATCTTGAATGTGTAGGTTTTGCCGTCATCGGTCGGCTGCGGCATTGCCGTGCACAGATCGCAACAAAATCGGTCGTGGAAGCGGGATCGGCGGGGTTGACGCGAACAAGCACGCTGTAGAACGGCGCCACGGCATGAACGGTCGCAAAAGTCGCCTCGCGATGACCGTCGAAGCTCGGCGGCGCATCCGCCGGAATCATGAAACTCAGTACGCCGCCATATTTCGGCGTCTCTGCGGTCGACGCCGATTGGGGCATCACGAGGCAAAAAACGGCAAAAGCAAGCGCAGCTCGGATAGCTGTGGCGAGCGCGTCCGGCTTGCGTTCCATCTCGGCCTCTTTGGGGCTGCTCCCTACTGATCGAGCCAGACTGTCCCGAGATCCTGATTGACGTAATGGCTCGGCCCGATCTTCCAGCCTTTGACATAGGAGCGGTAGGGCACGACCCGCTGCCACCATAGCAGGTAGATCGCATGGGCCTGATCGTCGAGCACGTATTTGGTGAATTCGAGCAAATCGGCCCGCTGCTTGGCTTTATCGAGTTCGCGCAGCTGCCGGTTGTACATCTCGATTTCCTTTGGATCGTCGAACTGGCCGTAGTTCGAGCTGGACACCGAATGCGGCAGGTATTTGCCGACATCGGCGAGCGGATTGACAATGTTCTGGCAATTGCCCTCGGTGCTGACATCGAAATTGCCGCTGCGTAGCGCTTCGAACCATGGCCCGGTCGGCACTACCCGCTGGGTTACGTGCAATCCGATCTTGCTCCACTGGTCGACGACCCAGATTCCATAATATTTATAGGGTTGATCGACGTTGCGGTTGAGCAGTTCGAAGCTGAGCGCCTCTGCTCCAGCTTCTTTGAGCAAGCGCCGCGCCTCGGCCCGCGACTTCTCGATATCCGGCCAGTAACCGGCGATCTGCTGGAGCTCTTCCTTGGTCGGAGCGAGCGGCGAGCCGGGGAAGGTGACGCCGCCGACCGTATGTACGATCGCGATCTTGGACAGCTCCGGCGCGCTGCCCCAACGGTCGATGGCTAAGGTCAGAGCGCGCCGCACCCGGACGTCGTCAAATGGCTTGCGCTTGTGGTTCGGGGTCACCACCCCGCCGCAGTTCCAATCGCTGGTCTGGATCGTAATCTTGTCGCCAAGCGCCTTTTTCAACTCGTCGACGCTGGCGGGCGGAAAGCCGCGAAATTCGATTGCGGCCCGGTCGGCGCGGATCGCCTCGACGCGGACCGCCTGCTTCTCAGCAAAGATTCCGGTAAAGCCGTCGAGGTAAGGCAAACCCCTATGATAGTAATCGGGGTTGCGCTCGCCTTTGATCGATTGGCCGGTATCGTAGCTGACAAACTTGAAAGGGCCGGAGCCGAGGATGTTCTTTTCGTACCAGTGCGGGTCCTTGTCGAGGATCGACTTTTTGTAGATCCAGGCATAGGGGTCGGCCAATGCCGGCAGAAACGCGTCGGTGGCGAAATTTAGGCGGAAGACCACGGTCGTTGGATCGGGAGCTTCGACCTTGTCGACCATGACAAAATTACTTTGCCGGACGCTGATGACACCCTGCGGCGGGAAGATGATCTCATTCCAGCTCGCCGCGATATCTTCGGCGGTCAATGGCGAGCCGTCGGTGAATTTGACCCCCTCGCGGATCTTGAAGGCGTAGGTTTTGCCGTCATCGCTCGGCTTTGGCATGACCGTGCACAGATCGCAGACGAGATCGTCCGTTTTGCCCGGATTGTACGGGTTGGCGCGGATCAGTACGCTGTAAAAGGGCGCTGCCGAGTGGATCGTCGCGTAGGTCTCCTCACGATGCGCGTCAAAGCTCGGCGGCGCGTCGGCCGGGATCATATAGGTCAAGATTCCGCCGCGTTTTGGCTCTTCCTCGGCCGCAGCCGGACCGCTGAGCGCCACGGCGGCGAGCAATGCCGCCGTTATAGCTGTTGTGATTTTCACCCCAGCCTCCCGATTCTTACTTATCTAGCCAGACCGTCGCCAAGTCCTGATTGAGATAATGACTGGGGCTGATTTTCCAGCCCTTCACATATGCGTGATAGGGGACCATCCGGTACCACCACAGCAGGAAAATCTCGTGCGCCTCGCTATCGAGCACATATTTCTCGAAGTCGCGCATCAGCGCCCGCTGCTTCGCCGGCTCGGTCTCGCGCAGCATCTTGTCGTAGAGATCGACCTCTTCGGGGTCCTCGAAGCCGGCGTAGTTGGCGGTGTAGACCGAGCCCGGCAGGTACCGCTGCACGTCGAGCAGCGGATTGACGACACTCTGGCAGTTGCCGGTCACGCCGACGTCGAAGTTCCCCTGACGAAGCGCTTCGAACCATGGCCCGGTCGGCACGACGCGTTGCGTGACCTTGAGCCCGATTTTGCTCCACTCGTCGATCACCCAGGTGCCGTTGTACTTGTAGGGCTGATCGATATTCCGGTTGAGCAGCTCAAAGCTGAGCCCCTCGGCCCCGGCCTCCTTCAGGAGACGCTTCGCCTCGGCCCGCGATTTCTCAATGTCCGGCCAATACCCGGCGATTTTCTCCAGCTCCTCCTTGCTGGCGGCCAGCGATGCACTCGGGAAAGCGACGCCGCCGACGGTGTGGACGTTGGCGATCTTGGCGAGCTTCGGGGCGCCGTGCCAGCGGTCGATCGCCAAGGTCAGCGCGCGGCGCACCCGTACATCGTCGAACGGCTTCTTCTTGTGGTTGGGCTCGATGATCGTGCCGCAATTCCAGTCGCTCTCCTGCACGGCGATCTTGTCGCCGAGCGCGCCCACCAGCTCGTCGCGTATCGAGGGCGGAAAGCCGCGGAACTCGATCCCCGCGCGGTCGCCGCGGAGTGCGTCGACCCGAACCGCCTGCTTATCGGCATAAATGCCAGTGAAGCCATCGAGATACGGTAGTCCCTTGTGATAATAGTCGAGGTTCTTCACCCCTTTTATCGACTGGCCGGTTTCGACTGCGGCGAACTTGAACGGCCCGGAACCCAAGATGTTCTTCTCGTACCAGCGCGGATCCTTGTCGAGGATCTCCTTTTTGTAGATCCAGCTGTAGGGGTCGGCGAGCGCCGGCAGGAACGCGCCGGTCGCGAATTTTAGCCGGAATGCGACCGTCGTCGGGTCGGGCGCCTCGACCGTGTCGACCATCATGTAATGGCTCTCGCGCGGGCTCAGAACGCCTTCCGGGGGATGGACAATGTGCTGCCAGCTTGCCGCCACATCGGCGGCCGTCAACGGCGAGCCGTCGTGGAATTTGACGCCGTCGCGGATTTTGAAGGTGTAGGTCTTGCCGCCGTCGGTCGGCTGCGGCATCGCCGCGCACAGATCGCAGATGAAATCGGTCGTCGAGGACGGGTTGTTCGGATCGACCCGGATCAGCAGGCTGTAGAAGGGTGCGGCCGAATGAATGGTGGCGAACGTCGTCTCGCGATGCGCGTCGAAGCTCGGCGGGGCGTCCGCCGGTATCACATAGGTCAGGATGCCGCCATTCTTCGGCGTTTCCGCTGCCGCCGCAACCGGCGCCGCGCCGACGGACGCGCCGAGCAAGGCTGCTGCAAGATCTGATCTGAGCTTCATCGTATCCTCCTGTTCAGCGGTATTATTTGTCGAGCCATATCGTTGCCAAGTCCTGGTTGAGATAATGACTCGGGCTGATCTTCCAGCCCTTCACATACGAACGGTACGAAACAATGCGGTAATACCAGAGCAAGAAAATCTCGTGGGCTTGGCTATCGAGCACATGTTTCTCGAAGTCGCGCATCAGGACCCGTTGCTTCGTCGAGTCGGTCTCCCGCAGCATCCGATCGTACAAATCGATCTCCGGTTGGTCGTCGAACTGTCCATAGCTCGCGACATAGACCGAGGCCGGCAGGTACCGTTGCACATCGAGCAGTGGGTTGACCACACTGTTGCAATTGCCGTTCATAACGGCATCGAAATTGCCGTTCCGCATCGCCTCGAGCCAGGGACCCGTCGGCAAGACCCGCTGCGTGACGTGAAGCCCGATCTTGCTCCACTGATCGATCACCCAAGTCGCGTTATACTTATAGGGCTGGTCGACGTTGCGATTCACCAGCTCGAAGGTGAGCCCCTCGGCGTCGGCCTCCTTCAAGAGCCGCCTCGCCTCCGCCCGCGATTTTTCGATGTCGGGCCAGAACCCGGCCACTTGTTCCAACTCTGCCTTGTCCGCTGCCAGCGGCGAGCCCGGGAAAACGATGCCGCCGACAGTCCGCACATTGGCGATTCGGGCAAGCTCTGGCGCACCATGCCAGCGATCAATGGCCAGGGTTAATGCCCGGCGCACGCGGACATCGTCGAACGGCTTCCGCTTGTGGTTGGGCGTGACCATTTGGCCGCAGTTCCAGTCGCTGCCCTGCACGGCGATCTTGTCGCCCAGCGTCTCGACCAGCTCGTCTCTGGCCGAGGGCGGAAGGCCGCGAAACTCGATCGCGGCCCGGTCGCTGCGCAGCGCCGCGACGCGTACCGCCTGCTTGTCGGCATAGATGCCAGTAAAGCCGTCGAGATGAGGCAACCCCTCGTGGTAATAATCAGGGTTTCTCACCCCCTTGATCGACTGACCGATTTCCAGCCCGGCGAATTTGAAGGGACCCGAGCCAAGAATGTTCTTTTCGTACCACCGAGGATCCTGGTCGAGGATCGCCTTCTTGTATATCCAGCTATAGGGGTCGGCGAGCGCCGGGAGGAAGGCGCTGGTCGCGAATTTCAGGTGGAACACGACGGTCGTCGGATCGGGCGCCTCGACCGTGTCGACCATCATGTAATGGCTCTCGCGCGGGCTCAGAATGCCCTCTGGCGGGTGAATGATCTCGTCCCAGCTCGCCGCCACGTCCGCGGCAGTCAGAGGCGTCCCATCATGGAACCTGACGCCGTCGCGGATTTTGAACGTGTAGGTTTTGCCGCCGTCGGTAGGCTCGGGCATCGCCGTGCACAAATCGCAGACGAAGTCGGTCGTCGAAGACGGGTTATTCGGGTCGACGCGGATCAGCACGCTGTAAAAGGGTGCCGCCGAATGCACGGTCGCGAAGGTACCCTCGCGGTGGGCATCGAAGCTCGGTGGCGCGTCGGCCGGGATGAGATAAGTCAGGATACCGCCGTTTTTCGGCGCTTCCTCTGCCGGCGCGGCAAGCGACGCTGCGCCGAGAGCGGCGCAGAGGATCGCCGGCAGCTTCCATGATTTTTTGCCGTGATGTCCCATGTCCGACCTCCGCTGCGGCGACGGTGGAACTATGCCCTTACACTGGCCCCCGGGTCCGGCCTTGGGCCGTGGGCTGAAGGCCCACGGGACGGCGGCGAGCCCCAGTTCCGGCGCTGTTTCCTCCCTGATCCCTCTATTTATCCAGCCACACCGTCGCCAAGTCTTGGTTAATGAAGTGGCTCGGGCTGATCTTCCAGCCCTTGACATAGGATTGGTGAGGTATGATCCGGTACCACCACAGTACAAAGATCTCGTGTGCCTCGGTATCCACGACAAACTTCTCAAACTCGCGCATCAACGCGCGCTGCTTGGCGAAGTCGGTTTCGCGCAGCATCCTGTTGTAAAGATCGAGCTCGGCCTGGTCTTCGTACTGTCCGTAATTCCCTTCGTAGAACGATTTCGGCAGGTACGGTTGCACGTCCATCAGCGGGTTCGGGACGCCATGACAATTGGCTTGCGAAACGACATCAAAATTGCCGCTGCGCATCGCCTCCAACCATGGGCCGGTCGGCATTACCCGCTGCGTGACCTTGAGCCCAATCTTGCTCCATTCGTCGACAAGCCAGGTGCCAACGAATTTGTAGGGCTGGTCGACACCCCGGTTTAAGAGCTCGAAGCTCAGCCCCTCGGCCCCGGCCTCCTTTAAGAGACGCTTCGCTTCGGCCCGCGATTTTTCGATGTCGGGCCAGAACCCGGCGATCTGTTGCAGCTCTTCCTTGTTCGCCGCCAGCGGCGAGCCGGGAAAGACGATGCCTCCGACCGTGCGCACATTGGCGATCTTGGCGAGTGCGGGCGCCCCGTGCCAGCGGTCGATCGCCAAGGTCAGCGCGCGCCTGACCCGGGCGTCGTCGAACGGCTTTTTATTGTGGTTCGGCTGCACCAGGCTACCGCAGTTCCAGTCGCCTTCCTGGACGGTCACCTTGTTGCCGAGCGCCTTGACGATCTCATCGCGCGCCGAAGGCGGCAGCCCGCGAAACTCCATCGCCGCGCGGTCGCTGCGGATCGCCTCGACCCGCACCGCCTGCTTATCCGCATAGATCCCGGTGAAGCCGTCGAGGTAAGGCAGGCCTTTGCGATAATAATCGGGGTTTCTGACGCCCTTGATCGCCTGCCCGGTCTCGTACTCCGCGAACTTAAACGGGCCGGAGCCTAGAACGTTCTTTTCGTACCAGCGCGGATCCTGGTCGAGCATCGCTTTCTTGTAGATGAAGGTGAAGGGGTCGGCGAGGGCCGGTACAAACGCGCTCGTCGCGAATTTCAGCCGGAAGACCACGGTCGTCGGGTCCGGCGCCTCGACTTTGTCGACCATCGTATACCAACTTTGGCGCGGGCTCAGGACACCTTGCGGCGGGTGGATGATGTGCTCCCAACTCGCCGCCACATCCGCGGCGGTTAGGGGCGAACCATCGTGCCACTTGACCCCATCGCGGATCTTGAAGGTGTAGGTCTTGCCGCCGTCGGTGGGCTCCGGCATTGCCGTGCACAGATCGCAGACGAAGTCGGTGGTCGAGGACGGGTTGTCGGGGTTGACGCGGATCAGCACGCTGTAGAAAGGGGCCATCGCGTGCAGGGTGGCAAACGTGCCCTCGCGGTGACCATCGAAGCTGGGCGGCGCGTCTGCCGGTATCGTGTACGTGAGGGTGCCGCCGCGTCTCCCGGCCTCTTCCTCTTGCGGCGCGGCCGCCGCCGCGGTCGCGAGGAACAGTCCCGCACCGGCCGCCGCCAAAGTCGCGCTGATCGTCATTTCGCCCTCTCGTTGGAGCTCATCTCAACGAACGGCAAGGCCGCTCGTCAGCTGCGGGGTTCGGGCAGCCGTCGCCGTCTCGGTGCCAATCTCATTGCGGCGAAAGCAGGCTGCCAAATGCGCCGCACCCTCGGCCGGCTCCAGCCCCGGCCGGGCCCGGGCGCAGGCCTCGACGGCATAGCGGCAGCGCGGCCGAAACGAGCACCCGGCGTCGAGCCGGGTCAAATCAGGCGGCTGGCCCTCGACCGGATCGAGGCGCGCCTGGCGCGGCCGGTCGAGCCGCGGCACCGAGTGCAGCAGTGCCATCGTGTAGGGATGCCTGGGGCGGTGGTAGATGTCGGCGGCCGGCCCGCTTTCGATGATGCGGCCGGCATACATTACGTTGACGCGATTGGCATAGCGCGCCACCACCCCAAGATTGTGCGTGATGATGATCAGCGCGACATCGAGTCGGCGCGTCAGGTCCTTCATCAGTTCGAGGATCTGCGCCTGGATCGTTACGTCGAGTGCGGTCGTCGGCTCGTCGGCGATGATCATCTTCGGGTCGCACGCAAGCGCGATTGCAATCATGATGCGCTGGCGCATACCCCCCGAGAGCTGGTGCGGATATTGTTTGAGGCGGCGCGCCGGGTCGGCGATGCCGACCAGGCCGAGCAGCTCGACCGCACGTTTCTGGGCGGCGGCTCGGTCGGCCCCGCGATGTTGCTCGAGCGTCTCGGTGATCTGCCGCCCGATCGTCAGCACCGGATTGAGCGACGTCATCGGCTCCTGAAAGATCATGCCGATGTCGCTGCCGCGCACCTGGCGGATCTCTTCCTCGGAGAGCCGCAGCAGGTCGCGCCCGGCAAAGATGATCTGGCCCTCGGTGATCCGCCCCGGCGGATCCGGGATCAAGCGCAGGATCGACAGCGCCCCGGCGGTCTTGCCCGACCCGCTTTCGCCAACGATCGCGACCGTCTCGCCGCGTTCGACGGTGTAGGAAATGCCGGCGACGGCGGGCACGACACCGGCCCCGGTGCGAAACTCGGTGTGCAAGTCGCGGACCTCTAAGAGTGGCGGCAAAACACCCGCATCTTCCTCCCGCTCGGGTCGTGTTTGTTATTCGAGGAGACGACTGTCGTATCGACCGGGGTGCCGCCTGTCAACGGCGGCAACGGGGTCTTCACGCCATTGCCGGCGGCCGCTAAGATCGGCCCGACGTCAACGTCAACAGCGGCGAGGAGGACCAAGCAATGCCGATCTCAATGTATCACGCATCCGTGCCGGTATTTTTGCAGCTGCTCGGCGGCCTCAAGGGAGTGATCGAGAAGGGCGAAGCGGCAGCGACCGCCAAGAAATGGGAGGAGAATACGCTGCTGAACTGGCGGCTCCATCCCGACATGTTCACCTTCGCCCGGCAAGTCCGGCAGGCGAGCGAGCACGCCTTCGGCGCCGGCCGCGCCGCCGGCGTCGCAGTCCCCGAGCTTCCCGCCATCGACAACAGCCTGGCGGAGATGAAGGCGCGGATCGACAAAACGATCGACTTCCTCAAGGGCCTGCGCGCCGACCAGCTCGACGGCAGAGAGGATGCGCAGGTCACCATCACCCAGGGCGGCCAGCCGCGCAACTTCCGCGCCCAGGTCTACCTCTATCACTTGGCGATGCCAAACTTCTATTTCCATATTACAACCGCGTACAATATTCTCCGCAGTCTCGGCATCGAGATTGGCAAGCGCGACTTCATGGGCCAGATGCCGTCCTAAATATCAGCCCTTGCCTCCTCCCGCAGCTGCGTGCGCCGCATTGCGGGAGGAGCGCCCTTTTTGCTGCCGAGCCCCTGCAAGACGCTATAGCTTGGGCGGCGGATATTTTGTTTCGAGCTTATATCCATCGGGATCGCGGACGAAGGCGGCGTAGTGGGTGGGGCGGTAATGTGGTCGGGCCCGGAGCCCCTTCATCGGCACCGTCGAACCGCCGTGCGGCGGGCATGGAGACCGCCGCGCTTCCGGCCTCGGCATCACCGCATCTCTTGTGACCTCATCGAGCTGCCGAGGGACTATGGCTTGCGGCTGATCTTGTAGATTGCGTTGTCGGTGACCGACACGACGTAGAGATTGCCGTCGGGCCCCTGCTCAATGCTGGGGGTCGTGCCGAAGCCGGTGCCGATCTGCAGCGTTTCGCTCTCGGTGCCGTCGAATTTCGTGGCGCGGAAGAGGTTGTCGGCTACGCGATCGGCCAACCGGGGATCGGCGCTGACGTCGACGTGCAGTCGGTCTGCCGTGAACTCGAAGCGATACAGGCTACCGCCGTTGCCCCCCACTTGCTGGAACGAACGGGCCGATCCCATCCACAGCGTCCCGTCGTACTCCGCTCCCAATGCGGTGCCTTTCACGAAGGTCGTTCCGGCCGGGCCGATCTCGTACCTCCAGCTGAAATCAGGATCCACGTAGGTTGCGCCGGGCAACATGAACATTCGCGATAGGGCCAAGGCCGAGGTGTACGCCGCGCGCGTCGGCGGGTAGCGGACCTGCTGCAGGTTGCTGCCGAATTGGGTCGTCTCGATGAATTTCCAGTCGGCAATCCGGCTGAGCGGGCCGGCCAGCTGGACCCAGCCGCCGTTCATCCCGGGGATCACCCGGTTGAGCTCGCTATAGGCATCATCGGCGTTCTCGGTATCCCAGAGAGAGCCCGAGTACGGATCGAATGCCATGCCGAAGCCGTTGCGGTGCCCGTAGGAGTAAACCTTCTGGATGTTTGCGCCTGCTTCCCCACCCATCGCGGCGCCCGCCGCGAAGAACGGGTTGTCGGTTGGCGTTGTTCCGTCGTCGTTGAGCCGCAAAATCACGCCGGAGAGGTGGGCGTTGTCGGGCATAGGCCCGCCAAAATTGTCATCCACGATTGGGGGGGTTAGAAAAGGCCCGTTCGGCAGGTTCTGCATCCAGCCGCGGCGGCCCTGATCACCCATGAAGAGATAGAGCTTCCCATCGGGTCCGAACCGCAGCACGCCACCGTTATGGTTGCCCTGTTCAGCGGCATTGGTGGGGCCGGGATGACCGGGCACGACCAGGTTGTCGGTCTGTCGTGACCGCAACATGATCAGGTTGCGGTCGGAGGTCAGGGTGGCACCGTCCCAGATGAACCGATCGACCCGGTTCCCGGTGAGCGGAACTTCCGATACCACGGTTGAGTCCGCGCCGGTGCTGCTCTCCGTCCACCGGACGAAGGCAAACGGCACATCGGGGAAACTCGGATGGAGGACCATGCTGAGCAGCCCGCGCTCCGAGTTGGAGTTGACGGGAAGATCGAGCACCGGGGTCGACTGGATGACGCGGTTGATCACTCGCTTGATCTGGCCCGAAGCCTTCTCCAGGACGAGATAGTCGTTCGGCCCCAGGAACACGATGCCGATCGGCTGGCTCAGTCCAGTGTCGAGCTCCACGGTCACCTGGAGATTGGGATCCAATATGGTCAGCGGGGTCGTGTCGGCCCGGGCTCGAAGCTGCTGACTGACCGCGATGCCGAGCACGGCGACGACAGCCGTGAGACGCCGCGCATTCCTGACGAGCCGGGACAGCGGTGAGTCAGGCTGCTTCATCGAGTCCTCCCTCGAATGAGTTTCAAATGGGGGAAAATCCCCTCCATCTCCGCCGCAATCCAGGGCGCTCAAGCAAGCACACGTCGCGAGCGGGCACAGGCCCGGCAACCCGCCAGCACGGCCAGAGCTGCGCCGAGCAGCAGCATCGACGCCGGCTCCGGTATCGGCGCCGATATCGGATCGAAGCGCACGTTGTCGACACCCAGCTGAAAGGTGAGCACGTTGTCGGTCTCGGCGAACCGCAAACGAAGTGTCTCTCCGGCGTGGGCTGCCAGGAGGGCGCTGATGTCTGTCGCGATGGTGTTGTATCCGCTGACTAGCAGATCCCCCACTTTTGTCTGGTATAGATTGAGGAGGACATCCGTGGCGGCGACGCTGAACGGATCCGCGGTGTTCTTGAGAATATCGACTCGTGCCTGTTGGTTCAGCGTGGGCGTGCTGAAATCCAGAGAAGCTGGCGTGGCGAATTGGTCCGCGCGGTTGCCGATGAAGAGCGAGAAGCTGAGCGCCGCGCCACCGGGCGTCGCCGCGAAGTCCTGGTAGAGGATGTGCGACCCCGGCCCCTGGGCGTCGGTCATTGCCGCCATCGTGCCTTCTGGCGGTGCCGGCACGGGGTTGCCGTTGACCGGGCTCGAGGTTCCAGACTGGCTGAAGAAGGTCCCCTCGCTGCCGAGTTGGTCGGACTTCGTCCAGGAGGTCAATCCCGCCTCGAACCCGCCATTCGCTATGACCGGGATCGCGTGGACCGGCGATGCGGGAGCCAATCCAAGCACGACAGCGGCGAGGGTAGAACTCGTGACGCGAGCGGATGTCTTCATCGGGAAGGCCCCCCCATCGAGAGCGCACCTGTTGAGCCGTAGCGCGCAGCGGTATGGTTACCGCTTGCTTGATACGACTCCGACGCTCGGAATTTATTCCGGTTAAATTTACCGACATTCCCCCAGTTTCCCGAGGGCCTGCAATGTTGCCGCCGATCACAACCGCAATTTGAACGCCCAATCTCCCGTCGTTACACCGGCAGCAAGTCGCACTGCCGTCTAAGGCGACTCATTCGACATGATGATCGTGTCGGAGGCGGCGAGCATGCCGCCGACACCGTGGCAGACCGAGATCTTGGCAAGGGGATCTGCGTGGCGGCGGTGCCGCGCATTTGGCGCACCCTCTCCCGCTCGACCCCCCATCCAATCCGAACGCACCCGTCACCGCGGTAAAGCACGCAATCTGGGACCGAACAGTTACGCCCCAACCGCACCACCTGTTTTGCCTGTTTTATCAGGTCGAGATCAGGTCTCGCCAACTCCCTCAAAGCCTCAAAGCGAACCGCCCGATCGTCGCGCCGACATGCACGGAAGTACCACGCGATTATGGCAACCGCATGGTTGGGTAGTCCTCGGCTCGAGCCGGTGGGCGTCCTTGCTTGAGATGCCGTTGGCCCGGCAGCCTCGGCAAAGGCCTTGGGGCCGGCGACGCGGAACGCGCGCGAGGAGGCGAAATCCTCCATTTGGCTCACCATCGGCGCCTCGACGCTCTCGCCGGTGCCGAGGAGGTAGACCGGCTTTTGAGGGAAGTCGCGGGCGCGCTCGGCCGAAACGAGGATCAGGGCGCCGCCGCCATCGGTGACGAGACAACACTGCAATAAGCGGAACGGGTAGGCGATCATCCGCGAGCTCAGCACGTCCTCGACAGTGATCGGCGCCTTGAAGGTGGCGCGCGGGCTCTTCGCCGCCCATTCGCACTGCACGACCGAGACCATCGCCAGTTGCTCGTGCGTCAGCCCATAGGTCTTCATGTAGCGCAATACCGGGATCGTGAACAAAGTCGGCGGCCCCATCGGCCCATAGGGCTGCTCGAACTGGCCGGCGAGGCTCGTGGGTGCTGTGACATTGCGGGTGCGCCCGACGCCGGAGCGGCCGCTCTCGCCATGGGTGATCAGCACCGTCTCGCACAAACCCGACTCGATGGCCGCGGCGGCGTGGCGGACATGGATCATGAACGAGCAGCCGCCGACCGCGGTGCCGTCGACCCATTTCGGGGTGAGGCCGAGATAATGCGAGACCGTGACCGGCGTCTCGCCGGCGGTCGCGATGCCGTCGATGTCGGCGGGTTTGAGGCCGGCATCGGCCATCGCGTTGAGTGCCGCGTCGGCAATTGGATTTGCGAGGTGTCGCGGATGACGCCGAGCCGGGTGGTCTCGGCGGCGCCGACAATGGCGATCGATTTCGGCTGCATCGCACTCACCTCCGGGCCGGGCTGAAGAGGGGCCAGCCGGGCCGTGCGAGAGGCAGTGCGCGTGTTCCGTTACTCACCAGTTCGTTGATGACAAGGGTGGGTCTACGCGCTAAAGTGGCCAGGATTTATGCCGTGGCCAACCGTCGGCTTGGTAAAGGCTCGCTCCGAGCGATAATTGCGGGGGAGGCACACTGTGAGAGGTTTCGGATCCGCCGGGCTGTTCCTGCCGCTACTCGCCCTGCTGCTGGCGGCCTCGGCCGGCGTGCCGGCCAGTGACCCGGCACAGCAGCAATGCGACGCTCTCGCAGCGAGCCCATCCGATTTATCCCGCCCTGCCGGTGTGCCCGGCGTCCAACTCGAGAAGATCGACGCCCTCCGCGCCCAGGACGCATGCCTGCGCGCTGTCCAGGAACAACCGTCGCCGAGACTCTTCTATCAGCTAGCGCGAGCATTCCAAGCTGGGCGCAAGGAAGTGGAGGCGCTGACAAATTACCGGATCGCCGCCGACCGGGGCTACGTCCTGGCGCAAGGCAGCTTAGGCTGGATGTACCAGAACGGCGTAGGTGTGACAAAGAACGATGCTCAGGCTGCCCTGTGGTACCGGAAGGCAGCCGATCAGGGAGACATGGTGTCGCAAGACAACTTGGGCGGGATGTACGAGAACGGCCAGGGTGTAGCGAAGGACGGTGTCCAGGCTGCGTTGTGGTATCGCAAAGCGGCCGACCAGGGTTACGCGCGAGCGCAAAGCGACTTAGGTTGGATGTACCAGAATGGCCAGGGTGTCGCGAAGGACGATGTGCAGGCTGTGTTGTGGTATCGCAAAGCCGCCGACCAGGGTTACGCGCCAGCTCAAACGAATCTAGGCTGGATGTACCAGGAAGGCCGGGGTGTCGTGCGGGACGATGCTCAGGCCGCAGCCTGGTATCGCAAAGCGGGCGACCAAGGCTTTGCGGGGGCGCAATTATATCTCGGCCTCATGTACCTGGCTGGCCGTGGCGTTAAGCATGACGACGCTATTGGGGCAGCTTGGATGCTAAAGGCGGCAGAGCAGGGCGTCGCGACGGCCCAATACAATGTCGGCTTTTTGCATGATAATGGGCGTGGTCTTCCACACGATAACGATCAGGCACTAGCTTGGTACAATAAGGCTGCCGCGAACGGCAGCACTGATGCCACATCGGCGCTCAAAGCAAAAAAAGATTCCGACAACACTGCTTTGGGCGCGCTAGTTATCCTAGGCTTGGGCCTGTGGGCCCTAACGCCTGACGCTCACGATGAAAAGGATCAGCGCCACGCTTTTCCGAAAAAGTCAGAGTACGAACGTGAATTGGAGCGGATTGAATCTGAGCGGCGCACACGCTGCTACAATGCCCTGTTGTTCCGTGACCCAACAGCTCATTCGATACCGGGATGCTACTAATCTTGCTTAGTCACAATAGCGCAGATTATCCATTTATATCGAGGGAACTATCAGGTTGACGTACCAACCTGATAATTCCCAACATAGGTCCGAATTCAACGGCGCTGACAACAATAACTAAGACAATAGGGAGGCGCCGATGAGCATGATGACATCACCGCCGGGACGGCGCGCTTACACTCTCGAGGAGCGCGCCGGCATCCGCAGCGAACTCCGTGGCCGCATCATTCAACATAATATCGAGTGGTCGCTGGCGGCGGTGGTCGTCTTGGTCATTCTGCTGCTTTGGGTGGGCGCACCGTGGATCGTTATCGTCATAGTCTCAATAGTCGGCGGTCTTATTGCTTTCGCGGGTTTGATGTCCCGGGACAAGGACGCATTGTCGCGCATTCATGAGATGAGCGATGATCAGCTCGAATCGGAAAAAGCTATTCCTACGAAGGAGTCTCTGCCACGCCGTGCCCTCGGCGGGTTCGTCCTACTGATCGTGGTGGTTATCTTTTGGGCGGTCGTTGGCGGTGTTAATGAGTTTGTAAAAAGGAACGGTGGCTGGGAGCGCCTCGGTGAAATCAAGGACGTGGTATTGTCGAATGCCTTCTGTGAGCCGATCGCGGTCGCGACAACCCGTCACATATACGAGGACGCCAAGGGCGACCCTGACTTTGGCTACCAAGTGAAAGCCACGATCAAAAACAGTCGCGGCCAGGGCAAGATGTGGCTTGAGGTAACACTCTCCACGGACGAAGGTAAATGGACCAAGAGAGCCGCGGTCGACGCGGCTGCTAACACGACGCAGGCGTGGTTGATCGATTTTCCCGAACCGACGATTGCATCCGAGGCCGGGGACATCAATGCGCAGATCTTGTGCAGCCCGGGGAAGAGTCCGTGACGCTCGCTAGCCGCGACGGAACAGAGATTAATCGGGGGACGCGAAAGAATCGGGCGGCAGGCGTCAGCTGGGCAAAGAGGGTTTCTGAAATAAGGACCCTTGCGGTCCCTTTCCTTAAACGGCGCGACTCGGACGAGCCGCTTACGGTTGCTCGTTCGACATGATGATCGTGCCGGAGGCGGCGAACATGCCGCCAACGCCGTGGCAGACCGAGATCTTGGCGCCGGGGATTTGGGCGGGGGCGATGCCGCGCATCTGGCGCACGCTCTCCTGCAATGCGTACATGCCGTACATGCCCGAATGCATGTAGGAGAGACCGCCGCCGTTGGTGTTCAAAGCCAATTTGCCGCCGGGGGCGGTGTTACGCTCGGCGATGAAGGCGCCGGCCTCGCCGCGCGGGACGAAGCCCAGATCCTCGAGGCCGTAGATCGGCAGATGCGCAAAGGCGTCGTAGATCATCAGATGGTCGACGTCGCTGTGCGTGATGCCGGCCTCGGCAAAGGCCTTGGCGCCGGCGACGCGGAAGGCGCGCGACGAGGCGAAATCCACCATTTGGCTGACCATCGGCGTCTCGACGCTCTCGCCGGTGCCGAGCAGGTAGACCGGCTTTTGCGGGAAGCCGCGAGCGCGCTCTGCTGACACCAGGATCAGGGCGCCGCCGCCATCGGTCACCAGGCAGCACTGCAATAGCCGGAACGGGTAGGCGATCATCCGCGAGTTCAGCACGTCCTCGACGGTGATCGGCGTCTTGAAGGTGGCGCGCGGGTTCTTCGCCGCCCATTCGCGCTGCACGACCGAGACCATCGCCAATTGCTCGTGCGAGAGCCCATAGGTCTTCATGTAGCGCAATACCGGGATCGTGAACAAAGTCGGCGGCCCCATTGGCCCATAGGGCTGCTCGAATTGCCCAGCGAGGCTGGTGGGTGCCACGAAATTGCGGGTGCGCCCGACGCCGGAGCGGCCGCTCTCGCCATGCGTGATCAGCACCGTCTCGCAGAGGCCCGAGGCGATCGCCGCGGCGGCGTGGCGGACATGGATCATAAACGAGCAACCGCCCACCGCGGTGCCGTCGACCCATTTCGGGGTGAGGCCCAGGTAGTGCGCGACCGTCACCGGCGTCTCTCCGGCAGTGGCGATGCCGTCGATGTCCTTGGGTTTGAGGCCTGCGTCGGCCATCGCGTTGAGTGCGGCGTCGGCGTGCAATTGGATCTGCGAGGTGTCGGGGATGACGCCGAGATTGGTGGTCTCGGCGGCGCCGACGATGGCGATCGAATTCGGCTGCATCGCGGTTACCTCCGGGCCGGGCGGAAGAGCGGCAGGGTGATGTCGTCATCGAGCTTCTCGAAAGCGACCTCGACCGGCATGTCGAGCTGCAACGCCTCGGGGGTCTGCCGGCAATCGGTGATGTTGGTCATCATGCGCGGCCCTTCCTCGAGCTCGACGACGGCGATCGCATAGGGCGGCGTGAAGCCCGGCACCGGGCGGTGGTGGATCACATAGCTGTAGAGCCGGCCCTTGCCGCTCGCCGCGAATACGACGACGTCGCGCGCCGCGCAAGCCGGGCAGAACGGCCGCGGCGGGAAATACACCTTGCCGCAGTCGTTGCAGCGCTGCAGGCGCAATTCGCCCGCCCGCGTGCCGTCCCAGAAATGCTGCGTCTCCGGCGTCGGCTGCGGCCGCGCGCGTCGTCCTTCGGACATTTCGGCTCCCTCGTCCAGTTTCCAACAGCAACTTTGACGCCTGCCGCGAATAGGAGCAAACGGAATGGGAAAGCGGACGTCTTGCTCTCTTGGGTATTGACTAACTGACAAATTATAAATTAATGCTATAAAGCAAATCGCTGATCCCGCCGCCTGGCGCGGGCGCCTCGGGTATCAGCGGGGTCGGCCCGCTGTTTTGGGATGCCGCGGTCGAGGATTCCTGCGGCGAATAACCGTCTCCCGTTGTTATTTTTCTGTAAATAACAGCAAAAACAGCGGGCCGTCCTGGGGGAGAGGTCGGAAGCCGCGCATAGTGCGGATTCCGGGTGAGGGGGACCGCGGCGGCAATCGCTGCGATGCAACCCCTCACCCCGGCCCTCTCCCCGCAAGCGGGGCGAGGGAGCAGAGAAGCATTGGCATTCGATCGGAATTCGGGCAAACCGGATTGCCCATGATCGGAGGACGGAAGCGATGGCCGGGAGGATTACGGCGGCGGAATTGCGCGAACGGTATCGTTCGGGCGGCGAGATCGCGATCGTCGACGCGCGCGAGGAGGGGAGCTTTCACGAGCGCCACCTGTTGATGGCGTCGTGCCTGCCATTGAGTCGGCTGGAGCTGTTGGCAGCAGGCCTGTTGCCGCGCCGCGCGGCGCCCATCATCGTCACCGACGATGGCGAGGGCCTCGCCGAGCGCGCGGCGGCGCGGCTGATCCAAGGCGGCTATACCGATGTTTCGGTGCTGGCCGGCGGTGTGGCGGCATGGGAAGCGGCCGGGTCTCCGGTCTATAGCGGCGTGCATGTGCCGAGCAAAGCGTTTGCGGAGGTCGTCGAGCACGAGTGCGGGACGCCTTGGATCACGGCCGAGGAATTGGCCGAGCGCCAGAGGCGCGGCGACAACATGGCGATTTTCGACAGCCGTTCCTACGAGGAATACCACTCGAACAGCATCCCCGGGGCCGTCAGCGTACCCGGGGCCGAGCTCGTCTATCGCTATAACGAACTCGTGCCGTCGCCCGATACCTTTGTCGTCGTCAATTGCGGCGGGCGGACGCGCAGCATCATCGGCGCCCAGTCGCTGATCGATGCCGGGGTGCCGAACCGCGTCGTCTCCTTGAAGGACGGTACGATGGCCTGGCATCTCGCCGGGTTCGATGTCTTGGCGGGTGCCACCGGGCGGGCCCCGGAGGTGTCGACCGCGGGCATCACCGCAGCGCGGCAGCGGGCCGATGCCGTCGCCCGGCGCTACGGCGTGCCGGTCATCGACCGGGCAACGCTCGCCGAGTGGCAGCGTGAGGCCGAGCGGCGCACCCTCTATGTGTTGGATGTGCGCGACCCCGCCGAGTACCGCGCCGGCCATCTGCCGGGATCGGTCATGGCTCCGGGCGGCCAGCTCGTGCAGGAGACCGACAGCTGGCTCGGCGTGTGGGGCGCGCGCGTCGTGCTGGTCGACGACACCGGCGTCAGGGCGCGCATGACCGCCTCCTGGTTGCGTCGTATGGGCTGGGACGCGGTAGTGCTCGAGGGCGGGCTTGACGGCGTCGAGCTCGTACGCGACACGCCGGCCGCGAAGAGCGATGCCTTCCCGCTCGCCGGTCCTGAGCCGGCGACGGTGCGGCCCGCGGAGCTTCAGGCGAAGCCGGCTGTCGTCGTCGACCTGGCGCTGAGCCGGTCCCACCGCCAGGGTCATATACCAGGTGCATGGTTTGCGATCCGCGCGCAGTTCGCCGCGGCGCTCGAGAAGCTCCCGCCGCAAGGCGAGCTGGTATTGGCGAGCGACGACGGAACGATCGCCCGCTATGCCGCGGCCGAGATCAGCACCCACCGGCCGGTCAAGGTGCTCGCGGGCGGCACCGCGGCGTGGAAAGCCGCCGGGCTGTCGCTCGACACCGGGATGGGCCCGCTGGCCAGCGAGCCCGACGATGTCGCGCTGTCGGCGCGCGACCGGCCGCCCGCCGAACGCGAGCGCTATATGCGCGAATACCTCGCCTGGGAGATCGAGCTCGTCAACCAGATCGCCCGCGACACCGACTGCCGTTTCCGTTTGATGCCGGTGGGATGAACATCCTTCGGATATCGCCTCGGCGCGAAGCCCTCACCGCAGCAGCCAGGGCGTGCTCACCAAAAGGATAGCCGCGACGATCGCCGTTATCACAGCAGCGTCGATCACGACGTTTATTGCGATCTCGACCGGCGCTCGAGCGCTCCTGGAAAATTTCCGCATCGGCGCATCCGGGTAGGACGCGTCTCCTTCGTATGAGTCCGAGCCTGGCTCGACTGAGCAATTGGACCGACTTGGCGCGTTCATTACCTTGTTCTCCCCCGGGTGCTTCTCCGCGGTCTGATCGGCCCGTCCGACCCAACCATAACGATGGTTAACCGGGGATGCGGCCGGTCGTATGTGAACTTGCTCACATCCATTAGAAATAAAACTGCGCGGCAAACGGCTCAGAAAAAAGATCGCACAGCAAGCTCCCCGACACGGCAAGCGCTGGTTGTTTTTCGTCGTTTCGCCTCGTAAGCTCGGATGATTACCCCGCGCAAGGGAGCCGAGAGATGCGCTTGTCCCATCTAATCGCCGGGGTGGCGGCGCTATTGCTCGCGACAATGCAGCCCATAAACGCGGAGGACGCGGTGAATACCTCGGTCTATGTCGTCACCTACTTCGAGGTCGCCCCGCCTGCGGCAGCGCAGAGCGCCACGCTCGCTCAGTACTACGCCGATGTGAGCCGCAAGGAAGCCGGCAGTGCGGCTTATGAGGTGCTGGCGGAGATCGGGCGGCGGAACCGGCTCGCGATTGTGGAGGCCTGGCGCGACAAGCACGCTTATGAGACGTATGACGCCGCCGCCTCAACGACGGCATTCCGCGAAAAGCTTCAGCCGCTGCTGATCAGCGGCGCCGGCGCGCGCGTCCTCAGCGGCTTCTCGGTTGCAGCACCGACCGGGCGGCCCGGCCGTCAAGCGGTCTATGTCCTCACTCATGTCGATGTCCCGCCGCCGCAAAAGGATCAAGCCATCGAGCTCCTCAAGGCGCTATCCGCGGCCGCTCGAAAGGATAACGGCAATCTGTGGTTCGACGTGCTGCAGCAGAACGACCGCCCCAACCACTTCACATTGTTCGAGGGCTGGCACAACCGCAGGACCTTCGATGCCAGCATCATGGCGGCGCACACCAAGGAGTTCCGGCAGAAGCTGAACCCGCTCGAGGGTGCCCTCTATGACGAGCGGCTCTACCAGGCGGTCCGCTGACCCATCTCGCAATTCTTTTCATTCTCATATTGGCAACGAGCCGTCTGTTTGCTATATTAGCAAGAGGCGTGCTGTCCGGTCCGAGCGTCCAAGACGCGTCAAAATCTCCCTGCCGGCGGCGCGGCGAGAGCGGCGATCGGGCATTCAAGCAACTGATTGGAAAGGCTTTATTCATGGCGAGGGCGACCGCGATGCAATTTTTCTCCCACAGCCTCCCTGTTCGGCAGGGAAAAACCGGCGTGGGCGGCTCCCTGCTCGCCGCGCTCTTTCTGCTGGTGCCGGTGCTCGGGTACCGGGCCGAGGCGGCGGTCGAGGCCGAGCACGGCATGGTGGTCTCGGCGCAACGCCTCGCCTCCGAGGTCGGCGTGCGGATCCTCGCCCAGGGCGGCAACGCGATCGATGCCGCGGTTGCCGTCGGATATGCGCTCGCCGTCGCCGACCCGTGCTGCGGCAATATCGGCGGCGGCGGGTTCATGACCATTCATCTCAAGGACGGGCGCGACACCTTCATCAATTTTCGCGAGACCGCACCTGGTGCGGCGACTCCCGCGATGTATCTCGATGCCGCCGGCAAGCCGATCGACGAGTTCAGCCGCTGGGGCTACCGCGCCGCCGGGGTGCCCGGCACAGTAATGGGGCTCGAGCGCGCGGCGATCGAGTACGGCCGCCTCGCGCGCGCGGCCCTGCTCGCCCCGGCGATCGGATTGGCGCGCGACGGCTTTGTGCTGGGCCAGGCCGATGCCGACCTCCTCGACGCCAAGCGGCTCGGCAAGGACCCGGTCGCCGCCAAGATCTTTCTGCGGCGGGACGGCGGCCGGTTCGAGGCCGGCGACCGGCTCGTCCAAACCGACCTCGCGGCGACGCTCGAGGCAATCGCGGAACGCGGCCCCGACGCCTTCTACAGGGGCCCGATCGCGGCCGCGGTCGCAACGGCGAGTGCGGCCAATGGCGGGATCCTGACGGCGGAGGATTTCGCCGATTATCGGGTGACCGAGGGGCCGCCGCTCGCCTGCTCCTATCGCGGCCACCGCATCCTCTCGGCGCCGCCGCCGAGCTCCGGCGGCACGACGATCTGCGAGATCCTCAACATCCTCGAAGGCTTCGATCTGAAAACCCTCGGCTTCCGCTCGGCGCCTTCGGTGCGCCTGCTGGTCGAGGCGATGCGCCACGCCTATCATGACCGCAACACCCATCTCGGCGATCCGGCCTTTGTGCGGAACCCGCTGGACCGCCTGTTGTCGAAGGACTACGCCGCCGGCATCCGCACCGCGATCGACACGCAAAAGGCGATGGCCCCCGCCGCACTCCCCGCTCGCGAAAAAGCCGAGACGACCCATTATTCGGTGGTCGACGGCGAGGGCAACGCGGTGGCGGTGACCTACACGATCAACGGCAGTTTCGGGGCTGCCGTGATCGCGCCGGGCACCGGGTTTTTCCTCAACAACGAGATGGACGACTTCACCACCAAGCCCGGCATGCCGAACCTCTACGGCCTCGTCCAGGGCGAAGCAAACACGATCATGCCCGGCAAACGGCCGCTCTCCTCGATGTCCCCCACCCTGGTCGAGCAGGACGGCCGAATATTTCTTGTGCTCGGCAGCCCGGGCGGTTCGCGGATCATCACGACGGTGCTCGAGACGATCCTCAACATCATCGATTACGGCATGTCTCCGCAGGAGGCAGTCGAGGCACCACGTCTCCACCACCAATCGCTGCCCGACGAAGTCGCATATGAGCGAGCGGGCTTGATGCCCGATGCGATCACGACATTGACCGAGATGGGCTACAAGCTCGTCGAGCACAGATCCTGGGGTGCCGTCGAATTGATCGCGATCGCCGACGGCCGTTTCTACGGCGTCAGCGACCCCCGGCGACCGGCCGGCGCCGCCGTCGGATACTGAGTATGCGGTCGTGCATGGCTAGAGCGTCTCGAGCTCATAAATGAACAGAGACTCGATGAAGATCGAGCGTTCGGCGACCAGACGAGCTCGGAAGCGCGCTCGGATGATCAGCGCACTGAGCAAATCGAGGTCGGAGTCGGACGAAACCAAGAGGTAGACACGTCCGCCCGGGGCCAGCCGCTCGCGCGCCTGCTCGAACAGCGGAGCGATGTCGCGGTAGTTCCGACCGGCATGCCATGAGCGGTCGGCAATATCGCGGGGCTCGCCCGGAAACGACGGCGGGCTCGATATAACCGCATCGAACAGCGCACCGGGGCCAAGGGCGCCAAGCAGGTCCGAGCACACCGCCATGAAGCGATCGCCGTAGCCGTTTGCGCGCGCGTTTTCGGCCGCCGTCAGGGCCGCGTTCGGGTTCACGTCGATAGCCGTGACGCTCGCCGCGCCGGCCCGGGCCGCGGCGAGACCGAGGATTCCTGACCCCGTCCCGACATCTGCCACCCGCTTGCCGTTCAGATCCTGCCGACCGATAAAGGATGCGAAGAATTCGCTCGTAATGAAGCAACGCGGGTGAAAGACCGTCGGTCGAACGATGAGCCGAAACCCGGCCGCCCGCGTCATTCGCGTCGTGTGGCGTTTTAAGATCAAATGATACGAAAAAAAGTGAATCGCTTTGCGCAGCAGACGGCGCCAGAGGCTCGGCCGAACGGTTCGGCGGTCAAGCCCATAGGCGACTTCGACCAGTTCGGTGACGTCGTTCATCTCCCCCCGTAAACGAACGTAACCCCCAAAGGTCCGATTTGCTCATGCAAACGGTCCGTCGGTCAACGTTCGCGCGAAACCGAGGCCTTGGCCGCAGCTTGATGTAGATCGCCCACCGGGGAACCAAAGGGTTTCGTTAGTAGTTTGCTTGTAGCACGCAGCGAAGGGGGCCGGCCGCGATCGCTCCCATCGTGTGCAGAGCGAGGCGGGTCAGCCCGGCAATGGGCGGCGCCATGTTGAGATCATCGGTTTTTCGCACGGTCGACTTCTGCACTCGACATGCATGGTGGGTGATCGTGTTTGCCGTCGCGCTGGCGATTGGCTCCGCCGTTTACGCGGCCCGCCACTTCGCGATCAAAACCGACGTCACCGATCTCTTCCCGCCCAATTTGCCCTGGACGCAGCGGGCATTCGAATACATGCGGTCTTTCCCGCAACCGGACATGCTCGTCGTCGTCGACGCGCCAACTCCGGAATTGGTCGAAGATGCGACCACCAAGCTGGTCGGAGCGCTCACGGCACGTCGGGACGTCATTCGGGCTATCCACCAGCCGCAAAGCGGCGAGTTTTTCGAGCGCAATGGGCTGTTGTATCTGCCAACCGACGAGGTTGAGCGGCTGACCGACGGCCTCCTCAACGCCGATCCTCTGCTCCAGAAGCTTGCCGCGGATCCGAGCCTGAGAGGCAGCCTAAGCGCGCTGTCGTTCGGCCTGATGGGTGTGCAGTACGGGCAGATCAAACTCGACGACCTGACCCGGCCGATGACGATGGCCGCCGACACCGTAAGCGAGGCCCTTGCCGGCCGGCCGGCAAGCTTCTCGTGGCGTGTCCTGGTGAGCGGCAAGCCAGCCGAGCCGCAGGACTTGCGCCGCTTTGTCGCCGTCGAGCCGGTGCTCGACTTCAGCGCGCTCGAGCCCGGGCGCGCAGCGACGAATGCGATCGCGCAAACCGTCCGGGATCTAAATCTCGCCACCGATTTCCAGGCGAGGGCACGGCTGACCGGGATCGTCCCGATCAATGACGACGGGTTTGCGACCCTCAAACATAACGCTGCCCTCAACGCTGCCATTTCAGTCCTCTCGGTTCTCGTCATCCTGTGGCTGGCGCTGCATTCGCTGCGCATCATCCTCGCGGTGGCTGTAAGTTTGATCGTCGGTCTAGCGGTGTCTGCAGCCGCTGGTCTGCTGCTGGTCGGCGCGTTGAACTTGATCTCTGTGGCGTTTTTTGTCCTGTTCATCGGCCTCGGCGTCGATTTCGGGCTACAGTTCTGCGTGCGCTACCGCGCCGAACGGCACGATTACGGCGATCTGCGCGCAGGACTCAGAAGTGCTGCGCGAAAAGCCGGGGTGCCTTTGGCCCTTGCCGCTGCGGCGACAGCACTCGGATTCGCAGCTTTCGTGCCGACGGAATACCGGGGCCTGTCCGAGCTCGGGCAGATCGCAGGCTGCGGCATGATCATTGCGCTTCTCACCTCGATCACGCTGTTGCCGGCGCTGTTGATGGTGCTGCATCCGCCGGGCGAGCCGCGCCCGATGGGCTTCGCCGCGCTCGCCCCGGTGGACCGATTTCTGCAGCGGCATCGGATGCCGATCGTGGTGACGACGATCCTCGTGGTAATACTCGCCTCGCCGCTGCTATTGTTCCTGCCGTTCGATTTCAATCCCCTGCATCTGCGAAACTCAAAGGTCGAATCGGTTGCGACGTTCCTCGAGCTGAGAAAGGACCCGCAGACCGGGGCCAACGCGATCGAGATCATCGCGCCGGATCTCGCTGCCGCGGAAGCCACAGCGACCCGCCTCGCATCCCTATCCCAAGTTTCCCAGGCGAACACACTCGGACGGCTCGTCCCCGTCGACCAGGAGCAAAAACTCGGGCTGATCCGAGAAACAGCGGAGGCCCTCAAAACATTGATCAACCCGAAGGAGTTGTCCCCGCCTCCGACCGACCAGGAGAATATCGCGGCGCTGACGTCGACCGCCGATAGCTTGACGACAGCCGCCAATAACGCCGAGGGACTGGGGGCAGAAGCGGCGCGGCGCCTTGCCGGGCTCTTGCGCCAGCTGGCGCAGTCGGGGCTCGCGGTTCGCAGGGCAGTCGAGGTAGCGGTGGTCGAGCCGCTGCGGGTCTCGCTCAGCCAGCTGCGGCAAGAGCTCGACCCCCAGCCCGTTACGCCCGACACCATCCCAGCCGATCTCAAGAGAGACTGGGTGACACCGGACGGACAGGCGCGCGTCCAGGTTCTGCCGAAGGGCGATCCTGACGACACCAAGGTGTTGCGCAGCTTCGTGTCGGCCGTATTGGCGATCGAGCCCGCTGCAACGGGCCCCGCGGTAATGTTGTTTGAGGCCGGAAATACGGTCGTGCGGGCGTTTATCGAAGCCGGTATCTTCGCGCTCGCCGCAATCGCCCTTCTGTTGTGGATTACCTTGCGCCGGCTAGCCGACGTATTGCTGACCCTGGCGCCATTGCTCGTCGCTATCGTCGTGACGTTGGAGCTTTCCGTCGCTCTCGATATCCCGCTGAACTTTGCCAACATTATTGCGCTGCCGCTGCTGCTCGGCGTCGGAGTCGCTTTTAAAATCTATTACATCATGGCGTGGCGCAGCGGAAAAACATCGCTCGTGCAATCGACCCTGACGCGAGCTGTGATCTTTAGCGCCCTGACCCAGGCCACCGCGTTCGGCAGCCTTTGGCTATCGAGCGACCCGGGTACCTCGAGCATGGGGAAACTCATGGCTCTGTCGCTGCTTTGCACGATGGCAGCCGCAGTGTTGTTCCAGCCGGCCCTGATGGGCCGGCCGCGGCCTCGCGCAGTGCCGCTCGAGCCGGTGCTCGAGCACGAGCCGCAGTTCGAATTTGACGAGACCAGGCACACCGCCGAGCAGCCGGCCGACGAATTGGTCGACCGATGAGTCCTGCATCTCGATCCGGCCCGCTGGTGCCGAGGGTCAGCTGGGCGCTCGACAATCTTCGGACGTTTGTCATCCTTCTCGTGCTGTCGTTTCATTCCATCTTGGCCTACCTGAATTTTTTGCCTGCCGCGCCATTCCCGTTCGACGATCCCCCTTATCTTTGGCGGGCCTTTCCCGTGGTCGATCACGCGCGCTGGTTCGGCTTCGACCTATTTTGTGCGTGGCAAGACGTCTTCCTGATGTCGCTGTTCTTTTTTCTCTCCGGCCTCTTCGTATGGCCGAGCCTGGAGCGCAAGGGAGCCCGGATATTTCTCCACGACCGAGTGCTCCGGCTTGGCGTACCGTTTGCTTTGGTCGTCGCATTGTTGATGCCCCTGGCCAACTACCCGACCTACCTGCAGACCACGGCCGATCCCAGCTTCATCGGCTTTTGGCGGCATTGGCTTGCATTGCCGTTCTGGCCGTGTGGGCCGATGTGGTTCCTGTGGCTGCTGCTGGCAGCCGATTTTGTCGCGGCCGGGCTCCACCATTACGCACCCAGTTGGGTTGACGCGCTGATTCGGTTTTCGTCAACCGCTGGTCCCCGCCCGACTCGGTACCTTGCCGCCCTGGTGATTGCCTCAGCTATCGTATACGTCCCACTGGCCGTCGTCTTCACGCCATCGGCATGGGCGGCTTTCGGGCCCTTTGGCTTCCAGCTCAGCCGGCCCTTGCATTACGCGGTTTATTTCTTCGCTGGCATCGGCGTCGGGGCGTGCGGCATAGAGCGCGGTCTGTTTGCACCCGAAGGTGCGCTGGTGCGGCGCTGGGTAGTCTGGCTGATTGCAGCCGTCGGACTATTGCTCCTGTGGATGGGGCTTACCGCGCTGACGATGACGGATGGCGGCCCGACTTCCCTCGGGTTGCAAGCCCTCGCCGATCTCAGCTTTGTGCTCGCGTGTTTCAGCAGCTGCTTTGCGGTGCTGGCGCTGTTCTTGCGGTTCGCGGGGAAACGACTACCGGCGTTGGCGGGCCTGAGGCGCGACGCCTTTGGCCTATATCTGGTGCACTATGTGTTTGTCGCGTGGCTGCAGTATGCCCTTCTCGGCGTCGCCCTCTTTGCCGCCGCCAAGGGCGCGATCGTATTCAGCGGCACGCTGCTGTTGAGCTGGGGCGCCATCGCTGTCGTCCGCCGAATTTCCCCCGCTGGTCAGCTCATCGGCGCCGATCGGGCAGCGGCCTCATAGCCTCGGCAACAAATTCTCCGATCCGCGCGATTGCGCGGTGCGCCTCGGGCATCACCGGGGCGAAGAGATGCCAGACATGCGGCATGCGCGGCCAAATTTCGAGCTCGACGCGACACCCGGCGGCGCGCATTCGCTCAGCCATGCGCACCGCATCGTCGCGCAAGACCTCGTCGCTCCCCACTTGGATGATCGTGGGTGGCAGACCCACGGGCTCGCCATAAAGCGGCGAGGCATAAGGTGAACGTGGATCGGTCCCGTTGAGATAATGGTGGACAAAGCGCCGCGCCTGCTCGGCGCTCAACAACGGGTCGACCCCGGCGTTAGCCGTGAACGAGCGACCGGTCATCGCGAGGTCGGTCCACGGCGACACCGCAACGGCGGCGGCCGGCAGCGCAACGCCCTCGTCGCGCAAGCGCAGCAGCAAGGACAGCGCGAGCCCGCCGCCTGCGGAATCGCCCATTACCGCGATTCGCTCCGGGACGGCCCCCTCGGCGAGGAGCCAGCGATAGGCAGCAAGCGCGTCGTCGAGTGCGGCCGGGAAGGGATGCTCCGGGGCCAGTCGATAGTCGAGCGACAGCACCCGAGCGTGCGCCGCCGATGCGATGCGCCAAGTCAAGTTGCGATAGAGCGTGGGGGAGCCGGCGATGAAGCCGCCGCCGTGGAGAAACAGGATGTGGCGGCCCGGTTGTGAAGCGCGGGTGGCTATCCGGTGCGCCTTGACCCCACCAGCATCCACGGCAAGCGTCCGTGTACCCGGCGGCGGAGCCGGGACAAGGCGCTCGGCCGCGGCGGCGCGTTGCCGCTTCTGCTCGACGGTCGCGTCATGGCGGGTGCGATGCTTGAGCATCAAACGCCCGCCGAGCCGAACGAGCTCGGCGCGAAAACTCGAACGATCTGGGATCACGCGATCGGTGCAGCGGCGAGGCTGGTTCGGCGTCCGGGATATGTGCTAATCGCGGTCGCGGCAGGTGCTTCTCTCATTGGGAGACTATCGTGCGTTTTTCCCCGCTTGTCGACCGCATCGCGGGCGAGGCAGCCGGAGCGTGGCGCGTTCACCAAGAGGGGGTGCGCCGCCGCGAGGCCGGCCACGATGTGATTTTTCTGACCGTGGGCGATCCCGACCAGGCCGCCCCCGAGGCCGTCGTCGACGCGACGATCGCGGCGCTGCATCGAAACCGCACGGGGTATTCGCCGATCATCGGCTATCCCGAGGTGCGCGCCGCGGTCGCCGCACGGGTGCAAAGGCGTACCGGCCGCCCGTGCAGCGCGGACAATGTGGTTTTGACGCCGGGGACCCAGGGCGGCCTCTTCTGCACGCTCAACTGCCTTGCCGGACCGGGGGACGAGGTGATCTTGCCCGAGCCGATCTACGGTCCCTATGCCGGGGTCATCGGGGCGAGCGGCGCCCGGATGGTGAACGTGCCGTTGCGGCCTGAGAAAGGTTTTCATCCCGACATCGACAACTTCGCCCGTGCGGTGACGCCGCGCACGCGAGTTGTCTGGATCAACAGCCCGCACAATCCGACTGGGGCCGTGTTCACGGCCGATGAGATCGCCGGCATTGCCGAGCTGTGTCGCGAGCGCGATCTGTGGCTCGTCTCCGACGAGGTTTATGAGGACTTGGCCTTTGCCCGGCCGCATGTCAGCGCGTGGTCGCTGCCGGACATGGCGGAGCGCACGATCGTCGTCTCCAGCCTGTCGAAATCGCATGCGATGGCCGGCTTCCGCTTCGGCTGGGTCGTCGGACCACCGGCGCTGTCGCGGCATCTCTTCGATTTTCTGCTGTGCATGTATTTCGGCGGCCCCGCCTTCATCCAGGATGGTGCCCTGGCCGCGCTCGGCGGCGAGCTCCCCGAGGCCGCCGCTTTGCGCGAGACTTATCGCCGTCGTGCCCTCTTGCTCTCGCATATGCTCGCTGATGCTCCGCATTGTCGGGCGCTCCGTCCTGAAGGTGGCATGTTCGTGCTGTTCGATGTGCGCGGCACGGGTCTCGGGGCAGAGGATTTCGCGCGAGCGCTGCTGGAGCGGGAGGACGTCGCTCTCCTCCCCTGCGACGGCTTCGGGCCGAGTGCGGTGGGTCATCTGCGCATCGCGCTGACGGCACCCGAGCCGCGCCTCGAAGACGCCGGGCGGCGGATCGTCCGCTTCGCGCACACGCTAGCCGGCTAGGCCAGCAGGGAGGAGATCCTCAGGAGGATAGGCCCGATTCCTCCCTGCTCTCCCTGAAAGCTGAGGGAGAAAAATCGCTTCGCGGCGCCGCCCAAGCGGGAAACGGTTTCTATATCAATTGCTTGTGAATAAAATGCCGCGTCAAAGCAGCCGCCGGCAGGGGAATTTTTGACGATTCCTTGACAAGACGTCGGCCGAAGGGCGGATCCCAGTCGATCGGGTCGGGTTATGCGATTATCGTAATTTTATGCCATACTCATCCGGATTTGTCAATCCTGGATCTATATCGAGCCCGAGATCGAGGATCGGGGCGCTGTGAGTGATCCAGCCTGACGAGATCAGATCGACGCCGGTGGCGGCGACGGCGGCGGCGGTTTCGGGGGTGATCCGCCCGGAGGCCTCGGTGACGGCGCGGCCGTCGACCATGGTGACCGCGCGGCGCAGGGTCTCGGGCGTCATGTTGTCGAGCAGCACCGCATCGACGCCGACCTCGAGCGCCTCGGCGAGCTGGTCGAGGGTGTCGACCTCGAGCTCGATCTTGACGAGATGCCCGGCATGCCGCTGTGCTCGCTCGAGCGCTGCCCGCACACCGCCTGCAAGCGCAATGTGGTTGTCCTTGATCAGCATCGCGTCGTCGAGGCCGAAGCGGTGGTTGGCGCCGCCGCCGAGCCGCACCGCCTGCTTTTCCAGAGCCCGCAGCCCCGGTGTCGTCTTGCGGGTGCACACGATCCTGGCGTTGTAGCCGGAGATCGCGTCGGCTAGGCCCCGCGTCGCCGTGGCGATCCCCGACATTCGGCAGAGAAAATTAAGCGCGGTGCGCTCGGCGCCGAGCACCCCCCGCGCGCGGCCGCTGATCCGGGCAACCGTCTCGCCCCGCGAAATCCGGGCGCCATCTTCGCACAGCTGCTCGATCCGCAATGCCGGGTCGACGAGCTCGAAGGCGAGGAGTGCGGCATCGAGCCCGGCGACGACGCCCGGCTGGCGCGCCGCGATCACCGCCTCCACCGTCGCCTCGGCCGGAACGATCGCGTCGGTCGTAATGTCGCCGGCTCTGCCCAGATCCTCAAGCAATGCCGCCCGGACAACGGGCTCGACGATCAACCGCATCGTCACCGTCCACCTCCCCCAGGGCCTAAAAACCCGACCGCGCGGAAGCCCGACCAGGTCTCAATCCCCTTGGCCGGGCTTGTCCTACGCCTGTCCGGTTGAGCGAAGTCGATTGTTCGTAATGCGCGCGATACAACCCGAGATCCCCGTGGCCGGGCTTGTCCCGGCCATCCACGCCTTCCCGGCCGCGGATAGAGCCTTGTTCGAAGACGTGGGTGGCGGAACAAGTCCGGCCACGGGGAACCAAAGGTGGTGCCGGTGTCTTCTGCACCTTCGTGTAGCTGCAGCAAAAAGCTGAACCGGACAGCCGTGTCCCGGCCATCCACGACTTTCCCCGCTCCGAGCGCTCTGCGGCGAAGACGTGGGTGCCCACGGGACGAGCCCGTGGGCTGAAGGCCCACGGAACGAGTCCGGCCACGGGGGCAGGTCGCGGATACGCAGCCCGACCGCACATGCTTCAGCCCATCGCCAGCATGCGCTCGACCGTGCGGCGAGCCCGCTCGGCGATCGCCGGGTCGACGGTGACCTCGTGGGTCATCGCTTCGAGGCTGTGGCGGATCTTCGGCAAGGTGATCCGCTTCATGTGCGGGCAGAGGTTGCAGGGCCGCACGAATTCGAGATCGGGATACTGCAGTGCCACATTGTCGCTCATCGAGCACTCGGTCAGCAGCACCACACGGGGCGGCCGCTCCTTGCCGACATAGTCGGCCATCGCGGCTGTCGAGCCGCTGAAGTCGCATTCGGCGATGACCTCGGGCGGGCATTCGGGATGGGCGAGCACGATGATCCCGGGGTGGCTCTCGCGCACGCTCCTGATGTCCTCGGGGGTGAAGCGCTCATGCACCTCGCAATGGCCGCTCCAGGCGATGATCTCGACCTTGGTCTGCGCCGCGGTGTTTTTCGCCAGGTACTCGTCGGGCAGCATGATGACCCGCGGCACCCCGAGCCCCTCGATGATCTTCTTGGCGTTGCCCGAGGTGCAGCAGACATCGGACTCGGCCTTTACCGCGGCCGAGGTGTTGACGTAGGTGACGATCGGCACACCGGGGTGGCGCTCGCGCAGCAGCCGGATGTCGGCCGCGGTGATCGAGGCGGCGAGCGAGCAGCCGGCCTCCAGATCCGGGATCAGCACGGTCTTCTGCGGGTTCAGGAGCTTGGCGGTCTCAGCCATGAAGTGAACGCCGGCCAGCACGATCACGTCGGCATCCGTGCGTGCCGCCTCGCGCGCCAGCGCCAGGCTGTCGCCGACGATGTCGGCGACCGTGTGGAAGATGTCGGGGGTCTGATAATTGTGCGCCAGGACGACGGCATTCCGCTCGCGCTTGAGCCGCAGGATGGCGGCGACGTCGTCGGCGAGGATTCTCCATTCGAAGGGCGGGATGTGCCGCTCTACCCGCCGGTAGAGTTCGGGCATCGGCAACGGGGCGGTGGGGGTCTGGGAAGCGGTCTGGAGCATGGTCATCTCCTTGTTATACTCAATATGAGCATTACCCGAGTCTGGAAAAGCCGGGCCAAATTTGCCCGGCTACCGAATTATGCTACATATGAGAATAAGCGGCGAAACCCGGCTGTCAAGATTATGTCACACGACGCGTGCCGCGCAGCCGCAGCCCCGGTGCCGGACGTTCGAGCACGACCTCGCGCCGGAAGCGCACGAGCCGCGCCGGCCGGCCCCCGGTCTCCGCGCTGATGCCGCCGGTTTCCTCGACCAGGCCCTGGTGCTCGACGAGCCGCCGAAAATTCTGTTTGTGCAGCCGCACGCCGGACAGCGCCTCGACCGTGCACTGCAGTTGCAACAGCGTGAAGGCGGGCGGCATCAGCTCGAACACCACGGGCCGGTATTTGATCTTACCCCGTAGCCGGCCGATCGCCGTGGCGAGGATCCTGCGGTGGTCGGCCGCCATCGGCACGCCGAATGCCGGGCCATCTGCCGACGGTATCGGATGGCCGAGATCGCGCCAGCGCTCCTGGATCAGCCCCGCCTCGTAGAGCAGCTCATAGCGCTCGAGGACGAGCTCTTCGTTCCAGGAGCGGGCGAAGGCAAGGCCGACCCTCTCCTCGCGCAACCGCCGCTCAGCCGCACCCACCCCTTCTCCCGCCCATTGGTTCAGCCGCGCCTCGAGCGGCGGAAGCGCCGTGGGCCTGCCGGCGCGCCAATCTTCCCACGGAAAATACCGGTACCAGCTGTGCCAGACCGCTTCGGCCTCGCCACCCGGCCGCGCTTCACGCACCAGGGCAAGATAGGCCACCGTCAGCGCGCGGCCGGCCCGCACGTCTTCGACGCGGTCGCGATCGCCGAAAGTGTAGAGCTGCTCGACATAGCCCAGCTTCTGAGCCGTCTGCCGCTCGACCCAGGCGCGCAGCCCAACCTCGAGAGTGCGATGCTCGACCTCCAGCGGGCCCGACGGCAAGGCCTCGACCGGGTCATGCTCCACTGGGTCATGCCCGATATGCACCGTCAGCACCCGCGGTTCGTCGATCGTCGCCGTCACGATGCCCGCGCTCAATCGGATCGAGAGCGCCGCCCGACGTGGACCCGAGCGCAACTTCGGCGCTGGGCTCAACGGAGCGGCGGGTTCTGCGGTTTGCTCCATGCGTCCGGCTCGCCCTAGGGCTGCATCCGACGCATTCTAGCACCTTTGGGTTCCCACCCCACTCTCAGGAGCCCCCCTGGGAAAGAAACACGGATCATTATGCGATAGGACGGATCACGGCTTATGTTCTCCGCCGGTGTCTTGGCTCACAGCGGCGGGAACCATCCGAAGGCGCGGCATGACCAGAACCCTGCAAGTGGCCGCACTACCCCCAGTTGAAACCCGGCAACTGCCCACCGCCGCGAGCCTTGCCGCGCTCGGCATCGTCTATGGCGATATCGGCACCAGCGCACTCTACGGATTCAAGCAAGCCGCGGAGGCCGGCGGAACACCCTCGCCCGAAACCGTCATGGGCATCGTGTCGGTGATCCTCTGGTCGCTGATCCTGATCGTTTCGTTCAAATACGCCATCCTGATCTTGCGCGCCGACAATCACGGCGAAGGCGGAATTGTGGCGCTTTTGGCGCTCCTCGATGTCCGGCACGCCCCCCGCGGAAGCCTGCGCGCATCGCTGCTGATTGTTGGGCTGATCGGCGCCGCGCTGCTTTACGGCGATGGCGTCATCACGCCCGCGATCTCGGTGCTCAGCGCCGTCGAGGGTCTCAAGCTCGACGCACCCCAACTCACGCCCGTCGTAGTTCCGATCAGCGTCGCGATCTTGGTCGGCCTGTTCCTGGTGCAACGCAAGGGAACCTCGTTCATCGGCAACATCTTCGGGCCGGTGATGCTGCTCTGGTTTGTCACCATCGGTCTGCTCGGCCTGGGCGGCATCGTTCGGGCACCCGGCATTCTGAGCGCACTCAGCCCGCATTATGCGCTGATCTATCTAATTCATGTGCCGCCGGGTATCGGTTTTGCCGTGCTCGGCGCGGCCTTCCTCGCGCTCACCGGCGCAGAGGCGATGTATGCCGATATGGGGCATTTCGGCCGCCTGCCGATCCGCCTCGGCTGGTTCACCGTCGTTTTTCCCGCTCTGGTGCTCAACTATCTCGGCCAGGGAGCGCTGCTTCTGGCCGACCCCCGAGCCATCGAGAACCCGTTCTACCTGCTGGCACCCGCATGGGCGCATTACCCAATGGTGGCGTTCGCGACACTGGCTACCGTCATCGCCTCGCAATCCATCATCTCGGGCGCGTACTCACTGACCCAGCAGGCGATCCAGCTCGGCTTTCTGCCGCGCATGCGCGTGCTGCACACCGCCAGTGGCGAGAAGGGTCAGATCTACATGCCATTCGTGAACTGGCTCCTCGCCGCCGGCACGCTCGGCGCGGTAATCACCTTCGGCTCCTCCGATGCCCTCGGCGGCGCCTACGGCATCGCCGTGTCGATGCTGATGGCGATCACCACCGTGCTGGCGGCTCTCGTCGCCCTGCAATGGGGCTACAACCCGTTCGCCGTTGCCGCCGTGAACGGATCGCTGCTCGTCGTCGAACTTATCTTCGTCGCCGCCAACGCAACCAAGCTGCTCGCGGGCGGCTGGTTTCCGCTCCTGTTGGCCGGAGTCATCGCGTTCCTGATGCTGACCTGGCGCACCGGGTACGCACTACTCGAGCAACAGCGCTCGAGACTGCGGCAGCGCGAAGACGAGTTTGTCGCCTGGGTGCTCGAAAATCCGCCTATTCGGCTGCCCGGTGCGGCCGCGATCTTCACGGCGTCGAGCTCGGGGATACCTCTCGCCCTGACCCACCACCTGCGCCACAATCGTGTCCTGCACGAACGGATATTGCTGGTCTCGACCGTCAGCACCGGCGCGCCGCGCGTCGACCCGTCCGAGCGCGTACAGCTTGTCCCCGTCGGCGCCGGCATCACCCGGGTCATCCTGCTTTTCGGATATATGGAGCACCCCAATGTCATGGAGGGATTGAGCTTCGCCTGCCATGACCATGCTCTGCGCGGCATCGATCCGGAACAGATCACCTATTATTTTCGCCGCGTCATGGTTGTCGCCAGCGGCAAGGTGTCCGGGATGGCCGTGTGGCGCGAACGGCTCTTCGCCGCAATGCATCTCAACGCCAATCTTCCGGCAGCCTACTTCGGCGTACCCCCCGCGCAGGTCGTGGAGGTCGGGCTCGAAGTCGAGATCTGAGCGAGGTCAGCCCGTGGCCTATGGCGGGGTCGCTCCGGAAGGAGGAAAGGAACAACCATGACGGGAAATATATGGACGCTCGCGGTGACCGTCTGCGTCACCTCGGTGCTATCTGTCTGTCCCTCTCACGCGCAGAAGACCGGCGGCGTGCTGAAGTTCTTTCACCGTGACAGCCCGGCGAGCGCATCGATCCACGAAGAGGCGACGATTTCCTCGGTCGCGCCGTTCATGGGCGTCTTCAACAATCTCGTTTTGTTCAAGCAGGACGAGAAGCAGAACCGGCTCGATTTGATCGAGCCCGAACTTGCCGAACGCTGGTCGTGGAATGAAGATTTCACACGGCTCAGCTTTCGCCTGCGCCACGGCGTCAAATGGCACGACGGCAAGCCCTTCACCGCCAATGACGTCAAATGCACCTGGGACATGCTGCTCGGCAAATCCGCCAACGCGCTGCGGCTCAACCCGCGCAAGGCGTGGTACCGCAATCTCGAAGAGGTGACGGTCGACGGCGATGATGCAGTGACCTTCGTGCTGAAACGAGCGCAGCCGGCCTTCCCGATGCTGCTCGCGAGCGGCATGTCGCCGGTCTACCCGTGCCATATCCCGCCGCGCGAAATGCGCAGCCATCCAATCGGCACCGGCCCGTTCAAGTTCGCCGAGTTCAAGCCGAACGAATACATCCGACTGGCCAAGAACCCGGAATATTGGAAGCCGGGACGGCCTTATCTCGATGGCATCGAATGGACGGTAATCCCGAACCGCTCGACCCAGACGCTCGCCTTCATCGCCGGCAAGTTTGATATGACCTTCCCGTACGAAGCCACCGTGCAATCGATGCGGGACATCAAAAGCCAGGCGCCCGACGCAATCTGCGAGCTGACGCCGGTACCGGTCGCGTTCAATCTGCTGGTTAACCGCGACGCTCCGCCCTTCGACAACCCGGACATCCGCCGGGCGATGCAGCTGACGATCGATCGCAAGAGCTTTGTCGACATCCTTCTCGAGGGACAGGGCGATATCGGCGGCGCGATGCAGACGCCCCCCGGCGGGCTCTGGGGTCTGCCGCCGGAGATTCTCGCAACATTGCCGGGTTACGGTCCAGATTTGGCGAAGAGCCGGGCCGAGGCGCGCAAACTGATGGAGAAACATGGCTACCGACCTGACCACCGGCTTCCTGTCAAAGTCGCGACGCGCAATATCGCCCAATACCGTGACCCGGCCGTGATCCTGATCGACCAGCTGAAGGAGATCTATATCGACGGCGAACTGGATGCTGTCGAAACCGTAAATTGGTTTCCCAAGATCGCTCGCAAGGACTTCATGGTCGGCGCCAATTTGTCGGGGTCAGGAGTCGATGATCCCGACGCCTATTTCTACGAGCATTATGCCTGCGGTTCGGAGCGCAATTACACCAACTACTGCAACCCCGAGCTCGAGAAGATGTACGAGCAGCAGTCGATCGAGCCCGACCAGGCAAAGCGCAAGAAATTGGTCTGGGAGATCGACCGCCGGCTGACGGAAGACGGCGCCCGTCCGATCATCTTCAATTACCGCCTCGGTACCTGCCATTACCCGCAGGTGCACGGGATAACGATAATGACCAACAGCCTCTTCAACGGCTGGCGCTTCGACAACGCCCGGCTCGGGCAATAGCCGAGGGCCCAGCGGCCGAGCCGGTGTTCCTCAAATCCGATATGCTATAAGCTCGTCGCGGACGCTGGCGAGGTCCGGCGCCGTTCAGAGCCCGAGAGGAGGACCTGGCGATGGGCTGGCTCGATGGGCAGGTGGCACTGGTTACCGGCGGGGGTTCGGGAATTGGCCGAGCCGTAGTGGCGCGCTTCGTCGAAGAGGGCGCCCGTGTCGGGGTCCTGGACCGCGTCTCCGACAGAGCCGCGGGGCTGCGGTCTGAGTTTGGCGACGCGGTAATCGCACTCACCGGGGACGTGGCGCAACTCGCCGACAACAAACGGGCCGTTGCCGATACCGTGGCTGCGTTTGGCCGGCTCGACATCTTCGTCGGCAATGCCGGGGTTTTCGACGTCTACGCTCCATTGGCCGAGTTTTCAGAAGAAGAGCTCCCGAAGGCCTTTGACGAGCTCTTCGGGATCAACGTCAAGGGCTGCTTCTTTGGCGCGAAGGCCGCCCTGGCCGAGCTGATCAAGACGGAAGGCTCGATGGTGTTCACCGCGTCGGTCGCCGGCCTGAATTCGGGCGGTGGCGGGACGCTCTATACCGCCTCGAAGCACGCCGTCGTCGGCTTGATCCGGCAGCTCGCGGTCGAAGTCGGGCCACGCGTCCGGGTCAATGGGGTCGCCCCTGGCGGCACGATTACCGATTTGCGCGGCTTGGCGGTGCTGCACCAGGACGATCGCTCACAGTTTACCGATCCCGGCACCGAGGACCGGCTGCGCGGTGGCAATCCGTTGCAGCTGGCACTTCAGCCCGCCGATCTCGCCGGAGCCTATGTCTTCTTGAGTTCGAGAACCAATGGCCGGGGCATCACTGGAACCATCCTGACCGTCGACGCCGGTGCGATGTTGCGCATACCGCGCCGCAGCCAATCAAACCAATAAAGGAGCCAGCCGATGGAAACCGACATGCTCGGGTTGGTCGACGCCGAGAAGGGTCTGGTCAGTCGCCGCATCTTCATCGAGCCTGAGCTCTACCAGCAGGAGCTGGAGCGGATCTTCGCCCGTTGCTGGCTTTTCCTGTGCCACGAGAGCCAGATCCCGCAGCCCGGCGATTTCTTCACCACCTACATGGGCGAAGACCCGGTCTTGGTCATCCGCGACACGGCCGGGCAAGTGCGCGCTTTCCTCAACGTCTGCCGCCATCGCGGTAATCGCTTATGCCGCGCCGAGTTTGGCAATGCCGCGAGCTTCACCTGCGCCTATCACGGCTGGACCTACCGCAATGATGGGCGGCTGGTCGGCGTCCCCTATCTGAAGGAGGCGTATTACGGTGAATTGCAGCGGGAGAACTGGGGTCTCAGCCCAGTAGCGCAACTGGACAATTACAAGGGGTTGCTGTTCGCCACCTTCGATCCGCAGGCGCCGCCGTTGCGCGAGTATCTCGGCGAGATGACCTGGTATCTCGATGCCTTTTTCGACCGCCGCGAGGGCGGTGTCGAGGTCATCGGCGGGATGCACAAATGGGTCATGCCGTGCAATTGGAAGTTCCCCGCCGAGAACTTCGGCGGCGACGGGTATCACACCTCGTGGAGCCATCTCTCGGCCATCCAGACCGGGTCCGGGGGCGACTTTCGCGTCAATCCGGACCCCAGTGGGGTGATGCTGTCGCCCGGCAATGGCCACTGTGTCATCGGGGTCGGTCCCGACACCGTCGCCGACCCGCCCGCTGCGGAGATCCTGGCCTACGAAGCGGGGATCGTTCCTGAGATGAGGAAGCGCCTCGGCCAGCGCCTCGATCGCGTCAAACCGATCGTCGGCACGGTCTTCCCCAACTTCTCGATGCTGCGCCCGACCTCGCGCACGTTTCGCGTCTGGCACCCGCGGGGGCCTGACAAGACCGAAGTCTGGGCGTGGGTCTTCGCCGACAAAGCGGCTCCTCCCGAGGTCAAGGAGGCCATTCGATTGGCCGGGGTGCGAGTATTCGGGCCGTCGGGTACCTTCGAGCAGGACGATATGGACAACTGGCAGGGCTGCACCCAGACCGGGCGAGGTGTCGTGGCCCGGCGCTATTCGCTCAGTTACGAGATGGGCCTGGGACATGAGCATTTCGACCAGGATCTCGGAGCGTTGGCCAGCGATTACCGCTACAGCGAAAGCAACCACCGCGGTTTCTACCGCCGTTGGGCGCAGCTGATGGCGGCCGACAGCTGGGCCGGCGTAGCGGATTGATGCGGGTGCGCGGTAGCGCGCCTCGCAGCCAGGCTACACTGGTAACGCATTCTGCTCGCGCTGAAATAACGCCGTAACATGGCCCGTTGAAAACGGCGACCGGCGCGCTCACAAAGACTCAAGGAGAGGCGGATGGAAATGGATATTGCGAACCTGGTCGACGCCGATCGCGGACTGATCGGCCGGCGCATCTTTATCGAGCCCGAGATCTACGATCAGGAGCTGCAGCGGATCTTCGCCCGCTGCTGGCTTTTTTTGTGCCATGAGAGCCAGATCCCAGAGTCCGGTGATTTCTTCACCACCTATATGGGCGAAGACCCGGTTTTGGTGGTGCGCGACACGCAAGGCCAAGTGCGCGCGTTCCTCAACGTCTGCCGCCACCGCGGCAACCGGTTGTGCCGCGCCGAGTTCGGCAATGCCGCCACGTTCACCTGCGCTTATCACGGCTGGACCTACCGCAATGACGGACGGCTGGCCGGCGTGCCCTATTTGAAGGAAGCCTACCATAACGAACTGGATCGGGAGCGCTGGGGTCTCGCGCCGGTCGCGCAGCTCGACAGCTACAAGGGGCTGTATTTCGCCACTTTCGACGCTGAGGCGCCGTCGCTGCGCGACTATCTCGGCGAGATGACCTGGTATCTGGATGCCTTCTTCGACCGGCGCGAGGGCGGTGTCGAGGTCATCGGCGGGATGCACAAATGGGTCATGCCGTGCAATTGGAAGTTTCCCTCCGAAAACTTCGGCGGCGATTCATACCATGTCGGGTGGTCGCATCTTTCGGCGGTACAGACCGCCTTCAGCACGGGTGCCTCGACCAAGCCGGAGACGATCGGCAGCACGGTATCCCCCGGCAATGGCCACGTCCTGATTTGCTTCGGGCCGAACGACGTGGGCGACCCGCCGATGCCCGAAATTCTGGAATATGAGAAAGAGATCCGCCCGGAAGTCGACAAGCGCCTGGGTCCCCGGTCGGGCCGCATCAACCCGATCGTCGGCACAGCCTTTCCCAATTTTTCGATGCTTCGCGCCACCTCGCGCACCTTCCGCGTCTGGCACCCGCGCGGCCCGGACAAGACCGAGGTGTGGTCCTGGGTCTACACCGACAAGGCCGCCCCGCCCCATGTCAAGGAGGCGATCCGCCTGGCCGGGGTGCGCGGGTTCAGCCCCTCCGGCACCTTCGAGCAGGACGACATGGACAATTGGCAGGAATGCACCCGCACCTGCCGCGGCGTGGTCGCGCGTCGCATGGCGGTGAATACGCAGATGGGTTTGGGCCATGAGCGCTTTGACGAGGGCCTCCAAGCCTGGGCCAGCGACTTTCGCATGAGCGAGAGCAACCATCGGCAGTTCTACGGGCGCTGGGCTCAGCTGATGAAGGCGGAGAGCTGGGCCGAGGTGCCGCGCAGCAATGGATGGGCGGGAGCCGGGCATGTCGGGCATAAATGAAGACGTCACCCGTGAGGTCGAGCAGTTCCTCTATCGCGAAGCGCGGCTCCTCGACGAGCGGCGCTTCCACGAATGGCTCGAGCTGCTGACCGATGATGTTCATTACTGGATGGCGGCCAGAACCAACCGCTATCCCAGGAGAAGCAAGGCGATTGCGATCCTCGATCCCGCCCGCTACGTCGAGGACGATATGACCAAGGAAGACGAACTGGCGATTTTCGACGAGACCAAGGCGACACTGAGCGGACGCGTTGCGCGCCTCGACACCGGGATGGCCTGGGCTGAGGATCCGCCGTCGCGCACCCGTCACTTGATCACCAATATCGAGGTGGAACCCGGCGAGGGCGCGAGCGAGGTCAAGGTATACTCGAATTTCATGGTCTATCGCAGCCGGGCGGAAACCGAGCAGGACTTCTACGTCGGCACCCGGCGGGATGTCCTGCGGCGCGTCGCCGGGGCCTGGAAGATCGCCGGCCGCAAAATAGTACTCGACCAAAATGTGCTAACGGCCAAGAACGTCAGCATCTTCTTTTGAACCTCCAGGCCTCACAAATCCGCTGGCTCTTCTTTGGTCTCCGCTTATTTCAGATATCTCGGGTGGGGCGATGCTAGTCTCATACTTTGAAACCGCGCGCTATCAGGTGCCGCCGACGATGCCGGCGGAATGGCCCGTGCCGCCTGCGGCCTATGACCCCAAGGCCGGGGCGCAGGCCTATCAGGGCATGGTCGACCGGATGCAATATGTCGAGGAGCTCGGCTTCGACTGGATCAGCGTCTCCGAGCACCACTATTCCCCGCGGATCCTGACGCCAAACACCGCGGTCTCGGCGTCATACATGGCCGCCCGGTCGAAAAAGATAAAGATCGCCGTGCTCGGCCCGATCGTCTCGCAGAGCAACCCGGTGCAGGTCGCCGAGGAGTTGGCGATGCTCGACAATCTGGCGCAGGGAAGGCTCGTCGTCGGGATGTTGCGCGGGACGACCAACGAATATCTGACCTTCGGCCTCAACCCGGCGGAGGCGCGGGAGCGCACCACTGAGGGGATGGAGCTGATCCTCAAGGCGTGGACCGAGCCGCAGCCCTTTGGCTGGCAGGGCCGCCATTACCAGTACCGCACGGTGTCGGTCTGGCCGCGACCGTTGCAGCAGCCCTTGCCGCCGACCTACTCACTCGGCACCAGTCGCGAATCCTGCGAATTCGCGGCCCGCCACCATATCGGTCTCGGCGTCTCCTTCGCGCCGTTCGAGGTCGTCGGCAAGTCGACGCGATACTACCGCGAGGAGTGCGCGCGTTACGGTTGGGAGCCGACGCCGGAGCAGATGCTCTACCGAGCGAATATTCTTCTCGCCGAGACCGACGACGAAGCCCACGAACTCTTGGAGACGCAGCGCAAGGGACCGGCACCCTTCCCGATGCGGGCGGGGGTTCGCGACGCCCTGCTAAAGCTCGATTCGCGCAATGTCGCGGGTGAGGCGCGGACCCCGAATGTCGGCGGCGTGTTGCCGACATCGTTCTACGGCGGCCCGACACGGTCGTCGAGCAGATCAAGCGCTGCCGCGAAGAGGTCGGCGTCGGCGTGCTCGATCTCGCCTTCCAGAACCCCGGCGCACCCGATACCGGACGCCTGATGCACTCGCTCGAACTCTTTGCCGAAAAGGTATTGCCGCGCATTCGGGAGGTCTGAGAACGAGCGATTTGCAGTCATGAAAGTTTCGTTTTTTGAGACCGCCCATTACCGTTCGCCGTACAAATTGCCGGCCCAGTGGCCGGTGCCGCCCGATGCCTATGACCGCGAAGCCGGCGAGCAATCCTATCGCGGGATGGTCGAGCGGATCCGATACGTCGAAGAGCTGGGCTTTGACTGGATCAGCGTGGCCGAACACCACTATTCTCCGCACCGGCTGACGCCGGCCCCGATCCTTTCGGCGGCGCATCTGGCAGCCTATTCGCAAAAAATAAAGATTGCGGTGCTCGGCCCGATCGTGTCGCAGAGCAACCCGGTGCAAGTCGCCGAAAACTTGGCGATGCTCGACAATCTGATGCCGGACCGTCTGGTGGTCGGGCTATTGCGCGGCACGACCGGCGAGTACCTCAGCTACGGTCTCAATCCCACGGAGGCGCGCGAGCGCACCACCGAGGCGATGGAGCTGATCCTCAAGGCGTGGACCGAGCCGCAGCCCTTTGGCTGGCAGGGCCGTCACTTTCAGTTCCGCACGGTCTCGGTGTGGCCGCGCCCGCTGCAGCAACCGCATCCGCCGACGTACGCCCTTGGGGCCAGTCGTGAATCGTGCGAGTTCGCTGCGCGCCACCACCTCGGCCTCGGTGTCGCCTATGGCCCGTTCGACGTGATGGGCAAGGCAATACGATACTATCGCGATGTGTGCGCCCAACATGGCTGGCAGCCGGCCCCGGAGCAGATCATCTATCGGGCGAATATCCTGCTTGCAAAGACGGACGAAGAAGCCCGAGGCCTGCTGGAAGCGCAGCGGGCCCCGAGAGACTCCTTCCCGCTGCGGGCTGGCGTCCGCGAAGCTCTATTGCAGCTCGACTCGCGCAACATCGCAGGCGAAGCGAGGACACCCGCGGTCGGCGGTATGCTGCCGTCAAACTTCATCGGCGGACCGGATACTGTGGTCGAACAGATCAAACGCTGTAGCGACGAGGTCGGGGCTGGGGTCATCGACCTGATGTTCCAGATCCCGGGTTCCGTTGATCTGAGCTTTCTGATGGGCTCGCTCGAACTCTTCGGGAAAAACGTATTGCCGCACATTCGCGAAATTTGAACGCGAATTGTCGTTTGGGGAAGCGATCGTGACACAGGTGGAAGATGCGTTCAGTGAAGGCTCTGTCGAGGCGGACGGCTTTCGCATTCGTTATTTGACTGCTGGTAAGGGCCCAGCATTGGTACATCTCCATGGTGCCGGCGGATTGCGGCTGACGCCGGGGCACGACTTGCTGAGCCGGCAGTTCCGAGTGATCGCTTTTGAGATGCCTGGGTTCGGCCAGTCGCCCGCGAACAGCCGGACACGAGACATGCCCGAGCTCGCCGCGACGATAGGAGAGGCTATCGAGCAGCTCGGGATCGACAGCTTCAACCTGATGGGCACCTCGTTCGGCAGCAAGACGGCGCTTTGGCTCGCGTTGCAGCAACCGGAGCGGGTCCTCGCCCTGGTGCTCGAAGCGCCCGCGGCGATCCGTCCCGCAGGCGCTCAGGCGCCCTCCGGCTCACCTGAGGAGATGGCGCGCCGCCTTTACGCCCACCCCGAGCGGCTTCCCGCGATCCCGGTGCCCGACCCGGCGGTGCAGGAGAAGACCCGGGCGCTGGTCGCGCGGCTGCGGGGCCCCGACCGCGACCCCGACCTCGAGCGGCAGCTCGCCGACCTCGCGACGCCGACACTCGTGCTGTTCGGCACCGCCGACCGCGTGATCCCCCCGGATATGGGGCACATCTACAAGGAGCTGATGCCGAACTGCCATCTCGTCTTTGTCTACGACGCGGGGCACGCGATCAGCACCGATCGCCCCGAGGCGTTCACCGAGGTGGTGACCGACTTCCTCGAGCGCCATGAGGCCTTCGTCATCAGCCGTACCGGAACGGTGATTCACCCTTAGCGCTGTCCCCCGCACTACGTGCGGCGTTTAGCTCCGGCCTTCTCCACGAGCTGCTCTAGTACCTCGTAGGGTTGGGCGCCGACCACCCCATAGCGGTCGGCCACGAAGGTGGGCACTCCGGTGACCCCGTATTGGTGCGATTTCGCCCAGTCGGCGTCGACTGCATCCTTGAAGCGGCGCTCGGTCAGCACTGCCCGCGCCTCGTCCGCCGAGAGGCCGACGGATTGCGCGAGTTCCACCAGGATCCCGGGGTCGCCGATGTTGCGCGCTTCGACAAAGTAAGCCTTGTACAGGGCGTCGTGGAGCGCTTCGCCGCCGGGCTGCGTGTCGGCCCATTTGCCGAGCTCCTGGGCGAGCCGGCTGTTGTAGGTGTGCGTCCGCCGGCCGTAGGGCAGCCCCTCGGCGTCCATCAGGCCTTTCATACGGGCGTACATCGCCTCGGGATCGACATTGCGCCCGGCGTAGAGCTCCGCCATGGAGCGGCCTTCCACAGGCGTCTCGGGGTGCAGCGGGAAGTGCACCAGGGTCGCGTCGATCTCGAATGTCTGCTTCAGCTTTTCAATACGCACGGTACTGAGATAGCACCAGGGTCAGACGTAGTCGGTGAAGATCTCCAGCTTGATCGGCTCATCCATAATTACTTGAATTCCCTTGCTATTTGTCGGGTTCCGACGATCCCTCGAAAACCGAGGATAAGCCGGTCAGGGCTGATTTGCTACCCGTTTGCTACCCGATAGCAAATCATCGATCCGCTTCGCCGCATCTTCGTCGGCGCCGGGCAAAAGATGGGCATAGGTCGAGAGCGTCATGGCGGCGCTGGCGTGCCCCAACCGGCTAGATACCGCCTTGATCGAGGCGCCGCTGCCGAGCAGCAAGCTAGCATGGCTATGCCGCAAGCCGTGGTAGCCGATCGGCGAGTTGGTGCGGCACCATGCCGAGAGGGACATAGGGTTGAGCGGCGAGCCATCGGCATGGGTGCACACGTAGGCATCGTTGCCCAGCCTGGCGCCGAGCCGCAGCGAGTGCTCGGCCTGAACCACACGATGTTGCCGCAGTAGTGCTAGGGCGAACTCGGGAATGTGGATCGAGCGGCTTCGGCTACTCTTGGTCGTGCCGGTCGCGATGCCTCTCCTGGCGGGCACTCTGGCTTCAGCAACTGTAAGCTGTTTAGCTTCAAAGTCGACGTTGCACCACTTTAGGCCGCATGCCTCCCCGCGCCGCAATCCACACGCGCTCGCGAGCAGGATGGCGGAATGATAGGGCGTGCCGACAGCCCGATCGAGCAGAGCTGACACAGCGTCGGCCCCGACTACTTTTGCTTCGGGTGCGGCGCCAGTGGGCAGGCGCTTGCGAAGCGCCGCCATCGGATGGCGGGCGATCAGTTCCAGCTCCAGGGCACGTTGCAGGGCGGCGTGCAGCGTCTTGCGCAACAGGCCAAGCGTGGATCGTGCGAGCCCGCCTGTGCCACGATGCCGGCCCCCTGCGGTCCACCCCGTGAATGCGGCTTGAATGTCTCGAGGCGACAGGTCGCGTAACCGGATCGTGCCGAGCGCGGGCACCAAGTAAAGTCGCGACGCAGATTCGTAGCGGTCATAGGTAATCGGCCGAACCTCGCCGCGGGCAATATCGAGCCATTGGTTCAGCCAGCCTCCCAGAGTGAGCCGGGCCGGCGCGCCCGCGGCGATGCCCCGATCGGCTTCTGCCATTCGTCGGCGCAACTCGGCTGCCGCCGCCCGCTTGGTCCCGCGGAATGTCGCGGTCTGCGTCTTGCCGCTTACCTTGTAGCGCAGCTCCCAACTGGCGGGCGAGCGCTCACGGATATGGCCGGTTCTACGCATTCACGTTCCTCCTTCCATGCCGCGCTCTGAAGGCGGCAACCTTGCAGGCATTCGAGCAAAATTTTGCGGTCTCCCGGCGGCCCGTGCCAGAGCCTACCGTGAACGGATCGCCACAATGCTCGCAGCGCCACAACTTCGCATCTGACTGCGCATGCAGCGCAAATTGCAGCCAAAGGAATTGAATGAGGCTGGCCGGGACCAACACCGCGGTCAGCTTATATGCAACCCTTTGGTACTGGTTAAGATAGGTCTCCGTCGGGGGTAGCAGCCTCAGGCCGCCGCTGGGGTCGAAGCGCAGCTCGATACGAAGCCGTCCCCATCCCTCGTTATTAAAATTAGCCAACACCTCCATCGAGTCACCGGCCTCGAATAGGTCGATCGCGCGGCAAATCGCGGCACGCTGGACTAGCATGCCCTCGACAGCGTTTGCCCTGACGAGGATCTCGCGGTCGCCGCCCTCGAGGAGGCCGAATTTGTCGGCGAACGCGCGCATTCCCTCGGCGCTCGCGGGCACATCCGCGAAGCGGCGGAACAAGGCCGGAATTTCGGTCGGTCGAAAGACCTCAAATCTCTCGCTCTTAGCGACGATCACACCGCTGACCAGCTCGCCTGGCTCCTGATGCGCCACCGCGATCATGCGGCCGCCTTCGACGCTCACCGACCGCGATTGAATGACTTCGTATCCGTCGAGGCATCTAGCCCATTGGAACTCAATCAGTTCCATTTGCGACTGCTGAAACCGTAATGTTACTAGACACCATAATATCGGAAATACCGTGTTGCGCAAGAGCGGGATGAGCGGGGATAGTCAGGGCCGCCAGATGGGTGAGGCACTGATGGACAAAAAGACGATGAGCGTTCCTGAGGCCGGTCGAGTGTATTTCGAGCTTGGGCGGAACGCGTCATACGAGGCCGCACGACGGGGCGAGATCCCGTGCGTCAAAATCGGCTCCCGCCTGCGCGTACCGGTCGTCGCTATGGAGCGGATCCTGGAGCAGGCCACCGCCAAGGTGGAGGCATTGCCCCGCGGGAAGCACGCTCCGTGAGTGCGAATCAAATTGCTATGAAGCTCGGCGACGTGCGCCACCACGACGGCAGCGCAAGGCCGAGCCGCGCGAAACTGCACTGGCCAGATGGTCTATGCCGACACTCTCCGGCCCCGGCGCGCTAGCGGGCGCGGTCGAGGCCGGTGTCGGATGGAGTGAGGATCATCTAGATACCATACGGCGTTCCCCGATGCCGCCGGGCGATGCCGCGTAAGCGCGCTAGCTACCGCAGCCGCGACATCGGTGGACCTCCCAAGGACCAACCCTGGTCGTGGTACAGCGTCGAAATGATGCGGTCGGACGCCTGGCACGACATGTCGATCAATGGCCGACGAATGCTCGATTTGTTGGAAATTGAGCATCTGGCGCATGGTGGTTACGAAAATGGAAATCTCGTGATGACCTACGATCAGTTTGTCGCGGGTGGTATCCGCCGCGGTTCGATCTTTGCCACGATCGCGGAACTTGAACGGCTTGGCTGGATCGAAGTGAGCCGCGGGGGATTGCGCGGCTTCGCGCGATCATGGCCCCACCGCTTCCGTTTGACGCATCGCCGAACGCAGATCAGAGCCAACATCGGTGCGCCCTACCTGGTCGAGGCAACAAACGATTGGCAGCACTACCACTCCGAAAAATCCGATCGAATGGTTTCGAAACCGACACCGCCACAGTTCCGCAAGCGGCACTGTAATGGCAAAGCGGGCGCGGACTGATCAAGCCATTCCGCGGCGCCCGCCCCATAGACCTCAGTGCCAGTTTCGGCACCCCTCTATATATCTCGGGCGGAGGGCGGGGTGAGGGGCGCGGTGCGCGATGAATGAAGACCGAGGTGCGACGTGCACCTGGTACGGTCGCGCCTTCGGACTGCCCTGCGGCGGTAGGCGACGGCCGCTCTGCTGCGCGGCGCATCGCTTGCGCTCGCAGCAGCCGGCGACGGCGGCGAGGTGCGATGGTGGTACAAGTGGTGATCGGGCCGGCTGCGATCCGCGACCTGACCCGGCTTGGCTGGCTGCGCGATGACGAGCGTACCGATCGCCAGGCCGTCAGGGACGCGTTCGTCCGCTTCGCCAAATCGGCGCTGGGTCACGCGTGACATTCTTGAACGTCCCGACGAGGCGGGCGCTCAAGCCCGATCGCGTGAACGGTCTTTCGCTCCTCCCATGGGCACATCGTTATGGGTAACGGGATGGGTATAGCATCAGCCGCGTCTCGAACATCGCAGGCAAGGACACTCAGTGTTAGCGTCAGCCGTGGCGGACTGACTCTCCGCTCAATAGGGCTGGACCTGCCGATCATTCAGCCGCGGCGTTCGACTGGGGAGGCAGCATGACCCCGCTCTTCCGCCATTACAGCGCAATACTCGCGGACCCGCCCTGGCAGTTCGCCACCTACTCAGCAAAGGGCAAAGGGCGCAGCGTCGCTCGCCTCATTGCCTTCTAAGAAACCCCGCAGAGCGCTTCGGAAGATGGGCTCGACGGGCGAAATGAGGGAAGGATCAGCTTGATCTGGCGAGCGCTCGTTTCACTCCCTGATGGCTGATTTGGATACCGTGGGTATTCTTGATGTGGGCGGCGATGGTCCGATAACTGCCGCCGGC
>Ga0210402_10000224_pt1 | contig 65695 bp, 58 predicted proteins | sample IncBWC7MmetaG_FD_161055 | JGI IMG/M metagenome (GOLD analysis project Ga0210402, IMG submission 161055) | Forest soil microbial communities from Barre Woods Harvard Forest LTER site, Petersham, Massachusetts, United States - Inc-BW-C-7-M | ecosystem: Environmental > Terrestrial > Soil >...
AAGCATCTGGCGCGTGGGTCCTGACAGCACGTGGACAACGGTCGTTCCAGTTGTCTTCATCATCGTATCTTTGCTGACCCTGGCCCTGTTGCCGGTCGTCTTCGCCTCGCATACGGCCCAGATGCGGCGCGAGATCACCCAGGTTGCCGAGCCTTCTCGCGTCGCGGCAAACACGATCGAATCGGACCTCTCGAAAGAGCTCGACGCCGTGATCGCCTGGCAGGTTACCGAGCAAGGTCAATATCGCGACAAGTACAACGGTCTTGTTCAGGAACAGCGTAGTGATTACGCCCGTCTGCGCGTGCTGGGCCCGGAGCTCGGCCCGGATGTCAGAGACAAGCTCAGAGCGCTGAACAAAGAGACCAGCGAATGGCACGCGGACGTCGCCTCGAACGAGTTCCTCTCGCGGCACATGCCGGCCGAAGTGTTCCTGGCCCGCCTGTTTGAAAAACATCCGTCGTACGACGAAGCATTGGTCGCAGCCGCTGAATTGGAGGTCTCGATCCAGGCGGCGATCGACGACCGCCGGACGAAGATCCGGGATGCGGAGAAGTTGAGCGCTTCGTTGGAGATCATCCTCACACTTCTCGCTCTGACGTCGGCGCTACTGGTGGCCGGTCTCGGCCGGCAGATGCGCCTCCTCGCCCGCGAGGCGATGGCACAACGGCATGAGGCGGAGCACGACGCAGCGGACGCGCAGCGTGCGCGGGCCGCGGCCGAGCGCGAGGAGCGCCGGGCGGCGTTTCTGGCGACGGCCGGGCAGGAACTGGCGGCATCTCTCGACTACGAGCACGCCATCGCCACATTGGCCAGACTGATCGTGCCGAACATCGCCGAGATCTGTGTGATCGACCTCGCCGAATCGGATGGCTCACTGCGCCGTGCCGCGGTCGCGCACCACGATCCGGAGCGGGAGCGTGAACTTGCGGATCACGTTGGAGAGGTCGTTCACGACGTTCCAGAACCGCTGCCGGAAGTGATTCAGAAACGGGAGACCCGGATCATCGGCAATGCGTCTTCGCTGATGGCGTACGCCGGCGTCCCAGCGGAGGAGCAGCGCTCGCTGCTGGCCGTACCGCTCGTGAGCCGTGGTCAAACGATTGGCGTCATTCTCGCCGCGGCCGCGAAGTCAAAGCCGTTCACACAGGAGGACGCCTCGCTTCTCGGTGAGCTTTCCCGGCACGGCTCTCTCTCGATCGACAATGCCCGGCTCTACCTGGAGTCGCAGCAGGCCGTTCAGGCGCGCGAGGAAGTGCTGGCAATCGTTTCGCACGACCTCCGCAGTCCGCTCAACGCGGTGATGCTTGCGGCGTCACTGCTGCAGACCTCGGAAAGGATTGCGCCGGAGGATCGCGAAGAGCTGGAAATCATCGACATCTCAGCCAAGCGGATGCAACGTCTGATCGAGGACCTGCTCGACGTCACACGTCTCGAAGGCGGGAAACGCTTGCCGATCGAGCGAGCGCCGGTCGACGTTAAGGCACTATTCGCTGAGACTTACGAGCTGTTCAAATCGCAGGCGGCCACGAGCGCCATCACGCTGCAATATCACGTCGATGACGTCCCGCCGGTTTATGCCGACGGGCATCGCGTGATGCAAGTGTTGTCGAATCTCATCGGCAATGCCATGAAGTTCACGCCAACCGGCGGCATGATCACCTTTCACGCGGAGTCGAGAGGCTCGAGTGTCGTAATCAGTGTTGCCGATACCGGCACCGGCATCCCGAAGGAGAATCTCAGCGATATTTTCAATCCCTACTGGCAGGCCAAGCGCACTGCCCGCCTCGGTGCTGGACTCGGTCTGCCGATCGCAAAAGGAATCGTCGAGTCGCATGGCGGACAGATCTGGGTACAAAGCGAGCCGGGGAAGGGGACGAAATTTTCCTTCATCCTCCCGGTGGCCATCGACACGCCCGCCGCGGCAACGCCCGCGACTACCGCACGATGACCGATGCCTGCATGCGCATCGAAGCCACGTATCGTTTCTGGACGCGCTGCCGGTATTCACGTGTGCGAGTGCTGACGCGCTGCAGGTAGTCAATCGTTTCCGGGTACTGGGGGATCCCTCCGCCGAGACGTTCGACCGTCCCTTCGCCGGCGTTGTAGGCCGCCAGGGCGGCACGCTCGTCGCCGAAACGGTTCATCAGGTAGCGCAGATACCTGGTTCCGGCGGCGATGTTCGCATGCGGATCGAATGGATCGTCGCAACCCATGAGCCGCGCGGTCTCGGGGATGATCTGCATCAGGCCGCGCGCGTCCTTGTTCGAGACCAGACGTGGATGGAAGTCGGATTCGGATTCGACGACCGCGGCGATCAGCTCCGGTGGAAGCTCGTTCTTCAGCGCTTCGCGATAAATGATCGAGCCGTACGGTACTTGCGTCCGGAAGAACTCCTCTTTTGCCACGTCCAGCGTGAAGGCAGCGGGCGCCTGCAGCGGTTTCAGGAACGTTTCGCGAGCGTTCCGCGTCGTGAAGATCCGAAAAGGACGGCTTCCGCCACTGATCTCGATCGCCTGTCGCGCAAATGCGGGAAGCGAAACGTTCATGGCTTCCATGCCGATCGCGCCGAAAGCCAGCGGCACGGTGACGAGCAGCGCGACACCACGCCGTTTCGCACCGCGCAACGCTCGGCGCCAGAGCGTACGTTCGCGGCGCGCGTGGACCTGGCAAGAGCAGATCTCGCGAAAGTCCCGCGAAGGCGTCCAGGCGTAGTCGGTGGCGCAGATCTTCGGCTTCATCGGAGCGCCCAAGGGCAAAAGCCGGACCAGTTCTTTGCTCGTTGTGTTCAAGTTATTCATTCGCTGTGAGATAAACTTTCGGATATGTCGTTCGACGGAATCGATCGAAGACGTTTTCTTCTCCTCGCTGCTGCACCGTTGCTCATGGCGCAAAAGGCCGTGACCCCTCGTGCCCGTGAATCGATGTTGCAGATGAATGGGTATGCGGTAAATGCGGAAACACCGCTTGCGCTACTGACCGAGTATGTGACTCCGAACGAGCTTTTCTTCGTCCGCAGTCACTGGATCCCGCGCACGCCCGACCCGAAGAAGTGGAGACTGACGATCGACGGCGAAGTCGACCGTTCGGGAGACATTACGCTTTCCGAGCTGAAAAAACTCCCGCAGGCGGAAACCACATGCGTTCTGCAGTGCGCCGGGAACGGGCGCGGACTCTATTCTCCGACCCTCCCGGGAGTGCAGTGGCGCTACGGGGCTGTCGGCAATGCACGCTGGACCGGTGTGCGCGTGCGCGATGTTCTCGAGCGCGCGGGCGTGAAACCGTCAGCAAAACATCTCCACGTGTTCGGCAGCGACGATCCGCCGGGAAAGGTTCCCCCGTTTCATCGCAGCATCGAGCTGGAGAAGGTGCTTGCCGACGGCATCCTTGCGTTTGCCATGAACGGTGAGCCGCTACCGGTCGCTCACGGAGCGCCGCTCCGTCTGATCGTCCCGGGCTGGGCAGGCGATCACTGGATGAAATGGATCGTCCGCCTCTCACCGCAAGCAGAGGCGCAGAAGGGCTTTTACATGGAGACGGCGTATCGCTATCCGTTGACGCCCGGCGCACCGGGGGTGGCGTTCAAACCAGAGGAGATGGCGCCGGTGACCGAGTTGTTCGTGAAATCGAACATCACCACCGCGCCGGCGAAAGTGAGAGCGAAACATGCCTGCGAGATCCGCGGCTTCGCATTCTCCGGCGCGCCCGACATCGCCAAAGTCGAGATCAGCGATGATGACGGCGCGACGTGGCAGGAGACATCACTCGATCCGCGACACGACCCGTATGCATGGCGACTATGGTCGTATCACTGGACGCCCTCGCGCTCCGGCACCGTACGCCTTTGCGCACGTGCGACGGATAGCCGCGGAAACGTTCAACCGCGCGAGGCGACGTGGAATCAGAGCGGATATCTTCAGAACTCCTGGCACTTCGTCGACGTCGAGGTGACGGCGTGAAGCGCGCCGCCGTCCTCGTGCTGGTGCTGGCGGCTGCGTTTGCATCCGCGGCAACGAAGCGGAGCGTCTCCTTCGATTCTAACTTGCCGGTGCTCGGGACCAGGTTCCACTCGCTTCCGGCGGGTAAGGGCAAGCAACAGGTTGAGGCAAGCTGTTTTCCCTGCCACTCCGCGGACATGCTGGTGCAGCAGCGGCTGACGGAAAAGCAGTGGACGGCGGAAGTCGACAAGATGATCCGCTGGGGCGCTGTGATGAAGGAAAGCGATAAGACGGCCGCGGTCGCCTATCTCGTCAGAAACTTCGGACCGGCCAACAAATTCACACCGGTTCGAACGCGCCCCGCCGGCTACTGACGCTACACTGCTACCGCGACCTGTTGCTGCCCACGAACAGCGCCTCGGTCTCCACATTGAGCAGAACCCAGAGTGTGTAAACGCCCAGAGCCGTCCCAAGCGGGAAGCTGAGGATGTGAAGCACGCCGACGATGATGGCGACGATACGGCCCCATGGCCGCAGCTTCAGCAGACCGATGCCGGCCAGCATCCCGGGGAGCGAAATGACGATGAGGAAGCAGGCGATGGCCGATCCGACCGCGCTGGTGATGATTATCGCCTCGTGATCGCCCGAGAGGGCGCCGCCGAACATGACGATGCTGCCAATCCCCATTCCGACCAGGACGATGATGGCGCTGTAGACGATGAAACACCAACCGAGTATGCGAATGTGGTCTCTCATGATGATGAATTGTACGGAGGGCCTGACCAGGAGTTGCGCCGTACGGAACATGCTACGCTTTCGGCCGGTTTTCGAATCGAGTTCAAAGGAGGCTTGCCACTCATGCGTCATCTCGTAGCCGCAACAATCGTGGTTGGCTTTCTCGCAACGGGTCTGGCCAACGCACAGATGAAGTCGGCAGTGCCGCCGGGAATGCAGACGTCGCCGCAGGTCACGCAAGCGACCCCGATCCCCACAGCACAAGCGCCGCTCGAATCAGCGCGCCGGATCACCCGCGAGGAAGCGATCAAGCTCGTCAAAGAGAAGAAGGCCGTTTACGTCGATGTACGAGCAAAGGATTCATACGACCAGGGACACATCAAGGGAGCGATCAACATCCCTCTTGGTGACATCCTGACCCGCCTGCGGGAGATCCCGCCGAAGACGTTCATCATTACCTACTGTGCTTGACAGAGTGAGCACACAAGCGCCCGTGCGGTGCTGGATCTCAATGCTCACGGAATCAGCAACACAGCCGCTCTCCTCGGCGGCTGGAACGGTTGGAACGAAGCACACCTGCCGATCGAAACTACCGCGAAGAAATAGGCTCGTAGGGCTCAGCGGTGCTGGGCCCTACAAAATCGCCTGATCGTCGTGGCGATACACTTCGAAAACCCATGTTCATCACGTTCGAAGGTATCGAGGGATCGGGCAAATCGACACAACTGCGCCGTCTGGCGGCACGGATCTCGGACGCTGTTGTCACCAAAGAGCCTGGTGGCACGCCGTTGGCGGATCGGATCCGGGCCATCCTTCTCGACAGCAGCTCGCATCTCGATCCCGTCGCTGAGCTCTTTCTCTTTGCGGCGTCGCGGAGACAGCATGTCGTCGAGATCATCCGTCCGGCGCTGAAGAGGGGAGCGGTCGTTCTCTGCGACCGCTTTACCGACTCCACTCTCGCGTATCAGGGATTCGGCCGGCTCATCGACCTCGACAAGCTTCGTAGTCTCAACGCCTGGGCCACGGAATCGCTCACCCCGGACCTTACTTTGCTCTTCGATCTGCCTGAGGAGCTCGGCCTATCGCGTGCGCGCTCGCGCAACGCCGAGGCGGTGCATGACGAGGGGCGCTTCGAGGCGGAAGAGTTGCGGTTTCATCGGCGGGTACGCGAGGGATACCTCGCGCTAGCCGTCGCCGACCCGGCACGCTTCGCGGTGATCAACGCCGAGGGCCATGTCGATGAGGTGTACGCGCGCGTCGAAGCAGAGCTCGTTCGGAGAAAACCGGAGCTTCTGCGATGAGCTCCACCGCGGGATTACTGCTCGATACGGCGAGGCGTGGCGAGTTACATCACGCCATCCTCTGCCACGGCCCATCAGCGGCTGCCTTACGCGAGGTCTCCGTCGGAATCGCCAAAACGCTCAACTGCCTGAACAGGACCACCGGCGATGACTGCACGGCCTGCCAGCACATCCAACGCCGGATTCACCCCGACGTTCATTTCATCGAAGTAACCGGAGAGCGGAAGATGATCAGCGTCGATCAGATTCGCGAGATCGTCGCCGCGGCAACTCTGCGGCCGTACGAGGGTCGCAACAAAGTCTTCATCATCGACCCCGCCAACGCCCTGAGCGTCGGCGGCTCGAACTCCCTTCTCAAGACGCTGGAGGAGCCGGCCAGCGATACAACCTTCATCCTGCTCACGCGCTCACCCGATCTCCTGCTGCCGACGATCCGCTCTCGCTGCCAGATGATCTTCGTCGGTGGAGAGGTCGAGACGAACGACGCGCTGGCGGCATCGATCGTAGCCGGCCTGACGCGTTTCTCCGAGGAGCGCGACACCGCCGCGCTCCTCGGCATCGCTTCGCTAGTCGCCTCGCAGGAAGAGGTTAGCGACGCGATCGCGTTGCTCGGGAAGGTTCTGTGCGACGCGGTGGCCGGTCGATTTCCGCTCTCCATCGAGCCGGCGAAGCTACTGGCCGCCGCCGATGCCACCACAGCCGCGATCCGCTGGCTGGGCGTCAATGCCGATGCACGCTTGCTGGTCGAACAGGCCTTGGCCGAGCTGGTTGCTTGAGGTTGCTGGGTTCCGGATTTTGCTGGGTTATGAAACGCCACACCTCAGCAACCTCTCTACGTAACCGGTTACAAAAAAAGCCGGCCCCGTCTTTCGTCGGGGCCGGCAAAATCTACTGGATGGGGATGGGTGCGAACGCTTGGGTGGAGTGAATTGCTGGATCGGTAAGATTCGAAGAAGAATTCAAGCGGTGTAACTAGAGGCGGGCTGTTGAAACAGAAAGCTAATCCGCCCCCACATCATCCAGTAAACCCTCAATTTCTAACGACAGGCTGCATTATCTCACGACCTTGTGAAACTTTTCTCATGGTAACAGCAACGTGACAACTTGCTGAACTGCTGAGAGATAACCATCACTTTGGGAACGCCATAAAGCCTACTACAGAACGACCGTTCGGTCAATTCTACGTTTCAGACACGCCAAGGTTTCGGTCCAAGCCCAGACTCATGCCGAAACGGTGCCGCTCCAGCCCCTCGGGTACACTCACGTCCCCATGTCCCGTAAGAAGAGGGTAGTCGGAACGGCAGGACACATCGACCACGGCAAGACGGCGCTCGTTCGCGCGCTGACCGGCGTCGATACCGATCGCCTCCCCGAGGAGAAACGACGGGGAATCACGATCGACCTCGGATTCGCCAGCTGGTTCACCGACGACTATCAGATCGGATTCATCGACGTCCCCGGCCACGAACGTTTCGTCAAGAACATGCTGGCCGGCGTCGGAGGGATCGACAGCGCGCTCCTCGTCGTTGCCGCCGACGAGTCGATCAAGCCGCAAACGCGCGAACACTTTGCCATCTGCAGGCTACTCGACATCCGAACGGGAGTCGTCGCGGTCACGAAGAGCGATCTGGTCGAGGGCGAAATTCTCGATCTCGTCCGGCTCGAGATCGAAGAAATGGTGGCGGGGAGCTTTCTGGCCGGAAAACCGATCGTGCCAGTCAGCAGCGTAACGGGAGCCGGGCTGGATGATTTGCGCCGTGCCATCCTGGCCTCGGTCGCCGAAGCAGGCGACCGCGATGCCACGACGCGCATCTTCCGGCTGCCGATCGACCGCGTCTTCACGATGAAGGGCTTCGGTTCCGTGATCACAGGGACGACTTATGCGGGACGTCTGAACGTCGATACGGACATCGAGGTGCTGCCAGGCGGCAAACGCAGCCGCGCGCGCAACATTCAGGTGCACGGCGAAGAGCGCGACTACGCATCAGCAGGCGAGAGGACCTCGGTCAACCTGCCCGACATCGATCTGGATCAACTTCAACGCGGACAGCAACTGGTCACACCGAATACTCTCCGCCAGTCGCAGGTCATCACGGCGCGTCTGGATCTGCTGGCGGATGCGAAGCCGCTCAAGGAACAGACACGCATTCGTTTCCATCACCTCTCGGCCGAGCTCCTGGGCAGCATCCGATTCGTCGACCAGACCCCGGAGCTGAAGCCGGGATCGAGCGCCTACATTCAGGTACGCCTGGAATCGCCAGTGGTCGCCGTTGCCGGCGATCGTTTCGTCATCCGCCGCTACTCACCCGCCCTCACGGTCGGTGGCGGTGTGGTCCTCGACGCGCACCTGCCGAAGCTGAGCCGCAACACGCGTGGCGAATTGCTCGATACGCTCGCCGGCGGAACGCTGCCGGAGCGCGTCGAGCTGATGGCAAAGCTCGAAGGGCTGCGCGGATTGACCATTCACGAAGTCCAGGCACGAACCGGCATTCGCGTCGAGACGCTGCTGAAGGAGTTAAAGAACGTGCCGCATCTTGCTGACAGCGGCGAGCGCCGGTGGATTCATCACGACGTGGTCACCGACTTTCGAAGGCGGGCCATGCAGTTTCTGCGCGCCTACTTCGAAGAAAATCGGATGGCGATCAACGTGCCAAAGAGCGAGTTCGTGCAGAAACTGCTGCCGCGCGGTGCCGATGGCGCGATGATCAACTTCCTCCTGCAGGACCTGGCGCGCGAAAAGATCGTGGCCATCTCCGGCGACGCCCTCGACATCCCTGGCCGATCGAAGACCCTGGGCGGTGCGGAAGGGGAGCTGGCCCGGATGATCGAGTCGCGTTTCGCCGAAGGGGGGCTGGTACCACCGCCGGTCTCCGAGATCATCAACGAGCGGACGCAGAAGGCTCGGGTGATCGAAGGAGTGATCGGTTTCCTCGTCAAGCAAGGCACGCTTGTCCGCCTGGCGGAAGGGATCTATATTCATCGCGACGCCCTCGTTGCAGCGCGCGAGCGCATGAGCGCACGCACCGGCGACATGATCGACGTCGGCCAGTTCAAGGAGTACTTCGGCCTCTCGCGCAAGATCGCTATCCCCCTCCTGGAGTGGATGGATCGCGAGGGGGTCACGAAGCGGGTTGGCGACTCGCGGAAGGTGTTGTAACCGCGCGTTGTCGGTTGTTGGTTGGAGCTGATTAGTTCTTCGATTGCGGCGGCTTTCCAGCGCCTGCAGGAGCGGGATGCAGTTCCCTGTAGTCGGCGCGCACATTCAGCCAGGAGGCCGGCACATCGCGTTGATCGATCTTCACGATGGTGTTGTCGACGACGAGCCTCTGGCTCTCGTACGGCAACTCGGCGTGGTCCGCGATCGGAAATCCCCTCACACCCAGCAACGCCTCGTCGGCAGGCCGCATGACACCGGCCAGCGGGGACGAAACCGGCTCGCTGGCCTGCAGCATGGCGAAGAGTCCCTCAGGAATGAGCGGATGGGAGGCAATCCACAGTTCGCGTTGATACGCGCCCAGCCGGATGATCGACTGCCTCGCCTCGACGCCCTGCAGCGTTTTTCGTGCACCGGTGACGGAGAACTGCGCGCTCGGCATTCCGTCCGGGACCGACCGTGCCATATCGGCGCGATGCGACGTCACGACCTCATCGAACGGTTCATTGCGATAGGTTCCGGTCAAATCGTCAACGAACGTCACGCGCTTCAGCGCAAAATCGAACAGCCTCCACTCGTCGACCTCATCACCGCTGCGGGCACGATCGTTCGCAATGAAGAGGGTGTGAGTGTAGGTCTTGTTCGCCGGTTGAATCGACGTCTGGATCGTGACGACCGTGGCGCGGATTTTCGGCTCGTTTGGCGATTGCCCGGGCTGACGGGCGGGCAGGGCGCAGGAGAAGAGCAGAAGGACCAGGCCTGCTCGGAATGACAGCGTCAATCGTTACTCCTTCGCGTCGTACCAGCTCCGGCCGTAGTGCGCATCGACTTTGAGCGGCACAGCGAGCGGGAAGATGTTCTCCATCGTCTCCTTCACGATTCCCGCCACCTCGGACGCGCGGGTCTCCGGCACCTCGATCACGATTTCGTCGTGAACCGTCAGCAGCATCGTCGCGGTCCCCTCGATATCCGCGTCCAACCGCTTGTCGAGCGCGATCATGGCCAGCTTGAGGATATCGGCAGCCGTGCCCTGAATCGGGGCGTTCGTGGCCATCCGCTCGGCATTGCCGCGCACGGTGAACGACTTGTTGTGAATCTCCGGGATGTAGCGTACGCGGCCGAAGAGCGTCGTCACCTTGCCACTGCGGCGCGCCTCTTCCAGCGTGCGGTCGAGGTACTCCTGGATCTTCGGATAGCGCGCAAAGTACGCGTCGATGAAGTCCTTCGCCTGGCCGGTGGGGATATTCAGCTCATTCGACAACCGGAATGCCGACATGCCGTACAGCACGCCGAAGTTGATGGTCTTCGCGGCGCGCCGCTGATCGATCGTCAGCTCATCCTCCGGGACATTGAACATTTTCGAAGCAGTGGCTCGATGAATGTCCGCGCCGCGCTGGAAGGTCTCGATCAGATCGGCGTCTTGCGAGATGTGGGCGAGAATGCGCAGCTCGACCTGCGAGTAGTCCGCCGCGAGCAGGACGTTTCCTTTTTCGGCGATGAACGCCTTCCGGATCTCGCGTCCCAGCTCGGTCCTGATGGGGATGTTCTGCAGATTCGGATCGGACGACGACAGCCGGCCGGTCGCTGCCACCGCTTGATTGAAAGACGTGTGCACGCGGCCGTCCCCGGTCACCAACTGCGGCAGAGCGTCGATGTAGGTTGACTTCAGCTTGTGCAGTTCCCGATGCGACAGAATCAAACGCGGGACGGCGAATCCGTGGCTGGCCAACTCCTGCAGCACGTCCACTGACGTCGAGAACGCTTTTGTCCCCTTGGTTTTCCTGGAGACCGGATACTGCAGCTTCTCGAACAGGATGTGCCCGAGTTGCTGCGGCGAGTTGATATTGAAGTCGGTACCAGCCTCGGCATAGATCTCTTTCTCGAGCTGTGCCAACTGCAACGCCATCTTCGCGGACATCTCGTGCAGAAGGGCAACGTCGATCTTGATACCGCGCGCCTCCATCCGCTCCAGAACCGGGATGAGCGGAAGCTCGATGCGGTCGTAGATGTCGACGAGCGCCGGATCGCGCCGCAGTTCGGGCACCAGCATTTCCTTCAGCGCAACCGTGACGTCGGATTTCTCGCCTAGGTATTGCTGATAGGGGGAAAGCGCGGTGCCGCCGATCTCGTGATCGAGCGCGAAGAGCGGCGCAGTCTTCGCGGCGTCTTTCCGAGCGGCCACATCCACCTTCAGCCAATCGCGCGCGATGTTGCTGAAGGCGTGGCTGGGCAGGCCGGGGTTGATCACATACGACATGATCATCGTGTCGGAAAAGCGCCTCGGGAGGGGCCAGCCGTTCGCGGCCAGGCGTCGAAGCTGCAGCTTGATGTCGTACGCGACGAAAAGACGGTCCGAGAGCAGCAGCGTCTTGAGCGCCTCGCGCAATTCCGGGGTACCACCGACCGAGCCGGCGACCGGCACAATGAGCGACTGTGCCTGCTTCACCGACAGCGACGCGGCGAATAGATCGTCATGCGCTTCCGGCGTGGCCGATTCGAGCCAGATGGCCACCTCGGCCGCGGTCCCGACGAAGTCGAGCACCTCGTCCGCCGTGGCGGCAATGCGATAGTCGCGCTCGACCGGCGCCGCCGCTGGCAAGAACTCCTGCATCAGCGACGCGAACTCGAGACGCGAGAAGACATCGTGCAACTTGGCGCGATCCGGCTCCTGGCGCTTCAGCTTCTCGAAATCGATGCTCTCCACCGACAGGTCGCACTTGATCCGGGCAAGATCGCGCGAGATGAAGGCCTTCTCGCGATTCTCCTCGAGCTTCTTGCGTTGCGCCGGTTTGAGCTTGTCGAGGTTCTCGTACACCCCTTCGAGTGAGCCGTACTCGGTGATCAGCGCCTTGGCTCCCTTCTCGCCGATCCCGGGGACGCCCGGTATGTTGTCGATGGCGTCGCCCCAGATGGCCATGACGTCGACCACCTTTTCGGGAGGAAGTCCAAACGTCTCCTCGACGCCTGTTGCGTCGTAGAGAACCTCGCGACCGGTGTGAAAGAGTTTGATACCGTCGCCGACGAGCTGAAAGAAATCTTTGTCCGAGGTGGCGAGAACGACGTCGTACCCGCGGTCGCTGGCGACGCAAGCCAGCGTTCCCAGGAGATCGTCCGCCTCCCAGTCCTCGACGCCGATCACCGGGATACCGAACCCTTCCAGCACCTCATTGACGAACGGCAACTGGATGGCCAGATCGTCCGGCATCGGACGGCGGTCTTTCTTGTAGTCGGCGAAGGCCTCGTGCCGCGAAGTGGCGCGGCCGATATCGAATGCCACGGCGATGCAGTCAGGCTCGAAGTCTTTCAGCAACTTTTTTAGCGTCTGCGTGAATCCGTAGACGGCATTCGTAGCCAGCCCCGAGGAGTTGGTCAGATTGCGGATCGCAAAATACGAGCGGTAGACGTTGTTCGATCCGTCGATGAGGAAGAGCGTGGGACGTTTCTGCGGCATCAGCGGGCGCGATTCTATGACGGTGCGATCAGCGCTCCCAGAACCTCGGCGCGGGCTTCTTCGACGGCGAGCAGGATCTCCTGGTAGACATGGAACGCCAGATCTTTGTCCAGCGGCTCAGCGGCTCCACGATTGACGATCTCAGCAATCTGCGCAGCGTAGTACGACGCCAGCGGCAGCCGCTCGCCCGTTTGATGGATCTGGCGGAACCCGAAGAGCAGTTCTTCGCGCAGCGACTCGCGAAACACGCCGCTGACAACATCGTTCTCCAGATTCTCGTAATCGACATTCATCGGAGGAACGACTCCATCATCTTCGTGTCGGCGCCATACGCGGCCCGCACGCGCGTGCCGTCGATGGCGACATGCGCCTCCACGCCGCGGCCACGGAGAAAATCGGCATAGGCATCGCGGAAGGCCTGGGCGCGGACGGCGTTCTCCCATCGTGTTTCGACAAGCACGGTCGGATCGCACTGCAGATTCTGCGTAACGGTGACTCGATCGTCGACCCAGCCCGCGCCGGCGTCGCCGACCAGAAAGCGCCAGTGGAACTCGCCGAGGTGCTCGACGGTCAGCGCACCAGGGAGACGGGACTTATCGTCGAACGGCGTCGGGGGAGCGCCGGTTTTGCCGAGCCGGTCGAAATACTCGGAAGGATGGAGAATCTCGCGCGTCGAGCGCGGCGGATTCTCATCCATCCGGTCGACCATCTTCCACCCACCGCGCCGGTAGCCGTCGATGACGAGCTTCAACCCATCGGCGTACGGGAACTTCAACGACTCGGCGAAATACTTCGGCGTCGACGGATCAAGCGTTTTGTCGGAGCCATTGAGTGATGACGTCAGAAGCGACATCAACTCCGGATTGCCCAGCATGTCATCCATCTTCTGGCCCGCGCGATCGAGAACGTAATCGATCATGACCAGGGTCGCCTCCCCCTCCATAAGCGCATGCAGGGCAAGGCTGCCGTCGGTGTCCTTCTGCAGCGCCAGATCACGCACGCCGAGGTGAAACCGCTGATCCTGGAGCGCGTGCGTCAGCTCATGGACCGCCACCGACTCCCGGAGCATCTCCGCGTCCATCATTCCTGCGGCCGCCGCGGGAGGGTGATCGATCGCGTAGTACGTGTGTGTCAGCGGGTCGTAGAAGGCCAGCACCTGCGACTGATAGAGATCGAGCATGCTGCCGACGAGGTCACTCGTACCGCCATCGACGAGCTGAAGCGCGCGCAGAATCAACGCGTAGTCGTCCGGCGAGTAGGGGAGCGATTTCTCCATCTGGGCGCGGAGCATTCTCGGGAGATCGGCGCGGGTGATGGTCTGCTGCACAACCGGACGCTCGAAGGTGAGGCCTCGCAGCTTCTCAACCGTTTTCATCTCTGCTTCGAGCGACGCACCGCGCGCGCCCGCGGAAACGAGCACAAGCGCGGCCACTAAGTTTGGGAGCCGTCGTGACATGCGCCTTGGAACGGGGAGCGGAGCAGCCGTCTTCCCTCCTCCCTTGTCCCTCGCCCCCACCTCCCCTACAATGCCGCCGGTTCAAAACCGATGGAACGTGACGGCGAGCGGATCGAGATCACCATCAGCAGTCGGTTCGGGAACATCGAGCTCGTGCAGGTGATCGCGGAACATCTCTGTGAAAACGCAGGGATGGATGAAGACGGTTCGCACTGGATCGGCATGGCCGTCCGCGAGGCGGTGGCGAATGCCATCAAGCACGGCAACAAGCTCGACGTCAAAAAAAAGGTCAACGCCACCTTCGAGTTGAATGGTCAGGACCTTTCCATCACCATCTCCGACGAAGGAACCGGATTCGATCCGGAGAAGGTCAGCGACCCGCTCAATCCGCAGAATCTGATGAAAACGAGCGGACGCGGAATCTTCTACATGCGCACATTCATGGATCAGATCCGTTACAGCTTTGAGGCCGGCTGCGGTACCTCGCTGGTCATGACCAAGAACCTCGCTAAAGGAACCGGTATCGCAAGCGGCAAAGCCTGATATCTTCCGCGTCCGGCGGTCGCGTGCCGCGGATACAAACAAAGGAGAAGAGAGATGAAAGCCACCACTCGCGACGTAAACGGCATCGCGATCATCAAGGTCGATGGCAAGATCACGATCGGCGCGGGCGACCAGCAGCTTCGCGATGTCATCGCCAATGCAAACAGCCAGAAGATTCTGCTCGACCTCTCCGGCGTCACGACGATCGATTCGTCGGGCATCGGCGAACTGGTCGGTTCCTACACGACCGTGACGAACAAAGGCGGCAAGCTCAAGCTGCTGCACCTTCCGGCCAAACTGAATGAGTTGCTGCACGTCACGCAGCTCATCACCGTTTTCGAAGTCTACGAGAACGAGCAGGAAGCGCTGGACAGCTTCTAAACCTGAGTCTCGTGCTGCCGGCGCCGTCTATCCGGGACGGCGCCGGCGCGAAGGCTGCGAGGTGGCCGGATCCTCCTCGATCCCCGTGGACCGCGGCCCCTGCCAGCGCATCGGCAGCGCATTGGTCGTCACCGTCTCGTTTCGATCGACCCACTTCGGAAAGAGTTCGGCAGCAAGCTCCCGGTCGCGCACCGCTTTCTCCGGGATGTCGATCAGCTTCACAAATGGCGACGAGTCCCCGAGGAAATTGACGCGTAGCTGCAAGCCCCTCGGCCGTGGTGACGACGGAGCGTTGAGCGGCATGTGAACGTTGATGTGAGCGCCGGCATGGAATGAGCGCCGTTCACCCGAGGGAATGGAGATCAGCCGTGGTAGAAACTCCTCGCCGGGAATCTCCGACCCGATGTTGATGGTGACAATGCGCGTATCCGGGTCGTAGGTCGTTTCGGGCAGGAGATCGGCGATGAGGATCGGCGACGAACGCTGATTCGTAACGTCGTATTTGATGGAAAGACTCGAACCCTGCACCATGTCCTCGCCGTAGATCTCCGCATCGACACGGACATTGTTCTCAGTGCCGACCATCCGGCGCGGCTCCTTCATGTCGATGCTGCCGGGCTTCGTGGCCGCTACCGGCGGCGCTGTAGTGCTGCAGGCGGCCGCGAGCAGCAAAGCCAAGACAGAGGCAACTCGTTTCATGATTCACCCCCAAGCGGCAAAACTACTACCGTTCGCTTGCGGAAGTGAAAAACAAACGTACAAATGAAAAGGCCTCCCGTGAGGGAGGCCCGGTTGTCGTTGTCGATCAGAGGCCGCGTTTCTTCGCGCGGATGTTGCGCCGGCTGCCTTTCGGCTTGCCACCGCCACCGCCATAGGCACCGCCGCCACCACCACCACTGCCACCGTAGCCACCACCGCCACCGCCGCCGTAGCCGCCGCCACCTCCACCACCGTAGCCGCCGCCACCACCGCCGCCGCTGTAGCCACCGCCGCCACCACCGCGTCCGCCACCACCACCGCCGCCGAATGAACGTCCGCCGCCACCGCCACCGGCGCGGGGGGGACGATCCTCGGCCGCGTTCACGCGGAGGGCGCGGCCACCCAGATCATGTCCGTTGAACTTTTCGATCGCCTTCGCCGCATCTTCATCCGATTCGAACTCGACGAACGCGAACCCGCGGGGTCGCCCCGACTCGCGATCGGTCGGAAGAAACACGTCTCGTACCGTTCCGACCTGCGCAAACAACGCTTCGACCTCGTCGCGCGTTGTGTTGAAGTCGAGATTCCCTACGAAAACCTTGGAAGCCATCAACATCTCCTCTTCTGCGGCTGATGCCTGCCAGTGCATGGCTTCCGGCCTTCCGCGCGCGAAGTGTATCGCGTTGCACGATACGTGCGCGGTAAAAAACTCAGATTGTCCGGCAAACAACTCGGAAACCGCCCGCCCCTCCAGACCGGCTGGCCTCTGCTGTTGGTCCACTTTCTTGTTCGGTCCAGCGGACAGGGAGCGGATTCAACTCCACCGAGGAAACGCTGCCCACCCACCTCAGTCGATCTTCAACACTGCCAGAAAAGCCTCTTGCGGGATCTCCACTTTCCCCACCCGTTTCATCCGTTTTTTGCCCTCTTTCTGCTTTTCGAGGAGTTTGCGTTTGCGCGAGATGTCTCCGCCGTAGCACTTGGCGAGGACGTCTTTGCGCATGGCCTTCACGGTTTCGCGGGCGATGACGCGATTACCAATGGCCGCCTGCAGAGCGACCGCGAACATCTGGCGCGGGATGAACTCCTTCATTTTCTCGACGAGGAGCTTCCCGCGCGCGTATGCCTTCTCCTTGTGCACGATGAGAGAGAGAGCATCGAGCGGGTCCCCGTTGATCAGAATGTCCATCTTCACCAGATCGCTTTCGCGGTAGCCGACAAACTGGTAATCAAGCGAGGCGTATCCGCGTGAGATCGATTTCAGCTTGTCGAAGAAATCGAGGATCACCTCATTCAACGGCATCTCGTACACGATCATGACTCTGTTGGCGCTGACGTACTCCAGCTTCTTCTGTACGCCACGCCGATCCGTCGCCAGCGCGAGAATCGGGCCAACGAATTCGTCGGTCGTGAGGATGGTCGCCTCGATGAACGGCTCCTCGATGGCATGGATGTACGCGGGGTCGGGCATCTTCTGCGGATTCTCAATCCACAATGATTCCCCGTCGGTCTTTTGCACGCGATAACGGACGCCCGGAGCCGAGGTCAGCAGCTCGAGATTGAACTCCCGCTCCAACCGCTCCTGGATGATCTCCATGTGCAGCAACCCCAGAAAACCGCAGCGAAAGCCGAATCCGAGAGCGCTCGAGCTTTCGGGCTCGTAGCTGAACGAGGCGTCGTTGAGCTTGAGCTTGCCGACCGCGTCGCGCAGGTCCTCGTAGTCATCGGTATTGATCGGGAAGATCCCGGCGAAGACCATCGGCTTCACTTCCTCGAAACCGGGAAGGGGGGGCGGCGAGGCATTCGCGGTGGTGATGGTGTCGCCGATCTTGGCCTGAACGATGTCCTTGATGTTGCCCGAGAAGAAGCCGACTTCGCCGACTCCCAGCCGGTCGACCAGCTTGATCTTCGGCGTAAAGAAGCCGACCTCGGTCACTTCATAGATGCGATCGGTCGAAAGAAACTTGATGCGCATCCCTTTGCGCAACTCGCCATCGACGATGCGCACGAGAGAGACGACGCCGCGATACGAGTCGTACCATGAGTCGAAGAGCAACGCCCGCAGAGGTCCGTCCGCGTCACCCTTCGGCGCGGAGATTTTCGTGACGATCTTCTCCAGGATCTCGTCGACTCCGATCCCGGACTTGGCCGACGCCAGAACGGCGTCGTGCGCGTCGAGGCCGATGACGTTCTCGATCTGCTCGCGAACCCGTTCCGGCTCTGCCGAGGGAAGGTCGACTTTGTTGATCACGGAGAGGATGTCGAGGTTGTTGGCGATGGCCAGGTAGCTGTTCGCCAGCGTCTGTGCTTCGACGCCCTGCGTGGCGTCGACGACGAGCACTGCCCCTTCGCAGGCGGCCAGGCTGCGCGAGACTTCGTAAGAGAAGTCGACGTGGCCGGGGGTGTCGATCAGGTTGAAGACGTAATCCTGCCCATCCTTCGCACGGTACTGAAGATTGACGGCGCGCGCTTTGATGGTGATGCCGCGTTCGCGCTCGAGGTCCATGTCATCGAGCATTTGCTCGTGCATTTCACGGCCTTCGACAGCGCCCGTCTTCTGCAGCAGACGATCGGACAGCGTCGTCTTGCCGTGGTCGATATGGGCGATGATCGAGAAATTGCGGATGTAGCGAGGGTCAGGCATCAGGCGGCGGGCTGTCTAACACGAAGTATGGGGATTGTCATCCAACACGCTACAACTGCTTCTCCACGATCACCACATCCCGCCACGCCCCGTCCAGCTGCCCATGCCGCTCGTAGATGCCAACCTCGCGGAAACCGACGGAGCGGAGCAGGGTCCGGCTGGCGGTGTTCTCGACGAAGACACGAGAGACCAGTTTCCAGAATCCGGCTTCGCGGGCAGCGGCGAAGAGCGCCCTCATCGCCATCCGTCCGGCTCCGCGGCCGCGCGCCGCGCGCGAGGCATAGACGGAGAACTCGGCGATACCGTCGTAGCAGTCACGCGGGCGATAGGTCGATGTGGCAGCGAAGGCGATGACGTCGCCACCATCGTCCTCGACCACAACGACCGGATGGCGCCCGTCGAGCCACTGCACAACATCGTCCGCGGTGCGGTGGCGCGTCTCGAACGTCGCCACCCGGTCGTCGATCCCTTGGTTGTAGATGCGCGCGATCGCCGAGGCATCGGCGATCGCGGCATCACGAGTCTTCACTTGCCCGTCAGCTCCTTCACGAGATCCGAGACACCGTAGACCTTCTTCAGCGCGTCGAGGATCCCGGCCGAATGGACGGCCACGGCGCGGCCCTGGCGCTCATCGAACTGGTAATCCCACGGCAGCGACTGGCTGTTGCCGTCAAAGATGATGCCGACGAATTCGTTGTTGCGGTTCACAACCGGGCTGCCGGAGTTGCCGCCGATGATGTCGGCGGTCATGACGAAGTTGTACGGTGTCTTGTCGTTGTCGAGAACGGCCTTTTTCGACGTCCACGATGCCGGCAGCTTGAACTCGCCCTCGTTGCCATGTTCGGCCGCGTGCTCGAACGTGCCGCCGATTTCGGTCGCCCACGGAACGGCGTGACCATTCTCCGTGAATCCCTTCACCGTACCGAACGAAAGGCGCAGCGTAAAGGTAGCGTCGGGATAGGTGTCGCCGCCGCTGGTCTTGAACTGGGCATTGGCGATTTTGGCGTACGACTGCCGCAGCACTTCGGCGATGTTGTCGTCGTACTGTTTGCGCAGCTCGCGCGCGCGGGCATCGACGAGGCGAGCCACCTGGATCATCGGATCGTTCGAAGCATCAACTGCGGCTTTGCCGCCTTCGCCGAGCGCTTTGCGCGCGGCAACGTCGCGCAGCTTCGTGCCGCGGACCAGTTCGGAGGCGCGTTCCTGCGGCGACTTGCCGGCCAGCACCTGCTGGACGAGCGGATCGTTCGGCGCCATTTCAAGCAAGTTCGAAAGCGAGTCGGCGAGTGTGACGGTTTCCAGGTCCTCGTAAATCGGCGCCTCGGAGTAGAGTCCTTGCTTCAGCGATGGAAGGTTGGACTCGCGATACTCGCGTAGACGTTCGCCGTTGGGCTTTGTCGATTCATCGCCGAGTCGGAGCAGCGTCTTGGCCGTCTGGAAGAGGCCGCTATTGAAAGCCAGACCTCCTTCGATGAAGCGATACTCGACATACATCGGCCGGTAGGTCGCGATCGCGGCGTCGACGTTCTGCCATGCATCGCCATAGGCCGAGCTCAGCGCCGGATCCGAGGTTACCTTCTGGCGCAGCGCAGCCTCGGTTGCCGCCTTCGCCTTCAGCACGGCAGGATCCTGAAGCCCGGCGATCCGTCCGAGGTAGGCCTTGCGCGAATTCTTGATCCCGAACAGCTCATCGTGCGCGCGGCGGTCGTTCTCGATGCTTCGCTGCGCGTAGTTCGTCAGCAGCACTTCCCGACGGCGGAGAATGTTCAGCGTGAACGGATAGGCAACGTCGCGGAAAAACTCGAGGTGCGCGAAGGTGTTGAGCCGGCTCGTCGAGCCGGGATGACCGGAGACGAAGACGAGATCGCCATCCTTCGCACCGGTCTCGCTCCACTTCAGGTAATCGGCCGGATGGACGGGCTTGTCGTTCTCGTACGCGCGGAAGAAGCAGACGTCGAGGTCGTAGCGGGGATACTCGAAGTTGTCCGGATCGCCGCCGAAGAAAGCGATGCCGACTTCCGGAGCAAAGACGAGGCGCACGTCGGTGTACTTCTTGTAGCGGTAGAGGTGGTACTCGCCGCCCTGGAAGAGCGTAACCACGTCGCTGCGCATGCCGGTCTTCTGCACCGACTCCTGCTCGATGGCGCTCATCACGCCGCGGCGCGCGGCCTGGGCCGCGGCCGTGGTCATGCCCGGCGTGACCGATGCGTTGACACGTGCCGTGACGTCTTCGATCGACTGAAGCACATTCAGCTCGAGGTCGACGCACTTCACTTCCTCGGCCTGCGTTTTGGCGTGATAGCCGGTGGTGACGTAGTCATGGTCTTTGGTCGAGATCTTGGCCAGGCAGTCGAGGCCGACGTGATGGTTCGTAAGCGCCAGACCGTCGGCCGATACGAAGGAGCCGGAGCCCCCGCTGTTGAAGCGGATCGACGACTTCTGCAGATGATCGAGCCACGCCTGCGTCGGCTCGAAGTTGTAGCGTTGCTTGAAGATGGCGTTGGGTGTCCGGTTGAAAAGCCACATACCCTCATCCGCCGCGGCGAGCGGAAGAGCGAGGAGCAGCCCGAGGACTGCGAGGAAAGACTTGCGCATCGATGTTGCCTCCAGTTCAGTTTGCGAGCGGGATTCTACGCACAAACGGGGGAGCGGGCTTGATCACTCCATCAGCTGATTTTTGCGTCAAGAGCTCTCACCACAGAGACACAGAGATCACAGAGGTGCGGTGTTCTCTGTGTTCTCAGTGTCTCTGTGGTGATGCTTTTTGGATGTACTGCGTGGCCGGAGCCTCGTCGCCCCTTCACCGCCAATTCGCAACCACCGTCAGCGGCGATGTATCCGCCTCCCCTCCGTTAGCGATGACGCGGCCGTCCGGCGCAAGGTCGTAGTCTGAGGAGGAGATGGGATTCACGTCGAGGCGGTAGCGGGGGCGGGTGGCGGTGATGGCGAAGCCGCCGGCGGACTGCACGTCGACCTCGGTGAGCGTGTTGTCGGTGGTGAGGTAGTCGAGGTGCTTGCCGTCCGGCGACCAGCGCGACGAGTGGCCGCCGGCGGTCGTGACCTGCCACTTGCCGCCGGTGCCGAGGAAAGGGATGACGTAGATCTCGTCGCGGCCGCCCTCGTTCGAGGTGTAGGCGAGCCAGCGGCCGTCGGCGGAGATCCTGGGATCGTGGGCGGCAACGTTGCCGGCGATGAGAGAGCGTGGCTGCTGGCCGGGAATGAGCGGCACTGCCCAGATCTGCGGGGCGCCGGAGCGCCAGAGCGATACGGCGACCCACCGGCCGTCGGGCGAGACAGACCCCGGGTCGGCGTCGCCGTTCAGGCGAGCAACGAGCTGGCGAGGGCCGTTGCCGTCGGCGCGGCGGCGATAAATGGCAGCCAGCTCCTTCGGGTGATCGCGGGACGCGTAGATGATCTCGTTGCTGTCGGCACTCCAGACCGGCGCTTCGTTCATCAAGCCCTCGAACGTCAGCCGTGTGCGGACGTCGCGGTCGGCGTCGATGACCCAGATGTCCGAGCCGGCGTTGGTGACCAGGCGGTGACCGTCGGGCGAGAGTTTCAGGTCGTAGTACCGGGCTACATCGCCGGCGGCGCCGAGGTTCTTGCCATCGCGGCTGTACCAGACCAGGTGTGTGCCAGGCAGTGCGCCGCCGGGCTGGTAGACGAGCGTGCGGCCGGCGGCATCGAACACACCATGCCATGTCGAGGCGTCGAAGCGGACGTTCTGCACGACGATCGACGGTGTGCCGGTCAGGACGCCGCGCACGGCATCGAACGGCTGGCTTACGAGCGCACCGCCGTGCAGCATCAGAAGCCTGCCGCCGGCATAGGCCACGTTCGCCAGCGTCCGCGTGACGATGCGATCCGTTTTGCCGTCGAGCGTCCGGAAGTGAAGGGACGTGGCCCGCGAGCCCTGCTCGAAATGATTCGCCGCAAGGTAGAGAAACGCCTTGCCGCCGGGGAGAAAGAGGGGCCAACGATTCGTCGTCATGCCTCCGCCGGGCGTCGTCAGCGCGGCCGGAGCGCCGCCGTTGGACGCGACGCGAAAAAGGCCGGCGCGCGTTTCCGGCGCGTAGACGATGACGTTGGCGTCACTCCACGATCCTCCCCGAGCGTCCGGCGCATCGGCGATGGCGACCGGAGCGCCGCCCGAGGCGTCGACGGTATCGAGCTTTCCGTGCGCGAAAAAACCGAGGAAGCGGCTGTCGGGCGACCAAAAGGGAAACATGGCGTCGTCACTGCTATCGATCTCGCGCGGGTCGGCGGACTCGAGCGAACGAACCCATAACGTCCGTTTTCCCTCGGGTGAGACGGCAACGAACGCCAAGCGGCGGCCATCGTTCGAAAGAACCGGGGAGCCCGCGTAGTCGCCCGTGAAGACAAAGCGAAGTCCCGGCGGCGGCACGATCGCGGCGATCATCGGCCGGTCGCGCGAGGCAATCTCGCGACGCGCCCACAGCGCGATCGCAATCGCCGCGCCGATGGCCACCACCAGTGCGAGGGCCCAGAGAGCGCGTTCGCGGCCCGTACGCCGTTGCACACCGGCGAGCAGCAGAGGTGCTGACGGGTTCGACTGCTCGTCGCGGATCCATTGCAGCGCCAGCATCACGTCGTGCGCGGTCTGGAACCGGTCGTCGGGATTCTTGGCCAAACAGTTTCGGATGACGCGGTCAAGCGACGTCGGCGTCATCGGCCGGATGGAGGAGATCGGCGGCGGGTCACTGGCGATGATCTGCGCGATCATCCCGGCGCGGCTGGAGGCGTTGAAGGCGCGCCGGCCGGTCACCATCTCGTAGAGCATGCACCCGAAAGCGAAGATGTCGGTGCGCGCGTCGCTGCGCCCGTATTCGACCTGCTCGGGGGCCATGTAGCAGAACGTCCCCACCAGCGTCCCCTCGGCTGTGAGCGGTTCGTTGGGAAGCATCACCGTCGCGCTTTGCGTCGACGTCGATTCGATCAGCGCGGCATCCATAGCCTTGGCCAGACCGAAATCAAGCAGCTTCGCGCCGCCGCGCGTGAGGATGACATTTCCCGGCTTGAGGTCGCGATGAATGATGCCGGTACGGTGTGCTTTGTCGAGCGCGTCGGCGATCTCGATACCGTGCCGCAGGAGGTCAGACAGCGGAAGCGGCCCGCGGGCCAGACGCTCCGTCATCGGCTCGCCGTCGAGGTACTCCATGACCAGGTACTCGATGTCGTTCTGCTGCCCGACGTCGAAGAGCATGCAGATGTGCGGATGGTTGAGGCTGGAGATGGCCCGCGCCTCGCGCTCGAAACGCGCCCGGAGCTGCGCGTCGCGCGCGAACTCCGCCGGGAGCACCTTGATGGCCACGTCACGCGACAGGCGCGTGTCGCGGGCGCGGTAGACCTCCCCCATCCCGCCCGCGCCAATGGGTGCAGCGATCTCGTACGGGCCGAGCCGGGTGCCAGCAGGGAGTGACACGATCAGGGAAGTGTAGCTGGAGACGCGGGATCGAGGGGTCGTCAAGCTAGAGGCGCCGGCGCATCGGTACCGCGCGGATCAGCGTCGTGAATCTCGGTTTCAGCAAAAAGTGCCGATTCAGAACGAAAGATACTGATTCAGCACGAAAAGTGCTTGTTCAACACAGAAAGCGCTGATTCAGAACGAAAGGTACTGATTCATGACGAAAAGTGCTGATTCAACACAAAGAGTGCTGATTCAGAACGAAAGATACTGATTCATGACGAAAAGTGCTGATTCAACACAAAATAGTGCTGATTCAGCACAAAAGATACTGATTCATGACGAAAAGTGCTGATTCAGCACAAAAGGTGCTGATTTGACAAAAGGAAAGTCAAATTGACGAAAAACAACGTCAAAATCGAGCGCAGCGTCACCATTTTCGAGACTCAAGCCTTGAAAAAGATGGCAGATCCTCGACTTCCGCGGTCTCAGTCCCAACTCGTCCCGTTCATCTTCGCCACGATCTTCGCCACCTCGATGTAGTCAGCGCCTTCGCCGAGCTGGTTGAGGGAGGCGGAGAAAAGATGCTGCGTCAGGGCGAGCATCGGGGTGGCCGCGTGTTGCTGGTGGGCGATCGAGGCGGCGATGCGGATGTCCTTGTCGTGATGGGCAAGCTTGAAGACGAGCGGCCACTGGTGCTCGAGAAGGCGCTTCGGGAGCAGGTTCTCCGAGGCGTTGGAGCGGCCGCTTCCCGCGTTCGTTACGGCAAGAGCGGTCTTCAGATCGATGCCGTACTGTTTGGCCAGGAGCAGACATTCCGAGGTGATCCAGACCGTTGCGCCCATGATCGTGTTCGTCAGCACCTTGATGGCGTGCCCGGAACTGACCGGGCCGACGTGAATGATGGTCTTGCCGCAGAGCTGCAGGATGTCGCGCGCCCGCTCGAAGTCGCCGGCGTCGCCTCCGATCATGATCGTGAGCGTGGCGTTCTCCGCGCCGACGGTTGCTCCGGTGACCGGTGCATCGACGAAGGCAACGCCCTTATCCGCAAGACGAGCGGCGGTCTGGCCGCTGGCGTTCGGGTCGCCGCTGGTTGCGTCGATCCAGAGCGTTCCAGGATGCAGGGATGGAAGCAGCTTGTCGACGATCTCATCGACCTCGACGCTCGTCGGCAGCATGGTGATGATGACCTCGGCGTTGACGCAGTCCGCAAGATCGTTCGCGAGCGTCGTGCCGTGCTCCCGGGCGTGGCGCTCCGCCTTTTCGCGAGTGCGGTTCCAGACGAGGAGATCGTGTTGTTTGGCGAGGTGGCGTGCCATGGGGAAACCCATGGCGCCGAGACCGATGAATGCGATTTTCATGGACGCATTCTATTCGGGTGGCAGCCCGGACAGCCGTTCGATCGAGACCCTCCGGCACGCGTTGCAGAGAGAGAGAGGTAGCTTCAGCAATTGTCCACGGGAGGCACGCCCATTCGCCCGCTCTTCCCGTGGTTGGGTCCGAGGTGGGCACGTAACTGAAGGGTCTCGATTGACCGGCTGTTCGGTTTTCAAAGATGATGAAAATAAAAAAGGGGCGCTACGCCCCTTATGCCTTGCGGCCCAATTGCTGTGTGGGTCAGTTTAGGTCCGACGGGCTGGAAGAATTGTGACCCAGGTCACCAAAAACATCAAGTTCGTTTGTACCAGTCGGCGTTGATCTGCGTGAAGTGCTTCCACTGCTCCGGCACCAGATCCTGCGGGAAGATGGCCTGAACGGGGCACGCCGGCTCGCACGCGCCGCAGTCGATGCAGACTTCCGGGTCGATGTAGAGCATGGTGTCATCCGCGAAGCCGGCCTCGTCCTTGCGGGGGTGGATACAGTCAACAGGGCAGACATCGACGCAGGCGGTGTCTTTCGTACCGATGCACGGTTCAGCGATCACGTAAGTCATGGCTGGCGCATTTTAAGTGAAGAAGTAACGGGTCAAGTGAAAAAATATCGGCCCGGCGAAGCAGATCGAGTCGATGCGGTCGAGCACCCCGCCATGTCCCTGGATCGATGATCCCCAGTCCTTCACCCCTCGGTCGCGCTTGATCGCCGACATCGTCAACCCGCCGAGGAAGCCCATGACGGTGATGACGAAAGCCATCCCCATCGTCTGCCACATGCTGAACGGCGTTACCCGCCAGAGCGACGTGCCGATCAGCGTGGCGGAGAGGATTCCGCCGATGAATCCCTCCCACGTCTTGCTCGGGCTGATCACCGGCGAGATCTTGTGGCGGCCGAGGAGCTTGCCCCAGACGTACTGCAACACATCGCTCAGTTGAACAACCACGACGAGAAAGAAGAGCAGGCGTGCGTTTTTCCCCGCGTATCCGGGGATCTGCAGCATCAACAGCGCCGGCACGTGGCTGACGCAGTAGACGCAGACCATGAGACCCCACTGGATCTTCGAGCTTCTCTCCAGAAACGCGTTCGGGTCGCCGGAGATGGCGATGCGGGACGGGATGAAGAGAAACGCGTAGACCGGTATGAGCACGCTGAAGAATCCGTACCACTGCGTGGCCACGAGGTAGTACTGCAGCGGCGTGATGACGAAGAAGACCCAAAAGAGGGCAGAGTGATCGGCGGGGCGCGTCGGCGTGAGGGTGATGAATTCGCGCAGCGCGAAGAACGAAAGCATCGCAAAAAGGATGACGGAGCCAAGGCCGCCGGTCAGTAGTGAAAGGGCGAAGACCGCCGACATCACCCACCAGGCGCGGATGCGGGCGTTGAGGTTGTCGACCACGTCGCCGGGCCGCCGCAGTTTGATGAGCTGACCGATGATCGTGGCGACGAGAAGGAGTCCGAGCACGCCGCCGAAGAGCATCAGCGTCTGACGGTCGCGAATCATGTTCACCATTGCCGCAGTTCCAGGATGGCGTTGCGGGCCCGGTCGAGAAAGGCGTCCTTCTCCTCGACTTCACCGACGTGCATTGGCTCACCGAAACTGACGGAGGCGAGCATCGGCACCGGGACGAACTCCCCCTTCGGCAGCACGCGGTTGAGGTTGTTGATATAGGCCGGGATCAGCTCGACGTCCGGCCGCGCTTTGCCAAGCCGGTACAGTCCACTCTTGAATGGAGCGATCGTCGATCCATCGCCCCGCGTTCCTTCGGGAAAGATGATCAGCGAGTGACGTTCGCCGAGGCCTTCGAGAAGGACGTCCATCGCCGTTTGCGGGGAAGACTGCACGGGCAGACGATCGACGAGCACCGCGTTGAAGACTTTCACGCCGAGGTAGCGGCGAAAGCCGGGCCGGTCCCAGTAATCCTTTGCAGCCACGGGGCGCGTTATGACGCGAAGCTTCGGTGGAAGCGCTGCCCAGACAAGAACGAAGTCGAGGTGACTGGCGTGGTTGGCGAAGTAAATGCGCTGCCGCTCGTCGGGCGTAAAGCCGACACGCCGCACGTTACCGCCGGCAAGAACGCGCGCAATCCCGACGACGCCCTTGGCAACGAATCTCCTCAACGCGACTCCAACTCCGCGGCCATGCGGCGCGTGCGGCGGATCATAGTGATGATCGTGCCGAGGATGATGAGGATCAGCGCCAGCATCAGCGCATAGTCGCGGTAACGGAAGTAACCCGCCACGGCGTCGACGATGATGGCGATGGTAAGCGTGGCCATCCGGTGCTGTTTCGCCATTGGGCCGACGAAGTCCTGCTTCGCGCGCACGGAGCCGGCCAGAACGCGCACGTAAGCCGTCATCACCGCCAGCAGCCCGGCGCACCAGCCGAGCGCCGGCGCAAGCGCGTAGAAGCGGATGATGGCGTAGCCGGTGGGAACGATGATCAACGGGTCAGCGATTCGATCAGGCAACTCGTTGAAGATGTCGCCGGTTTTCGACGCCATCTTTCCCTCGACCGCCACCATCCCATCGAGCATGTTGCAGAGAAGCCGCAACTGGATGCCTGCCGCGGCGGCGATCAGCAGCAAGATGCGATTCAACCCTTCGGTGTTCCTGCTGGCGATCAAGGCTACGCCGGCACCGAAGGCGAAGACGATGCTGCAAACCGAGATGGCGTTCGGCCGAACCCGCCAGCGCACAAGCAGCGACGCCAGCGCTTTCGCCCAGCCGCGATCGCGTGTTTTGAGAGGACGACGGTCCATCCGGATGCGGCAATTGTAACTTGCCTAGCGCAAGGCCCGATGCCGCGGCACGACTTCCGGTCCGACAGAGAACGCCGGGGCCATGGTCACGGTCGTCGTGTTTCCAACAGCGTCTGCCAGATCGATCTTGAGGTCGACGAAGCCGCGCTCGATGTTTGTGACGTTTGTGAGATCGACGCGATAGAGAATCCCGGCGCCACTCGCCGTGTCTTCCGTAACTTGCGCTGCCGTGAGAGGCCGCCACGCCGCTTCGCCGCCGTAGCGATAGGAGACATGCGTGGCGTCACCGCGGATCGTTTGATAGGTGCGGTTGCCGGTGGGGGTAATGCCGAAGTCGGCCGCTGAGAAAAGAAGCGAACCGCTCCCGTGTGGTTCGAGGCGCGAGACCATTGAGCCGCTTCCGTCGAGCATCATCATCGTCGTCAGCGTCGGCGGGAGATAGTCGGTATGCGATGAGTCGATGGCCATCGAGAGCGTCGTCGTCTTCTTGATGCCAGGATAGAGCTCACCCTGATTCGTCGACTCGACACGGTAAGGCCCCGGCACCGCGCCATCGATCGACGTCGAGTAGCCACCGCTGAGGATCTGCGTGCCGGTGGCTCCGAAGAGAGTCGTAACGGTGTTGACGCGATCGAGCACTCGTGCCTCGCCGAGCGGACCGAGCATCTCGACCGTCACGGTCGCGCGCAGCCTCACGGTGCTCAGCGATCCAGCCGGCGTGAAGAAGGACGTCGGAAAGCGCGGGCCGAGACCGAACTGATAGGTTGGACCACTGTACGTCCATGGCAGGAGGCCGGCGCTGGAGAGGCTTATCAGTTTGTCGTTGATGACGCGCAGCATCGGCGTCGTGTATTGCGTGACGGCGTCGGTGATGGCGCTGAATATCAGCCCGTAGCTGTAGCTCGGATGAACGTCCGGCGAAACGAATACCCGCGCGTTTGTGACCAGCGCGTCGACGACGCCGACCGCGGCCGGCAACCCCGAGGATCCCCCCGTTGTCGTCACGAGTGCACTGAGGCGCCGGTCGGCCAGCGATGCCGGCGGCACGCTGATCTGCATCGTGCCCCCGCGCAGCGCGGACCCGCCGGTTGTCAGCGACACATCCGCCGTCACTCCGGTGAGCGGAGGGTGTTGGATCACGTAGTAGTCCTTCGACACGGTGTCGAGCAGCGTTTCGTAAAAGAGAAAGGTCTTCTGGTTGGTGACGTCGGAGAAGTGCATCGTATGCACACTGCTCCAGGGAAACCCCAGCGCCGAGACCCCTCCCGATTGTCCGCCCAGGAGAATGCGCCCCGAGCTCGCGTAACCGCTGCCCGCGAGCATTTGGCCTGTCTCCATCCGTCCGCTAAGCGCGATAGTGTGGGGGATGTCGGCCGCGGTCAATGCAATCAGCGTGTCTTTCGTCAAGGGAAACGCTTCACGGGCGATGAAATCGACGGAGGTGGCCTCGCCCGTTTTCGGGTCGATTTCGGATGTGTAGATCAGCATGTCCCAACTGCCCGGGAGCAGCAGCACCTCGGAGGTGTTCTCATCGAGAAAGGCGCCGGCGATGAGGCTAGTGCGCCCGTTGTTGATCCAGAGAGCGTCCGGAAAGGCGCGATCGAACGTGACCACTGCCCTTGCCGCCTTCGTGAATGCGAACTGGATGTTGCGGACGTCGGATGCCGAGGCAGCATTCGTAAAAGCGATCTGACCACCTCCCGTGAACGAGCTGGTACCGGCCCGTGTGAGGCTGTTGTCGATCGCGAACGTCAGCGACACGTCCGCCGAGCCTCCGGCGGGAATGGTGATGCTTGGAGGTGAGATCGTCACGCTCTCGCCCGTTGCAATATTCGATTTGACGTTGTACGTCACCGACCGGGCCGCGCTATTCGTCAAGTGCAGCGAGCGAGTCGCCGTCCAGTTGTTCTGCTCGAGCGGAGCCAGGCCGAGACTCAGCGACGGCGGATCGATGACGACCGTGCCGGTCGCGGCGGCGAACGCGTCGATGCGCCCGGCTCCGGTAGCCATGATGTCGTCCTGCAGCAGGGAGGAGTTGTTCATCAGCGCCAGCTTGACTTGCGCGGGTGTCCAGTCGTGATGGAGCGATTTGAGAAGCGCGGCCGCCCCGGCAACATGTGGTGTTGCCATCGACGTCCCGCTCAGCGCGACGTACCGGTTGCCCGGATAAGACGAAGTGATGGCGAAGCCGGGCGCGACGACGTCCGGTTTGATGGTGATGTTCTTCATGGTCGGCCCGCGAGACGAAAAGCTGGCAATGTGGTCGATGAGATCGCTCGCGCCGACCGTGATTGCGCTTCGTGCCGTACCAGGGCTGGCGATGCCGTGAAAGACGCCGCTGTTCCCAGCGGCGATGGCGAATGTGACACCGGCCGCTGTGGCGTTGTCGACGGCAACAGAGGTGGGATCGTCAGGATTGCCACCGCCGCCGAGGCTTAGATTGGCGACATCGACATGATTCCTTGTGTTGCCATCTCCATTCGGGTCAGCAGCACGCTCGATGGCCGCAATGACGTTGGAATCGCTGCCGCTCCCGGTTGCGTCGAGCACTTTGTACGCGATGAGCGACGCCTCGGGAGCCACGCCGGTGATCACGTCCGACTGCCCCGCTACGATGCCGGCGACATGCGTGCCATGGCCGGCGTCATCGAACGGATCAGCGTCATTGTTCACGAAATCCCAGCCTCCGATCACCCGGAAGCCAGGCCCGAAGCCTGGGCCGAGAGCCGGATGCGTGTAGTCGATGCCGGTGTCGATGATGGCCACCACCACGCCCTTCCCCCGCGTACCGAAAGTCGACCAGACCTTGTCGGCTCGGATGAGCGTGATGTTGCCGCTGTCAGCCAGAGCATGGACCGCGCCGTCGGCGACGACTCGTTTTACATAGGGGAGGGCGCGAATCTGCGCGGCGATGTCCGGTGGAACGTCGAGGGCGACTCCGTTGAAGACGACGAAGTACTGCCGTCGGATCGGAACGTCGACGGCCGTCTTGCCGCTGCGTCTGGCGTTGAGAATCGTGCTGAGGTCGTTGCGAAATCGGGTGAACGTAGCCTGGTAGTCGGCGACGGCCGTCTTGCCGGAGCTGATCGCCGCGATTGCGGCCGGAGGAGCAATGAACTCGACGATCACGCCGTTTGTTTTTTCAGCGCTCGACGGAATCACGATCTCGGTGCCGTCGGCTCTCTCTGCCCGGAACTGTGCCGAGGCGGCGATAGTTACGGCAAGGACAGCGACGGCAACTGCGAAGCGACGCATAGGGTCTCCCGTAGCCTGCAAAGCCCAAGCGATCAGAGGAAACGGCGTAGGTTCTCGCGCCACCACGGCCAGTCGTGGCCGAAAACTCCGCTCCAGATCTCCAGGTAATTCCGAATGCCCTTCGACGAGAGCAGCGCCGAAAACTCGCGGTTCTTGTCGACGATGGTGTCGTGTTCGCCGGTGGCGATGATCCAATCGATGCGCGAGAGCTTGCCGGCCCATTCGCCGGCCATGTTAGGAATGTACGCAGTGGGGCAGTTGAAGTAACAGTTGTCGTCCCAGTAGCCGTCGAGCTGGGCGTGGATGTCGTAGATGCCGGAGAAGCAGATGGCGCGGCTGACGACGTCGGGATAGCGGGCCGCGAAGTTCGCTGCGTGGTAGGCGCCGAAGCTGGCGCCGTAGACAGCCAGATCGCCGCGTTGGGCGCGGTTGAAGATGTATGGGACCAGTTCGTGGCGGAGGTAGGCGTCGTACTGCGCGTGACGCGCGGCCCGGACGGCGGGATGGACGCTGCGGTTGTACCAACTCTCGTTGTTCACCGTATCGACGAGAACGAGCTGAATCTCGCCGCTATCGACCTTGTCGGAGAGAGACTCCGGGATCCCGCGGTCGGCGTTCTCAGAGTAACTGCCTGCCGAGGTGGGGAAGAGCATCACCGGGCGTCCGAACTTGCCGTACCAGAGGAACTCCATCGGACGGTCGAGAGAGGAGCTGTGCCAATGGACATGTTCGCGGTACATGAAAGTAGCCTCAAATATTCAATGTTGAATGTTGAACGTTCAGTGTTGAATGTTAAATGACGATAAAACGGTATACGTTATCCGTGCAGCATTTAACACTCAACGTCGAAGCTTCAACGCTCTTCTTCCGTCCTCCGTTTGCGGCGGGACCGAGGATTCTATACGATCCGCCGCCCGGAGATTTCGATGCGAAAAAAACGAATTGCTCTCGTGTTCGGCATGGAAGACACGTTCCCCTGGGCGTTGATCGACGCCATCAACAGCCGCGGCGGAGACCAGGTCGAAGCGATGCCCGCGGAGATTTCGTATTTGAAAGACGACGGTGTCTTTCCCTACGATCTGATCCTCGACCGCATCAGCCACGAAATCCCGTTCTACCGAACGTACCTCAAGTGCGCCGCGGCATCAGGCGTCAAGATCGTGAACAATCCGATCTGGTGGTCCGCCGACGACAAGTTCTTCGACAATCTCGTGGCCAAGTCGGTGAACGTCGCCGTGCCGAAGACAGTGCTCCTGCCGCACAAAGAGTATCCGCCGAGCACCGAGGCAAAATCCTTCCGCAACATGAAATGGGTGAACTGGGACGAGGTTTTCGATTACCTCGGCTTTCCCATCTTCATGAAGCCCGCGTACGGCGGCGGCTGGAAAGATGTCTACAAGTGCGACAACCAGCAGGAGTTCTTCGCCGCGTACGACCAGACCCGCGATCTGACCATGATGGCGCAGGAAGCGATCGAGTTCGACCGCTACTACCGCTGTTACGTCATCGGCCGGAACCGCGTTCACATCATGCACTACGACCCGAAGCAGCCGCACCACCTGCGCTATGTGAAAGACCCGCCACCGATGGAGCTGGTCTTCGAGGCCGGCATCCGTCGCGATGCCATCGCGCTGTGTGAAGCCCTCGGTTACGACATGAACACCGTCGAGTTCGCGGTGCGCGACGGCATCCCATACGCGATCGACTTCATGAACTGCGCTCCGGACGCGGACCTGGCCTCTGTCGGTCAGGCGAACTTCGAATGGGTCGTCTCGAACATGGCCGAGGCGCTGATCGAGATCGTCACAAGCGGCAGGAAGATGGAGCTGACGGGCACCTGGCCCCAGACGTTGAACACGAGCAAGGATGTGGAGACGGCGATCTAACGGCACCTACGGTGCGTTGTCGGTTCTCGGTTGTCGGTTAGGAATGGTATTCGCTGGCTCGCGGCTCGTTTACCGACAACTGTCAACCGACAACCCTCAATCGCCACGCCCAACCCCCACCCTGATATCCTTCCCCCATGCCTCCACAACCTACCTTCACCCTCGGAATCGAGGAGGAGTTTCAGGTCGTCGATCCGGAAACGCGCGAGCTGCGATCGCATATCTCGGAGATATTCGCGGAAGGGGAGAAGCGGCTCAAGGACGAGATCAAGCGTGAGATGCACGAGGCGGTCATCGAGGTCGGCACGCCGATCTGCACCGATGTCGAGCACGCACGACGCGAGGTAACCAGGCTTCGGCGCGAAATCATCAACCTGGTGCGCGAGAGCGGCCTGCGCATCGCCGCCTCGGGCACACATCCGATCTCACACTGGGCCAGCGTGCCGATCACATCCAATGAGCGCTACGACCAGATCGTCTATGACCTGCAGATGGTCGCTCGCGCCAACCTTATTTTCGGTTTGCACGTTCACGTCGCCATCGAGGATCCAGAGACCCGCATCCATGTCATGAACGCGGCGCGATACTTCCTGCCGCATGTCTTCGCACTATCGGTCAACTCCCCGTTCTGGTGCGGACAGAACACCGGTTGGAAGAGCTATCGGGCCAAAGTGTTCGAGCGCTTCCCGCGCACCGGCCTCCCTGATTCGTTTCGCTCGGCCAGCGAGTTCGAAGAATATGTGCAGCTCCTCATCAAGACGAAATGCATCGACAACGCCAAGAAGATCTGGTGGGATGTCCGTCCGCATCCGTTTTTCCCGACGCTCGAGTACCGCATCTGCGATGTGCCGTTACGCGTCGACGAGACGATCTGCATCGCCGCGCTTTTCCAGGCCATCACCTACAAACTGTGGACGCTCTACCGCAGGAACATGGGCTGGCGTCTCTACCGGCGCATGTTGCTCAACGAAAACAAAGCACGCGCGGCGCGATTCGGAATTCAGGGGAAGCTGATCGACTTCGGCCGGATGGAAGAGGTGCCGTACACCGATCTGCTCGAAGAATTGCTCGCCTTCGTCGACGATGTCGTCGACGAGCTCGGCTCGCGCGAAGCTGTGTACTACGCCCGCACCATCGTCTCGGGCGGTACGGGGGCGGACAGACAATTGAGAGTTTACGAAGAGACAAACGATCTGAAAAAGGTCGTCGACTACATCATCAGCGAGACCGAGCACGGCGTTGTCTGACGAGAGCCTGATGCCACGACGCGATATCCATCAACCGTACGATTTCTTCGAATACGCCCGGGTGACCGGCTCCGAGCCGCCGCCGGATCCCGAACGCATCGACGTGGCCATCCTCGACATGAACCATTCGTGGCCCAATCTCGGCCACGATTCGCTCGTACACGCGGTGCTCGAATCGGCCGAGCCGTTGCAAGAGCCGCTTGTCGCCGCCGGCACGAAAGTCCGCGTTCTGTCGTACGACGTTCGCCGCACGCTCCAGATCCCGGAATCGCCGAACGGCCGTTTCCAGCTCTACCTCGGCACGGGAGGCCCAGGTCACCTCGATCCGCGCTACAACGACGGCCTGAACGAAGAGAGCCAGGGAATCGCTGAGAGCTCCGCCTGGGAGCCGCCGCTGTTCCGCCTCTACGACGATATTGCCGCTCACGATTCCGCCGCGCTCCTAAGCGTCTGCCACAGTTTCGGACTGATGTGCCGCTGGTCCGGCGCTGCGCGTGTGGTGCTGCGCGCTGAAAAGAGCAGCGGAATGCCGGAAAACGTCCTGACGCGCGGCGGGGCATCGCATCCGTGGTTTTCACAATTCGCGGGCCGGTTGACCGACGGCCGCCATTTCCGCGTCGTCGACAATCGACTTTTCGATCTCGTCGCCAACCACTCCACGTCGGCGAATGTGATCGCCCGCGAGGAGGAAAACAGCGACGGCGTGACGATGGTCGAATTCGCACGGAGCGCCGACGGAATGCCTCGCATTCTCGGCGTCAACCACCATCCCGAGATCATCGACCGCGTACACATCACGACGGTGCTCGAGGAGAAACACGCACGCGGCGAAGTGTCCGACGACTGGTATCGGGAGCGCGTCGTCACGATGCGCGATCTCTTTAGCCGGTTCGAAGGCGAGAGCCGCCTGACTTCGGAGTTCACGCTGCTCGGCCCGATCCGACATCATCTGACCCGGATCGTGTCAGAACGCTGCGCAGTCCACTCGGCGTAGACATCGCGTAGAAATCCCCTCGACATCTATGGACCAGCGCTTTCGCCCTCTCTTCAACGCCCAGATCACTCCGGAACGTTACGAGTGGTACACGCGCGAGCTGTCACGACGTCTCGACAGCGCCTTCGATTTTCGCCTCGCCGAGTCGCCGGTTTTTCTTCCGAACGATTTCAAGGCCAGCATCGTCGAGGCCGCGCAGGCAATCGTCGCGCAACTCTCCGATCCCTCGCATGTCGAAGCGATGAAACGCGCCATTCCTGCGCAATGGGACACAACCGGAATGGATTCGCTGCCGAACTTCACACAGGTCGATTTCGCGGTCGTGCGCGAGAACGGCGTGCTCGTCCCGAAACTGATCGAGCTCCAGGGCTTTCCCTCGCTTACCTGCCTTCAGGTCGTACAGCGCGACGCCTGGCGAGAGACGATGCGCGAGATGGACGGCCTCGATCGCGAATGGTCGTGCTGGTTCTCCGGACTTGAACGCGACTCCTTCATCGATCTGGCCCGGCGCACGATCACCGGCGGCCACGATCCGGCCGAGGTGATCCTGATGGACATCGATCCGCCGCAACAGAAGACTTATCCCGACTTCGCGGCAACCAAGCTGCTTACCGGCGTCGATGCCGTCGATCCGCGCGCTCTCACGAAGCGGGGCAGGCAGCTCTTCCGCGGCGGCACGCGCATTCGTCGCATCTACAACCGCGTGGTCTTCGATGAGCTGATCAACAAGAAGATCGAGCTTCCGTTCGACTATCGCGACGAGCTTGACGTCGAATGGGCTCCCCATCCGAACTGGTACTGGACGTGGTCGAAGTACTCGCTACCGTTCCTCGAACATCCGTCGGTGCCGCGGGCGACCTTTGTCTCCGATCTCGATCGGGTGCCGGAGGATTTCACGGCGCGGTACGTTCTCAAGCCGCTCTTCTCCTTTGCGGGCGGCGGCGTGAACATCGAGCCGACAGCGGCCGATCTCGAGGCGATTCCGGCATCCGACAGGCACGCATGGTGTGTGCAGGAAAAAATCGAATACGAGCCGGCACTGCATGCTGCCGACGGCGGCGGCGTAAAGATCGAAATCCGTATGATGTTTCTCCGGCCTGACGATGAAGCGAAACCGATCCTCGCCCAGAACCTCGTCCGCCTCTCGCGCGGCAAGATGCTCGGTGTCGACTTCAACAAGCAGTTCACCTGGGTGGGATCGTCGATTGCCTTCTCATCGGAGACGTAACCTCAGTTTCGGCCCCGAAAAGCTACGGATAGTAGAGTTTCTTGACGGCTGAAAAAAACGCGGCGTACACTCGCGTCACCACACGAATGCCCGCCGATCTGACCATTCGTCACTACCTTTCTATCCACCCATTCGAATCATCGAAGGAGTAGCCATGGCCACAGTACCCTCAGACAAACTCAAGGCAGCAGAAACAGCACTGACGCAGATCGAGCGTCAGTTCGGCAAGGGCTCGATCATGCGCCTCGGCGCGAAGGAGTTCGTGCCGATCAGCGCCATCTCCACCGGCTCGATCGGCGTCGATTCCGCGCTCGGCGTCGGCGGCGTGCCACGCGGCCGGATCATCGAGATCTTCGGCCCGGAATCGTCAGGCAAGACCACCATTTCGCTCCACGTCATCGCCGAGGCGCAAAAAGCCGGCGGCCTGGCGGCATTCATCGACGCCGAACACGCCCTCGACGCCGAGTACGCAAAGAAGCTTGGGGTCGACATCGACAACCTTCTGGTCTCGCAGCCGGACAGCGGCGAACAGGCGTTGGAGATCGCCGAGGTTCTGGTGCGGTCGGGAGCGATCGACGTCATCGTCATCGACTCCGTTGCCGCGCTCGTGCCGCGGGCGGAGCTCGACGGCGAGATGGGCGATTCTCATATGGGATTACACGCACGCTTAATGTCGCAAGCGTTGCGTAAATTAACAGCCATCGTTTCCAAGTCTAAAACATCACTGATTTTCATCAACCAGATTCGAGAGAAAATTGGTGTGATGTTCGGCAACCCAGAGACCACCACGGGCGGCCGCGCCCTGAAGTTCTACTCCTCGATCCGCATCGACATCCGCCGCACGAATCAGATCAAGGAAGGCGAGGAAGTGGTCGGCTCGCGCGTGAAGGTGAAAGTCGTCAAGAACAAGTGCGCCGCCCCATTCCGCCACGCGGAGTTCGACGTAGGCTACGGCGAGGGTATCTCCAAGACCGGCGAACTGATCGACATCGGAATCGAGAACAAGATCATCGACAAGTCGGGCTCCTGGTTCTCCTACGGCGATATGCGCCTCGGTCAAGGCCGCGAGAACGCCAAGGCCTTCATCAAGGAAAACCCCGACCTCTCAGGCGAGATCGAAGCCAAGGTCCGCCGCGCTCTCGGCATCGGCGTCCCCGAGTTGACAGTGATCGAAGGCGGCGAACCCGCGGTTGCCGCGGCGGCACCGTCGAAACCGGCGCGGTTGGCGGCGAAGTAGTCTTTGCGGTCAACGATGTGGAAAGGCACAGTGCCCCGCTGTGCCTTTCGTTTTTCAGCGAATCATGCGTCTCGACCAAGCCATCGCCGCTCGCTATCCCAACATCTCACGCCGTCGCGCGAGAGAGTTGATCGCGGCGCGGCGCGTCCTCGTCAACGAGCGGGCCGTGTCGATCGCCTCGCGCGACGTTGGAGCGGACGATCGGATTGCGGTCGTCGAGAATGTTCCCGAGATCGCCGTGATTCGGGAGAGCAGCGACTGGATCGCCGTAGATAAGCCGGCCGGCATGCCGACGCAGCCGGCGCGCGATCGGGCGCACCGGTCACTGGAGGAGCTGTTGCGGCTCCGTTACCGCGAGATCTGGCTCGTTCATCGTCTCGATACGCCGACGAGCGGCGTCGTTCTCTTCGCAAGAACATCCGAGGCGGCTGCAAGCCTTTCGGCGTTGTTCGCAAACGGCGAGATCCGGAAGACCTACCTGGCCATTCTTGAAGGAGAACTGCGCGAGGAACGCGTCGTCGAGACGCCGGTACAGGGCAAAAGCGCGCGTACGACCTTCCTGCCACGGAGGAGCGACGGGATCACGACATTGTCGGAAGTCATTCTCGAGAACGGGCGAATGCATCAGATTCGCGTCCACGCGGCATCGATCGGTCACCCGGTGGCTGGCGACCAGCGCTACGGCTCCGGAACGCGTGCGAAACGGCTCATGCTCCATGCATGGAAGCTCGAGCACGCGCGTTTTGGCGCCCTCGAAGCGTCACCACCTACTTCCCTTTTCTCCGCGCCACCCAATCATTGATGGTTCGCTGCGGCGTACGGCTCAGCGCCAGCGCACCCGGGGGAACATCTTTCGTGATGGTCGAGCCTGCGCCGACATATGCTCCTTTGCCGACGCGGACCGGAGCGACCAGCTGGGTATCTGAGCCGATGAACGCGCCATCCTCGATGACCGTCTTGTTCTTGTTCACGCCGTCGTAGTTGCAGGTAATCGTCCCGGCACCAATGTTTGCGTCCGCGCCGACCTCGGCGTCGCCGATGTACGAAAGATGCAGCGCTTTCGCACCGTCACCGAACACCGCCTTTTTTGTCTCGACGAAATTGCCGACCTTGACCCGGCGGCCGAGCCGCGAGCCGGGACGGAGATGGGCATAGGGGCCGACCGTCGCCTCGTTCGCGATGACCGCGTCCTCGGCCACGGTTCCTGTCTTGAGATGAACGTCATCCCCAACCTGCACGTCGACGAGATGGACTCCCGGTTCGATCACACAGCGTGAACCGATCGTTGTCTTCCCCTCGATCATAACGAACGGGTAGACCACGGTGTCATTGCCGATCGTCACCGTCGAATCGATCACGACCGTTGCCGGATTGCGGAAGGTGACGCCTTCGGACATCAACCTTGCGACCACCCGGCGCTGAATCTCTCTTTCGACAGACGCAAGATCGGCGCGAGAGTTCACCCCAAGCGCCTCGATCGGATCGCTGGCGACGACCGCGCCGACGCGCTGACCAGCGCTGCGCAGCAGACCGAGCAGGTCCGTCAGGTAGTACTCGCCCTGCACGTTATTCGTCGAGAGGTTGCGAAGGTTGTCGAACAGGTACCGGCCGTCGAAGACATAGATGCCGGCATTGACCTCGTTGATGCGCTTTTCATCTCCAGACGCATCTTTCGCCTCGACGATATACGCCACGGCGCCGCCGGAGTCTCGCACGATGCGGCCATACATCGCCGGGTCGTCGAGTTTCATCGTCAGCAGCGTGAGCGCGTTCTGCGACTGCTCGTGCTCGTCGAGCAACCGCTGCAGCGTTTCGGGTCGTGTAAGGGGTACGTCTCCTGAAAGGATCAGGACATGCCGAGCGCCATCGAGAAGCGGCGCAGCCTGCAGCACGGCGTGGCCGGTCCCTTTCTGCACGTCCTGCACGGCATAGCGGGCGCGGTCGCCAACGGCTTTTTGCACTGCCTCGCGTTGGTATCCGACGACCATGATTGGCGGCCGCGTACAGATCTCCGCCGCGAGATCGAGGACGTAGTCGATGATCGGCCGGCCGGCAGCGGTGTGAAGAATCTTGATCGTCGCCGACTTCATTCGCGTGCCCTGACCGGCGGCCATGATGATCACGTCGAGATTTTCGACCGATGCTTTCAATGCTTTCAATGCAGTCATGCCTCCGTCCGTCTCATCCTCTCAAGGGTCCGGCCATAGCGGTCGTAGAGCCGAAAGATCGTGTCGGCGAGAGCCACGGAATTGTGGCGGACGTAATTCTCCTCTTCGATGATGTCGCCGAAAAACGGTGTCACGCCGAGCTCGCGGATGGCGTTCACATCGAACTGCACCGGATGCTGCTTCTGCGAGGCGTAGGCGTGGAGAATCGCCGCCGAGGGACGGCCCCCATTGAGGACCATCACATCGACGACAAGACCGGCGTGCTCGATGATCGCCGCGAGGTGCTCCTCGGCGGTGTAGCCGTCACTTTCTCCCGGCTGCGTCATGACGTTGCAGATGTAAACCCGCAGCGCCCTAGCCTGACGCAACGCCTCAGCGATCGGTTTGATCAACAGGTTTGGGAGCACGGACGTATAGAGCGATCCGGGTCCGATCAGCACCAGGTCGGCCGCTTTGAGCGCCGCCAGCGCGCGCGCGGTCGGCTGCGCGTCAGCGGGATCGATACTGAGATGAACGACCCTCGCGTGCCGAGGTGGGGCGGAGGTTTTCTGGCCGAGGTACGAACCGCTGATCGCTACTTCGCCGAGAAGCACCGAACCATCGGCAAGAGTGGCCCGCAGACGGATGTCGGCGAGCGTCGAAGGGTAGATCTCACCGGCGATATTGAGGACTTCGGATGCCGTCAGGATGGCCTGATCGAAACTGCCGGTGATGTCGGTCAGCGCCGCCAGCAGGAGATTGCCGAGCGAGTGTCCGCCCAGCGATGATTCGGTGTTTTCGAAGCGGTAGCTGAAGAGGCGCGAGAGAAGGTGCTCTTCCTCGGCGAGCGCAACGATGCAGTTGCGAACATCGCCCGGCGGCAACATACCGAACTCTTTCCGCAACGCACCGGAGCTGCCGCCTTCGTCCGTCACGGTCACGATCGCGCCGAGCCGGGCAATCGACCACGGACCGTCGGCATCGACATACCTCTTCAAGCCGCGCAGCAGTGTCGAGAGGCCGGTGCCTCCGCCGATGGCGACGATGTTGAGGTCGTGATGGCGCATCGGCGCGGATTGTAACTGCGCTTCGCGCAGACAACGCACCTCAGGTGCTATTCGTGGGCGCGCAGAAACGTTTCCGGCTTGCTGAAGGTCTTCGCCATCCCCAGTCCGCGGCGGACGTTGTGCAACGAGACCTTGCCGGTGGCCAGCGCCGCGCCAAGTTGCACGTACGTCTTCCACTTTCCGCGGTAGCGGTAGCGGACGTCGAGGGCGTGGCGCCAGAGGCGCGAATACTCTTCGTAGAAGTCGTCGAGCGATAGCGTCGTCGGAAGCACAGCATGGACGATGTCGTACATCTCCCAATCGTGCGTCGTTACGCGCTCTTTGGCCGTGTCCCACAGGTCGGTACCGGGAAGGGGCGTGAGAACGGAGAAGCCGCTGTTGTAGGCGCCGGTGTGATCGATCCAATCGCGCAGGCGTTTGAAATCGTCGCGGGTCCAGGCGGGGTCAACGATGAAGTTGGGGGTGAATCCGACACCGAGATCCTGAAGGATCTTGATCGCTTTGACGTTGTTGTCCGCCGTATTTTTCTTGTTGACTGCTTTCAGGCCCTCGTCCGTGACTGACTCCAACCCGAGGAAGATGGCCAGCTTGCCGCAGTCCTTCCACATCTCGATGAGGTGAGGGAACTTGCAGATGATGTCGGTCCGCGTCTGCACGGTGAAAAACTTCTTGATGCCGGCTGCTTTGATCTGTTTGGCCATCTGTTCGCCGCGCCGGACATTCATCCAGAAGATGTCGTCGGTAATGAAGATGGCTTCTGCCTTGATCGCCTGCAGCTCGCGAACGACGCGTTCCGGCGATTTCTCCCGGAAGGTCGACTCGTGGAACTTCCAGACCGAACAGAAGTTGCACTTGAAGGGACAGCCGCGCGCGGTCTCCATCAGGGCCAGCGGCTTGTGAAAGTTGATGTAGTAATGATCGGCGTAGTGTTCGATGAGATGCCGCGCCGGCAGCGGATAGTCGTCGAGATTCTTGCGCGTCGGCGCATGGCCAGTGCTGATCCAGCGGCCATCCCGATGAAGCATCAGGCCGGGAATGGTGGCCAGATCGTGTCCGCGCTGGATCGCGTCGACCATCGGAGGCATCACTTCCTCGCCGTCTCCCACCGCTACCGCGTCGATCACCTCGTGGTGGAACCAGTTCGGATCGCGCGAGGCATCGTGTCCGCCGACGACGACGAAGACGCCGGGGTTCTCCCGTTTGATGCGCTGCGCAAGGCGGACGGTACGGTTGCGCTCCGTGGTGAAATTGCACTGCAGACCGACGACATCCGGCGCGAAACGCTTGCAGAGGTCGAGGCCGTGCTCTTCGCCGTCGATGCGGAGGTCGAAGACCTTGCATTCATGCCCTTCGGCCTCGAGGCACGCGGCAACACAGATCGGGCCGAGAGGCTCCACGAAGGTGAGCATCTCCAGGCCGAGAATGCCGCCGACAGGTGGTTTGACGAAAGCGATCTTCATCGTGTGCAATCCGGTAAGAGCTTCGTGACCGCGCTTATTTCTTCTTCAGCTCCGTGAGCACCAGCTTGGCAACGGCTTTCAGTGTATCGAAAACACCGGTGCCGTTCATGGCCACCGCCTCGAAAGTCGGCTCACCCTTGAAGTTGAGCTGGCGGTACATCTCGTCAGCGGGCAGCGACGTCGGCAGATCACGCTTGTTGAACTGCAGCACGTAGGGCACGGTTTTCAGCTCGTACCCCTGCTCTTTCAGATTCTTGTCCAGGTTCTGGAGCGACTCGTTGTTCGCCTCCATCCGCGCTTCCTGTGAATCGGCGACGAACACAACGCCGTCCACTCCCTTCAGGATCAGCTTTCGGGATGCGTCGTAGAAGACCTGGCCGGGGACGGTGTATAGATGGAAACGGGTCTTGAATCCGCGAACCGTACCCAGGTCGAGCGGCAGAAAATCGAAGAACAGAGTGCGGTCCGTCTCCGTGGCCAGCGAGATCAATTTCCCCTTCGCCTGCGGGTTCGTCTTGTCGTAGATCCACTGCAGGTTGGTCGTCTTCCCGCACAGGCCGGGCCCGTAGTAGACGATTTTGCAGTTGATCTCGCGCGCTGCGTAGTTGATGAACGTCATGCGGAACTATTCGCTGAAGAGACTGTCGATATCCTCGTCGGTGATCTCGGCGAAAGGCGAGTCGAAGCGGCTGGAAAGACTACCGCGCTCCTCCTCGGATTTCCGCAGCAGAACCTCGAACGTCTTCTCCAGCTCCGCGGATGCCTTCTTCACGCGCAACCGCACCAATCCCAATGACGAGCGGTCGTCGAAGATCACCACCAGGATCACACGCTGGGCAACGAGGGAAATGTGAATGTTGTCCCGCTCCCCTTCATGAAAGAGGATCGAGAATTCCTTCTCGCCGATGAGTTTTGCCAGACCATCGGTGGCGGCGACATTGCCGGCCGTCAGCGAGGCAAGCGAGGTTGCATCCACGCCGCGCATGTCGCCGTGAACGGCAATCTGCTGGCCGTTCTTATCGACCAGAAAGACGATTTTGGAATTGGAGTCGACCTGCAGTCGCTGGAGCGTGTCCTTGATCTGCTGGTACTCCTCCTCGTACATCACGAGATCAGGAGTCGCCATCTTGTTTTTTTCACCAATAGTTTCGCGAGAAGACTAGGACGGATGAATGTAGCACACGTAGGCCAGACTTCCCGAGCTACGTGATCTCGCGCCGTCCCTCCAGCGCCTTCGCCATCGTGACCTGATCGGCATACTCCAGGTCGCCGCCGACAGGCAGGCCGAACGCGAGCCGGGTCGTTTTCACCTCGAGCGGCCGGAGTTGCTGGGCGAGGTAGAGGGCCGTCGCTTCCCCCTCGACGTTCGGGTTCGTGGCCACGATCACCTCGCGGACGCCTCCCGCCTGTACGCGCTTGATCAACCCTCCGACGTCGATGTCGTGAGGGCCGACTCCTTTTAGTGGCGAGAGCGCCCCGAGGAGAACATGAAACAGGCCGCGAAAATCGCGCGTCTGCTCGATCGTCGGGATATTGAACGCTTCTTCGACCACGCAGATCACGCTCGCATCGCGGCGCGGATCGGAGCAGATCGCGCACGGCTCGACGTCTGTCATGTTGTTGCAGATCGAGCAACGGAAGATTTTCGACTTCACATCCACGATCGCGTTCGCCAGCGACTCCGCCTCGCTGGTTGTGCGCTTGAGGATGTGATACGCGATGCGGGAGGCCGACTTTCCGCCGACACCGGGCAGCTTGGTCAGCTCGTTGATCAGATTTGCTAGAGGAGGAGCGGTCATTTGTGGGTTGCTGGGTTGCTGGGTTGTTGGGTTCCTGCGTTGCCGCTACGTAGCAACCCTGCAACCGAGCAACCTTGCAACCATCAAAACAGTCCCGGAATCTTCATCCCGCCGGTCATCGCGCCGACGGAGCTCGACATCTCCTCATCGACCTTGCGCGAGGCTTCATTCACGGCGGCAACGACGAGGTCCTGCAGCATCTCCACATCGTTGGGGTCAACGGCTTCCTTGTCGATGGTGATGGCCAGCAGCTCCTTGGAGCCGTTCATCGCCGCCTTGACCATCCCGCCGCCCGCACTTCCCTCGACGCGCAACGCCGTCATGCGCTGCTGCATCTGCTCCTGCATCTGCTGCACTTGCTTCATCAATTGCTTCGGATTCATGAGATCTCCCCTTACCGCTTTCGTGACTCGACGAGGTCCGCGCCGAGATGCTTCTGGAATGCCTGGACCACTGGATCATCGCGAAGAGGCGACGAGGCCTTAGCGGCCTGATCCGCTGCCGATGGTGAGTCGAGCTGGACGTCGATCGACATCGTTTCGCCAAAGACCTCGGCGGCGAGCTGTTCGAGTGTTCCGCGCGCGCCGGTGACCTGATCGGCGGTGAACGAATCGTTGAACGTGAGCAGGAGTCTGCTGCCATCGCGGCGGCGCGATTTCGCGGCGCCGAGGTAGCCGCCGATGAGGGGACGCGCTTTCTGCACGCGCTCGATGAAGGACTCAATCGTCGCGGTCTCGCGGTCTCGCGGTTGCGCGGTCTCGCGGTGTGTGGATGCAGGCTCGGGGCGTGGCTCAGACACCGCGCGACCGCGAGACTCCGAGACCGCGAGACCGCTTCGCGGCTGCGAGACCGCGGAACCGCCAGCAAGCGCCTCCTCGACCGCACGTAACCGCGGGAACGTCGCCGCCTTCAGCAGCGCGATCTCGACAGCCAGCCGCTGATGCTCGGCGCGATTGACCGTCTCGTCGTCGCGGAGCAAAAGATTGGCAATCCGCAGCAACTCCGAGTACGAGAACATCTCCGCTGCCGTGCGAATGGCCGGCAGGTCCTCAGGTGCGACAGCCAGCATCGACTCGTTCGCGCGGCCGGTGACGAGCAGGAGATTACGGAAAAAGCTCAGCAGATCGCGATACAGCATCTTGAAGTCGCGTCCGCTCTCGGATGCCTCATCCAGCGCTTCGAGAATGCCGCCGTGATCGCCTTCGGCGATGAGACTGGCGATGCGCGCGAAGAAGGTCGTGTCGGATAGTCCGAGTACCGTGGCCACGTCAGCCGCCGTGATCGAACGGCCGCCGAAGGCAATCACCTGGTCGAGAAGTGAAAGAGCGTCGCGCACGCTTCCTTCGCCACGACGGGCGATGATCTCGATCGCGCCGCGGTCCGCCTCGATCCCCTCGGATTCGCAGATTCTCCGCACGCGCTCCTTCAGCTCGTCGAGGGTGATCTTGCGCAGCATCTCCTTCTGAACGCGCGAGATGATCGTCTGCGGAACCTTGTTGATCTCCGTCGTCGCGAACATAAGAACCACGTGCGGCGGCGGTTCTTCGAGGAGTTTCAACAGCGCGTTCCACGCACCGGTCGAGAGCATGTGCGCTTCGTCGATGATGAAGATGCGGTTCCGGTCACGCGCCGGCTGGAATTGCGTGATGTCGCGCAACTCGCGGATGTTGTCGACGCCTGTGTAGGTGGCGGCGTCGATTTCGCGGACGTCGAGGTCGATACCCTCGGTGATCTCGCGGCAGATCGTGCACTCGTTGCACGGCTCGGTCGTCGGGCCTTTCACGCAGTTCAGCGCTTTGGCCAGAATTCGCGCCGCGGTGGTCTTGCCGACGCCGCGGACGCCGGCGAAGAGGTACGCGTGATGGATCCGATTGCCTTCAATGGCATTCTGAAGCGTGCGGACAACCGTGTCCTGACCGATGACGTCGCTGAAGGATTGAGGCCGGTATTTGCGCGCCAGCGCTTGATAGGACATGTGGCGTGGAGTCTAGGTGGGTACGGCGGGGAAAACCAGTACGCGTTTCACCGTACGTTGAGAAGAGCCCAGGCCGTACTGTGTCACACAGGGGAACACCTTATCGCTGCTTCCTTCCGGACCTGACGAGGTTCAGTGTGCCTGCTGCACAGGACCCGGGCTCATCCCAGCGGGCCGTGAAACGGGGCGGGATTGTAACCCGCACGGTGCTGGAACCGGGCGAATCCTGGAGAACTTCCACCTTTGGCTATACTCGGCGAGTCTTGCCAAGCCGGTTCCTGACCGTCTACCTCCTCGCGGTCATTCTCGTATCGGGAGTCTGGATCGGCACGCCGGTGCTCTTTCCGCTGACTTGGATCGCGGCTTTGGCGGTTGGAACGGCGGCTCAGGTGCTCACCTTCCGCCTGCCGTCGCCCGAAGGAGGACCCCTTCGCGCGAATTTCCGCGACGCGTTGCTCGCGATCGTCGCCTCCACTCCGGCGTTCGTCTACCTCATCGCCACCTGGCGGCAGGAGTTCCCGTACCTTGGCGACCAATGGCTGCACAACGCCTGCGCGATCGAGGCATATGCGTTCTGGTGGCCGTGGGGCTGGATTGCCGCTGTGATCGCGATGGTGATCATCGTGTGGCACGCACGGCGAAACGACGAATTCCCCGCCGCGCTGATCGCTTTGGGGGTCGTGGCCGCGATCGGCGTCGCGATGCCGCAGCCGCTTTCATTTGCGGGACGCTATCCCGGCACATTGCACTTCTTCTCGGTTCCGCTCCGAGTGGTGATGCATGCGACGTCGCCGCTGAATGTCGAACGGTTGCTGAATGCTCTGGCCATTCCGGCCTGGCTGCTCATTCTGCGTCCATTGCTCGTGCGAAGGCATGTCGATGTCACGGCTATGGCGATCGCGGCGCTGCTTTTCTGGCAGAAGGACAACGTTTATTACTTCACGAGTGGCTATCTCGAGCCTTGGGCGATCGTGCTGCTGCTCACCGCCGCGGAGCACCTCGTGCGTTTCAGCGAAGAAGCTGTCTGGCGGCCGCTACTTCTGCTCGGCGTGGCGGCGATGGTGAAGGAGCAGTTGATCCTCTCCGTGCCGATTGTGGCCGCGATCTACTTTCCGTTTCGCGGGAACCGCCGCGCACAACTGGAGCATCTTCTCGTTTCCGTGGTGGCTGCGACTCCGTTCGTCCTCTTCTGGCGGGCGCGTGAGCTTTTCAAGACATGGGGGGTCGCTTCGCCCGTCCTATCGGAGGCCCTCAGCGCCTCACATTTCGCGCTCTTCAGGGATCGAATCGAGTTGCAGTTCGGCATCGCCTTGCCGCTCGTGATCTGCGCATTGTTTCTACTGCTGATCCTTGCCGTAAGACATCGTGCATTTGCGGCGCTGCTCTTGATCGGCCTCGCAGACTTTACCGTCATGTACTTCGCCAGGATTCTGCAGTCATGGCCGGGCTATCCGCGGTTGAATCTCATTCCGCTGGCGATGGCGGCTCTGGCTTGGGGCTTCTTCTCCGAGCTCCTCACGAAGAGCCGTCGTGAAGCGATACTCATTGTGATCGTCACCATCGTTCTCAATGCCATCGGCCTCCGTCCGGCGATGTTGGATGCGTTCCGGCCGAGCTCCGCCCGTAGCTTCATCGAGCACTCCGACGCACCGCTCTTCTTTCCAATCCGCGAAGCACTGACGGCGGCCGAAGCGAGAGGTTTCATCGCTCCGGGACGCCGCGTCGACATCTTCGCGAACGGCAAGCGCATTTTCGAGTTCTTCTGGGCCGGTCCGCTCGAGGATCAGTACCCCGACCTCGCCGCCCGCTACCACCTCCGCTCCGCCTCGTTCACCGGCACACCGTCGCGCTGCGGCTGCACCGACTCTTCGATCGCACATTTGGCCGTTTTCATCCGCTTCACAAATCTCGGCGCTCACATTCCTCAGAGGACAACGACCGAAGCGGAGGCTGACCAGTGCGCGGCGGAGATCGTCCGCACGTGCACCCGGACGATGCGAATTGCCGATGAAGGTGTCACTGTGGGGATCTTGGGCGAAAGGACTGTCGCGCCGTAGAACCAGATCTTCCGTGGTGGTAGACGTTGCCTTCCACGACTGCCCAGGACGGCGTATTGTAGGCTTGCAACGCAATCGACGGTCCCCGACGATCCCCACGACAAGCGGAGGCAGCGGGCATGTACCATCAGAATTACAACCCGACCGGCAGCGTCCTGCTCTCCACGCTTCTCGCGGCAGTTCCGATTCTCGTTCTCCTCTACTTCATCGCCCTGCACCCGCATCGCGATCAACGCGGCATCCGGCGCCTCGGCGTGGCCGCGCCCTATGCCGCGTTCTACGGCGTGCTGGCCGCGTTCCTGGTCTCCTGCATAGCGTTCAAGATGCCGCTCGTCTCCGCGGTATCGGCATTCGTGCTCGGAAGTCTGTCGGGGCTCCTCGGCATCATATGGATCGTCGTCGCGGCGATGTTTCTCTACACGCTGACCGTGATCACCGGGAAGTTCGAAATCGTCAAGGAATCGATCGTCCACATCTCCTTCGACCGCCGGCTGCAGGTGTTACTGATCGCGTTCTCGTTCGGCGCGATCATCGAAGGGACCTCCGGCTTCGGTACGCCCGTGGCCATCGCCGGCGCGGTCATGGTCGGCCTTGGCTACTCGCCGTTTCAGTCGGCTGTGCTTAATCTTCTCGCCAACACAGCGCCCGTGGCGTGGGGCGCGATCGGAACGCCGATCGTGACCCTGGCCGCCGTCAGCGGACTCGATCAGTTAAAGCTCTCCACGATGGCCGGGCACCAGCTCCCGTGGGTCTCGATGCTCGTTCCGTTCTGGCTCGTCGTTACCTTCGTAAAGATGGAAGGGGGCACCTGGCGGCAGGCGTTCGAGGTGTGGCCGGGCGCGCTCGTCTCCGGCGGTACGTTCGCGGCCATGCAGTACTTCGCATCGGGAACGAACCAGCTCCACCTCATGACCGACGTAATCGCCGGGGTCTTCTCCGTCGTCTGCACGGCGCTCTTCCTTCGCTATGTCTGGCACCCGAAGAGCCGGTTCCTACTGAAATCGGAGATGGCCGCGGCCGGCGCTCCGAACAGTGCGGTGAGCGTGCCGTCGGAGTACAAGTACACGGCCGGACAAACGATTCGCGCCTGGATTCCGTGGACGATTCTCATTCTGTGCTGCGCGCTGTGGGGAAGCCCGCCGTTCAAGAAGACGCTCAACGAGTCGATGAAGAGCGCGACGTTTGAAACGACGATCCTCGGCGGCAAGTTCTCCGGTTCCCTATCGCTGCCGGTCTGGGAGATGCCCCGTCTGCACAAGCAGGTTCAACGCATGCCGCCGGTGGCCAGACAGAACGCGAAAGCAGAAGCGGCGACGTTCACGATCAACTGGTTGTCCGCGGCGGGCACGGGCGTCTTCATGGCCGCACTTCTGTCGGCGCTGTTTCTGGGATTGACCGCCGCGCAATGGAAGGAAGCGATCGCACGCACGGCGCGACGCATGAAGATTCCTGTGCTCGTGATCGTGCAGGTGCTCGGACTCGGGTTCCTGACGCGCTACGCGGGAACCGACGCCGTCCTCGGCCTTGCCTTCACCTCGGCTGGAGTCATGTACCCCTTTTTCGCCGCATACCTCGGATGGCTCGGTGTCTTCATGACAGGGTCCGACACAGCCTCGAACGCACTCTTCGGAAGCCTGCAGCGGATCACCGCGCAGCAACTCCATCTCAACGAGGTTCTCATCACGGCCACGAACTCTACCGGCGGCGTGATGGGAAAGATGATCGACGCACAATCGATCATGGTCGCCTGCGCCGCGTGCTACGAGGACGAATACGAGCGCTCGCACGCTCTTGGCCCGATCTTCCGGCGAGTCTGGTGGCACTCGGTCGCCGGTGCGGCGTTAATTGGGCTCATCGCGCTTTTGCAGCAGTACGTTTTTTCAAGCGCGATACCGAAGTAGAGCACCAGGAAAGACCATCGAATTGTCGCCTGTTCACGGCGCGGCAAAGCACCAAAACCTGAAGGAGGCTTGCCAACCAACACACTGGCGCGCGGCCGTGGCGGAGAGAGTGGGATTCGAACCCACGGTACGGGTTAACGTACACACGCTTTCCAAGCGTGCGCCTTAAGCCACTCGGCCATCTCTCCGTTTCAAGACTTCGATGCTCGCGCAACTGTAACTTAGTCGGAATTGGTGCCGAGGCTAGGCCAACCAACGCACCCGGCCGATGCCGGTGGCGGAGAGGGGGGGATTCGAACCCCCGATACCCGTGAAGGTATAACGGTTTTCGAGACCGCCGCGTTCAACCACTCTGCCACCTCTCCGTATCCTGCGACCGCTTTCTCAACCCTTGAAAGAACTCCTGCAGAAGACGCCTCGACTCCTCGGCCTCAACCCCGCTGATGACATCCAGCCGGTGATTGAGTCTCGCGTCCTGAACCAGATTCCCGAGCGTGCCGCAGAAGCCCGCCTTCGGATCGAACGCTCCGAAGATCAGCTTCGCGACGCGGGCGTTGACGAGTGCCCCGGCGCACATCGCGCACGGCTCGAGCGTCACCACCATCGTCGTTCCTTCCAGCCGCCAGTCGCCGATCGCCTCGGCAGCCTCGCGGATTGCGATCAGCTCGGCGTGGCCGAGAGGATCGCCGGATTCGCGCCGGTTACGGCCCCGTCCGATGATCACGCCCTCGCTGTCGACGATCACGGCACCGATCGGAATCTCTCCATCCGCGGCGGCTTCTTCCGCAAGCGCAAGGGCTTCTTTCATCCACCGCACCTGTTGATCCATCGTTCAAAGATTACAACGGCGGGCTCATTGCCCGCCGCCGGTTTGTTCCTGAGTTGGTGCACCCACGAGGACTCGAACCTCGAACCTTCTGATCCGTAGTCAGATGCTCTATCCAATTAAGCTATGGGTGCGAGCAAGCGTCGTTAACCACCCGTGCCGGAATCACATTCCGAGGCCGGCCCAGCGTGGGGGCGCATTCTAAGTCCGTGCGCCGCGCGGAGGCAAGAAAGACCTTTACTTGCGCCGCTCCACTTGCGGTAGACTTTCGATTCTCATCATCACCGTTTCGCGCCTCCACGGTTGGCCACTGCCTACCCACCCTTCCCCAACCAACCGTGGAGGCGCGATGTTTACGGGGCCATGCCGCTCGACAAGAAATCGTTCTACGCGCGGACGATGCACACGCCGGACTCTCCCGAGCGCGCCGTTCAGCGTGAGTCGCTCCGCGAGGTCTCGAAGCTTCTTCTTCCCCTTCATCGCGCTCTCATCGATGCCGCGAAAGAGGACTACGCTCTAGCCGTCGCGCCGGTCAAGCCTGCGCAACTCCTTCAGCTCCTGACGGACGATCCCTTCTTCGAATGGCTCAAGCCTGTCACCTCCCTCATCGTCGATATCGACGAGATGGCGCGGACTGACTTCGAAGCCGCGGACGTCGCCGCCATCGCCGGACGTCTGGACCGCCTCTTCGGACCGAAAGCCGAGGGCATGTTCGCAGCGCAATACATCCCGATGCTGCAGCGCAGCGTCGACATCGCCATCGGTCACGCGGCGCTTCGGAAGGCCGTCAGCCGTCTGCGCGGCTAGGGAAATACGCGCAGCCGGAAGGGTGAGTAGCTGCTAAAGTAACGTTTTTGTCACTCCTATACATATGGACTTCTTCACGTTCGACGAGGAATACGTTCAGCGTCTGCGCGAGGGCGACCCTCAGACCGTAGAACATTTCTGCGGATACTTCCAGCCGCTTCTGCTGATCTGGCTTCGAACGAAGCTTCGGTCGATCGATGAGGTCGACGACCTGTCCCAGGAGGTTTACCTCCGTTTTTTTCGTGCGTTGCGTTCTCCGGACGGTGGCCCTCATCACGCGAGCAAGCTGGGCGCCTACGTCTACTCATGTAGCAAGAACGTACTACACGAGTGGTACCGGAGGAAGGGCCGCACGGAATCCATTGACGAAGACCGCCATGACTTCAGCTTCTCGATCGATTTCGATGAGGAGATGATCAGGTCCGAGGAGCGCGCTCGTGTTCGCCTCGTTCTCAGCGAACTATCGAAAAAGGATGCCGACATTCTTCGCGCCCGCTTTCTGGAAGAGTGTCCCGCGGACGAGGTCTGCGAGAAGTTCGGCGTCAATGCGGGATACCTGCGCGTGCTCCTGTTCCGGGCCAGGGCAAAATTCCGCGAAGCATGGCTGAAAGATCCCGACCCTGCGGAGCCCGAGGCCAGCGATGAAACGGATCCAGACAAACCGTCACTACCAAACTGAGAGACGGTAAAGAGACGGACACATGACCCACGAATACGCAAAAACATCGATGGCCACGGAGCGCTACACCCTCGACGAGATGGAGAGCGCCGAGCGTGAAGACTTTGAGGAACATTTCTTCGAATGCTCTCGCTGTGCCGATGACATCCGCGACGCAGCGGAGTTCGCTGCTGGTGTGCGGACCTGGAAAGGCAAAGTACCGGTGCAGATGCGGCCGGTGCAGATACCAGTGCCGGTGCCGTCGCCAAGTCGATCCACCTGGTTGGCCGTAGCCGCGTCGATATTCGCGGTTGGCTTAGGGTATGAGTCGCTCTGGGTGGTACCCCACCTGAAAGCGACCCAGGCGCAGCTCGCACCAGCCTCGCCCGGCGAGGTGATCCAGCTCGAATCCATATCGCGGGGCGCGAACGAACAGGTCAGCAAGGTCGTCCGCGCCGACGAGGCCGTGGCGCTGACGTTCCCCATCGAGACCACTGAGCCGCAGCCGCTCTACATCTGCGAAGTTCGCGATGACGCCGGCAAGGTGCGAGCGTCACTCCCTGTGTCTCGCGCAAAAGCGAGCGAGTTGGTAGCAATGGTACTTGCGCCCCACACGCTTTCCAGCGGCCATTACAAACTTGTGATCCGAGGTGGCGACCGAGAGATCGCCGCGTACCCCTTCATGGTGGAGGTTCGGTAACCGCAGAGAGAAGAGAGGAGGCAGTCATGTCATTCGCATTTAACGCGAGCGCGGTAGCATTTGGTGGGCGAATTCACCAGCCCAGTTGTGACGTCATCCCAAGCCAGGCATCGGTTGCACTGGCGCCCAGCGGCGGCGAGGGCTATCAGACCGTTCGAAACTTCGACTACAAGGGGATCATCACTTTCGACGAGGCTTCGGTCTACGTGGCTGGCAGTGAGCACGGAGACATCCGCAACGCGCTGGCGTCTGTGACCATCAAGAACCTCAATGTGCTGAACCTCCTGCATGCCGACCTCCTCTCCAGCCGTATCACGTCGCGACACGTGGCTGGCGAAGAGGAGGGGGAGATCACATTCCATGGAACGTCGGCCGAGAATCTGAGAATCGGGGGAAGGCCGGTCAAGGTGAACTTCAACGCCGATTTTTACTCGCGCTATCCGACGTACGCGACCCTAAACGCGGCGCTGGGCCGCGTCGCGGGAGACATGGCGGCGGATGATGGAGATGTGCGTCGCCTGATTGAAGAGGACGCGCATAAGATGACGATGAGCGCGACCAGCTCCTCGCAAGAGTCGGCATTGGCACAGTCCCAAAGCAAGACAGTCGCGCAGCTTCTCGCTGACCAGTTCTGCTGGGATCCTGCCACTTTCCGGAACGGCGTTCCCGAAGACCGCGGATGGATTCAGTGCTCGCTCGCCGATTCGATCGACGGAATCGACGTAGTGGATGAGGCATACATCAAGGATAGCGCGCAACTGCGATCCAGATATCCCATCCGCCGCCAGGGCTATATCGTGAAAGTCGCGGAGTTCGGCTCGATCAAGATCGGCGAACTGATCATCAAGCCCGGAGAGCGCAGGCTCAACCTTCTGCGATTCCAATTCGGTTGTCCGATCATCGGGGATGGAACAGCTGGCTCGGTGACGACGAATGGCACCGACATCCTTCCTAAAGGATGATAAATGGAATGGATATCCTTCCGTAAGTTTGCTTATGCCGCTGTACTCGTCCTGCTGGCCCACTCGGCGAGTACAGCGCCTTCAGCGCCTTCAGAAGTAGCGGCCTATTCGGCCGCCTCCAAGCTGTGCGACAGCGGTCATTGGCTGGAAGCCGAGTCTTTCCTGCAAGATGCCCTGTCGAAATTCAGGGCGAGCGATTCAGACGAGGCGTGGGGTATGCGCACTCTCTATGGACTGGTGTTGAGGGCGCGCGGCAAGTTTCCCGAGGCGGTGAAGTTTCTCTCAGCGGATCTGCCGCCTCGTCTCCGATCGAGCGTTCTCGCGGTACATTGGCTGGGATATCGAGCGATTGCACTAGCTCGCAATAAAGAGGATTCAGCGGCGGAAATCAATCTCAATCGCGCGGAGAGGCTGGCTCGCGCTCGCCATCCGGAGGTGCTCGATGAAGTCCTGTGGTGGCGGGCCAACCTCGCCTTCACGGCCAATCGGCCAGACGAGGCCGAAATTTTCGCTCGTGACGGCTTGCGCTTCGCGCGTCGCTATCACCACAACGAAACTGACCTTCTTGCCACCCTGGCCATAATTTTTACCAGCTTCAAGAGGTACGACGAAGCAGTTCAGCTGAATACCAAGGTTCTTGCGCTCGCGACTGCCATGGGAAATGAAAGGCTGATCGAGAAGAGCGAGGGCAACCTGGCCTGGTTGTACTCCGTCCTCGGCGATTATGAGAACGTCAAATTCTATGCGGACGCTGCGTTGCAGCTTGCGGAAGCGATCGGTGCAGAGCGGGACCGAGTGCCTTGGCTGATACAGGTCGGCGATGTGGCGCGGTTTCACCACGAGTATCCGACGGCGATCACGTATTACCGCCGTGGTGTTGATCTAGCGAAGCAACAGAAACATTCGGACGCCGGCGACTACGTCGCAAGCCTTGCGGTCGCTCAGCTGGAGTCTGGTGATTTGACCAGTGCTCGTCGCAACATCGAAGATGCCGCCGCCCTTGATCGCGAGAAGAAGGACGAAGACCAGCAGCTCCGCGCGGCCATCGTGGACGCACGAATCGATGCAGCCGAGGGCAACTTTGAGACGGCTATCATGAAGGCGCGTCAAGTCCTGAGCACGGCCAAGAACCCTATGCAAAAGTGGGAGGCGGAGGCCCGGATCGCTCAATTCGCCGGAATGGCAGGGCGCCCCGCAGAAGCGGAGACCCATTTCCGAAATGCGATCGAGAAGGCAGATCAGGCGCGGCGGCAGATCAAGGGAGAAGAGTTCCGGCTGCCGTTTGGTGCGCTCGTCCGCGATACATACGACGGCTACATCGCGCTTCTTCTCGCAAAGGGCCGCGTTCAGGAGGCTCTCAGCGTGGCCGAATTGGGCCGGGCACAGAACCTCGAGGACGCGCTCGACGCGCGAACGAAGATCCATCGGGTCGATCCGAAGAGCATGGCCCGGCAACGGCACGCGATTGTTCTGTCGTATTGGCTCGCGCCAAAGCAGTCCTACGTTTGGGCGATCACCGGCACATCAATCGAGGTATTCATATTGCCGCCGATGAAGACGATCGAGCAGGCAGTGGACCTCTACTCCACGGAGCTCCAGAGCCTCCGTTCCTCTGAGCAGCTTCGCGCTGACGGCACGTCTTTGTACCGGCTGCTCGTTCAGCCAGTCGCACACCGCGTTCCTCGCGGCGCTCGCGTCATCGTCATCCCGGACGGCCGGCTACATGCGTTGAACATGGAGACATTGATCGACGGGGCGGCACACTACTGGATCGAAAACGTCACGATCGAAACAGCTGCCTCGCTGGAATTGCTGGATCGCCCGAAGACGGTTGTCACCTCGGCTTCCATGCTGCTCGTCGGCGATCCTCCTTCGCCCGATCCTGAGTTCCCAAGCCTGACAAACGCTGCCAAAGAACTCGAGCTCGTGCAGCACCACTTCCCGTCAACCTGCAAGATCCTCCAGGGTGGCAAAGCTACGCCGGGTGCTTACGAAACGGCGAGCCCTGGCAGCTACAGCTACATCCATTTCGTCGCTCACGGCATCGCCACACGTCAGCGGCCGCTTGACTCCGCCGTCGTCCTTGCCCGCCACGGCGACTCCTACAAGCTCTACGCGCGCGACATTCTCAAGCATCCGCTGCGCGCGCGGCTAGTCACGATCTCGAGCTGTCACGGTGCGGGCACGCGCGCCTACACGGGCGAGGGGCTCGTCGGATTGGCGTGGGCCTTTCTTCACGCTGGCGCCAGTCAGGTGATCGCAGCTCTTTGGGAAGTGAACGACAACGCTACGCCGAAGATGATGGACGACCTTTATACCGGCATCCGTGCCGGCCACGACCCGGCCACCGCGCTTCGCGACGCCAAGCTCAAGCTGATCCGTGGCGGCACCGTCTACCGTCAGCCCCGATACTGGGCTCCCTTCGTCCTTTACTCCGGCTCGTAGGCGCGTAGTAGGATTCGCGACCGAGACCACGAAGGAGGATGCTCTTGAATAACGTCATCTACGCGCTGCTCGCCGTCGCCGTCACCGCGTGCTCGCCCTCGAGCAACGGGAACAACGGGACGGCAGCCACGCAAACCGACACCATGACCACCAGCAGTGCAACCGCAACCGAGGCTACCGTACCGCCTCCGGCCGCGCCGACGACCGCAGCAGAGGAGAAAAAACCGATGAGCCAGTACGAGAACAAGGTAGCCGAGCTGCACACCAGCGCCGGCGAGATCGACATCCGATTTTTCCCCGACGTCGCGCCGAACCATGTGAAGAACTTCATCGACCTCGCCGAGAAGGGCTTCTACAACGGCTCGAAGTTCCACCGCGTCATTCCCGGCTTCATGATCCAGGGCGGCGACCCGAACACGATCTCCGGCTCGCCGTCAACGTGGGGCACGGGCGGCTCCGGCAAGAACGTCGACGCCGAGTTCAGCTCCGTCAAGCACAAGCGCGGCATCGTTTCGATGGCGCGATCGAGCTCTCCGAACAGCGCTTCATCGCAGTTCTTCATCATGGTCGCCGACTATCCGTCGCTCGACGGTCAGTACAGCGTCTTCGGTCAGGTGACGAAAGGGATGGACATCGCTGACAAGATCGTCAACGCGCCGACTGCCGGCGAGCGTCCGGTCAATCCCACCAGTATCGACAAGATCGTGATCCGCAACGCCAAGCCCGATGAGCAGGGCCCGGCGCCGAAATAGAATCCTCCCCGTCCGGACCGTGCGCAGACTGCGTGGGACCTGCTGGTGTCACGCAGTCTGCAAGGGACGTCCGGAGTCATGACGGAAACCGCTGAACTTCCGGTGGAGGTCACCACCGCGCTGCAGTCGTGGCTCGGCGACGGATGGGCGGTCGCGCGGCTTCCCGGCGACGCCTCGGTGCGGGTCTATTACCGGATCACAACCAGCGACGGGGCCATGCACATGCTGACCTGGTACCCGGCCGAGGTGCGGCACGATCTGCCTCGGGTTCTCGCCGCGTACCGCGCCGCGTCGAAGCACGCCTACCTGCCTAAACTGATGGAGCATGACGACGCGGCCATGCTGCAGCAGGACGTCGGCGATCAAACACTCTTCGACCTCCTCCACCGCGACCGCGAGGAAGGGGTTCGCTGGTACCGGAAGGCGGTCACGCTCCTCGCCTACTTCCAGAAGGCCGGCGCGGTAGACATCAATCCTCCGTTCACGGGCGACTTCTTTTTCAACGAGCTGGAAATGTCGCGCGAGTTCTACGTCGAGAAACTCATGGGCGTACCCGCCGAAGCCGGCCAGGCTCTAAAACCATTGCTCAGAAAATTGGCCGATAATATCTCACGGCACCCCTACGTTTTATGCCACCGTGACTATCATGGCCAGAATATTCATATCTTTAATGAGAAGCTTTATCTGATTGACTATCAAGATCTCAGAATGGGTCCTGACACGTACGATATCGCCTCTCTGCTTCGTGACCGCGGCGTGGCCCGCATCCTGGGTGAAGCGACGGAGCTGGAGCTGGTCGACTACTATGCGGAGTGGCGGGTCCACGGCTTGCCGGCCCGCACGGCGCTGCCAAGCAGTGAACGCCGGTCGATGCGCCGCCGCTATTTCGAGACCTTGCTTCAGCGCTCCCTCAAGATTCTTGGTACGTTCTCAAAACAGCCGCTCACACGCGGCCGCATGTGGTATCTCGACTTCATCCCGCCGACGCTGGAAAGCGTTCGCCGCTGCATCGACGAGCTGCCAGAATATGGCTCGCTGTCCGACCTGCTGCCGATGGACTTCTCTTTAGCAACGGCGCGCGAGCGGTCGGAATGGATTCATCATGACTCGACACAAGATCACGCTTCTACCCGGTGACGGGATCGGCCCCGAGGTCACCGCCTCGGTGGTCTCGATCATCGAGTGCGCGGGGGTAGATGTCGCGTGGGAGAAGTTCTTCGTCGGTGCCGAAGCCATCGCACGATCCGGTGACCCTCTGCCGGGCGAGGTAATCGAATCGATCCTGCGCAACAAGGTTGCGCTAAAGGGACCGGTCACGACCCCGATCGGCACCGGGTTCTCTTCCATCAACGTCCGGCTGCGCAAGACCCTCGATCTCTATGCCAACCTGCGGCCGGTCAAATCGATGCCGAACATCATCACGCGATTCGAGAACGTCGACATCATCGTCGTCCGGGAGAATACGGAGGACCTCTACAGTGGCCTCGAGCACGAGGTCGTGCCGGGCGTCGTCGAGTCGCTGAAGATCATCACGGAGAAAGCGTCGACGCGGATCGCCCGTTTCGCCTTCGAATACGCATGCACGCACGGACGCAAGCGGGTCACCGCGGTCCACAAGGCCAACATCATGAAGTTGTCAGATGGCCTCTTCCTGCAGTGCTTCCGCAACGTCTCGAAGGAGTATCCGAACATCGTCGCGGACGACAAAATCGTCGACAACCTCTGCATGCAGCTGGTTACCGATCCGACGCAGTTCGACATCCTGCTGCTGGAGAACCTCTACGGCGACATCGTCTCCGACCTCGCGGCGGGACTGGTTGGAGGACTCGGTGTCGTCGCCGGGGCCAACATCGGTGAGAGCGGCGCGGTCTTCGAGGCGGTGCATGGGAGCGCCCCCGATATCGCCGGCCAGAACAAGGCCAATCCGCTGGCGATGCTGAAGTCGGCGGTGCTGATGCTCCACCACCTCGGCGAGATGGGTCCGGCTCAACGGATCGATGACGCCATCATCAAAGTGCTCGATTCCGGCCCCGAGCACCGCACGCGCGATATCGGCGGGAGTGGCACGACTGCAGACTTCACTACGGCGATGTGCGAGACGCTTCGAAAGGGAACGAGGGCAGACGACTGATACTCGGGGTCACGAGGTCTCGCGGTTACGGGGTCTCGCGGTCGGTATGCCGCGATTTCGTCTGAACCGCGAGAACTCGAAACCGCGAGACCCAAGGGACCACATGTCCGACTTCGTCACCCATTTCCGTGCCGGCCTCAATCACTTCAATGCCGGCGAGTTCTGGGATGCCCATGAATCGTGGGAGACGATCTGGCTGGAGGCGGAGTCAGATGTTCATCTCTTCCTCCAGGGACTCATCCAGCTCGCGGCGGCCTATCACCACGTCAAGCGAGGGACGTATTCGGGAGGGCTGCGTCTTTTCGACGCCGCCCTGGAGAAGCTGGAGCGCTTTCCGAAGAGCTGGTGCGGCATCGACCGAACCTCGGTCGAAGAGGCGGCGAGGCGCCATCGCCAATGGGTTGCGGCGCTTCTTGCACGGGGCGGAGGGGAGGAGCGACTTGATGCCAACGACTTTCCGAAGATTGCTACCGATGAGTCGCCGATTCCGCCATTTGAACACTGGTGAACGAGCGTCCGATCTCATACAATCGGCACATCCCCAACATCCCAACGCCACAATGTGAGCCGAGGATCCAAATGCAGGAAATCGATCAACGGGACCGTGAGCTGCTGGGTACCCTGCAAAGTGAGATTCCGCTGGTTTCGACACCGTTCGCCCTCATCGGACAGGCGATCGACATGTCGGAGAAAGAAGTCATCAAGCGCATCGAGCGCCTGAAACGCGAAGGCCTGCTCCGGCAGCTCGCGGCGCAGTTCGATGCGCGTGCGCTCGGCTACCGATCGTGTCTCGTGGCGGCCAAAGTCGATCCCGAACGGATCGACGAGGCGGCGGTGGCAATCAACGCGCACCCTGGTGTGACGCAGAATTACCGGCGAAACAACGATTTCAATCTGTGGTTCACGATCGCCGTCGCGCCGGGATCCCGCCTCGGCCTCGACAAGACAGTCGAGATCCTCGGCGACGAGGCCGGCTGCGAGACCGTTCGGGCACTGCCGACCCTCCGGCAGTTCAAAGGGAGCAACGACTCGGATGAATCACACGGCGACGTCCAGTTTGCGCCGCTGACGCCGTTGGAGATCGAATCCGTCCGTCTTCTGCAACGCGATCTTCCGCTCCAGCCGCGGCCCTTCGAGGCGATGGCGAGGACCAACGGTGTCTCCTCCGACGAATTGCTCGCCTCGGCGAAATCGCTGCTGAAACGCGGATACATCCGCCGCTACAGCGCGGTGGTGCAACCGCGCAAGACCGGCTTCGCCGCGAGCGCCATGGGCGTCTGGGTCGTTCCGGCTGACGCGGTCGAAGGTGCCGGCGTAAAGATGTCGCAGAACAAGGCGGTCTCTCACTGCTACCTCCGCCCTGTTTACGACGACTGGCCGTACAACCTCTACACGATCGTGCACGGACGCTCGGTCGATGAGTGCGAGTCGATCATCGCCGACATCGCCATCGATACCGGCATCGATGAGAAGCAGGCACTCTATCCGACGCGCGAGTACAAGAAGGCGCGCATCAACCTCTTCTCGCCGGAAGCCGAGGAGTGGGAGGCCGCGCACGGCGCCCGCGATGCCGCGAGCGCCGCGTCGTAGCAGCTATTTGATGTTCTCGGGGAACGTGCTGATGCGGCTGTTGGCGCGCAGCTCGTTCGTGAGCCGGGTGACCGAGGCCATGACGTCCGGCGCCTTCTGCGTGAGCAGGTACTCGCGGATGCTCGACTGAACGTTCTCGAACGGCTCCGTACCAGCCGGCGCACGCCCTTCGACAAAGATGAGGTGATAGCCGAACTTCGTGTGAACGATTCCGCTCATGATTCCCGGTTTCATGTTCCAGGCGGCCTTTTCAAAATCGGGATCGGTCTGACCCTTGACGATCCACCCAAGATCGCCTCCGCTCTCGCGTGAGCCATCCTCGGAATACTTCTTGGCCGCTTCCGAGAAGTGCAGGATGCGGAAATGCGCCAGCGTTTCAAGATCGGCCGTTCCCTGCGCGCTCCGAACGTCGGCGGCGCGAATCTCGCTGAGCACCTTTTCGATTTCCGCCAGCGCTTGCTCCTTGGTTTTCTGTCCCGGGCCGCTGGCAATGTCGGCGATGACGATATGGCGGACGTGCACCTTTTCCGGTGTGGCAAAGTCGTCGGGATGGTCGTTGTAGTACGCCCTGGTGTCGGCGTCGGTCACGATCGGCGTGGCCACCACGTCGCGCACGTAGCGGTCGAACAAGGTCGACTCGCGCGCGGACTCGACCGCAGCGACCACGTCCGGCCGTTTATCAAAGCCAGACTTGAACGCTTCCTGAATGAGGAGACGCTTGCGAATGTAGTTCTCGAGGAACGCTCCCTTGCCGCCGTTGTCGTCGTACTGCTTGCGCATCTGCGCGTTGAGGTTGAGGTACATCCGGTTGAGCTTCTCGACGGTGATCGTTTCGCCGTTGACGACGGCTACCGCTTTCTGCGCGTCCGTGGCAGTGGCCGCGGACTGACCGGGGGCCATTTGCGATGCTGCCGGCGGCTGCGCCGGCGTGCCCTGCTGCGCGAAAGCCGGTAGCGCGAGCGCGAGCATCGGGATGAGTATGCGTTTGATCAATTCAAGATCCTCCAGACGGGTATCAGACGGCTCGCTGACCAACAGGGTTACCGGAGGGGAGCATTCCGGTGGGACTGCTAGCCCGTTGGCGGTGTGACGGCGGGAGCGAGCGAGTAAGCGACGGCGAATAGGAAATCGGCGAATGTCAGCGCAAAGATGAGGACGTTCCTCGTACTCGGGGTTAAGTCCGCGCAGCAGTTCAGGACTTTACTTTCGCGTTGCCCGAACTGCCTCGATGGCCTCGAGAATTCGGTCCATTCCCAACGTGCTCTTTTCGCGCGGGAAGAGGATGTCAGGGCCATCGAGGATCGAAACCATATGAGGAACTTTCGCGATCTCGCCGCGAACTTCCTTTGTGTCGGGAAGCTCGGAAAACTTAAATCGTTTCCCGAGGCCGAGAGCTTTTAGTGCATCCCGCATCTCGCGCGATGCGCCAGCTCCGCTCCTGATCTGTTTCAGGCGGATCATCTTGCGTTTCGATGTTGCTCGCATCGCTTCATGATAACAGGGCGCTTCCGCCCTGATTTCGACTCTACGAACCGTGGATGTGATCCATGTCGACTATTCGCTCGGGTCACGCGACATCGGCCTTTCCGGAATCCACAGGGAGTAGTGTGAGCAAAAGCCAGGATCTGAGGATAACCAGCTTCTCCTTGACCGGTTTGGACTTAACGTGCGACTGTCAGCGCAAAAGCTGCGCATTTTTCTGCTGATGCTTTTTCGCCGTCGCTTCTCCAAACTGCGCCACCTCATCCAATGTCCGTAGCGCAACTTGACGTCGCACTCGACCGGCCGATGCCGCAGTCTCCGGATGCGGAGCGCGCGGTGCTCGGATCGATCCTGATCAACAACCACGCCTTTTACCGCGTGGTCGGAACGATCAACACCGAGGACTTTTTTCGCGATGCGCATCGAACGATCTTCGCCACGATGCGGCGGCTGGCGGAGCAGAGCAAAGAGATCGATCCGCTCACGGTCCGCGAGGAGTTGGCCAAGAATGCCCAGCTCGAGCAGGTCGGCGGATCGGCGTACGTGGCCTCGCTCGTCGACGGCATCCCGGACATCGCCAACGTCGAGCGCTACGCGCGCATCGTCAAAGAGAAGTCGACACTACGCCGGCTGATCGTCATGGGCAACTCGGTGATGCGCGCGGCGCTCGACGCTCCGAGCGAGCCGGCCGACGTGCTCAACATCGCTGAGAAGTCGATCTACGAGATCGCCGAGGGATCAATCGAGAAGGGGTTCGTCGCGCTCGACCGCATCACCCGGGCGAACATGACCGCGATCGAGCAACTGCAACACGCCGGAAAGCTCATCACCGGCATCCCCACTGGTTACGACCGATTCAACGAATTCACCTCCGGATTCCAGGCGCAGGACCTGATCATCATCGCCGCCCGCCCATCGATGGGGAAGACCTCGTTCATGATGAACATCGCCGAATCGATCGCTATCCCCGACCGCTCGGGCGAGCCGCGGTCGCCGGCGCAGCGTCTCTACTCGGTCGGTGTCTTTTCGCTCGAAATGTCGAAGGAGCAGATCGGACTGCGCATCCTCTCCTCGGAGTCAGGCGTATCGAACCACCTCATCCGCGCGGGAATGCTCAGCGAGCGGAACTGGCGTGATCTGGCCGATGCGTCGGCCAGACTGGCCAAGGCAAAGATCTTCGTCGACGACACGCCCGGCATCGACATCATGGAGATGCGGGCAAAAGCGCGGCGCCTGAAGATGGAGGCCGGCCTCGACATGATCATGGTCGACTACCTCCAGCTCATGGCCGTGAAGGGGAAGACGGAATCGCGCAACCAGGAAATCTCGCAGATCTCGCGCGGCCTGAAAGCGATCGCCAAGGAGCTGAACCTTCCGCTGGTCTCGCTCTCACAACTTTCCCGCCGTCCCGAGCAGCGCACCGGCGATCACCGGCCGCAGCTTTCCGACCTTCGCGAGTCGGGATCGATCGAGCAGGACGCCGACGTCGTCTGCTTCATCTACCGCGATGAGGTCTACAACAAAGACACCGAGGAGAAGGGGATCGCCGAGATCATCATAGGCAAGCAGCGCAACGGCCCGATCGGCGATTTCAAGCTCGTCTTCCGAAACGACATCACGAAGTTCTTCAATTACGAGCCGACTCCGGACTACGCGCCGCAGTGAGACGGCGGCTTTGCCGCGTTGTCAGTTGTCAGTTATCGGTTGAGTCTGCATCGGTCTCCTCACTCCGGCCGGTTCTTGCGCAAGCATCGGCCCTACCCTGAATCAACCGATAACCGACAACCGACAACCCGGCGAAGCCGCTGTCTCAGGTGTACGATCAACCCATGAGACGCGCCCTCGCCATCGTTGCGCTCCTGACTGCCGCCGCGCTTCACGCTCACGGCAGCGTGCTGCGGCTCAACGTCAACGACATGATCCATCCGATCAGCGACGAGTTCATCGGACGCGCGATCGAGCAGGCCCAGAGCGAGCACGATGACGCGGTCATTCTGGTGCTCAGCACGCCGGGGGGTCTGCTCGATTCCACGCGATCCATCGTCGAGAAGATCATGACCTCGCGGATACCGGTCATCGTTTACGTCGCTCCCGCCGGCAGCCGCGCCGCGTCGGCCGGCTTCTTCATCCTCGAATCAGCCGACGTCGCGGCGATGGCTCCCGGGACGAATACCGGCGCGGCGCACCCGGTGCTCCTGGGCGAAACGACGGACGAGGTGATGAAGGCGAAGATGGAGAACGATGCCGCCGCCTTCATGCGCACGATCGCTGCGAAGCGCGGGCGCAATGTGACCGTGGCCGAGAGCGCGGTACGCGAGTCGAAGTCGTTCACCGAGCAGGAAGCGCTGTCGCAGAAACTGATCGATGTCATCGCCCCTACCGAGCAGTCGCTGCTCCGCGCACTCGATGGACGAACATTCAAACGCTACGACGGCACCAGCGTTACGCTGCGCGTGGCCAACGCGCAGGTGAAGGTTTTCGAGATGTCTTTGCGGCAGCGGCTCATGTCGTCGCTGATGGACCCGAACATCGCCTTCCTCCTGCTGGCCCTCGGCGCGCTGGCCCTTTTCGCGGAATTCAACCATCCCGGCGCCGTCGTTCCGGGCGTCGTCGGCGTGATTTCGATCGTTCTGGCGCTGTTCGCGCTGAACTTTCTGCCGACCCGTTTCGCGTCGCTGGCCTTGCTGCTCGTGGCGTTCGCGTTGTTCGCGCTGGAAGCGAAGTTCTCCTCGCACGGTGTCCTTGCCGCCGGCGGGATCGTCTGCATGGTGATCGGCGCTCTCTTTCTCGTCGACGGCCCGATCCCGCAGATGCGGGTGAACATCATCACGGCGGTTGCGGTCAGCGTCCCCATCGGCATCATCGCCGTGTTCTTGACGACGCTGGTCCTGCGGGCGCGTAGGGGACGCGTGTCCACCGGCAGCGAAGGGATGATCGGCGAGATCGGCATCGCCCGGACGCCGCTTGGGCTCGAGGGTAAGGTCTTCGTGCACGGCGAGTTGTGGAACGCCGTGTCAGCGACCGCGATCGCCGAGGGGGCGCGTGTGCGGGTGGCCGGAGTGAATGGGCTGCACCTGGTCGTGGAACCGGCGGAGTAGCGGTCTCGCTCGCGGTTGCGAGGTCTCGCGGTTGCGAGGTCTCGGGGTTGCGAGGTCTCGGGGTTGCCGCGTGACTCAACGGATACGTCGTTCACGACCTATTCGATGACGTCGTCGAACCATTCAATGAGGTT
>Ga0210402_10000225_pt1 | contig 65546 bp, 48 predicted proteins | sample IncBWC7MmetaG_FD_161055 | JGI IMG/M metagenome (GOLD analysis project Ga0210402, IMG submission 161055) | Forest soil microbial communities from Barre Woods Harvard Forest LTER site, Petersham, Massachusetts, United States - Inc-BW-C-7-M | ecosystem: Environmental > Terrestrial > Soil >...
CCAGGGGTTGCCGCACTGTAGTCAGACTGGGTGTATGGAAGGCGGCCCACTGAATATCGTCGAAACCCACCACAGAGACATCCTGCGGGACACGAAGAGCTTCTTCCTGGATGGCCCGGATGGCGCCGATCGCCGAGATGTCATTGTAGGCGAACAACGCCGTGAACGGCTTTTTGCGGGCCAGCAGTTGCTTCGCGTAGGGATATCCGACCTGGGGAGACGGGTCGTCAAATTCGAGGTTGACGATCAAGTCCGCGTCCATTTCAAGTCCGAGTTCTTGCGCCACTCTGCAGACTCCCTTCCATCGGTCTTCCGAGTCCGAACTGAAGGGCTGGCCTTTCATGAATGCGATCTTGCGATGACCCAGAGCCAGCAGATGCTCGAGGGCCACCCGCGCACCCCGCTCCTGGTCCAATACGATGTTCGTCACTCCCTTCAAGGTGCGGTGTCCGGCCACGGAAACCGTGGGCAAAGGAAGGGCTTCTTGCAGGCTGGTGTCCACGGTGATGAATCCTTCCACCCCCCGCTCCAGCAGAAGGTGCGAGTATTCGCGCAACATGGATGCGTCGTGCCGATGAATGACTGTCAGAAAAAAGTAATTGTGTTGCCGGAGATAGGCCTCAATTCCGCTAATGACCAGGGACCCATAAGCGTCCCCAATCTCCTCGATGATTAGTCCAACGGTGTAGGTGCGCTTCTTACGCAACGATCTTGCCAGGAAATTGGGACGATAGTTCAGTTCCAGCGCTGCGGCCTGGATCCGCTGCCGCGTGCGCTCCGGAATGGCGCGCGACGACGGGGCACTGTTCAGGACCGCCGAAACGGTGCCGGCCGCCAAGCCGACATGTTCCGCGACTTCCCGCAGGGTGACTCTTCCCGGCTGGCTGAGGCCAGACTTCTTCTTTTTTCCCATGTCGGGCGATTATCGCAGACGACTCATCATACATCCGCGTTTAAACTCGCGTATCGCACCAAACAAAGCAAATTTTGTCGTCCCGAGCGAAGCGAGGGATGACAAATTCATAGTAGCGATCCGGGCACAGAACCTTGGCTTCGGACCTCGCAGCGCGAGACTGCGATGATCACCTATCATCATGCTTTGCCGCGAAAGGCGGTTGCGCTTGACTCAGGAACTGACTCAGTTGCTGCTTCACAGCCGGCCACTCCGCCGCCACGATCGAATAGCGCACCGAGTCACGGGCAATGTAGTCAGCGGCCATCCGATGGGCTCGGAGAATCCCATCGAACTTACCGCCGATGCGTTCGAGCGCAGTGCGCGAACGCTGGTTGCGCGCATCGGTGTGAAAGCAAACCCCGACCACCTGCCACGTTTCGAAGGCGTGGGTCAGCATGAGCAACTTCGCCTCGGTGTTGGCTGCGGTCCGGATCGCCGAGCGTGCCAGCCATGTATAACCGATCTCGCAGACGTCGGGGTCGTGGCGACCGTGCCGCGGGTGGCCCTTCGGCCACGACCATCGCTCCAGATTAAAGAAGCGTGTAGATCCGATGACGACACCGTCATCCACGCCATCGTCTAATCCGTCGTTCAATCTGCCGTTCAATCTGTCGTTCAATCTAACGATCGCGAACGACACCGCACTGCCGGCGTCCCGCGAGGCCAGAGCGGTGTCGACGTAGCTCGTCGCTTCGGCCTTGCCCCGCGGGACAGGACTCCACTGGTAGAGAGAGGCGTCGGTTGCCGAGGCGGCCACGAGGCCTTCGACATGACGGTATTCAAGCGGTTCGAGACGAATGTGCTTACCCGTTAGCACAAGACCTTCCGTTCCCATCCTTCCCAGTATGCAGTGAGTCCACAGGCGGCCGCAATCGACTTCGGATCTCACGACTCGTCGCGAGAGGGTTACCTCTCAGCCGGATTTGCCGAATCCACAGGGAACGCATCGGTTATATTCCGCACCTTCAGCGATCGCCGAAGCTGGTCCTCATCCGCCTTGCTCTTCAGTTGCAGAGTGACCGCCTCGCCGGGAAGCAGATCGAAATAATTGTCGGAAACTTCAACCTCGTTGTCGCCGAAGCTAACATAGACATGGCGAGCCAGCACCGGAGACTGCAAGCGCAAAAAGAGAGTGGTTCCGGCGTTCCCGCTCCAATCCACCTGAATCGCCGGAACCGGAAGCGCCAGGTTCCGCGTGCGATCAAACAAGTGAAGGTTGCGGGAAACAATCTTGTCACCCTTCATCAAATCGAACAGGGCAAAAGCGTGCTGTGTATCTGTCCCCGTCAGCAGTTCCTGCCGCGAGAATGTGGCATAGACCTTGCTCGAAAGCTCCGGCACCGTGATCGCCTGGGTTTTCTCAAGTAGCGTCTTCCCCTGGAAGTCGAGCACACGGACGCGCAACTCCGCCGCTGTCGGTTGCAGTCTGTCCGAGACCACATACACCGAGACGGTGTCATTGTCTTCCCACGGCGACACCAGCAAATCATCGTAGAATCGCCGCGCGTAATATTGGAGCGCCTTCCAGTGGCCGTAGTAATCAATGCTCGACCACGAGGCGACTGGCCAGCAGTCGTTGAGTTGCCAGTACAGCGATCCCATCGTGCGGGGACGCTGCCGCCGCAGATGCTCGGCGCCCACCTTAATCGCCTCCGCCTGCAGCACCTGGCTGACATAGAGAAATGATCCGAAGTCCCGCGGCTCGCGGTATTCGCGCAGCATGTAAGTGCGAATGCGCTCATTGCCGCCAACATTCTTCTGGTGCGCCTGCATCACCGGCGAGATGATGTCGAGATCCTGCGGCTCCGCGAACTTCCGCACCGTCTGGACGTCGGGGAAGGACTGGAACCCGTATTCCGACATGAAGCGTGGAAACTGGTGTGTGTATTCCTCGATCGGTTCCAGCGCGTGCCACACGGCCCAGTAATGCATGTCGCCATTGTGCTGGCCGCCCGGAATATCCTCGAAGTCGGCGGACGGCGAACTGGGCCAGTAAGCCACCGGAGCGCCGTGTTCCGCCACCGCACTCTTAATGATGTCGTGGAAAAGCACGACGTAATCCTGCCACACGCGCTCGCGCTGCGGCGGAGTCAGAGTTTCCTTGAATTGCAGCCGGTCTCCCCAGAATTTCCATCCGCCTTCGACCTCGTTATTGCCGCTCCACAACGAAATGCTGGGATGATCGCGCAGGCGCTTCACCTGCTCGATCACCTCCTGCCGGACATTCTCCTGAAAGGAAGGATCTCCCGGGACCATGGCTCCGCCGAACATGAAATCCTGCCAGACCATGATGCCCACTTCATCGCAGATGTCATAGAAGTCTTCCGACTCGTAGTAGCCTCCGCCCCAGTGCCGGATCATGTTCATGTGAGCATCGCGCGCCGCCTGCAGAATCTGCCGATGCTGCGCGGGCGTGACGCGAGTCGGGAAGCTGTCGAACGGAATCACATCCGCACCTTTGGCGAAGATCGGAATCCCATTCACCACAAAGGTAAAACTCTTCCCCCACTGATCCGGATCGCGGCGCAATGCAAGCGAGCGCAGTCCGGTGCGCAATTCGGCGGTGTCCTCGACCACCGACTTCTTGCCCTTTGTCCGGAAGATCGTCGCAAAGAACTTGTAGAGCGTCTGCTGGCCATATCCGTTCGGATACCACAGCCTGGGATTGGATATGCGGAAAGGAATCGAGATGTGGTTCGTCCCCTCGTCGAGGTGGACTCTCTGCTCGACGGCAAGCATTCTTTTGCCGCCCGCGCCATCCTGTTCGACTGCGAGACTCGCGTCGCTATTCTTGCCGGCAACCATATCGATCTCCGCCGACAGTTCCGCTTCATCCTTGCCGATCTTCCGTTGCCGGATATGAAAGTTGTCAATACGCAGATCGTCCCATGCGATCAGCTTCACGGGTTGCCAAATCCCCTCGGTAACATATCTCGGACCCCAATCCCAACCGTAGTTGTACGGCGCTTTACGCGTGTAGGGGTCCGTGGCAATTCCCTCTTCGCTGATGGCTTGCACCTGGTTCACCGTCGGCAACCGATAAGGTTCGGCTTTCACTTTTGGCATCATCAGTGCGATGGGCGAGTGGAACACGATCCGAAGAGTGTTCTTTCCCGCATGCAGGCGATCCTTTGCCGAAAGGCGCCACGACCGAAACATGTTGTCAGCCTTGAGCAGCTCCGCGTCATTCAGGTAAACATCGGCGAAGGTGTCGAGGCCGCCAAACAACAGGTCTATATGGCCGCGCGCGAGGGTCGCGGCATCCACGCCGAACTCCGTCTGATACTCCCAATCCGTCAGCCCAATCCACTGCAGCGACTTTTCGTTGTCGCGATAGAACGGATCGGCGATCAACTTATTGCGCAGAAGGTCCATCTGCACGACGCCCGGGACTTCCGCGTCGTGCCATTGCTCAGCCCCGGCATGGCCGCTGTCATTGAGGGCATGAAACCGCCAGCCGCTATGAAGAACCACAGCGCGGGGTGGCAGTGCGAGAGCTGGAAGGCAGCCGAAAATGCAAATTAAAATAAAGATTGCGGCCGAAATCCCAGAAGGTTTGGAGCGTTGATTTTTGGAGCGCTGATTGACGAAGCGTTGGTTAACGAAGCGCAGACTAACGACCATAGGACTCCCGAAGCTTCCCAATCACCATGTTTCGGCAATCTGAATTCGCCTGCGGGCGAGCGCAGATTGACCGAGTTGTGATGCGCGCCGGATTATACTCGCAAAGCGCCCCCAGTCGAAGCCGGAGTCGGGCAGAAAAGGCGCTTCCCTGATGCTCGAATCTAGCCTACAATAACGATTTTGCAGTGATCTCACCACAAACTTGCCGAACCCATCCGTCCCCAACGCCGGAGGCTCCATGAAATTCCGCCTTGCGAAGTTCGCCGCCCTTCTCCTCACCACCTTTTGCGCACTTTCTCTCTGGGCGGGAGACGCGATTCCAAAAATCGCCTGGAAGCGAGGCATTGGCGAGCCGCTCGCCAACCCGGGCACCCGCAAGCCGCAACTCAACGACCTGATCGACGACGGTTACTGGCAAGGTGCGCCGGTCGGCGGTTTTGGCTCCGGCACTTTCTCCCGCACCTACCGCGGCGATTTTTCCCGCTGGCACCTGAAAGCCGGCATACACAAATACGAAACTGTTTACGCCAACCAGTTTGCCATTTACGAAAAATCCGAGGGTGCCTCGGAAAGCATCGCCCAAGTCCTCCTCGCTGATCATCCCAAAAATGAAGACCTCCGCTCCTGGAAGTGGGATTATCCCGTCGGTGCCGGCACTTACTACGCGCTCTACCCGAAGTCCTGGTACGACTATCGTTGGGACAAATTGCCGGCTCACGTCGCCCTGGAGCAGTTCTCTCCGATTCTCCCCGATAACTACCGCGAAACCAGCTATCCAGTCGCTGTGTATCGCTGGCATGCCGACAATCCCACCGACAGACCCGTGACCGTTTCAGTCCTGCTCTCCTGGGCGAACATGGTGGGCTGGCTTCGTAACACGTCGCGCGATCTTAACGGGAAGATGAGTGCTGGCAACTACAACAGCGTCGTTTCGACACCCCTGGAAAACTCCACCATGAAATCCGTGGTGTTTGACCGCATTCGTCCCGGCGAGGTTCAGGACGACTGGGACGGGCAATTTGCCATTTCGTCCCTCGAATCTCAGGGCGTGGAAGTTACTTATCAGAACACCTTCGTTCCCGACGAACTCGGCGGCGACCAGGTCTGGACTTCTTTCTCGAAGGATGGACGCCTCCCGAACAACGACTTCAAGTGGATCAGCAGCGGAGAGACCCTGGCCGGTGCAATCGCGGTGCGCTTCACTCTGAAGCCCGGCGAGAAGCGCGTCGTGCCTATGGTCGTCTCCTGGGATCTCCCGCTCATGGAGTTTGGCACCGGGCGCAAATGGTATCGCCACTACACCGACTTTTTTGGCACCTCGGGAAAAAACGCTCTGAAAATCGCCGTTGAAGGCCTGACGCACGCCGCCGAATGGAGCGATGCCATCGACGCCTGGCAGGCTCCCTACATCAACGACACCAGCAAGCCGGAATGGTATCGCGCCGAACTCTTCAACGAACTCTATGCTCTGGCCGACGGCGGATCATTCTGGGGACGCCCTGTCGGAGCCGATCCCAAATCTCCGCCCATGTTTTCGTTTATGGAGTGCTACGACTATCCCTACTATTCCACGCTCGACGTCCGCTTCTACGGTTCCATGCCGCTGGTCAAGTTCTGGCCCGACTTGGACAAGCAGGAGATGCGCACCTTCGCTGAAACCGTCCTGCGTAGTGAGCCCGAAAAACTAATCTGGACTTGGAAGACGCAGCAGGACGGTAAGCCCACGTTTCGTACCCGCAAAAGCAAGGGAGCCGTTCCCCACGACCTCGGCGCACCCGAAGAAGATCCGTTTTTCAAGGTCAACCAGTTCAGCTGGCAGAACACCGACGACTGGAAAGACTTGAACACCAAGTTTGTATTGATGGTCTATCGCGACTACGTTTTCAGCGGCCGCACCGACACGCAATTTCTCCGCGACACGTGGCCCTCGGTGCAACTCGCGCTCGACTATCTCCGCAAGTACGACCGCAACGGCGACGGCATCCCGGAAAACGACGGCTTCCCCGACCAGACCTACGACGTCTGGGTGGTTCGCGGCGAAAGCGCTTACTGTGGCGGGCTCTGGCTGGCGGCCCTACGCGCCGCCGAGGAGATCGCGAAGACCTTGAACGACCCAACCGCGCAGACGCAGTATCACGATCTGTTTGCAAAAAGTCAGGCCAGCTACATCAAGAAGCTCTGGAACGGAGAGTATTTCCGCTACGATACCGGAAGCGAATACCGCGAAAACATCCAAGCCGACCAGCTCGCCGGACAGTGGTACGCCCACATCACCGGCCTCGGCGATCTCGTCCCGATGGACATGCAACGCAAGGCTCTAAAGAAGATCTTCGACTTCAACGTCATGAAGTTCGCGAAGGGCGAAATGGGCGCTGTCAACGGCATCGCCGCCGATGGCACCATTATCAAAACCAACGAGCAGGTGCAGGAAGTCTGGACCGGCACAACCTTCAGCGTCGCCGCCCTCATGCTGGCTGATGGACTCAAAGACGAGGGCTACCGCACGGCCTGGGGCGTGTACCACGTCATCTATGAGACCAAGGGATACTGGTTCCGGTCGCCCGAAGCTTATGAGATCGACGGCAATTTCCGTGCCTCAATGTATATGCGTCCAGCCGCGATTTGGGCGATGGAGATGACCGCACCCCCGGTCGCAGGCGGCTCGCAAGCGGGAGCATCTGCGTCCGAATAGTTCGCGGATGCGTCATTCGAGCCGAACCCAGCCAACGTCGCACGTGCTGCAACTTCCATACGGGCGCAGCTATTTGTCGAGCAGGACTGACACGCCGTACGGAGCCAGTTCGAGTGTCTCCGCCTGCTTGTTGTCCAACAAAGCTTTCATGGGATGAGGCAGCACTACCCGGCGGCTCTCCTGTGCGTAGTTGATGAGAATGAAGACCTGCTTCCCACCACCCATTCGCCGGCTGACTTCCACGCCTTCCGGCAATGCTCCGAACACGGGGATCACGCCGCTCTTTTGCACCATCCATTCGGCGGCAGCGGCCATCAGCTTGTCATCAAGAATTGCGCCGATGTAGGTGATCCGGCCTTTCCCGTAAGAGCGAGTGACGGCTGCGGGTTGATCGTCGAGCCAGCCGTTGCTCTTACCGTACTTGAGAAGAGGTTCGGCATCGGGAACCCTGGTCTTCAGTTGATCTGCCCAAATGCTGGCAGTTCCGCTGCCCCACGTCCCAAAGACCGGAAACTCCTTTTCGAGTGCGTAGTATTGCTCGACACGCGCCCCCAGAGCATCGACCAGATACCCCGGCTGACGCTGCGGCAAGAGAGCGTTGAATTCATCTTTCATGCCTGAACGCGGACCGAGCACGAGTTGCCCGCCGCTGCGAACATACTCGAGCAGGTGCTCGGCCAGGTCTTTGGGGAGAACGTTGAGGCTCGGAGCAACCACGAGCTGGTAGCGATCCAGCGGCGCATAAGGGCTGACGATGTCCACCGACTGGGAAAGATGACGCAGCGCGCGATAGTAGCTTTTCAACAGACCGATGTCGTCATACTTCTCAGTGTGTTTCTGAAACTGAATCGCCCAGTGGCTGTCGTAGGAATATAGCAACGCCACTTGAGAAACAGGTATGGTGTCGCGGAAACTGTTCTCGACCTGGGCAAACTCGTGTGCCGTCTGACTGACCTCATCGTAGAACGGGACCGGTGTCCCGTCCGGACCCACCAGAACGCCGTGAATCTCTTCCTGGCCGTTGAGGGCGCTGCGCCACTGCCAGTAATTGACGTCGTCCGCACCATGGCCGATGGCTTGCCACGCCATGGCGCGGGCCTCTCCGCGATTCAGAAAGTTATTCACCGGCGCCCAATTCACCGCTCCCGGTTGCGTTTCCATGACCCAGAAATTCTGTCGCTTGAAACCGCGGGTCAGGTCATGCGCCAGACCGTTATAGGCGGGATCGGTGTGGCCGCTGCCGACGTAATCGTCCCATGAGGCGAACGTCAGCGGCTCGGTGATCTGGTAGTGGTCGAATCCATCAAAGAACCCCATGAGATTCCCGGTGATGAATTGACGTGGGTCGGCGTGTTTACGAATCACATCAATCTGGTTGCGTTGATATTCGTCCCATGCCTGGCTCACGAAGCGCTTCCACTCGAGCATGAGACCAGGGTTATGGCCCCCAACGGGAATAGGGATTTCGGCCCAGTTGTCGTAGCTCTCGCTCCAGTACGCGGTGGTCCAGTGGGTATTCAGATGGTCAAGAGTCTTGTACTTTGCTTTTAGCCAGTCCTGAAATCTCTGTCTTGTGACGGCGTCATAGGACATCAAGGCGTAGCCATACTCGTTGTCGATCTGCCAGCCAACGACGTTGGGATTGTGGCCGAGGCGAATGGCCATTTGCTCGGCGATACGCCGGCAAAACTCTAAATAGCGCGGCGAAGTCACCGAGGCGTGAGCGCGATTGCCGTGAGGCACTCGCTGACCGTTCGATTCCATCCGCAGCGTTTCTGAATATTTCTGCGTTAGCCAGGCTGGCGGAGTCGCCGTCGGCGTCCCTACAACCGAAACAATGTGATGCTTCTTGGCTAAGCTGATCGCGCGCTCCAGCCAGTCGAGGTCATAGTGGCCCTCCAAGGGTTCCATGCGGCTCCAGGCAAATTCGGCGATCCGGACGACTTTCAGGTTTGCGGCTTCCATCAAGCGCAGGTCTTCTTCCCATCGCGACTCAGGCCACTGCTCGGGATACCAGGCGACGCCCATGAGGATCGCGTTCTGCCCGGGAATTTGTGTGGCGATGGCATTGCTTGATTGCGCCGGAATTTTGGCGGATGTCAGCAGGAGAAGACCTAGCGCGGAACAGGACAGAGCACGAGAGAGAGCGGAAGTCGACACTGATGCCTCGCTGAGTTAAGGAGCCACTATGATCTGCTTTCCAGAATAATTCACTACTTTATCGGGCGTGTCGGAAGGCGCAATGCCAACTCCGTGCTTCTCCCCGACGAAGACAACACGGAACGTCCGGCTCGCGAGCATTCCTGGAAACTGGCCTTGCCGATCGCCAATGGCAAGGGTTTGCTTTGTATCGTCCCAGCGAAAAAAAATCGTGGCGTACACATTCTTCTCGTAGTTGTAGTTGTCGTTTTCGTCCTCGTAGAGAGTGAACTCACCATCGGCGCCGCGATAGACTCGCAACTCGATCGGGTCAGCGGGTCTTTCGGTCGACCACTCGATATCAGGACCCATTGGCAGGATGGAGCCGGCACGGACATAGAGCGGGAGACGGTCGAGCGGAGCTTGGGCGGTGATCTCTCGTCCGCCATCAGCCGGAACGCCGCTCCAAAAGTCATACCACTTCGTGTTCGGCAGATAAACTCGGCGGCTCGTGGCTGCCGCCTCGGTTACCGGATTCACTAGGAATGCCGTACCGTACATGAATTCATCCCATGTGTCTTGCGCTCGCACATCGGTGCGGAAGTCCATCACCAATGGCCGCATCGGAGTGTAGCTCTCGTTCGTTGTCTTCCAGGCAATGGAGTAGATGTAGGGCAACAATCGGTAGCGCAGGCGGTCAAAGCTGATCAGGATCTTCTCCGCCTCGGGGCCATACGACCATAGTTCGTTCTGATCCGTCTTGCGGGTCCCATGCACACGCAAGATGGGGTTAAAGGTCGCGAACTGGAACCAGCGGGCAAACAGTTCTCGATAGGCTGGATCGTCGGGGTCGCCAAAGACGAATCCACCGATATCCGTGGTCCAGTACGGAATGCCGGAAAGAGCGAAGTTCAAGCCTGCGGGAATCTGGCGGCGATAGCTGAACCAGTCGGAATTGATGTCACCAGACCAGGCCGTGACGGCGTTTCTCTGCGATCCCGCAAAGGCAGATCGCGATAAGATAAATACGCGCTTCTGGTCAGACGCTCCGCGCTGACCGTCGTACACCGCGCCGGTTGTCAGCATGGGGTAGAGATTTACGTAGCGATCGCCACTACCCTCCGCCAGCTTGTGACCAAGCTGAATATTTTCTTCCTGGCCTTCAGTCTCCGGTTCGGTCGTGTCCATCCACCAGGCGTCCAGACCGATGCTAAACAATCCTTTGTTGAGCTGATCCCAGTAGAACTTGCGGGCCTCGGGACTGGTCGCGTCATAAACTGCCATGCCGTCGGTGTGGTAGGGCGGCTTCGCGAACTTGAACTTGTCGATGAACCAGCCCCGCTTTTCCATGTAGTCGTAATTGGCGGATCCGGGCTCGAAGAATGGCCAGATCGAGATCATCAGGTGGAAGTTCTCACGGTGCAGTTCGTCCACCATCCCTTTGGGATCGGGATAGTTCTTGTTGAAGACGAACTCTCCCTTGCGGTTCCACCAGAACCAATCCTGCACAATGTTGTCGGCCGGGATGTGGAGTTCACGATACTTGCGTGCCACGCCTAGAATTTCGTCCTGGGATTTGTAGCGATTCTTACACTGCCAGAACCCATACGCCCACTTGCCGAACATGGGCGCTTGCCCGGTTAGCTCGCGGAAGTTGGCGATGACTCTGTCGAGATCGGGGCCGTAGAAGAAATAGTAATCGATGACATCGGCAACTTCGGAACTGATATACAGGTAATTCGCGAAGCGGTTGTTGAAGCGGCTTCGGGAGCTGTTGTTCCAGAAGATGCCATAGCCATTGCTCGAAACCAGGAACGGCACGGCGATGTTGGTGTTGTCTTGCGAGATATCGACCGATTCGCCGCGGTAGTTCCACACGCCGGCCTGGTGCTGGCCGAGTCCGTACAGGCCTTCGTGTGAGCCGTAGATATTGACAAATGACTCCGCGCGATACGCGTCCTCGCCATTCACCATCACGGGGGTCAGTTTCCTGTTTGCTTCCTGCACGAGTTGATTGCCAGCAAGGTCACGATAGGTGATCGCTCCGTCCTTGCGGCTGACGGTCACTTTCATTCTTGATGTCAGGAGGGCGATCTCCTCGTCGCTCGACTGAATTGTCCATGGAGTCGCTGGCCAACTCTTCTTGATGACAACGGGGTCAAATCTGCCTGCGGAGGAAGCGGTCGGCGAGTAGAGCACGTGCACAACGGAATCAGAGCAGATCTGGACTTTCAAGACGCCGGTCTTCATCGTGAAAAGAACGCCGTCGGCTTGTTGTTGAGTTCCCGCAACAGGGTTGGGTGGGGCCCACTGCGCCGGAGCGGGTGAAACTATCGCAAGGTTGAAGATGAAAATCAGCAACGGACAGCAATGAGAAAGAAACGCGCCTTTCCTGGCTTGCATAATAGGGCTGAACTCCTTAAGGAAACGATCTAAATCCACCTTGAGCTTGAAGTATGCCAGAACCGACTCAATGAACTCGGCTCATTCCGAATTAGAGAGCATCATCTTTGCCGATGCGATCCCCGACCTCGAGTTGTTATGTATGAACAAAAAGATTTTCACGATTCAAATGAATTCTTCAGCGTCGTCTGAAACTTTTTTTTACTTGTTCTCTCTCATTGATCACGCGACGCGGAGTCGGAAAACAACGGCCTGCTTTTTTGACAGACTCCGTCTCCACGTCACGCACATCTTACGAAACCCGGAGGTAGGAAATGCAAGAAGCAATTTGCACGTTGTTGTGGATGTCTCGAAGAAAAGCCAGCAGAGGCGTCTCGTGGAACCGCCCTGCAACCCAGTCAGCCATCGCTACCATCGTCACTCTCTTTGTCGCCGCTGTTTTATCCCATCCCGCTGCTGCACAAGACTCGCCTCAAACCCTGGCGACTCAGGCTCGCGCTAAGCATGCGATCTCGCCAGAAGCCTTGGCCATGCACGCGCGCGCCAAGCGTCCGGTAGCCTCGGCGCCGACGAACTTGGCGCTTGCTGCTACTTCTGCACTAGCATCGACGACCTTCAATTCCGACCAGGGGCCTGGCCCCGGCCCGATCGGTCCCGGCCCCGGGTGCAATTTGTTTCCGGCACCCGCTTCCATAGGCACTTCAGTCCCTCTATCGTACTTTGGACCGCCGCCTTCCGACACCAATCGCAGCTTGGTCGGGCCGGTTCAATTACTGGATACCGGCGTGGTTGATGTTGCTCACGGCACCATTACCATACCGCTCTATTTGGGCCATCTGAAGGGAAGCGGGAAGAATGTGTGGTACGTCTTGACCGATGTTGACGATCCCAATGTCGCTGCCGAGTTGGGTCTGAATTTTTCCGCCAAACTTACTTTCGCGTCGCACTCTGCCAGAACGGGAAACCTCGATGCAAATGGAAATATCGTGTTTGATGCGGGCACGGTGAACTTCAAGCCTGAACGGAAGATTATTCCTGGCCCTCCCGGTCACGAATTTCCTCCCATGTTTGCGACCCCGGGTGCCGTTGGGGACGCGAACTACGGTCCACTCGTCAAAATCGTTAATGCCGCAAACGTGATTTACAACGCGCCCATGGTGGCGTTCGACGTGAACGCCAACGAAATTAGCTTCCCCAACGGCAACGTGGACTACACCAAAGTGCACGACCAGGTCGTGGCTATCGATCCGGTCAACATGACGGTAACCCTTAACCTCATTAACGGCTTCAGTTTCGGGCGCCCGGTGTGGTATCTCTCCATGGACACAAGCATCCCCCTGGGAGCGGCCATTGAACACAACACCTTCGCTCCGCTAATGCAAAAAATCCTGCTGGGCCACGATGACAGCTTCGGTAGTGCCGTCGAGCGTATCTTCATCAGCACCAACGGGCCTGAATCGGGCTCTTGCAACAATCCTCTGCGTCAAGGTTTGTCGGCAGATCTGGCCGATGGATTCAGACCGAACAACGTGGTGGGGGGAATTCCCACAATCGCGCTCGATTACAGCCCGTACTGGGATGCACAGTTGTTCGAATGGACCCAGGATGCCATCGATCAAGGGTTCCGGGGACAGGTGCGTGAAGAGTTCCAGATTCTCACATTCGTACAGGACGGTCTGATCACTGGTCCAGGTGGCAAAACCTTCGGGAGCTCAGGTTTCTCCATTAACTGCTCGATCGTTCAGCGCCTCGACTGACCGAGTGCCGTTTAACGTTTGAAATGCCCGCCGTTTCTGAAGTCGGACACGGCGGGCGTTTCAATCTCAACTACTCTGCAAATTGAACAGCGTCTTCGAGACTTTTGTATATTTCTATGGAAATTTGATCTCAAGGTGACTGAAAATGGCTGGCGTTAAGTTAATCGTAATATATCCTCGTCCCATTTCCCAACCATGAAGGCTCTGGAAGCGTGCGCCGCAGCGGAAGGCGGCAAACAGACACTCGCCAATGCAGTGGCGATTTCTTCTGGGGGCGAACCGATTTTCCTGGTCGCCGAAGAGGAAGTATTTGTGCCCTAGCCAACCAGCCTCGCCTGACCGCACTGACGCTGATCACTCCGGCCGATCAAGGCGGTATGCTCCGAAAGGAGGATTTTGAGCGAGATAAGACCACGCTGGCATCCATGAAACAACCGGCATGACGCGGAAGTTTGGTAATTCACAACCTGGTCGGGAATATTTCGCCTAACGCCCAGTTCTAGAGGGTATCAGTGCCAGACCGCAGCGATTCATGCCGCACCTGGTCGGGCACCAAATCCGAACAAAGGAATAAAGGATATGTCTAAGGCCTTAGTTACCCTCGCTCTCCTCTGCGCCAGTCTTCAGGCCCAAGTCACAGGAGCTTCGATTGCCGCAACTGGCGAGCCATCCGCAGTAAACAGCGCACACGCTGTCAATCCTGTCATCGAATGGAATAGAACTCTCCTGGTGATCCTCCGGACTGCCGGCGCTCAGCCTTCCACCATTCATTCGACTCGCAGCTTCGCCATCCTGCACGCTTCCGTCTTTGACGCGGTCAACAACATCGACGGAGCCTACAGTCCGTACCGGGTCCGTCTCTCGAACGTCTCGCGACGGGCTTCACAACCGGCTGCGGCAGACCAAGCGGCGCATGATGTCCTGGTCGCACTCTACCCAGCGTTCCAGACCACGCTCGACGCGGAACTTCAGCAGGATCTGGCGCAGATTCCAGAGGGACAAGACAAGACGGACGGCGCCGCCGTCGGACAAGCCGTCGCTGCCCAGATTCTAGCGTTCCGTAGCACCGACGGAGCAGCGGTCACTCCGCCTCCTTTTATCCCGGGCAACCAGCCGGGAGATTACCAATTCACGCCTCCCAATTTCGTACCAGCGGACTTCACACAATGGCCTCAGGTCGCTCCGTTTGCCATCGCGCGCGCCGATGAATTTCGTCCCGGACCGCCGCCGCAGCTGACGAGCGACGTGTACACAAAGGTTTTCAATGAAGTCCAGAGTCTGGGTTTCATCACCAGCACAACTCGCACCCCGAAGCAGACCCTGATTGGAACTTTCTGGAATGGCAACATTCAGGACTTCTGGAACGAAATTGCGCAGACCGCGGCGTTGGGACATCACCTCGGTCTGGCCCCTAGCGCGCGGCTGTTTGCCCTGCTGAACATCAGTCTCGCCGATAGTACGATTGCCTTGTTCGAGGCTAAATACAACTACCGGTTCTGGCGACCAGTGACCGCAATTGAACTGGCCGGAGATGACGGCAATCCCAACACGAACCCCAATCCAAATTGGCTCCCGCTGACGACCAAGACCGCTCCAGACCCTTCCTACCCCGGCGCCCACAGTACAATCAGTTTTGCCGGAGCCGAAGTGCTGAAGGTCTACTTTGGCGATCAATTCACTTTTGAAGTCACCTCCGAGTCGTTGCAGGGAGCGAATCGCCACTTCACCAGCTTCTCCGCCGCTGCACAGGAGGCGGGACTCAGTCGAATTTATGCCGGCCAGCACTTCCGGACCGACCACATCGCTGGCAAAGGTCTGGGCGAGAGAGTAGCAGAATCGATTGTGGAGACTACTCTGCTCCCCAGATGAAGGACGATTCCGCAATCGAGCGAATGTGCTTCGTTGGGGACTCTATTTCGGAGTAGATCGCAACGACGCCGGCGCGCTCTTCTTTAGGACCGCCGGCGTCTGTTGATCGTCGGCGAGGCCAACCGAAAATGCGTACGTGGAATCGGAAAAGCGTTCCCCCAACTAAGGGTGAGGAAGCAGAGCCCTCGTTTCGCTTGACCTAGACTTGTACGAAATGCCCACCAGAGGTCGAATTCCTCGTTCTCGCCGAGGTGGATCGGGTAGACACTCGATTCTTGTGGAGTCGATTGGAGATGCATAGGAGATTGACAAGTCGTCGCCATTCTACTTCCAGAACAGTCCGGGCGGATTGCGTTAGGAGAGATTCAGATACTGAGATGGTGATCGAGCAGGCAGGCCGTTCGTCGCGACCAAAAATTAACTCGGCTTCCTTCGTTTCAAGACCTCCCGATAGGCTGAAGCCTTACCGTTCATAGCAGATGCGGCCGGGAGATCATCCGCTACAAATCCTGACACAAAACCAACCTTTCCCTACGGCACGCCCTGACTTCGTCCAACAGAATGGAGATCACCGTGCCAGGGAACGTTCCTTCTCGATCGACGCCCGACGCCCGGTGGCGTTCCGTCGGCAAGCTCTGTTGAACTCAGGAGCGATCAGGACACACTCAATGGAGATAAGCGCATTGGCACCATCTTGATGCGCCGGTGCCGGTTTCAAAGAAGATTCTCTCGGCGCGGCATCGCACCTACTTGATATATTCCGATCGAATCTAACGTCGATGAAGCGAACTGAACTCCATTCAACTCGACAAACTAGTCCGCGTGCAGTCAGCGCCACGAGGTTCGCTTCTGCGGGAGCGGCCACTCCGTACGCCTGGAAGCTTGTTGCATTGCTCTCCCTGGGTGGATGCTTCGAGATCTATAACCTGGCCCTTACCGCCACTCTCAGCCCGGGACTGATTCGCAGCGGGATCTTCCATGAAGGTTCGCGCGGGCTCTTCGGACTTACGGACCAGGCCAGCTTTGCTGCGGCAACCTTCGCGGGTCTCTTTGTCGGCAGCGCTCTGTTGGGGGCCTTCGCCGACAGATTCGGCCGTCGCACGATCTTTATATTCTCGATGCTCTGGTACTCCGTTACCACTCTCGGGATGGCCCTCCAGCATTCAGCCGTTGGCATTGACGCCTGGCGATTTTTCACGGGTATTGGCCTTGGGTTGGAGCTTGTGACCATCGATACTTACATCGCCGAATTGGTTCCGGCAAGCGTTCGTGGAAAAGCTTTCGCTATTAACCAGTGCATCCAGTTGGTGGCCATCCCTGTAGCGACCTTCTTGAGTTGGCTGCTGCTGCCCGGCGACCTGCTGGGCATGGCCGGCTGGCGATGGGTTGCGATTATCGGGGCGGTCGGCGCTCTGGTCGCTTACTATATCCGGCGTCAGGTGCCGGAATCACCGCAATGGCTTCTCCAACGAGGCAGACTCGAGGAAGCGCAGGCCGTGCTAGGGAAGATCGAAGAGAAGATCGAACCGAATTCAGATGGTTTCGTTGCTCATCATTCGCAAGATGATTCGCGGGATACAGGCTCCGCCGGTCACGAAGTCCCGGCATACACCTCCTTCTCTTTCTTTTTGCTCTTTCGAAATCCGTATCTACGTCGTACGTTGGTGCTGATCGTATTGAACATCTTCCAAGCCAGTGGGTTCTACGGTCTCGTGAACTGGCTGCCGACGCTTCTCATCTCTCAGGGCTTTACGATTCTGCGCAGCCTGCGATACACCTTCATCATTTCAATCGTTTATCCACTCAGCCCACTCCTGTTCGTTCCCATCGCCGACAAAATAGAGCGCAAGTGGCACATCGTTCTTGCTGCCAGTTTTGCGGCAGTCCTCGGATTGCTCTTCTCGCGCCCGGCAGGCAGCCTCATGCTGGTCACGCTGGGAATATTGCTGACGATATCGAATAATTGGCTTTCCTTCGCCTATCACGCCTACCAAGCCGAACTGTATCCGACATCAATTCGCGCGCGCGGCGTTGGCTTAGTCTATTCCTTCAGTCGCCTGTCGACGGTTGTTTCGAGTTTCCTGATCGCCTTTCTTTTGCGGCGGTTTGGCGCCTTCGGCGTCTTTGGGTTTATCGCGTGCAGTATGGCCATCGTAGTTGTCACAGTCGGACTTTTTGGCCCCCAGACAAGGACCACAGCAACACAGGAGTAACGACGGGAGAGTTATGGGCTGTAAGGGTACCGTCGTTCAACCCATCAACGAATCCAAACATTCATCAATGGCACGAACTGCTGGCCGCCATGCATGTCTCCATCGCCCGGTTCGCCCTGGGTCAGCGGCCGGGGGATACTGAACTTAAGGGCGAGCGCATTGTCGCATTGGAAAAAGCGTACGTTCTCTTCCGGGCACCCGTAGAGTTTGGCGAATGAAGCTTGCGTCAAGGCTCCGGAATTCTTGACGCGATCATAACTCGCCTGGTCAGCGAACATGATGTCGAACGTGAGCGTGAAGGGGCCGGCGTTCTTACTTCGAATCAAGGCTGCGATATCGGCCAGTTTCATGATTGCGTCGAGCCATCCAGATCTTCGAAGTGCGTGCGAAACATCTCAAGCGGCGTCGAGGGAACCGCGACGTGATTGAGGTTGAAGCGATATACCGGACCTCGATCAATTACGGCGGGGTTGTGGAGGCATGCGAACGCCGTGATGGAACCGGTCCATTCTTTGATCGGATAGTGGAGGAGCGGCTGGCGGCTTAGTTCGGCAAGCTTGTGTGCCATGTCCTGTGTTGGCGCCGTTGCCTCCAGCACAATCCCCACCTCATGCGGCAGATTCTTCACCTCAGGCTCCTGCTTTCCCATGACCGCGTTGATGCCATAGGTATGGAAGACGAGGTTGTATGAGCTCTTCTCGGCCTTGTCACCAAGCACGCCAGCCACGACGTCATCGATGTAGCTCCGTACTGAACCGAGCCAACCGTCCAACTGGCGGATAATGTAAGGATCGCGGATCCCGCCCACAATGATGCTCTGATAGCCGGCCAATTCCGCCCCTTCCAGCTTCACCGTATAGAGCGGTTCAGAAAAGAATTCAGTGCCGCGAATCCGAACCGTCACGTCGTCGATGGCTTCAAAAGTTGCATTCCTCAGGTCAAGGGTTCCCGAGCACTCGCGATGCAGGAAAGGGTCAGCGTTCTCGTAGAGTCCGTGAGCCGCTACGCTTTGCGGCGTGCAGCGCAAGCCGTCGCCGTATGGGCGAATGGTGATCTGGTCATGGCTAACGGTAGTCGCGATCACGCCCTTGCCGAGCGTCTCGCAGACCAGCGTGCCGCACTCGGACACTTTGCCGGCATGCCAGGCCAGCCCGGGCGGGAATCCACGCATGACCGGAATCGCTGCGAATAGAGCAGAATCGCTGCAGCGTCCAGCCAAAACAAAATCTGCCCCCTCCGCAATCGCCTGCTGGAGTGGCTCCACGCCCATCATGCCTACAATGCGGCTGCTGCGATCGATGACGTTGTCGCTGATGGGAAGCGCCGGGTTCAGCGGAACGATGCGGTTATGCTTGAGCAAAGTCTTGAGGTAGGTCTTGTCCTGTTCCGCATAGATTACGGCTGTGCGCAGCTTCAGCCTGTGTTCCGCGACGATTTCACGCACGACCTCCAGGACCCCGTCAACGTGCACATCTCCGCCTGCTGTGCCTGCCGAGCCAACGATGACGGGAATGTTCGCCTTGCGCGCGGCTCGCAACATCAGAGACAGATCGCGCTTTACGGCCTCTCGCGGAAACGCAGGAATCCCCATGCCCAGTGAAAAGGGGCCGGCATCGGTGGTCCCTGCGTCGCAGGCAATGAAGTCAGTCGGCTGTGCCAGCGCCTCGTCCAGAGCAACAGCGCTAATTCCTCCCCCGACACTTCCCACCGGCGCGATGAAGCGGATTTGGCCGTTCTCTGGCATAAATGGATCTTGCAGAAATATGTATACATCTTACAGCTAAAACTGTCTACAGTTGATAAAAGGATTCTTGCAAAGGCGGCATTTCTGAAGCCACCTCTGATTTGGCTATTTCTTCCGTGAGATGGAGCTGGCCGCAGGCACACCGTGCAATAGGGCCTCCTGAGCGTGAGAAAGGTGCTGACGCATCAGCCGCTCGCAGGCATCGGGGTCATGCGCTTCAAGCGCCTGGAGAATGGCCTCGTGGTCCGCTTGTCCCAGCGGGATACGTCCGCGATTGAGAATCCCCGGATAGCGGTAGAGACGCATAATGCACCAGATGTCTCCGCAAAGCAGATCGATCAAGCGCTCGTTCCCGCTGGCCAGGGCAATCTGGTAGTGGAAGTCGAAGTTGTGCCAATCGCTGTAGAGATCCAACAGTTTGTCGGCCTCGACCTCACGCTGGCGGCGCAAAGTCAAGCGCAGCTTCTCCAGCCCTTCCTTCGTAACCTTTCGAGCTGCCAGCCGGCAAGCTTCGACCTCGAGGGCTTCACGCACTTCGAGCAGTTCACTGAGCTCCCGGGTTGTAAGCGTCGCGATAAATGTGCCGCGATTGGCATGCCGAACCACCAATTTGCGGCCTTCAAGCCGGCGGACGGCTTCTCGCAATGGTCCACGGCCGACGCCTAGTTCGCTGGCGATTCTGGCCTCACGAATGCGCGTGCCTGGCGGGAATTCTCCCCGGAAAATGGCTCCTTCCAGTCTTGCGACCAGATCATCCACCAGCGTTTTCGGTGTCTCTTTTTTCGCTTTAGACTTCGACAGAACGCACCTGCCTTGCGTGCCGTGGAGCCGCGAATAGAAACCACGCGCTCCTGCGACCTTCGCGAAATCCATCTTAACCATAATTCGCCAAATTCCCCTTGACAGAATTGATCTGCCTCTCCTAAAATCGCCAGCGGCCCATAATCTGTCTACACTATTAGCATATAACTGTAGACACATAATACGCAACAACCGACAGAAGGTGGGGTTCTCATGATTCCGAGACGACTCTCAGACCTCGCGACCGTATTGCTCTCGGTCATTTCCCTCAGCTTCATTCTTCTATCCGGCGATCCAAGAGCCTGGGCCCAGCTAGCCGGAACGACCCTATCGGGCCAGGTTTCGGATCGATCTGGGGCGCTCATCGCGTCAGCCAGCGTGACCATCAGAAACATGGCAACTGACGAAGTCCGTGAAGTGACCACCAACGAGAAGGGACTGTACAACGCGCCGAGCCTTCAGCCAGGCGTCTATTCCGTCATGGTTTCGGCTCCAGGCTTTGCGCCCCATGTGGAACGCAACCTGGAGCTCACGGTGGGTGCGATCCGAGAGCTGGATGTCTCACTGATGGTTGGAACGACAGCCGAGAAGGTCGAGGTGCAGGCCGGCGCAGTGGATGTTGAGACGGATACCTCGGTTCTCAGCGCGACCGTTGAGCAGGAGCGCATCGTCGATCTGCCCCTGAATGGCAGAGACTGGACGCAGCTCGCCGTTCTGCAACCGGGCGTCGTCAGCGTTCGAGCCCAGGAACCAACCACGGGTAATTCCAACCGTGGTGTCCGGGGCTTCGGCAATCAGTTGGCAAGCAACGGCCATAGTCCTTACGAGAACACTTATCGTGTGGACGGCATCAACGAAAACGATTATTCGAATGGGGCTCCCGGCAGCGTCATCGGCGCCAATCTTGGCGTAGACGCAATCCAGCAGTTCCGTGTTGTGACTACCTCCTACACGGCCGAGTACGGGCGGACCTCGGGTTCGGTCATCAACGCAGTCACGCGATCAGGTGCGAACGATCTGCATGGGAGCGCCTACGTTTTTGATCGTGACAAGATATTCGACGCCAGAAATTTCTTTGATGCACTCCAAATTCCGCCCTTCCACCGCGTTCAATTTGGCGGGGCGGCGGGCGGCCCGATACGGAAGAACCGCACGTTCATCTTTGGCGACTACGAAGGAGTCCGCCAGTCGCAGAGCGTGAATTTCAATAGTGTCGTGCCGTCGCCCGACGCGCGCATGGGCCAGTTGCACAGGGCGGATGGAACGCCAGTAACGGTCGCGGTGGATCCAAATATTGTTCCCTATCTCGGACTCTATCCTCTCCCCAACTTCGGGCTCAATTCGGGCAGTTTTGGCGATACGGGAAACTATGTCACGACCGGTCTATCCAACGTAACCGAGAACTTCGTCACCACGCACATCGATCACACTTTTTCGGAAAGCGACAGTCTGTCCGGAACCTACCTCTACGACTACGGTCCTCAGACCGTCCCCGATAGCCTCGGAAATACATTGAGCAGGCTCAATGCGGGCCGCCAACTGGTGAGTATCACCGAAAGGCACATTTTTGGTTCCAGGATGCTGAATGTCGTTCGCCTTGGATATAACCGCAGCGTCGGGGACATCCTGGTGCCACTGAAAGCTCTTACCTCCGCTGCAGGAAACGCGGCGCTCGGTTACACGAGCGGAACCTTTGCTCCAACCATGAATATCGATGGGATTGTGTCAACTGGAGGGCTGGGCAGTCTCCGCCAGGCATCGATCAGGTATAACTCCTACCAGTTCTATGATGACGTGGCGATATCCCGGGGAGCGCATTCGCTGAAAATGGGCTTCGCGTTCGAGAGAATTCTACCGAGTGCGAAAGCAAAATCGCAGAACGGCACCGCCAACTTTCAAACCACAGGCAACATAACTGCCCTCGAGAACTTCCTCACGGGAAACTTGTTCTCCGCTATTGTTCTGCCGAGCGGAACGTCCTCTCCTATAGAAGTGCAGGACAACCTGTTTGGTGGCTACATTCAAGACGACTGGCGCATCCGCCGGAATCTGATCCTGAATCTGGGATTGAGATACGAAATGCTCACCATCCCAACCGACCGGAAGAATCGCGCAGGCCTAGTCAATACGCTAACCGCTCCTCCAGGCAGCGGACCGTGCCCGTCGGTGATCATGCCGACAACGGTGCCGGGCTGTGTTGTCCCGGTTAACCAGTTCTGGCAGAGCAACCCCACGACTCATAACCTTGAGCCGCGGGTGGGAGTCGCCTATGACGTACTTGGCAATGGTAAGACGGCGGTTCGCGCGGGCTTCGGGATCTATGACGTGCTCCCGCTACCTTACGTCTACGCGACCTACTCGGCCATCTCTGCTCCTTACTCGCAGGATGAGATAGTTCCTGGGTTTCTGCTTCCACCGGGCGGTTTTCCGGGTGCGGTTGCCGCCGTTGGCGCGCTGACCTCCTCATTTCGTATTGGGCACTACATCGAGCAACATCCGAAGCGAACCTATTCGCTAAATTACAACCTCAATATTGAACAACAGATCTCGGACAATTTCTCTGCATTGATCGGGTACGTCGGGTCTCACAGTCTGCACATGCCATTTCAGGCTGAGGACATGAATCAGTGGCTCCTTCCGATGTTCAAGTCATTGATGGCCGTTATGTGTTTCCCGCAGCGGGAGGCGTTCAACAGGATGCGAATGGCACTGAGATCTTCGGCCTCCTTTTCGATGGCAACGCGAATTACAACGGACTGATCACACAGCTTCGGGCCAGGACGTATCATGGGCTCTCCGCTCAAGGCACGTACACCTGGGGTCGATGCACAGATCTCGGGTCGGGCACGCAATCTCCATCGACGTATCAGAATTCCTTCGCCAGCCTGATCTACTACGACAAAACCATGCGAAAGGGAGAATGCGACTTCAATATCGCCCAGAACTTCTCCGCAAATTTCCTCTACGCACTACCCGCTCCGCAACACGGGCTAATGCAGACCCTAGCAGGTGGCTGGCAAATAGGAGGAATCATCACCGCGAGCACCGGCGTGCCCTTTTCCCTGATGCAAGCTGGGGACGTTCTTGGGCAACAAGGACAGAGCTTTGGCGCGGTGCCGGATGTAGTCCCAAATTGTAATCCCATCAATCAACATTTCAAGAGTGCAGGCTTGAATTACATCAACCCGGCTTGCTTCGTCTTTCCCACAGTTCCCCTTGGTTCGCCGGTCGCACCACTCTGCAACCAGGGAGGAACGACTCCAACCAATGGCCAGGTACTCTGCCTGAATGCACAAGGCAACGAGCGTCGCAACCAGCTCATTGGTCCGCGACTGGTGGACGTGGATCTGTCGCTCATGAAGAATATCCGCATTCCTCGCATCTCAGAGGCGTTCAGTCTTCAGCTGCGGGTGGAGGCTTTCAACATCTTCAATCGTGCGAACTTTCAAGCTCCGACCCATAACACCACTTTCGGCGGTCTGCTCGGCTTCAATCAGGAATCTCCCGGGACGGCCGGCCTGTTAGATTCCACCGCAACTCCATCCCGCCAGGTCCAGCTCGGGGCCAAGGTGATCTTTTAGCGCAAGTAGAGTACCAGGCGGCCTTCTGCATTCTGATTCGGAAATACCGAAGACGGAGTGTAGATTTGTAAGCGTCAATACCCGGCGTACCGTCTCGGAAGGGTCTACCAGCCTCAGATAACTACCGGCCGCCCGAAGCGATATTAGGACGCCTAATCCCGCCGCATCAATTGCAGTTACGCCGTCGAGGTCCACGAGGGTGATGTCTCGCCTATGGTGAGGGACAGCCGCGCCAAAGAGAGCGGATTCCAGGCCGCAAACGAGCCTTCCCTGACAGCGCACCGTCACCACGCGACGCGCGCTTTCAAACGTTATGTTCAACACTGTTCGTCTCCTCGTGGCAATGGATTGTCGCCGACGGCTGCCGAGCTTTGCACGGCTTGGACGGGCGAGGCGCCCGTCCCCACACTAGGATCACTATGGCCTCGCGATTCTTTGCATGATTCGAGGCTATTCCACGTCCCGACACAGCGAGGACAGGATATGTCAGACCTCTGTATGGATTTGTAAGGAGCAAGCATTCTGACTGGTGAGTGCTATCGTATCGCTGTACCCTTATTGAGAGAAAAGATCTGGCGGTATCTAGTCCTTGACGATTCAATCCTCTATAAGTGGCCCGAAGGCCAGAGCGCCCCTTGGACGATTATTTACCAAGGTGTTCCTCTGGTTTTGGTTTACCGTTCTGGCGCTGTTCGGCATCTTTCTGGCTAGCCGGCTCGGTACTCGATTGGTTCCATCTACCGACGTCGTCGCAACGTTCGCGCCCCGAGTAGCGGACGAGGCAGCACACGCCTATGAATTGGGAGGTCCACAAGAACTCACGCAATTCGAGCGCGGGCTGGTGGGGAAAACCGGGCTGGAGCTCTATCTGATCGATGGGTACGGTAAGGATGTTTTGTCTCAGGCAATCCCCTCCGACAGTCTGTCTATAGTACGCGCCGTCCGCAGTGATGGACGTATTCTTTCCCGCTACGGGCTCCGCTCGCATAGCTCATCCTATAAATTCACTTCGCCGTCAGGGCGTCCCTACGTTCTTCTCGTCCGCGCCCCCTTGCAAGTGGGGAAAATCCTGGACACTACAGCCGGAGGTGGCCTGCCGTTGTTGGGCGCGGCGTTGCTGATGGTGACATTCTTCTGTTTCTGGCTTACGCACCACATTGTCGCACCCATTCAGGGGATTCAATCTGCTGCGAGAAGGGTGGCGGCAGGCGATCTGAGCGTGAGAGCCCCGGTCGAGATATCCAAGCGACACGACGAACTGGCGGCTCTGGCGGCAGATTTTGATGTGATGGTGGAAAGGATGAGTGCCTTCGTACATTCCCAGAAGGATTTATTGAGCACGGTCTCGCACGAACTGCGCTCCCCCCTCACGCGATTGATTATGTCTCTAGCCCTTTTGCGAAATCAGCCGCCACGCGAGTCTGAAGAGTTATTGCAACGCATGGAGCGCGATGTGGAGCGAGTTGATGGGCTCATGGGACAGCTTTTGACACTCTCGCGTTTGGAAACGGGTTTATCCTCCGATGGAAGAGGCAGCGTGGACTTGTCTCAACTGGTTCAGGAAGTGGTGGCTGACGGCGATTTCGAGGCACGCTCATGCGGCAAGTCGGTAAGCCTGCAAGCTGAGGGAGGCATTTTCATTGAGAAGGCCGATCAGCAGGCCCTGCGCAGCGCTTGTGAAAATATCGTTCGCAACGCGATTAGGTTCACGGCGCCAGGGAGTGAAGTGGAGGTGATTTTGACAACCGAGAAAATGAGCCCGTCATCGCAGGCCGTTCTTTCAGTCCGCGATTACGGTCCGGGTGTCCCTGGAGAGTTACTGCAACAAATCTTCCAACCATTCTTCCGTGTAACGGAACCTAATCGCAATCCCAGGGAAAACAACGGCACGGGCCTTGGACTGGCGATTGCTCTTGAGGCAATTCGTCAACACCGCGGCTCAATCATCGCCGCGAACGCCAATCCGATCGGCCTCGAAGTTAAGATCATGCTGCCGACCTCCTACTTCTGAGGTCATTCGCCCCCATCGCAAACGGCACCGACGCTGGACATCGCATCATAGCGGCCAAGCATACACATAGCCAACTCCCCGTACGCTCCGGATTCTTTCCGCGCCGTTTGTCTGTGGACCCAACTTTTGACGAAGGTTGCTTACATGAAGGTCGATGCTCCGATCAAAAGGCGAAAATTTCCGGCCGAGCACCCGCTCCGCCAAAGCTTCCCGGGAAAGCACCTGTCCGGGCGATTCCAGGAATGCGCGCAGCAGATCGAACTCTGCCGACGTCAAGTGCAACGATTTTCCTGACTTGGATGCAGAATATCCTGCCAAGTCCAGTTCCAAATCACCCGATTTGATCGAGAGTGGCCGCGGTGCGCTGCCTTGCTCCGCTTGCCAACCCGATCTGCGGAGGATGGCGCCAATGCGCGCAATCAATTCACGCGGGCTGAATGGCTTTGCCAAATAATCGTCCGCCCCCATTTGGAGGCCTAAAACACGGTCAAACTCGTCGCCTTTGGCCGTAAGCATCAGAACCGGAGTTCGCACGCGCGAGCGCAATTCTCGCAGGACATCAAAACCCTGCATATCGGGCAGCATCACATCGAGCACAATCAAATCGTAGTTGCCGGTTGTCCCCGCATGGCTGCCTTCCGCGCCGCTATGCACGGCCGATATCACGAACCCTTCCGCTTCCAAGTACCTTTGCACGAGGTCACACAGATCCGGATCGTCGTCCACGATCAGCAAACGCGCATGCTTTCGCAACGTTTCTTCTGGTCTTGCAGCCTGGATCACGTATAAACCCCGCACACGAGAAAGCCGGATCCGCTAGGCCGTCCTACCCCAGAGCGTTCGGGCCCCTTTCCCGGCGCAATGATAAATGATAGCTGACCCTGCCGCGTTCGTTGAAGGTCGAGGCCGGGACTATTTCCTTTCCCGCACGTCATTCACCACCGTCGGAGAGAAGACACCGATCCTGGGGTGTGCTAAAAGGCTGGCGTAGGCCACGAACACTCTGTGCGACACAGGGTCCAGCACGAGGGTATGGGCTCCGTAGTGTGTACGGATCTCGTCCAGTACCCGATATGAGTTGGGACCGTCTTGCTGAACTATGGTTAATCGTCCGGCTTTCCCGGCGGAATAAATTCGGTGGAGAGTTCGATCGAATGCGACCGAATCGGGACCTCCACCAATCTTCAGCGACGTGATGACCCGATGCGACTCCAGGTCGAAGACCACTAACGTTGCATTCCTGGAGCAAACTGCAAAAAGCCGCCGCTGCTCGGAGTCAATGGCCATCCCAGTTGGTCCTTCACATGGAGCAAGAGACCATTGCCCGATCACTTCCCTCTTCGCAAGATCGACTGCCACGATCGAGTTGATGTCTTCAAGGTTCTGAAAAAGAACTCCCGTCTGCGAGTCCATGGCGGGAAATTCCGGCTTTCCAGGGAGAGGTACGGTTCCGACCGTCATGCGCTTTTCAGGATCGATCAGAGTTGCAATCTTTGCCTCTCCATTCGCTACATACACAAATTGCGCTGATGGGACATAGAGTATCGCATCCGCATCATCTGCGACTGGTATCCTCGTAAGGAGCCGAAGAGAAGTTGGATCGAACACATCCACCGTGTTCTCTTCGCTTCGTGTGATGAAAGCAACGTTACGGTCCGTCATCAAAGCCACTCCGTGCGCCGCCCCGCTACCGGGTAGCTCGGATACCGTGCTGAGGGACGGGTGGTTCACATCCAAGTCAACCTTGAATAACGTCCCCGATGACTCACTTGTAACAAATAATGTACGGTTGTTTATTGTCAGGTAATCGAGAACACTAAGCAGACCACTCTCGGGGAGCTCGATATAACCATCGAATTTCATGAACTTAGATTTCCCTGGAGTGCCGGGGCAAATAAGACATGCGGCTGCCACGCCGAGACAGAGGACGATCACCGTCGCCAGGGCCGCGGTCATTCTCAGGTTGTTCTTTGCGAATCTTTCCATTCTGGTCCTAATTAAGGCTTTGTAGCCAACCACAGCCTGCCGTCTTGGGTCGAGCCGCTCATCTTGATGCCATCGACGGTTCCCGTGAACGAAACATGATGCCAGTAGGCTTTAACGCTGAGCACAATACGATTGCCTCGCACGTTACCACTTAGTCGAAAGGTTCCGGTCATTGGACCGCCTGGCAAGTGTGCCGTGCCGCTCAGTGCCTCACCTTCCTGTTGAATGTGAAGCGTGGCGTGCCTGGTGTCTCCCTTTTCGTTTGTCCACGTCATAAGCCAGATGCCAGAAGCACATGCAGTCGCGTTGCCCTCCTGCCTGGCGACCGGCGCAAGCGCATTTGAGGCATAGGGAGTAAGTGCGTCGGATGTCGTCGTTGGTGCGCTGTTGGAGTGCGCCGTGATAGTAGTCATGGCACACACCAATGTCGGAACTACGCCCGCTGACTTCTCGTTGTCCTCCACTTCCCGCGAGTGCATGTGCTTATCGGCCTGCTCGGGTGCAGATGAAGAATCATCCTGTGAACGCAAGGGAAATGGAGATCGACTTTCCAAATCCTGTGAGAAGACGAGGCACGGGTGAGCAGATAATATGGCCACCGCAATCAACAGGATGCCCGACAAACGTCCCGATCCAACGCGATTGTTCGTCATGGTTCTCCGGGCAGGAAAGGCATTCCTGTTTCCAAACTACCGGGATCATGGCGAGTGTGCCGTCAGGAAGCGTGAGGCGTTTGTAAGAATTTGTATGGTGTCGGGTTCAAGATCGTTGAGAGGTATTGAGAGGTTTATTGTGTCGTACAAATATTGGGAAATGCATTGGCTACGCTAACGATTTGCATGGTGAGCTCCTGCAAAGGCAATGACCTCTCTCTCGGGCGGTGCTTCAGTGGCAGTAACGACGTTAGCCAAATGCCGGATCGCAGAGGTCCGGGCGTTAATCACATCCCGCCGAAAACAGCCCAGAAGCAAAGAACACTCCTGATCGGAATACTTTTCCAGAACCGACATGATGAATACAAAACGCTCAAATGAATTGAGCCCTACAATGCGGGCGTAGTGGGGGTACGCCAGCACCTCTGCTGCTATCTTTCCGGGCGCCTTCCCGGGCGCCCTTTCGTTCAGCGGCGAAGACCTTGCCTCATTCGATTCGTTTTCATCGTTCGGCCGAGGGCAAAGCAACCGGAATGAGTGAAAGATAATGCTGCGCCGAGCCCACAAATGTGCCCTCCCCTTGAACACGGAATTATTGCTCACCGACTCGTCAAACCCTGAGAGGAAACATCGCTCGGCCATCTCGGGATCTGCGGTCAGCAGGAGAGATAGCAGATAGAGACTGTTCATCTGCGCAACGTAGATGCGGCAGAAATCACTACTGGTGGCATATTCGTTTGATCGTGCGTTCTTGTTTTTTTGTGTCACTTCTGTTCCTCCTTCCGTTGCGGCCAGGGATAAAATCCGTTTCGGAACAGCGCGTCCTTATTCCAGAATCAGAAGAAAGAAGTAGCGCTTCTGGCCGACCATGCTCTCCCATTCGCGACTTGTCACTCTTCCCGGATATTGTCTGACGTGACCGGTGTTGAAGAATCGATCCCGCCTGATTGATGTGCCTTTTCATCAAGGCGCAGAAGCACCGGCGTATTGACAGGCAGCTGCACATTCGAACCTCGGGCCAAAAAGGCATCGTATATGTTCATGGCTGCGCCGAAATAACCGAAGCCAATAGCGGTGGTTGCCGACGCCTGTGCTGCACCCGCGCCCAGCAACCCGAATCCTCTACGTCCTTCTCCTGCTCGGGACCAGGCAGTCTTATCGACGCTGGTATCAGCAACAGCCCTCGAGGGACCAATAAGCGAGAGGGGCGCTCGCAAGCGAGAAAAAGGCGACGTCGTCGCCTTTACGTGGCCTTCCTGGCCGACAGCAAGCCGTTGGGCACCGGGCGCTTCGATGCCGGCGACCGTCGCAATCATTTCAGTCGTAGTCCCATCTGGCGTCTGCGCGGAATGAAAGGAGAACAAAAGCTGACCATTCTTCTTCATCCACCCCGCGGCAACGGTCCTGGTAACCGTGCCCGCAAGCTTTGTGCCTGCCGGGTAGAGCAGGACGTGATCCTGGTTGTAGTAAGGGCGGGGCACCACGGCTTCGATCGCCGACCCATCGGCGCTCATCTCCGAGTTCAGAGCTGTCAAGAGACGAACGTGAACATAGCCATCGTCGACCAGAGAATGAGCCTCAGCCTGATCGAGGGGCGATGGTGTTTCAATCGCATCGAGCAGTGTTGCATCGAAGATTGTTCCCTGATCGAAATATTCGGGGTGATAAGGCAAACTCGTGATGGCAGCTTGGCGCAGTCTTTGCACCTTGTTTGGGTCCCGCAGAGGTTTGGCGGCATCTTTCATCTTCTGGCGGACGCCGGGACGTTGCGACTTGGGAAGATACTGGGCCATTTTCACGTCGCTGACTCCAGTGGTTGTGTCAGTGTGAATCGGTACCGCGGTGCCGTCGGGAAGAATGACGTTGTCGAAGGTCACGTGTGCAGTTCGCGGGGGCGTGAAATCGCCACGCAGAATATGTCCTGCACGTCCGGGCGCATTGGAAATCGACGAAACATGTCCTTTGATCGTCGAGCCCTCTGGAATCGCGATCGTCGTGCCGGCGTAAACCGGCTCAACCAGCTTTGCCGTAATCGGCTCGCCCGACTTAGTGATGCGCAGACCCTTCTCGAGTCTGCACCGCAGATCATTGCCCGCTCCGACCATGATCGTATTTTGTGGCGGCTGAGCGTCTTGAGCAGCCGCAAACGATAGGGATGCGGCCAAAGCCGAAAACGATATAACTAAGCGGTTGATGCACGACTTCATGATTCACCTCGGTGACATTGGATGAAGCGATTTCGGGCTGGAGCAGAACCCTTGCAACCGATCCCGTTGCTATGAAGTTAGCTGTGCTTGCGATGCGATGCCGTCAGGATGTGTGAGAGAAACGTAAGGATTTGTACAAACAACAGAAGACGATAAGGCTTGTCGCGGCCTGCATCCTTTCGCTCCTTCTTCTCTCGGTGCGACTCTCTTTTGGCCGAGAGCTGAACTGACGAGAGCTGAGCTGGACCTTGCGGCAGTGGGGAGCGCCGGTGTCGGCGGCCCGCGATTTGGCTCTGTGGTAGCAACACCGCTTGGGTTCGCGCAGGCAATTCGAAGAGTCGGGATCAATATTGTGCGCTGTGCACCAGGAAACCCTTCGCGGTCAGCAGACGCCGTACCGCGGAGGTGAGCCTTTCGAGCGGCTGCCCGGTCCTCACGCAAGCATCCACGCACGACGGCAAGCGGTCGATTCGGTCACCGCACAGCAGCACGATCGGAACCCCTGGGCGAATCGCTTGCAGGCTTCGCGCCAGCTCACAGGTGTTCTGTTCCCTCGCCCGCCGATTGAGCACGACGCCAGCAACCGTATGCAGGACGTAAAGCAGAGCGATTGCTTGGGTTGCGCTGTTGGTGCTTACGACCTCGCAGCCGGTGGCCTTCAGTGCGGCCAATACGGAATTGCTGTTGGTCGCGAGGTCGGATAGGTAAAGAATTGTCTCGTTCGTCATGGCATTTCGTCCTTCTTTTTAGAGAAAGCACGCGAGCTTCCAGACGTCGTAGTCAACGAAGCGGAAAAGGACCGACTGCCCACCGCTATCTGCTTGATGGCCGAGCACGGAGCGGACGGTTGGGCGTGCACGCGTGCATCCGTTGACAGCTCTGTCCGAATATCGACTGGCGTATCGTGCCGTCTGGCATTTCTTGAATCCGGGGATATGCTCGCGACGCCGCATGCTTGCATCCGACACTCGCGTTCATGAGCCATATCAACAGGATCCCTCTTGCACCCAGGACCAGAGGCTCTGCAACTTCATCGTGACTTCCAAAGGTTCGACACGGAACTCTCTGGTTTACGGGTCTTCCCTAATCTTCAATTACTTGCATGCAACGCAACTTTGGCATCTGGATTGCCTTTCTCAGGCTGTCGAAACAAGACACATCGGAGGATGCTATGGCACGGATTATCGAGTTCTATATTCCGGCGCGATTTCACAAGGCGATGAAGTGGATTCCGCCGACCGACCGGGGCAAGGTGCTTGAGTTCCCGGCTGAAGTAAGGAAATCGGCATAACGGGATGTCAGAGATGACATGCGGCCATACCCGCACCCGGCACAAACTGGTTATCGAAGGTAAGCTATTCGCGGCCTCCCAATCGGAGAGGCCGACCGCGCACGCAAATTAGGCGCTGAGCAACTGCGCTCCGCGCCCGGTTACACTCAAGCCAAACCGCCCCGCTGAACAATGGCTGTCGTTCCGACGGCTCGTGAACAAATTGGCAGGCACCGAAAACTGATCCAGCAGCGGCGCGATGCAAGCATTTAGTTAACCGCGGGTGTTCCCTTCCAATCGAGAACGTCAACCAAGTGAAAAGGGTTCCCAATGAGATGTATTTGCAACTCTCCCTGCTTATCGATGACGAACTCGGCTGCAGGGTACAGGACGCCCGTGCTCTTACTCTTGTCCGTGTCGTTCAAGTCGAACTCGCCAGCCGTCAAGTTATAAGCGGTCGATCGAGTGTCCCAGTACACCTCACCGAATTTGAGGAGACGGTTAGTGACAAAACGAATCTTCCGTCCGGTTGGAGTTGGAATCATCTGAATGTAACTGCAGTCATATCCCAGAGTGCCTGTGACCTCGATGTGACCAGCCGCTTTCATCTTGCTGAGCGCGTTGAACAACCCCTGATCCTGGCCTTTCTCGAATGCCTGCACCAGTATCTGCTTGTCCGCAGGAGCAGAGTAGTCATAGATGTTCAGCGTGATGCTGAATTGAGATCCCATCTGAGTGCTTGTGCCCATGGCAGTGGCATCAATCGTCTCGACCTTGTTAGCGGCAAAACTGAGAGTGCTTCCTAGGATGAGCAGACCTGTAATCAGCAAACTGGCTAGGGCAAGTTTTTTGCCTCTTGAAACGGCGTTCTTGGTTTGTAACATTTCTCTTCCTCCTTTGATGTGCGTGAAAGCAGTTTCGTCCACCGATGGTTCAACCGAAAGAATCGGCCCGGCCACGTGAACCCCACGGCTATGAAAGACGTGGCCGGATCGCATCAACCAAATCGACCTTATGGCCGGTGCTTCGGGGTCTTGGTATCCAGGGTCGAGATCAATTGCTCGGCTGCCGCGGGCACGGCCACCGTTCCGGAGAGAACAATGTCCCTCGCAGAAATTTCCCGGCCGTACACCTGGCGGTTGTCACCATTGTCCGGACGGATTGTGGAGCCTTCGAGAGAGACGCCGGCAAATAGACCGCGAGCCCTTGAGTAACTCAAGATTTCTGCTCGCAGAGTTGCATCGGTATCGGCCGACGCATCGCGGCCGACCGGGCCGGCGGCAACGGACGCGTCTGCTCCCAGCTTCACCTTGCTGGCGAGGATGCCGCTCGCGCCGCGGTCATTCATCACCAGCAACACAAAATCGGTGGCTTCTCCACCTATCTGAAAGCCAAAGCTTCCACCTTCGAGGGCCATCATCGTTGGAGCTCCCCAGGGTCCCGTGAAGCTTTCACCCTTGCGGCATGACATAGCGCCTCGCCCGTAGCTTCCGCCGACGATGAACGCAGCCTTCAGGACAGACGGAAAGACAACGACGCAATCCGCCTTGTCGAGCAGGTCCTTCGGAATGCTGTCAGGAACGTCGAGAATCTCTTTCAAAACCGTGCCAGAATTTCTCAATCGCTCATCATCTTTGGTTTGATCCGCAGCGCTCGCCACCCCGGCTAGGAGCGGCAGAACGGCGAATAGAATGGTGCTGGTAAAGGTTAACAACTTTCGCATTTGATTTTCCTCCAATAGTTTGTGAAATCGTCCTAGCATTACTTTTAGGGCGACCCGGCGAGGTAAGTTCTCGCTCGTGTTTGGGCTTGGCTTGCCAATCCTGTCAGCACTGCCGCGCCTCAACGAAGCACATGCATTAGGAGTGCCAATGTTGCATGGAGCGGGAGATTGTCACAAGTCATTGAAGATAGGAAAAATTAGAGGCACCTACGATCACGATGCTAACGACCCGCCGATGTGCTTGCGTCAGTCTGTCGACAGGCGGCGTCCCGCGGACACCCTGTGCTCTCAGCTTTACGGAGTGACGCAGAGTTATACTGGCAGACCGCGGTCGGGCAAGTTGTGACGGCTATAGTTGGAGTCTTCGAGAGTCCCGAATGGAATCTCTTGGAAACGCCCCGTGATGGCGCTTCAAGCGGGAGGGCGGCAGCTCATGCGGAATTCAATCCATCTCAAACGCGAGATACTGCAGCTTCCCGTTACGTTCCACCTGGAGAACAACGGGATCGCCAGACCTGAGCGCGCGGACGATCGCCTGCAACTGAGACACTGTCTGCAGCGGGGTGCGATCGATTGCGCGAATGATGTCCCCGGTCTTCAGCCCCGTATTCAGGGTTCTTGACCCAGCGGCCTGGGCCACTACGACGATTCCGGATTCGCTGCGGGCGCCCGCCAGCACGGACCTCACGCTCCCGTCCAGGTCCGTGACAAAAACGCTCAGCTCCCGAAGCAAGCTCTTCTGCAGGTCAGGAACATCAGCTAACTCATCGAGTTGGTCGTGGTACACCTTCACCGGAATGTTGAAGGACATCCGGCTCATGCCTCGAAGTACATCGATCTTTACAACCTGGTCAGCGGGGTGGAGGTACAGTGCAGCCATGAAATCAGGAAGACCCATGATTGGGTGGTCGTCGATAGCCAGCACGATGTCCTGTACCTGCAGACCCGCCGCTTCCGCCATGCCTCCGGGAAGCGTGTCGGAAATGATAGTTCCCCAGCTCCTCGCCAAGCCCAGGCCGTCCGCGAGTGTAGGGGTGAGGGTCTGTGCTTTCGCGCCGATTGCGACTCGCTGCACGTGGCCGTACTTGCGAAGGTTCTGATAATCGAAATTGACGATGGAGGCGGGAATTGCAAAGCCCAGCCCTTCGCTTCCGCCACCAGTGCTTAACATTAAGGTGTTAAGGCCGACAACGTTGCCATCGATATCCACCAGCGGACCGCCGCTGTTTCCCGGATTCATCGCTGCGTCAGTCTGGATATAGACCATGGGCTCATCGGGATCGGGTTGCCGCGCGACCGAGCTGACCACGCCCATCGTGACCGAATCCCGGAGTCCTTCGGGGCTGCCGATCGCAAGCACGAGTTCTCCCTGGCGGACTCGCTTCTCACTGGCCAGAGTAAGGGTGGGCAAGTGCGACGCTTCCACCTTAAGGAGCGCCAGATCCGATGCTTTGTGTGTACCCAACAGTTTTGCGTCCAGGATCTGCGTGGCGCGAACGGGCTGGGGTTCAAGCGGGGAATCTGTCGGCGGTGGTGGAAGGATCACGCGGATACGTTGCGCGCCTTCCACTACGTGAGCGTTGGTCATGATGTATCCGTCAGGATCGACGATGACCCCCGACCCGATAGCGTGCTCCCGGACGATGACTGCCGTGTTGGTGTGTCCCTGATCCTCCAACGGTCCGTAGCCGGTTACCATGATCTGGACCACCGCGGGTGAAACCTTCGCCACTACTGCTTCAAGAGAGTTGTCCAACTCTCGCAGGAAGTTCGATGACCTAGCCGCCACCGGTTTGTCAGGGGCCAGCAGTCGGCGAGCGTCCGGCGATTGTGCCTGCGCGAACGTCGCTAGTAGCAAACAAGCAATACCCCGTTTGATGTGCAGTCTCGTCATCGTCTAAACCAACCTGGAATAAATTACGTATGCTTTGCCTCGTCCAGATTTGTTGCAGTTGGAGTTCCATCGGACGCGAATCTTCTCGAGCGGTTTGGGCAGCGCGCCCTCTCTCCAAACGACATTTATCAGTGCACGCCGCCGCCCGCAAGCGTAAAGGCCGTCGAAATGCAGACGCCGCCATCCGCCCGTCGACACCCGGGACGTTTCGTACTCTCCGTCGTTAACCACTCAACCTTGAAAAAGCATTGTGTTAAGGCAGGGAGGACGTTTGGAGACCTGCATGCAAACAATCGAGATGGTTCTAGTGGTTGTCCGAGAAGTTGAGTGAAATTGGAAAGGACGAAATCATAATGGCAAATCAAAAGACCAGAAAGTGCGCACACATACCTTGCCTATGCGATGTACCGAGAGGAAAAGAGTACTGCGGAGACGCGTGTCGCGACGCAGGCAGCGACGACGTGGAAATCGCGTGTCCATGCGACCACACCGCATGTCCGCTTACGATTCGGCAGTTTGCGCCTCGATTTGTCGCTGACCTGGCCAACTGATTGATAACAGATCCGGCGAAGGCCACTAATGCCGCCTCCGCCGAAGGAGAACTGATTGTGAATTTCATAAAACAAAGTTTGTCGCTCTTACTCGCTTGGTGCCTTTTGTTAACCACTGCGCCGGGAGCGTTTGCCGATCAGACGGATCAGGCAACTGCGCCGTCACCGGTTGTGACCGCGCAACCGAGTCCGGCACAACTGCAACAACTCGTAGCGCCGATCGCATTGTATCCGGATGCGCTGGTTGCGCAGATCCTCGCAGCCGCTACCTATCCCGACCAGATCGTGGAAGCGGACCGGTGGTTGCAGCAACATACCGATCTCAAGGGAGAAGAATTAGGCCAGGAAGTGGATAAGCAACCCTGGGATCCCAGCGTGAAGGCTCTTACCGAATTTCCTTCGGTGCTGGCCAATATGGACAAGAACCTCTCCTGGACCTCATCACTCGGCGACGCTTACGTTAACCAACAGCAGGAGGTAATGAACGCCGTCCAGGTAATGCGCGATCGTGCGGAGAAAGCCGGGAACTTAAAGAGCACATCGCAGGAAAAGGTCACGCAGCAGGGACAAACGATTGTGGTCGAACCAACCGACCCTGAGGTGGTTTACGTGCCTGAGTACGATCCCTGGCTTGCGTACGGAGAGCCGATCGGGATTTGGCCGGGTTGGTATTCGTATCCAGGATTGTTCCTTGCGGGCCCGGGAATCGCGTTTGGCTTTGGCTTTGGAATCGGCTATTTTGGCGGGTTCGGCTGGGGCTGGCACCATTGGGGATCCGACTGGGGCCACCATTCTATTATTTACAACCATAACACCTACGTTTCCCACAGCAGAATCTTCGCCAATCACAACACCTTCAATCACGCACGCGGGAACTTCAATCACGCTGGCGGGGTGCATGACGGAGGCGGATTTCAGGGCCGGGGTCCTGGCGGAAGTCATGGTTTCCATGGGTCAGCACCACAGCATGGATTCGTATCCGCGCAACATGGATCCGCGGCGCCGCATGCCCAGCCCGGCGGCCATTCCGGCGCGTTTGGTGGCTTTAATCATGGAGGAGTCGCCCGAGGATTCTCCTCTCGCGGGCAGTCGAGCTTCGGTGGCTTTCACGGCGGCGGAGGCTTTCACGGCGGTGGAGGCTTTCATGGCGGCGGAGGTCACGGGGGCGGAGGTCACCGGTGACTCGGTTCCATCCTGAAAAGCGACTATACGATAAAGCAACTTGCGATATGGAGAACGAAATCATGCACACCGCGAATTTAATTTCTGAAACATCTTCCAGACCAAAGTTCAACAGGATAGCTGCGCTGGCGGTTTCTGCGCTCCTGATCGTGGGCTGCTCGCAATTGAGTTTCGCCCAGAAGTCGGGGCCGACAGCCTTTTCGTCCCCGGGAGAAGCCAGCAATGCTCTCTTCCAGGCTGTCCAAAATGGCGACGAAGAGGCTCTGCAAAGTATCCTCGGATGTGGGAAGGAAGTCACCTCTTCGGGCGACGAGATCGAGGACAAACTCGAACGCGAGCGGTTCAGCCAGAAATATCAGGAGATGCATCGTCTGGTCCGAGAGCCCGACGGAAGCACAGTACTATACATTGGCGCCGAAAACTGGCCCTTCCCGATTCCGCTGGTTTCAAAAACAAAGACGAAGACCGCTGCATGGTACTTCGATTCCGATTCCGGTACGCTGGAAATTCTGTTTCGGACAGTCGGGGAGAATGAGACCACCGCCATCGAGGTCTGCCGCGCACTCGCAAAAGCAAAAGAGCGGAGCGAGATAAACGTCGCAGACGACGACCCGATCGGCCAATACGCCCAAAGCCTGGCCACCGCCCGCACTGCGAATGCTGACAACACCTCTCGCAGCGCGGAAAAAGAGTCGTCTCCTTTCCACGGGTACTATTTTCGAGTTATGCCGGGAAATTCCACAGCAATGGCGAACAGCTATGCTGGTGTCAAGAAGACTGCCGGCTTGGCTTTGGTGGCATATCCCGCGGAGTACGGATCATCAGGAATCGTGACTTTCATAGTCACGCTGGATGGTGTTGTGTACGAAAAGGACCTCGGACCGAAGACGACGAAAGTCGCACCTGCTTTGAAAAAGCGCAGCCCTGATTCGAGTTGGCATGTGGCGGATGGAGCGCCCACAGCCTGATCCCTCTGGCTCGAATGTGTCGATATCGAACCGCGAACAACGTGTTTCCTGATCCGGGGGTCGATGACTGCCCGCCGCTCTACAAACCGATCGACGTTGAACCGGTGAAGCAGGGTGCTTCGCGGTAGACCCAGACAAGATCGGCATCTACATCCATGGCCGCAAATTTGAGTCCGCTGCAAGTCCAATGAAAAGCGCCCGCATAGACACTTCTCACCGTTAGCGTATCGTCAACCACACTGCCGCATTGCATCCTTTCCACGCCAGATCCACTTCCTGGCCTACACGGACAACCGTGTCCCGCTCGCGCGTCAGGCCTAGATGGATAGGTCAACGCTAATTTAGATGGATAGGGTCAACGCAACTCTGATACGGCGGCCCTGGCAGTGATGCTCTCGACCGACTGCGACCACTCGGCTAATTTTGTCGGCATAAAACCTATTCCTGGTCCAAGGTGGAAGCTGTTAATTCCATTTGGGACGCCCCGAGTCAAGAAGCGCAGTCGACCAGGAGCTGGCAACAGAGGGCTGGACTCAAGCGCCAACCGGCCAAGACCTTTTGCAGGTAGCGGTTGAAGCCACTCGAACGAAACAACTGTTGAACACATCCTTACGACGGCTTCGGGGCACTGGCGCCCGGGGGTGGACGCAAGAATGTGACCGCTACAGTCGAGAAGTACAAGGTGGGGGATAGTCAGGCGCAAGGGAGAGTGGCGGAACTCGCAGGTGGAATTATGTCAGCAATGATAGATTCTTCTTTGCGTTCGTCTTCTGCTGCCCGGCCGGCATTCACTCGCGTTGATGTTGCCAGGAGTGAATGCCAGGCGTCAGGCATGGTGTTAGTTGCCAGCTCCGTTCGTACCAGAGCTGACCATGATTCCATGGTTCCCTACGAAGGTTTGCTGCGCATCCTGAGTCAGTTCCGTTTCCTCCGGCTTGGAGTACACGAATTCGTGCCCAGTATCCGTGCCGGGATAAAACCAGCTCAGAACAGCATCAGGTTCGCCATCTGGGCGCTGGGCAAGAGTGATTGACGTGCCGTCGGTCTCCCGCGCGCGCTCGGTGGAGATGGTTTGAACGGTTGCATAGAGCTCGGTGCCGTCCGCGTTGAAAATTTGCACAAGATTGCGGCTGGAGTCACTTCTTGCCACCACGAACTCGTAGTTACCCGCCGGCAGAACCTTCCCTGGCACCTGCACCGCTTCGCTGAACGAAATCTTCGTCAGCTGGTTCGCTTCGTCCGCGTGAGCGGCCAATTCGAACATGAGAGTAAATGCAATGATGAAACCAGCGATCATGCTAACCTTTGACAATTTCATTTGTTTTCTCCTTTAGACGGCTGCATCCCAGCTGTCATACCTAGTTAGATTGCGGAGCCGGGAAGCGGACGGTTAAGAGATGGTTAAGAATGGTGAATCTTTGTCAGGGAACCGTAGCAGCTGAATACGTTGAAGACTGATTCGACCACAAGCGAAAGAATTGTCCAGAACAAGCGGCCGCCTATTCAACGCTCTACCCTCGGTGGAGTGTAGATATAACCGGCACCGCGAATGGCTTTGATCCGGTCGTGGGGCATTGCTGGAAACTTTTTCCGCAAGTTGTGCACGTGTACGTCGACACTGCGGTCGAACGGGGCCAACGGCCTACCCAGCGCCCTCTCGGCGAGCGTTTCCCTGCTGACGATGCTGCCTGCATTACGCAGCAGACATTCCAGCATGTTGAATTCCACAGACGTTAGCTCAACTGGTGTTTCGGCGCAGATAACCGCTCTCCGGCTGGCGGAGAGCGCTACATCACCGACTCTGATTTCGTTGCCATCCGTGGGTATATCGCGGGTACGTCGCAGAATCGCATGTATGCGAGCTACCAGTTCACGAGGTTCAAATGGTTTCGCAAGATAGTCGTCCGCTCCAATTTGCAGACCGATAATGCGATCCACCGCCTTTCCCATCGCACTGAGCAGGAACACCGGCACTTTGGACGACGCACGCACTGTTTTCAGAAGGTCTAATCCCGATCCACCGGGGAGCGCGACATCGAGTACGACCAGTTCGTGTTCGCCGCTTAAAGCGCGGGTTAGGCCGGAATCGTAGTCGTAGGCGGCATCTACAGTAAAACCGTCCAGCTCGAGGAACTCCCGGAGAAGGTTGACCAGGACATGATCGTCATCAATAACGAGGATGTGATTCATTGCGCTAAGTTGTCTTTAGGTGCCAATGCTTGTCTCTTGCTAGAAGAAGTCTGTCCCTGTTTTTCCAAACTCCCTAAAGTGACTCGCACCCTTGGCCAACATCGCCCGGGCGAGTGCGCTCATGTCTGGATCCATTGCATCCGCAGCCCTCAGTAGCTCCCTGCCGGCGTCTTGCTCTCCGAATCTGCACCACATCACTCCGCACAGAAAGATATAGTCGGTGTTCATCCTGTTTTCTCCTTATGCTGCGCTGAGGAACATCAATCGTCCGCCAAGGATATTTTGCAACCACCTCTTCCCCTCTTCGATTGCAATCCAACTGCCAAGGCTTAACCGTCGACAACCGTCGCGCATCCGCCAGCTGTCTGGCGGCGGTGTCGAAATATCGACACCCGTTGTCCGTCGCGATTGCACGCGACTCAGAAGTCCTTGTAGGCAATCGGTTTACCCCGAGACGTATGGCATTCAAGTTGCTTCATTACGGGTCGGGGTAACACAAATGATGAAAGAACATTTTGCAATGAGTGTTTGCACAACAGCAGCAATCCTCTCTGCTCTACTCTGCGGGCAGGGACAGGTTTTTCTTTTTGCGCAACAGTCGACGCAGCCCGCGACCGCGGAACCAAACACGGCGCCTGCGCCAACCCAGCCGCAAACGCTGAGCGCGGCACAGCAGCGTGACCAAAATCTACTCCGCGAAATCCAACAGCAGTTCGCGACTGACGCGGCCTTTCAGAGCATCCAGGTCAAAGTCAGCAATGGAGTGGTTGTCCTTGAAGGGCCGGTCGAATCCAAAAGAGACAGGTGGCGTGCCGTCAACTCGGTCAAGGTCCTCCCCCATGTCACCGGGATCGAAGACCGTTTGACGATCAGTGCTCGGGCTGTTGAAGGCGCGACCGCCAGCACTTACACAAGCTCGAATGCCACTTTTGACTCGACAACGTCCAAGGCCACCGAAGTGGCCAATGAAATCACAGTGGCCTTGGAGAATGATCCAACCCTGGCAATGAGTCGAGTAAACGTAATGGTTGCGGGCGACCGCATCGAGCTGACGGGTACCGTCGTCACCAAAGAGCAACGCGAAAAAGTTCGGCAGATCGCGAAGTCTTTCGCGGTCCATAGCCACGTAGTCGATAAGCTGACGATTGGCTCCGCGCGATAACGCCGTGGACAGTAAGTGATCACATCGCGATCAACTCGCGAGTCCAAGTGTCCATAGGGTGGACGATCGTTCGACCTGAGTTGGACGTATGGTCAAAGCCACAAGAAGTCTCATAAGGCAGCCCTGGATTTCGTGGTTCTCACTGCCCAGACCCTTCAATGCCTTGAAGTCATCTGACCCAAAAACAACCTTAGTATTCCACATGCGTTGTCACAGCTAGAGACGTGGACGATCCGGCATCCTGTCAGGACTGCAAACCTGCGCCGGCGGACACCAGGATTCCGCGCCTCATTGTTCTTTGTTCTTTGTTCTTTCGAATCTCGCACTAACGCGGCACGATCACGAGTTCGTCTCTCGGTATTGTGTCCAGCGTTGCCCTGTCGATATTGAGATGTGCCATCACCAGCTCGGGTGGGGTGTGGGCCAACCACTCCGAAAGCGACAGGTCCTGGTAGAAGCTGCTTTTGAACATCTCCAGAAAAACCAGGTCTGTATCCCCTGTATTCTCGATGTAATGCAGCAGAGTTTTTTCCACGTACCCGACGTCTCCCGCCTGAAAGTCCATCGTGCGAGCCCGGTTACCTGTCGCCACCACCGTCATTCTTCCCTCGCCCGAGATGTAATACTGCCATTCGTCGGCGTTGGGGTGCCAGTGCAATTCCCGCAGCCCTCCCGGGTGAACCGTGACCATGGCCATCGCAACGTTAGTCGAGGCCTTGAACGTGCTCGAATCAACGATGCGTACCTCTCCGCCTTTCGTGCGCTTCGTCGGCGGCATTTCCATCGTGCGAAAAGCGAAATCGGTTGGCGACGTTCCTTGCCCGCCTGCGGCTGCTCTCTGGTCGGTCTCCAGAGACCCCGGAGCTGCAGTCTGGAAAATGAATAACTCTTTCTTGGGGAGATTTTTCAAAGCCATTTCGGCAACGCCGAAGTTCTTTGACAGGACCTCGGGCGGCAGGTGCGCCATCGAGTCGCTCAACAGGACCGTCTCTGACTCCGAAAAATTTCCATCGTCGAAGACCAGCATAAACTCCGCTCCGTCCGGGTCGAGTCCTTGAATCGAATGTGGAATCTCGCTGGGGAAATACCACAGATCGTTTTTCTTCACGTCGGCGACAAAACTCTTGCCGTCGCGATCAATGGCTGTGATCCTCGCAGTCCCGTAGAGCATAATCGCCCACTCGTCCGCCGTATGCCAGTGCAGTTCACGAACGCCTCCGGCGGTGAGCCTCATGTTTACGCCTGCCATGGACTTCGAGACGGGTAGTTCCCGAACGGTCACCTCCCGTGACCATCCGCCTTCGTAAATCCGCTTGTTCGCAAAAGAAAACGGATATTTGAAGTTTGGAACTAAGCTCTTGGAATCCGTGCCGGGCGGCCACGCGGAATCCGGGTTCTGCGCGTCCAGGCCCGCGTTGGTCGGACCAGGATCGGTTGCGCTTCTATCGGTCGCAACCCTGGCATTCACCTGTTTGTCTTGGGCCGCTGCTCCAGTTGCGGAGAGACCGCCCACCGTTGCAACCAAGGCTGCCGAACCAACTCCCAGGAAGCCGCGGCGCGAGACTTGATCCTTCGTATCGTCAGATTTCATTGTTGGCCACCTCCGTAAAGTGGAAATGAAGCTGTGGAAATGAATTCAATCTCAAGGTCTCTATCTTTGCTGCAATCTCTGGTGCAGAGCTTCCCGCATTGGCAGTTGCCAGATTCGCCACTTTGAGCGTTTGCTGGACACGAGCTTGCATGTTGTGTTGTCATTCTGGACGGCAGGAGCAGCACTCCTATTTCCAATCGACCGCCCGGCAAGTTAACTGCATATTTTCAGTGGCGTGAGTCGACCGCGAGGTTGGGGATGGCCGATGAAACACAGAGAGTGCGTGCTGCGGTTGACACGGCGTCCGTATTTCGACAGGCATCGCTTTCAATGGGCGTCACAGTTTGGCTGCGTGTCAGGGCGGTTGCTCAAAGGAAATTGACGTTCGGGAACCATGGCTTCTGCTGGAAGACACAGAGCACAAGCCGCCTTCGCAGCGGACGAAAGTCGAGGGAGGCGGGACTGCGAAGGCGACTGCCGCCCTTGGTGCATTGCCATATGTTTCTCCGATGCCACGATTCACGACTCCGTTGCGTTTTAATGCACGACATTACGCATGTAAATCAACCACCAAATCCTTTCCTGGCATTTCTGGAACACAAAATGCATTCGCGATTCTGCAATTCAGCTGCGGTGAGAACGGGATTGGGGCGGAGAGTCACGAAATTACAACGCGCCTGGACGCGGATGATTGGTAGCTGACGATTCCTTTTGTGCTGCAAGATTATTTGTGACGCGCTCACTTGGAGCGCCCTCACTTCGCCGTGCGACTGGAACTAGACTGTCTACGAGTCGAGTGGAGGATAAAACTGTGGCTCAGGTTGCGATTGACGGCGTTGTTCAAGAAGCCCGACCCGACGAGCTTCTCATCGATCTGATCAGCCGCACTGGCGCGTCTATCCCCCACGTCTGTTACCACCCTCAACTCGGCCCGGTTCAGACGTGCGACACATGCATGGTTGAAGCAGACGGCCGGCTGTTGCGGGCCTGCGCGACCAGAGTCGCCGATGGAATGAAGATCTCCACTCAGTCGGCGAAGGCATCAGCCGCGCAGGTGGAGGCATTTGATCGGATTCTCAGTAACCACCTGCTCTACTGCACAGTCTGCGACAACAACAACGGCAACTGCACTGTCCACAACACAACGAAGTTGCTGGCCATCGAGCATCAGCGAATCCCCTTTCGATCGAAGCCCTACGAAGTCGATAACACGAATCCGTTTTACCGTTACGATCCCGACCAATGCATTCTGTGTGGCCGCTGCGTAGAGGCTTGTCAAAATGTGGAGGTCAACGAAACGCTTTCCATCAACTGGGAAGATCCCAATCCCCGCGTGCTCTGGGACGGCGGCTCAACGATTGGAGAGTCGAGCTGCGTTTCATGCGGCCACTGCGTCACCGTCTGTCCCTGCAACGCGCTGATGGAAAAAACCATGCTGGGCCATGCCGGCTTCTTAACTTCTCTGAAGAAGTCTGCTCTGAGCGGCATGATCGAAGTGGTCAAGGGGGTTGAACCGGAAACCGGCTATGGGAGCATTCTCCAGGTTTCTGAGGCAGAATCCGCGATGCGGGAGCATCGCATCCGCAAGACGAAGACAGTTTGCACGTACTGCGGGGTCGGTTGCAGCTTCGATGTCTGGACTAAGGATCGTCACATTCTCAAAGTGGCGCCGGAGCACGGCCCAGCCAACGGGATTTCCACTTGTGTGAAGGGAAAGTTTGGCTGGGGTCATATCAATAGCGAGGATCGCCTGACCACCCCGCTGATTCGCGAAGGCGACAGGTTTCGCCGGGCCAGCTGGGACGAAGCTCTCAGCCTGGTTGCCAGCAAATTGTCGGAGCTCAAGGCAAAGAACGGCCCAGACTCGATGGCGTTCATCTCTTCGTCCAAGTGTACGAACGAAGAAAGCTACCTGATGCAAAAGTTGGCGCGAGCCGTGATTGGCACAAACAACGTCGACAATTGTTCCCGCTACTGCCAGTCGCCGGCGACCCAGGGTTTGTTCCGCACGGTCGGCTACGGCGGCGATTCCGGCTCCATCACCGACGTGGAGAAGGCTGACCTTGTTCTCATCATTGGCAGCAACACGGCCGAGAGTCATCCGGTCATTGCCACCCGGGTGAAGAGCGCTCATAAACTGGACGGGCAGAAGCTCATTGTCTCGGACCTGCGCGAACACGAAATGGCAAGGCGAGCGGACCTCTTCCTACATCCCAAGCCCAGTACCGATCTTTTCTGGCTGAATGCAATCAGCCGCTATCTGCTTGACAACGGTCTAGCGCATACCAAGTTCCTCGATCAGTGGGTAAATGGTCTAGACGACTATGGAAAGAGCCTGGAGCCTTTCACCATGAAAGCCGCCTCGCGCATTTCCGGCGTGCCCGAGGAGACTCTGAAGACGGTAGCACACATGATCGCCGACGCGAAGGCCATGTGCATACTCTGGGCAATGGGAGTAACTCAGCACACCCAGGGTTCCGATACCTCGACAGCCATTTCGAACCTGTTACTCGTCAGCGGCAATTACATGCGGCCGGGCACGGGTGCTTATCCGCTCCGCGGGCACAACAATGTACAAGGAGCCAGTGATCACGGGTCCATGCCAAACATGTTTCCGGGTTACCAATCGGCGAGTGATCCCGAAGTGCGCTCGCGATTTGAGAGTGGCTGGAAGGTGAAGCTGCCTTCCAGCAAGGGACTCGACAACCACCAGATGGTGGAAGCCATTCATGGCGGCAGGCTCAAGGCCATGTATCTCATTGGCGAGGAGATGAGCATCGTGGACTCCAACGCCAACTATGTCGGAGACGCATTCGCCAAGCTTGACTTCTTTGTTGTGCAGGACATCTTCTTCAGCAACACGTGCCGGTATGCCGATGTCGTGCTGCCGGGAGCACCAAGCCTCGAAAAAGAGGGCACGTTCACGAGCACCGAAAGACGGATCCAGCGACTTTACGAGGTGTTAGAACCGCTCGAAGGTTGTCGGCCGGATTGGAAGATCATCCAGAACGTTGCCAACCAACTGGGGGCTGATTGGCACTATCAACATCCTTCCGAGATCATGGATGAAATTGCTTCCCTCACGCCCATGTTCGCAGGCGTCAATTACGAGAGGCTGGCCGGGTACAAGTCCCTACAATGGCCGGTCGCGGCCGATGGAACCGACGAGCCTCTGCTCTATACCAAACGCTTTGCCTTTCCTGACGGAAAAGCGAGGCTATTTCCCGTCTCCTGGATTGGCCCCACCGATCAACCGGACTCTCAATTCGACTTGCACCTGAACAACGGGCGGCTTCTCGAACACTTCCACGAGGGAAACCTCACTTACCAGACCGAAGGGATTCGAGAGAAGGCTCCTGACACCTTCGTGGAAGTTTCCCCCGAACTCGCCGAAGAACGCGGGATTCAAAGTGGTACCTGGGTGCAGCTAGTCTCGCGGTACGGACAGGTCCGAGTGCGCGCGGTAGTTACCGATCGGGTGCTTGGGAGAGAACTGTATATGCCGATGAACTCCGTTGAGAGTCCCGTGAACCGGTTGACCAGCAGCCACACTGATCCGGTGACCAACACTCCGGCCTACAAGGAGACCAGCGTTCACATGAATGTTTTGGCCGAAGTCGGCGAGAATCCACTACCCCGCAAGAATTCTCGTTTCGGTCATCCGACGCCGCAGAACGGAGTGGAAGTCGAACGCAAGTGGAAGCGACCGGATTATTCCCCTCCAGGAAATGGATTAGTGCAGTTGCAGACGAAGAAGTGACGCGAGGAGAACTCAATGGCTCAACCGATTCCTCTGGAAATTCCGCCTCGCAACCCGCGTGCCGAGTTGCGTTCTCGATTGGAGCAAGCCCCGGAAGAACATGCTGAGGCGGTGTTGGCCGCGTACGAAGTGCTCCAGGAGTTGCACAAGCATGGCGTGCTGGAGATCATGCGTATCGCTTTAGCCGCGAGTGATGAGATCCTGGAGAAGGTAGTCGACAATGTCAAAACGCCCGAGGCCATCCGGGCCATCAGGAATCTCCTTTTTTGGCGCCGCATTCTTGGAGGCATCGAGCCGGAATGGTTCCAGGGGATCTTCCAGGCAATTCCAGAAGGAATCGCCCAAGCGACGGCCGAGCGAGATCAACCAGTCAGCCTTTTCGGGCTGCTTCGTCGCGCCCTCAGCAAAGATAGTCTCCGCGGTCTATTTGCAGCCGTTGACTTCTTGCAAGCCTTTGGACGTCAGCTCCACTTATCAGAAGGTAAGACTCCTCAAACTTAAAGCAATCCCTGTAAATTAGAAAAGAATATGACGAATCGATGGACAAACTGCCGCCGCTGGTTTCCTTGTGCAAGTTGCCTTGGCTGCCGTCGATGCGTGGAGCGTATCCCGCCTGTCCAAAATGATTAGTACTTTCAACAATTTACAAGGTGCTGTTGGCCCTCGAAAAAACCTTGTAAGGAGCGCCAAGGAATCCTTATTGGGACAGCTAAAGGACAGCCGAATAGGAACGATTCGCGTGACCGGCGAAAGGTGAAACCTTATCCCGCCTGTTGCGTCTTACTTCAGCCGTAGATAGACTGGTGATGGTGAAACGGTTGGTCAAAGTCGCTGTTCCCGCCCTGGCGCTGATGCTGGCTGCGTTGCCGGTCGCGGCGTGCGTATTGCCGGGTGCAGCAATGACATCGGCCGAGCGCGAGTGTTGCAAGAAGATGGCCGAGCAATGCGGGGACATGGGGATGGCGAAGTCCCATCCTTGCTGTAGGGGAACCGCTACGCCTGCAGACTTTCACGCTCTGAAGACCGCCTCTTCGCAATTGGATCATGTCAGTTTGGTTCTGTTTCACGCGCTTCCCAGTACCGCCCAATCCGACTCGTACTTGTCTTTTGCACAGTGGTCGTCGTGTGTTTCGTGCACGCATAGTCCGCCAGGACTAGGGTCGACAAACACCACAGTCCTAAGAATCTGATCGTCTTTCCTCTGAGCTGCTAACGCACTCGTGCGTCTGCACGTTCGTGCGCCTACAAACTGGTGTTTGTTTGCGGAGGAAAGATGCAATCCACTCATTTGTCCCGAAGTCTCTTCGGGCGCACTCGTATTTCGCTTATCACTGCGACTCTGTTCGTTGGAACGCTAGCCCGTGCCGGCGCTCAAGAGCCAGCGAGTCCGCAGAGGCGGACTTCTGAATCGCCCGCCATGGCCGAGCACGCGGGAATGGCCACGTCTCTGCGTGAGCTAATGCAGGAGGCAGAGCAGAAAAACCCCCAGATTGCGGCTTCATTTCACGCTTGGCAGGCCTCACGAAATGTTCCCAAGCAGGCCTCGGCGCTTCCCGAGACGCAACTCTCGGTGCAGCCGTTCAGCGTGGGTAGCCCACGACCCTTCGCGGGTTACAGCAACAGCGATTTCGCCTACATCGGGTTCGGCGCGTCGCAGGACATCCCCTACCCAGGCAAACGGCAGTTACGCGCCAACGTCGCCGAACACGAAGCGGATTCCATGGAAGCGCAGGCCGATTCCGCCCGCAGAACGGTGGTGGGAAATCTCAAGATAGTTTATTTCCACCTCGCCTACATTCAGCAAACCCTCGGCGTCCTGCAGAGAAGGGACGAGCTACTGAGCCAGCTACAGGAAGCGGCCGAGGCACGCTACCGCGTGGGCCAGGGCAATCAGCAGGATGCGCTGAAAGCTCAGTTGCAGCACACCAAGATTCTTCAAGAGATCGCACACCACCATCAGGAAGAAGGACTGCTGGAAGCCCAGATTAAGCAGCTCTTGGGCCGTCCGCAGGAGTCCGCGGACATCGTTGCCGAGGCCTTCACGTTACGAACTCTTCCGCACGCCGCAGCCGAACTCCTGCAGCGGGCCCGTGAGCAGAATCCCGATGTGCACTCAAAGCAGGCCTCCGTCCAGCAGCGGGACACACAAATCGAGCTGGCGCACAAGAATTTCCGTCCCGACTTCAACGTCCAGTACACCTACGAGCACACCGGAAGCCAGGCCCGCGATTACTACATGGCCACATTCGGTATCCGGCTGCCCAATCGCGGGCGCCAGAAAGCCGAATTGGCGGAAGCGCAGGAGAACCAGGAGCGAGCACGGCAAGAGCTGGAGGCTGAATCGCAGCGCGTGCTTTCGGAAGTGCAACAGCAGTATGTACGCGCAAGGACTTCGGAAGAGCGGCTGAAGATCTACAGTGACGGTCTCGTCCCGCAATCGGAAGCTACCTTTCAATCGGCTTTGTCTGCCTATCAATCGAACCGCCAGGACTTCGAGAGCCTGCTTTCCGGGTTCCTCGATGTTCTCAACCTCGATTTGGAATATCGAAGCGAGTTGGCAGAGCACGAATCGGCGCTCGCTGAACTGGAACGCCTCACCGGGGTGGACGTGCCATGAATGAGCGCAACTTCAGAACCAATGCACACGAGGTACCAGACATGCTCCGTACAGAACACAACAATTATCGCCGCGCATTTTGGATTGCACTGACCGCAACCGTTGTGCTCGCGATTGTGGCGTCGGTCTTGTGGTGGCGTTTAAGTCACGCCGGAACTTCGTCGCTGCTAGGCGCTAATTCCGCAAGCGAGTCGATGGACTCGATGGCGCAAACCTCATCGGCCAACTCCTCCGGTTCCGATCCGCGAGCGGGAGGCGACTCTCAGGCCAGCAATATGCAAGAGACGCCGCTTGCCCCCTTCCAGCTCACGCCCCAGCGGATGCAGAGCATCGGCATGGTGCTTGGGAAGGTTGAATCCAAGCCGGTCAACACTGAGCTTCGCGTCTACGGCAATGTGCAGGTTGATGAGCGCCGGCAGGCTTACGTGCAGACCCGAGTCACTGGCTGGATTCGCAAAGTCTATGCCGATGCAACCGGCAATTTTATTGGCAAAGGTCAGCCCTTGTTCTCGATCTACAGTCCTGACCTGGTCTCGACCGAGCACGAATACTTGCTGGCAAAGAAGAACTCCGAGTCTCTGCAGCAAAGCAAAGTGAGCGGGGTTGCTTCGGGCGCCGCTTCGCTCTTCAGTGCTGCCAAAGAGCGACTGCTGCAATGGGAAGTGTCTCCTGCGGAAATCGAGAAGTTGGATCAAGGCGGAAAGGCGATTACGGATCTGACAGTCTATTCTCCCGTTTCGGGTTACATCACGCAGAAAAGCGCACTGCCCAATATGTACGTCCAGCCCGAAACCCTGCTTTACACCATAGCTGACCTTTCCGATGTTTGGGTACTCGCCCAGGTGTTCCAAAGCGATGCGGGCAAGATCAAACCGGGGGATCCCGCGGAGGTTACGGTCGATGCGTATCCCGGACGAGTCTTCCATGGACGCGTGGACTTCGTCCTCCCGCAACTGGACGTGAATACGCGCACGCTGCCGGTGCGGTTGGTGTTTGCGAATCCTGGTCTGAAGTTGAGGCCCGGGATGTATGTGAATGTTCGCGCCAAGCTGCCGATGGGACGGCAGTTGGTCGTCCCGGCCAGTGCTGCTTTTCACTCAGGAACCAAGAGCCTGCTGTTCGTCTACACCGGCGAAGGCAGGATTGAGCCACGCGAAGTCGAGCTGGGGCCTCAAGTCGGCGATGAACTGGTGATCACAAAGGGCATCAAGGCACAAGAACAAATCGTCACTTCGGCAAACTTCCTGATTGATTCCGAGGCCCAGTTGCAGGCGGCTGCCGGTGCATTTGTTCCTTCGCCTCCCGGTGCTGGTCAGGCGGCCTCCATGAATGCTCCGGCGCAACAACAAGCGATTGTGGAACTGACGACTGACCCCGACCCTCCGCACAAGGGCAGAAACATCGTTCGGGTGAAGCTGACGGGCCAAGACGGAAAACCGATCACGGGCGCAAACGTAACCGTGACCTTCTTCATGGCCGCAATGCCAGCGATGGGGATGGCCGCGATGAAAACCGCCATCGATGCCAGCGACGAGGGCGGCGGGATGTATGAAGGCAAAGGTGATCTCGGCTCCGGCGGCACTTGGCTAGTCACCATCAGGGTACAACAAAACGGGCAGACGATTGCCAACAAGCAACTCACGCTCAATGCCACAGGAGGTATGTAACTGTGATCTCCCGAATCATCGAGTGGTGCGCGCATCATCGCTTCCTCGTATTCACCGGGGTGTTTCTGCTTACGCTGGCTGGAATCTGGTCCATGGGCCACGTTCCGCTGGACGCCCTGCCGGATATTTCAGACGTGCAGGTGATCATTCACACCAACTGGGAAGGGGAACCACCCAACATCATCGAAGATCAGGTGACCTACCCGATCGTCACTGCTTTACTGGCTGCACCGCGGGTAAAGGCGGTACGCGCGCAGACCATGTTCAATGATTCGTACGTCTTTGTTGTCTTCGAGGACGGGACCGATATTTATTGGGCCCGTTCTCGGGTTGTGGAGTATCTGCAGACAATTGCGGGACGGCTTCCTGCCAACGTTCATCCCGCCATCGGCCCGGACGCGACCGGCGCCGGGTGGGTCTATGAATATGTGCTTGTCGATCACAGCCACAAGCAGAGCCTCGCCGATCTGCGAAGCATCCAGGATTGGCACCTCCGCTACCAACTGGCGACCGTTCCCGGCGTGGCGGAAGTGGCGAGTATTGGTGGGTTCGTGCGGCAGTACCAGGTCAATGTCGATCCCAACAAGTTGCTGGCATACGGCATTCCGTTGTCGACAGTTATCGACCGCGTGAAGTCGAGCACGAACGAAGTCGGTGGCCGCGTACTCGAACTGAGCGGCACGCGATACATGATTCGCGGGCTGGGCTATCTCAAGTCGCTCGATGATCTGGCGAACGTGCCGGTGATGGCGAAGAACGGGACGCCCGTACTCATCAAGGATCTCGGCACGGTTTCCTTCGGCCCGGACATGCGGGAAGGTGTAGCGGAGTGGAATGGCGAAGGCGAGACCGTGGGCGGCATTGTCGTTATGCGGTATGGGCTGAACGCCCTCACCGTGATCGATGGCGTCAAGAAGAAGCTGGCTGAAATCAAAGGATCGCTGCCGTCCGGAGTCGAGGTCGTCTCCGGCTATGACCGCGGGGGACTGATCAGCGAATCGATCAACACCTTGAAACATAGCCTGATCGAGGAAGCGATCATCGTTTCCCTGGTCATTATTGTCTTTCTGTTTCACTTCCGTTCGGCGTTGATCCCTATTCTCACATTACCGATCGCGCTCGCGATCTCTTTCATTCCCATGTACTACCTGAATGTAAGCTCGAACATCATGTCGCTGGGCGGGTTGGCCTTGGCGATTGGTGTCCTGGTGGATGCCGCCATCGTCATGGTGGAAAACGGATATCGGCATCTTTCCGAGCGCCCGGCATCCGGTGGAGAAGTACTCGGAGAGATGAATTCCTCGAATGGCCCAGGCCTCGGACCAGGCCTCCACAAGGAGAGAGATGCGAGCGCGGGTAAATCCGCGAAGAATGCGGTTGAGCGAGAGCGGGTGCGCATTCTCATCGATTCCGCCAAGCAGGTGGGACCGGCGCTGTTCTTTTCTCTCCTCATAATTGTAGTCTCGTTCCTCCCGGTGTTCCTTCTGGAAGCACAGGAAGGACGCATGTTCCGTCCGCTGGCATGGACGAAGACCCTTGCCGTGGGCTTCTCGTCCTTGTTGGCCATCACACTGGTTCCCATCCTGATGGTCATTTTCATTCGCGGGAAGCTGCGCCCCGAATCAGAAAATCCGATTTCAAGAATTACGCAGGCACTCTATTTGCCGGTTTTACGACTCTGCCTGAAATACCGCAAGACGACGTTGCTCCTGAACTTGGCGTTCCTCGTGGTGACGTTTCCTTTGATATTCAAGATGGGCAGTCAGTTCATGCCGCCCCTGTTTGAAGGCTCATCGCTCTACATGCCGACGGCACTTCCCGGTATTTCGATCACGCAGGCTTCGCAGCTCCTGCAGGAACAGGACCGGACTCTCCGGTCCTTTCCAGAAGTTGAGACGGTCTTCGGTGCTGTCGGCCGATCTGACAGTGCTACCGACAATGCTCCCCTCGATATGTATGACACGACAGTCATGCTCAAGCCGCGCGAAACGTGGCGGCCGGGAATGACCTACGAAAAGCTCATTCGCGAGATGGACGAGAAGCTCCAGTTTCCAGGTCTGACGAACACCTGGACTATGCCGGTACAAAACCGTCTCGACATGGCGCTGACGGGAATCAAAACGCCGGTAGGAATGAAACTCCAAGGCACCAATCTTGAGCAAATCCAGCAGCTCGGGGCACAGGTCCAGCAGATTCTCTCGGGGTTGCCGCAAGTACGTTCGGTTTTTGCCGAGCGAGTTTCGCAAGGCTTTTACATCAACGTGGAGGTCAATCGTCCGGAAGCAGCGAAATACGGTTTGACCATTGCCGATGTGCAACAAGCGGTGGAATCTGGTATTGGAGGCATGAACGTTGCCGAAAACGTCGAAGGCCGCAGCCGGTATCCAATCAATGTCCGCTACCAGCGCGATTTCCGCGACAACGTCGGAGAGCTGAGTCGCGTGTTGATTGCGACCCCTTCCGGGGCGCAGATCCCGATTTCGGAGGTAGCCAAGATTTCGTTTTCACGCGGCCCGGCGATGATCCGCGATGAAGATGGCCAGCTTACTGGATATGTCTACATGGATCTCAACACCACCGACTACGGTGGTTTCGTAGACCAGGCCAGCCAAATGCTTCGCCAAAAGTTGCAACTGCCTGCGGGATACGCCTATCAGTGGTCGGGCGAATATGAGTTCCAGCTTCGGGCGAAGGAACGGATCAAGATCATCTTGCCCGTGGTGTTCTTCGTGATCTTCCTGCTCCTCTACTTGGTTTTCCACTCCCTGACCGAGGCCGTGGTCCTGATTCTCCCTACGTTCTATGCGATGACCGGCGGGCTGATCTTGCAGTGGTTACTTGGCTACAACTTCAGCGTGGCTGTATGGGTCGGGTATATCGCGCTGTTTGGCATCGCAGTGGAGACGGGCGTCGTGATGGTTGTGTATCTGCACGAATCGCTCGATAAGCGTATTGCGTCAGGTCGCCCACTCACGGACGCCGATATTCATGAGGCGGCCATCGAGGGTGCTGTGCATCGGCTCCGACCAAAGCTGATGACGGTCAGTGCTGTTCTCGCCAGCCTGATTCCCATCCTCTGGGCGAGTGGTATTGGTTCTGACGTGATGAAGCCGATTGCCGCTCCCATGGTCGGCGGAATGATTACGTCCACGATTCACGTACTGATTCTGGTTCCGGTCTTCTTCGTGTTGATGAAACAACGGGCATTACGGAGGGGCACGTTGCGGCCGGAGCCAGCGGAGTTCTGAAACCAGCAAGCCAGCTAAGTCTAGACGGCCCGTGGACATCATTTTCATCGTCCGGCTACTCATCATTCTCTTAGCGTTCTGTAATTTCTGATGACGCGTCAGCGCTGTAATTCAATGGAAAGGGAGAGCGATTCGCGATACCCATCGCCACCCGGTGAAGGAGCGAGATGTGCGCACAATTTGCCATCAAGAACCCCGTCTCAGACTCCGCGTAGGAAGTCCTGGAGAGATTGTCGCCTTGGTCCTTTTTGAAGGTTTTCAATGCGCATACGCACGCCAATTCAGAATGGGTACCGTTAAACGTTTTTTCACCGGGCTTTTGCTTTGCTCTTGTTGGGGTCGCAACGCATGTTGTTCTCCACCGGGTTTCTATTCGCACTCTTGGTGAGCGGGTCTGAAGCTCGGTGCCGGTTGGGGTTCGTTAGGAGGTCGATGCTGCCATTTATCGGCCGGCCTGGAAGGCCAAAACGCGCTCGCAGTCATCGGAACACGGGGTCGTCGCAGCACGTGAGCGTAGACATCCCTCAGGCAGCTTTTGCGTAAAAGGAGATGTAAGGCTCTTGCGTGGTCCTGGTCTGGGTGGGTTCTGGCCAGCCTGAAGGAACTCTCGGCTGTACTCCGAAAAGATTTGATTCTTTTGGTTATTTCAGCCTCCTTGCGAATAAACTTTTTGCTTTCAATAGCTTTTTAAAACAACGACAACCAAGAGCAGTCCGCTCGCTCTTGACTCGCCCCAATCCAGGGTTTTCCCGCTGTTTTGATCTCTCACCATGATGGGAATATCTCTTCTTTTGCGCTTGTATAGATAGAGGCGGAGTGGTTCTATACTGCAATCCCCTCGGGGAAGGCCGCAAGCAGGTCCTAGCCGCCTCGCCGACTCTCTCACTGGAGTCTGATCTCATACGAATTCGGAGGCATCATGGCTGCGACACTCTTGCCCAAGAGCTGCACAAAGGTAGTTGCACGGTTCCAAGTCTCGCTGGGGTTTCTTGTTCTCGCCTGTCTGGTGGCGCCACTGTTCGCGCAGGACACCTTTACTGCCGGGAGCGGTCTCTGGAGCCAGCCCAATAACTGGTCGCTGAACCGACTGCCAACTTCGAGTGACGACTGTTTGCTTCCAGCAAATTCCGCGGTCAGCGGGGATACCGGCGGATCGTGTGCCAACTTCACGCTCGATACCAAGGGCAGCCTGACGGTTACTCCAGGCTATCTGTTCCTCTACTCCACGAGCTTCACAAATCTGGGGACAATTAATGTGGGAAGTGGGAACGGAATCGCCATCTTTTCGGGTACGACAACGACGTTGTCGGGTGGCGGGACGATTAACTTAACCGACCCAAACGACAGACTGGGGGGCGGGAACTCGAGCACCATTGTCAACGCGGACAATGCCATTCATGGCCAGGGCTCGATCGGTCTGGGCGCAATTCAGATCGTTAACCATGCGCTCATCGATGCGAATGGTGGCATCCTTGTCCTGCAAGGGAACGGATCCGGGGTGACAAACACGGGCACGATTCAGGCCAGTAACGGCGGCAACCTGCAACTCACCGCCGGATTTCTTTCGGTCCCTTTCAACAACACGGGCGGGACCATCCAAGCGCTCAGCGGTTCGACGGTAACTCTTGCCGGATACACGTACACCGGCGGAACATTCACGACCAGTGGAACGGGAAATTTCCAAATCGTTCCAGCCAACAACGCGATCCTAAACAACCTCACGAACAAGGGCATGTACCAGCTCATCAATGGGGCCAACACGACGTTGCAGGGCACCATTGTCAACAATGGGACTCTCCAGGCACTTCATGGTGGTCTGCTGATTAACGGAACGGTGACTTTGAAGGGCACTGGCACGGTGATCGGAGGCGACGGTGCGCTCCTCCACGAATACTGCTGCAATCCCGCGAACCTGATTCTCCAGCAGCCGCTTTCTGGGGGCGGGGCGATTGGGGACTCGTCCTTCACACTCACGAACCAGTCCACGGTGGACGCCAATAATCCATCCAACGTGCTGGCGCTTACGGGTAGCCCAGCGGTTAACACGGGGACCTTCGAAGCCAGCGGCGGTGGCACGCTGGACATTCAGAATGCGGTTAACAACACCGGGGGAACGATTTCGGCGCTGAACGGATCGACGGTGTTACTGGACAATTTCGGCACGGTGAATGGCGGCACATTGACCACCAGCGGGACCGGCAGCTTCCAGACCACGAGTGGGACCCTGGATGGCAGCACCAACGCAGTGACGAACGCGGGACTCTTCAATGTTGGCAGCGGCGACACTCTTAGCCTGAAGGGTGCGATCAGTAACTCCGGAACCTTTGCACTAGCGACTGGGGGTTGCCTGGCGATAGGCGCTCCGACAACTCTGACCGGCGCGGGGACCGTTCAGATGAACGGCAACAGCTGCATCTTCGGGCCGGTCACTAATACCCTGACTAACCGGAGCACGATTGAGGGCTCCGGAAGTATTGGCGATTCGAACCCGATGGGTTTCACCAACAGCGGGACGGTCATCGCCAACCAATCTAACCCCCTGACGATCGTGTCCGCGGGTTCCGGGTTTTCGAACACCGGAAGCGTGATCGTCAATGCCGGCAGTACGCTCACCGTCAACGGCCAGATTAAGAACCTGTCAAAGGGTATCTTGACCGGCGGTACTTACTCCGTGGCCGGCATCATCCAACTGGAGAATGCGCAGTACACAACCATCACCACGAACTCGTCCAACATCACTCTGACCGGTGCTGCCGCCCAGGTATTAAACGGCGTGGGTGGGCCGAGCGCGCTCGCCAGCTTCGCTACAAATGCCGCGAAGGGCGTTTTCTCAGTTCAGAACGGCCAGGGGTTGTCGACTGGCGTCAACTTCACCAACCAGGGAAAATTCACGGTCGGCGCCGGGAGCGGGTTTGGCGTCGGAGGCGCTTACAAGCAGACGGGAGGTACAACTACGGTGGATGGGGTGATTTCCGCGCCAACTGGATTCAACTTGAACAACGGGAAGCTCTTTGGTGCGGGCACGATCGATGGTAGTGTCACTGCCTCCGCCGTAGTAAACACTGGCGATTCGGCCACTAAGGCGGGCGTTCTGTCGGTTAGCAGTTACAGTCAGACATCCACGGGGAGCCTGACCGTACCCATCGCTAGCCAGGTCTTGGGAACAGGTTACGGACAGCTAGCGAGCACTAACGGTGTGAGCCTCGCTGGGAAGTTGGTTCTAAAACGAATCAAGGGCTATGTGCCCCCATTAGGCGCCGCCTTCACGATCGTGACCGGCAGCGCCGTCACTGGACAATTTGCATCGCCGATACTGAGCATCAACTTGAAGGAGCATTTCCAGATTAATTACACGCCAACCGCAGTCACGCTCCAGGTCGTGGCAGGACCGTAATCCAGCGTCTAGTTTGCCCCAGCGCTGCTGCCATTGCGCAGAGCGCGGTCACAAAGGACGATAGCGTTCGCAACTTCACGGGGGTTGCTACACAAGTATCCGGCGGGGCTGACGGCGCCGGGACTCGAAATCTGCCGCCAGGCATCTTGGCTTTTCTGGTACCAGTCCCGCGCTTCGATCCAGTGCTGGCGTTGCTGGTCCACCGCAGAACGAACGGCGATAGCTCTTTCTACTTCTCCCATGACGTAGTTGGCATCCGCGCTAACGTACAAAGCCGGAGGATTCTTTGCGGAGGCGAGTGGCTGAATGATGTCAAGAGCCTTCTTAGATGCCGTCGACGCTTCTTGTAAGTCACCAATTCTTGTAAGGGAGCTTGCGAGCTTCGTATAACTGCACGCAAGTTCGCCTTGTGTATTGGCGTCCTTCAAGTCGCTAGAACTTTCAAGGACAGCGATCGCCTTCCTGTAGGCTTCCGATGCTTCACGCGGAATGCCCGTTCGAATCGAGACTTCTCCCTGCCACACATAGGCGAGAGCCAGAACGTGCGGGATATCCGTATTCGCAGGATCCCCATTGTGTTCTTTTTCTAGAATCGAGACGGCTTTCTTAATCATGGATAAGCCGCCGGCGTACTTGCTGGTATACGCCAGGGTCCGTCCAATCTCCAGGTTGCCTCCAGCAACGTCAAGACGAAGCATGGAGTTCTGGGGATCGGCCTTCGCCATCGGCTCTTTGACAGACAAACTTCGGCGATAGTCGCGCAACGCTCCAGCAGCGTCCCCGTCCATCAGTTCAATATCCCCTCGTTTCGCCAATGTGACCGCCAGTTCACGTGATGCCCTGGCATCGGTCTTTTCGTTCTTGTTCACCGCTTCATAAATTTCTAATCCCGACTGATTGGCTTCGAGCGCTTCCCTGCGCAAACCGAGGCGGGCTAACTCATCTCCCAACTGGACTTCGCCGACGGCAACGCGCTGGCGTATTCTGGGATAGCCGGGATTTGTCTTCCACAGTTCTTCGTTCATCGCCAGGGCCTGCCGATAAGACTCGAGTGCGCTCACCAGATCTCCCGCGGCTTCCTGAGTTCCGGCGAGCACCCCGAATTCAATGGCGCGCTCACTGCGCACCTTAGGATTTGCGCCATCCACCTTCATGAGCCGTTCCGTGATCGCCATCGCCTGCTCAATCTGCTGACGATCATTGCCTCCCGGCGACGAGGCGAACGCCAGAATGCGATGGCCGAAGGCATTCGTCAATTGGTCCGTCACATTGTTTGGATCGGCTTTAGCGACGGACTCGAACAGCGCCGCCGACTTGCGGAAACTGTTTTTCGCCGCCTCTGTGTCTCCGAGATTCCCCTCGCTCGGGTTGCCCTGCACCAGACCGAGCCGGTGGTAAGCCGACCCCAACTCACGCTGCAATGCAGGGTCGCCGCTCGAATCTCTCGCCAGGCTATCCAAATATTCCACCGCGCGATCTAACACCAGTTTGCGGGTTGGCGTAGCCCCGGGCAGATTTTGAATGGAATCGTGGATTTCGAAAATGAGCGAATTCGCCAGCTTCCGCACGTCGTTGAAGCGCTGCTCGGCCCGGGCGCGCTGCGCACGCGCAACGCGGGCCTCGCGAGCGGTAATCAACAGGGCCGCCAGCAGAAGGATTGCGAACACTGCAGTTGCGGCAACCCCGGTCTTGTGGCGAATAACGAATTTGGACGCCCGATATACCGCAGTGTCCTGGCGGGCAGTCACCGGAAGGTTTTCCAGGTGTCGCCGAATGTCCTGCGCAAACTGTTCCACCGAGCTGTAGCGCCGCTGCGGCTCCTTGCGTAATGCCATCAGAACGATGTTGTCGAGATCCCCTCTGAGGCGCCGGCTCAGCTTGTTCGAGTCGCCTGCGACGGCAGCCGGTAGATCTCCCGCCGGCGAGGGAAGGGCAGTCCTCACACGCATGGAGTGCCGGCGAATGGCTGTGCTGGGCTTCTCCGGCTCCAATTCACACACGGCACGGGCCAACTCATGGAGAGTGCGGCGGGTGCTGCCATACGGGCTGCAGCCGGTCAGCAACTCATACAGCACGACACCCAGAGAGTAAACATCGCTCGCGGTCGTGATGGGCTCGCCTTTGAGTTGCTCCGGGCTCGCGTATCCAGGAGTGAACGCTCGAAACTGGGTCATGGTCTGTGTAGGCTCGGAGCCCTCTGCCCCCACTCCGGGATCGATGAGTTTTGCGATCCCAAAATCGAGCAGTCTGGGCACTCCATCCGCGGTCACCAGGATGTTGCCGGGCTTGAGATCGCGGTGCACAATCAGTCGCTGATGCGCGAGTTGCACCGCAGCGCAGACTTGCAGGAACAGCGTCAGCCGCTCGGCCGTTGCCAGGTTGCGACCGTTGCAGTAATGGTCGATTGTCTTGCCCTCGATCAACTCCATGACAAAGTAGGGAACACCGTCTTCGGTCGTGCCCCCATCAAGAAGCCGGGCAATATTTGGGTGATCGAGGCTCGCTAGAATCTGCCGCTCATTCTTGAACCGGTTGATCACAAAAGATGAGTCCTGGCCAGAGCGGACAAGTTTGAGTGCCACCTGCTTACGATACTGATCGTCCGCTCGCACCGCTCGATACACTTCCCCCATTCCTCCGACGCCGATCAACTCGACAATCTGGTAGGGTCCGAGTCGACGACCGACTTTCGAATCGAGCCCGGTTATCTCACTTTGAACAGATCCAGTTGGCGCAGCAAGCGTGTTCAGAAATTCGCTGCCGGCCAGTTCATGGGAGGCGAGAAGAGAGTTCACTTCCCGGTGCAGTTCTGGATCGCTCGCCGCGATCTGAGCGAGATAGACGGAGCGCTCCCGGGGCGGCAGGCGTAAAGCCTTATCCAGGATTTCGCTCACCTGTTCCCATCGCTCACGATTCATCGCACGCCGTCCTGCTGATCTCACGATGCAACCACGCTCGAGCAACAGCCCAGTCGCGCTCCACGGTGGCCGAGGAGACCCCCAAAACTTCTGAGACTTCCCCAATCCGTAAGCCGCCAAAGAACTTCAATTCCACAATGCGGCTCTGCCGGGGACTCATCTTGGCGAGTTCGTTGAGCGCGTCGTCGAGAGCCAGCAGGTCCACGCCCTTTGACCCCGACAATTCCGCCGCCTCATCTAAAGTCAGCCTGTCGCCACCGTCACGTTTCGCAGCACGACGGCCGCGAGCATAGTCCACGAGGATCTCCCGCATTAGCTGCGAGGCTAGAGCGAAGAAATGTTGCCGGCTCTCCAGTTGCAACGATCCCGGCTTCACCAGGCGCAGGTAGGCCTCGTGGACCAGTGCTGTGCTCTGCAGCGTGTGATCGGATCTCTCCGCTCGGAGGTGATGACGGGCTAGGCGGCGCAGTTCGTCGTAAACCAGCGGCAGCAGCACTCGTGGCGCTTCTTGGTCACCGCGCTTCCACTGCATCAGTAGCTCCGTAACCTGACTCGGCGAGATTTCCGGCAAACAACCCCCTCCAGGGCTGGAATGGATCGTCACTGCTCCCTTTAGCAGTACCGAATCTGGCAGCAGAGTCGAGCGACTATTGCATCGGCTGTCCCGTCGCCAACACTCCCGTGCCTGTGCCCCATGGATGAATCTCAGTCTTGAGCAGGCCAGCCTTGACGGTTGGATTGTCTCGCATCAACTTGGCAGTTCGCTCGGTCCCCACGCGGAATATGGCGACTCCCCGTAGCTCGTCCCGGCCGCTCAACGGAAACAGCCCGGCAACCGCAATGTTTCCCTGATCGGTCATCTGTTTGACGAAAGCTGGGTGCTGATTCATCACATCCACAAAGTCCGGCGCGTCTGAGTTCCAATGGTCGCCGCGCTTCATCAAAACGAGCGTGTACTGCTCGAATCCAGGAGACCCGGCTGGATCGTGAATGGTGCTCGGGTCAATGAGCCACGGCCCATGCACCTCGGCCGATAGATGGCCTGCTCTCACCGCCGGGTCGCTATCGGCCCACTCCTGTACTTGGGCCGCCGATTCCGCCTGGAACACAAAGATGCCACGCAGTACGGTGTCGTCCATGAAGGGCCCGGCAATCACAAGCTTGTGTTCGGCAGTCATCTGGTGGATGTTGGCCATGTGTTCTTCCTGAAGCTTTTCACCCGCTTCCTTGCTCAACTGCGGAGCACTGGCGGGACGATTCAACAGTACGAAGAAGTACTGCGCGGGCTTGGCATTCGGCTGTTCCTGGGCTTGCGCAGAGGTTGAGGCAGCCAGGGCTTTAGCTTGGGCAGCTCGAATCTGCGGCATCAGAATGTCGCGAACGTAGTGCCAGGAAGGGACCATCTTAAGGGCAGCCTGTCCGTCCTGCTCGGCGGCGTTCAAATCCGGCGTGGTTCGATTCAGATTCGACCACGCGAGACTCATCAGCAACTCGGGTTCTCCCCATGAGGGTTCCAGCGGATCAACCACGTCGCGCTTCTGGTTGCGCACTGCTTCCAATCCTTTGTTGTAGAGTTCAAACGCCTTGTCCTGGCCTCCTCCCCGCTCTGGAGGCGACGACCAACGAATGGGGCCGCGGACCCAGAGGAGCCGAGGATTGTCTGGGGCTGTGGCCATGGCTTCTTTCAAAAGCGGACTCGACTGTTCGAGCAGTTCCTGAACGACGGTTGGGTCTTTCCTGTGCAAGTACATCAGGTAGCCCAGACTGGAGCCTGCTCCAATCTTAGATTCCACGAATGCGGGGTCCCGGGCAATGGCGCCTTTGAAATCGGTGACCGCCTGCTTGAGATCCTCTTCCAGATCAGTTGGAGTCGGGGATTCGTTGAAGCCGTTTATCGCTCTGCGCCACAACGCGAATCCACGCCAGTAGAGCACCCGCGATGCCAGCCTGTTGTCTTCTGGGATGGGCGTGAGCTCGTCGTGAAGGCGCTTCAGCGCTGGCCGGTCGCCTTCGTAGTCCGCCCTTTGAATCTGGGTGACGATGCGGATGATGGAATCGCGTGAAGGTTCAACGCTGTTCTTATCGGCGGGGTAAAGCTCAGTCGCGGCGGACCAGACGAATATGGTCAACGCGAACAATAAGGCTCTGCCGTTTCGAGCACTCATGCACTTCTCCTTGCCATGGCGAAGTTCGAGCCTGCCGCGAGCCAGTCAGTTCCAGACTGCGGCCTTGCCGCAGGGCATTGAGTTAGCGACGTTTGTTGGGTTTGCGCGCTCTGATTTCGTGGAAGAAATACCATTGATGCCCCTCAGGATCCTCCGCCTATACCGGCGATGGCCGTAGAATGTATCTTCGGGTTCTTCTAGAATCTTCGCTCCCGACTTCTTGGCACGCATAAAATGTTTGTCTGCGTCGTTCACCTTGACGTAGAGCATCTGCGTCGCTTCGCCGAGTTTCTTTGGGTTTTTATACCTCGGTCCGGGGTACCCCATCATAATGAGATCGTCGGCGAGCTTCATCGCCGCATGAGTAAGCTCACCGTTCTTGCCTGACATCGCGCTCCCCGACTTCTTGAGGCCGAACGCTTTCGACAGAAACCTCATGGCACCGGCAACATCTTCATAAAGAAGGTATGGGGTAATCATGGCGCCTCCGGCGTTCTTGCTCGGAACTGGAGACGAAATACGCCCTGCGCATTGTATCCCGATACAACTATTGATAAAAGGCCGTTACTGCTGAAATATCCCCTGTCACAGCAATAAGCTTCAACTACCGAGCCTTCACCGGGAAGCGTCGCGGCCGACGGACGAATCGATGACTTGCGGCTCGCTCGTAATTCGCTCCTAATCGCATATTCTGGAGGCTGACGTTGCCCCGTCTGACCGCCAAATATCAAACACCAGTCTCGCATCCAAGGCCAGGGCTGCATAGGTCGGTCCGATTGCGGGTGGCGCCGCAGCCTGGGGCGCGCGATCCGAAGCGCGAGGCGGGTTCGAATGGCGCAGCGTCGCTGACGCCAAGGGTGCATAATGCCAAATGGTTGGTCAAAATCTGACTTCGATTTAATTGGACGCATAGGAGGAGAAAACCATGGCTAGTCCAATTCTGGTCACCAGCGCGGCGGGACGCGTCGGCGGAGTAGGGCGCACGATCACCGAACAGCTGCTGAAGCAAGGCAAAGCGGTGCGTGCGATGGTGCGAAATGAAGACGAACGCGCGCAGGCACTGCGCGACATGGGTGCGGAGGTCGTGATCGGGGATCTCCTCGATCTCGATTCGATGCATAGGGTGATTGCCGGGTGCGAGACGATGTACTTCGGCATGTCGGTTTCGGATGCCTATTTGGCCGCGACGGTTAATACGGCGGCGGTGGCGAAGCATCACGGCGTGAAGGCATTCATCAATATGTCCCAAATGACGCTCTCTCAGATGAGCATTACCGAGACTACCGCGAGCCCGCAGCACAAGCTGCAATGGCTCGCCGAGCAGGCGCTGAACTGGTCCGGTCTGCCGGTCGTGCACGTGCGGCCGACAGTGTTTCTCGAAGGCTTCTTGCTGATTGTCACTGCGGATTCGGTCAGGGAATCAAATCAGATCAGACTACCGTTCGGCGAGGGCAAGACTTCGCCGGTCGCAGTGGAAGACGTTGCACGCGTGGTTGCCACGCTGCTCGAAAACCCGCAGCCGCACATCGGCAAGATCTATCACCTAACCGGTCCGCAGTCCGAGAACATGCATTTCTATGCACAGGAGTATTCGAAGGCGCTTGGCCGCACGATCACCTTTCAGGACATTCCGGTCGAGCCGTGGCGGGACGCGCTGCTCGATCGCGGCTTGCCGGTTCACCTGGTGAACCACCTCGCGACAATGGCCGATCTGCACCGCGCGGGACGGTACGACCGAATGTCGGACGACGTGATCACGTTAACAGCGCAACGGCCGCTGAGCGTGCAGGAGTTCGTCAGGAAAAATGCGGCGACATTCACCGCATCGGCAAAAGCAGCCTGAGTGTCTTCGGATGCCGCACTCAACAAATCTGACTTTCGATTTAGTTGAATTGCATGGTTTGAAATGGTTCAACTTCTCGATCGGGCCGACGAGGTCACTGAGCCTCGGCGACGGCCGTCGCCCTGATCGCGTTAATCGGAGGGTGGTCGAACGTCACACGGCAGCATCTGGGGCTACGGCGATCGACCCGGAAGTTCGTCCCGGAGCGGTTGGTTTTCAATCGTACTCATGTCGAACTCCTTCGGCTCCGCTTACTAAATTAGCTTGATCGCGGGCCAACGTCGGCCTCACCATCCAGCACGTGTAGCAGGACTTCGGGTCAAGAGCACCCCGCTCACGACCATGCCCCACGCCACGCCGATGGCGGGCGAGACGAAGCGCGAATAGACGCCGTCCGGTGCCCAGAATCCGCCGCTCACCCAGGTGGTGCCGCCTAGCAAGACGAGAACGACGGCAGCGACCCCGGTCGCGAAGATCGCGTTCGAGATCAGCCGGGCCCGCCAGAGCCCAAACGCCGCGGACATGATAAGCATCGCGCGCGCGAACGAAGTCAACACGAATCCTGCCCATACGAAGTCGTTCAGGCCCGATGTGAGCATGTGATTTCCCGAGCCGGCGATGGAGTACGCGAGGGCTGCGACCACCGCGATGAGCAAGAGGAAAAGCGCTCCGAGGGCGGCACTGGAGGCGGTCGCCGCCGCGCCCCAACCGTCTTGTCCCGCATCCGCCAGGGTGGTCCTGAGCGCCCCCGCGAACCACATGAGATTG
>Ga0210402_10000227_pt1 | contig 65448 bp, 95 predicted proteins | sample IncBWC7MmetaG_FD_161055 | JGI IMG/M metagenome (GOLD analysis project Ga0210402, IMG submission 161055) | Forest soil microbial communities from Barre Woods Harvard Forest LTER site, Petersham, Massachusetts, United States - Inc-BW-C-7-M | ecosystem: Environmental > Terrestrial > Soil >...
GCTGCCTCCGCCTTGACCACCGCCCGCGCCAGCTCCGCCCTCACCTGCACCAGCGCCTGCACCGCCCTCGCCCGAGCCACCGCCAAAGCCACCGCCCTCGCCACCTGCACCGGCATCGCCAGCGCCTGCCGCACCAGCTCCGCCACCGGCGCCCGCATCACCGGCACCAGCTGCACCGGCGCCGCCTGCATCACCGGCACCCGCCCCAGCTCCTCCCTCGCCCGCGCCGCCAGCCGCCGCACCCGCGCCGCCGGCACCAGCGTCAGCACCGGAACCAGCGCCCCCGCCAGCACTCGAGCCCGCGCCGCCTGCCGAACCCCCATCACCTCCGCCCGTACCGCCCCCATCACCTCCGCCCGCACCACCACCCCCACCTCCGCCGCCACCGCCGCAGCAGTAGAAGCGGCTGTCGAACTCGCTGGGCTCGACAAGTGCGCCGAGCAGGAGCGCAAGCTTCAGTTCTGCAGCAGCTCCCTTGTCACGCATGACGGCACCGGGACGAGCCACTTGGTTCTATAGGTTGGACCTTTGCGCCACTCGCCCTCCATCGCGCGCACCCAGCCATCACGTCCTCTGCCGGTGACACGCTGGCAGCCCTTCCCCATCGCCCACAGCTCGATGCGTTCGTGCTTGGTACACAGCTCAGGCAGGTGACCACCCTGAAGCCAATAGTTGAAATCACGGAAACCGATCGGCCAATCGACGAACTCGCCCAAGACCGTGGAACGCTCGAACGCCCACAGGAATGCCTTGCCGTGGTAGATACGAAACCAAACCTGTTCTTTATTGTGCGTCGGGCCAAACTCGCAAAGCGAGGCCCACAGCCAAGGCCAGCAACGATCGAACTCGGCCCTGGCATCATCGAGATTGCCCACCGGCTCAAGCATGTGCATCAAATCGCAGTATTCGGCGATTCCGTGCGAGAGGGCAACATGGACGTGAAGCGTAGCTGGCAGCTAGAGAAGCATCTTCGGCATCTGGCAGACGACCAATGGATCCCGATGCTGGACAGCGACGGCCATGTGCTCCCCGGCATCGACGGGATGCACGGCGTCCGCGGCGAGAAAGAAGACGGCACCTACATCGGCGCCGATTTTGTCCGCATGCAGCCGGGCACAGCGTTCCCGCTTCACACCCACCACGGCGATCACGAAATCTACGTCATCAAGGGCGCTGCCCTTATCCACATCGACGGCAAGGACGTCGTGGTGAAATCCGGTCACCTGATCCACATCCCGGCGGAATATCCGCACGGCATCCGGGTGCCAGAACGCTTTGGCGCGCTCATCTTCGTCGCAATGGGCCATCCGCATCAGCACGTCGATGCCCGCAACCGGATGAAATCGTTGTCCTCGACGTAGAACTCCTCCGGCGTGATGCTCTCGTGGCATTTGAAATTTTCGTCGATGATGAAAGGGATGTGCTTGACAGCGAGGTACTGCAGAGAACCACGCTTGAGCTTGTTGTCGCGGTAATCAGCATCCTTGGTGTACTCATAGATGATCTCTTTCGCCGGCCACTTGTAGCTGCGCCAGCCGTCTCTTACCCGCTGCCTGGGGTTGCTCAGGCTCCAGAGCTGAAAGCTTTCCGTGCTGTAGAACGGCGCATAGTAGGTTTTCACGTAATGCTCGGAGAGAAGATGCACGTTCCGCTTGGCCGTGAAGCTCAACATACGCATGTAGGCGGTCTGCCACTTCACAGCAAAGTTGATCCACCAAAACACATCGTAATTGGTCTTGAGCACGACAGGGGCACGCTCCTTCAACTCCTCGAACAGGCGCACATAGAGCCGTGCGGCGTGCTCGCCCATCTCGGTGGTGAAGAACACCATGAACAGCTCGCGGTTATACGGCTCAAGAACTGCGTCGAATCCGAAGCGGTTGATCACGCTTGCAATGATATCCGAGCCGAACAGCTGATCGTTGTTTTCGCCGCTGACGAGCACGCGATGTGTGCCGATGATGTAGGGGAACATCATCGCCGATTCGCGCCGTAGCTTGCCGCGGATATGCTGATGGTAGAACGCAGGATACTCGGCAATCGAATCCTCGGACATCACCACCACGATGCGCTCGCGCTGCGCCACGAAAGCATTCTTTAGCAACGAGACCAACACGCACGTACTGTCGATACCGCCTGACCAAAACACGTAGAGCGAGGTGTCCAGTTTTTCCGCCCGCGCGAGCAGCTCCTGGGCCCGTTCGTTGCACACCTCCTCATAGGTCGGCATGAACAAGCGCAGCTGCGGGAGAGGACACAACGATTTTGTACGCACCGGAAACTTGATCACGCCGGTCCGATCGACGGGCGACATATTCGGATCTTCGTAAGCCCGAAAATAGAAAAGAAACTCCTTGATGCCCGGCAGATCCTGATACCGGGCAAGACAGTTTGCGTTGTAGCAGACGTACCGCATGGGCCTAGAACAACGGCTTGCCGTAGGTCTCACGACGGAACGTGCGCAAGATGGGTTCGATCTCCTCTACCGTCGCAGCGTCCCTGAGCTGATTGAAATACTTCAGCCGCAGGAACTCGGTCCTTGCCAGCAGCTCGTCATCGAGCCGCCCCTTGAACAATATCTCGTCCGCAGCAGCTCGCGGCGTCAGCCCGGCAAGCTCAGCGTACTGCAGCACATAGGGGTATCTCAGGATGTCATGTTCCTCCCTGTACGCCAGTGCCTGCTGCCTCTTGGTGAGGTAGACGGTCTCCTGCAAGATCGGCCCGCGCCACATCGCATAGCGCGACACCGATAGCTCGTAGACCATCTCCCACAGCGCCGAGCACTTCTTCACCGCCAGCAGCGAGCGCTGCTTCAGCTCGGGGGTGATCAGCTCTTCCGGCGTCGGCGAGAACCGCCGCGTGTGAGCATCCCAGGTCCAGCCGGGATAGGACAAATATCCCCCCTCTTTGATGGGGAATTTCTCTCGATAATGCGGCCAGTTAACGCCGTGGAACTCCTCCGCCTCAAGCGACGGCGATTTGGCGAGGTAGGAGACGACGTAGGGGTAGGAGCTAAGCACGAGGAGCGCCGACGTCGCGGCATCGACCAGCGCGCTATAGGGCGTCACCTATGCGATCCTGCAACGCGCGCACGCCGAACATGACGCAGCCTCGGCTGATCGACCTCCAAGCCAGAACGATGCACGACATGACGCAAGTGATGCGAGATCGAATGCCAAAGCTCCTCGTTGTCGCGATTGCGGCGCAACTTCCGGAAATCCTCATACGCATGGCAAGTGTGACGATGGATGGCGTCGTGATTGTTCCAACCCATCATTGGCTTCCAAGCCAATGGACCATGCCGCCCAGCCAGTAACGCCGCAGCATCTCGCGTTGGACCGGGTGCATGGCGTTGAGCCGCTTCTGCCCCTCCAGAAGCCGCCGCATGGTCTGGATATAGGCCGGTTCCCGCTGCGGCTGCGTCTGATAATCCAGCATGTCGTGCAGCGAGGCGTCGTCCTGCACCCCCGGTAGGTCAGGATCGTTGTCGTGACGAACGACGCCGCCGGTTTGAAAGTGCCTGCGCGCGGCATCGTAGGTCCCGCGCTGGAGGGCACCGAGGATGGATGTCGGATCGTGCAGCACCGGACCGCCCCGCTGGAGACCGTAGTAGACCGAGCCGCCGTCGGCACGTCCCGCGCGCTGCTTGGAATAGGCAATCGCCAGCGCCTGCTGGCGCGATTGGACGTGCGGGGATTTGCCGACCTCACCCATCAGGGTGCGGACGTTTTGCTTGAACGCGCCCGGGCTGGAGCCGCTAACTAGAGGCATCGCGGCATTCCCATGGTAGCGGATGCGGTCGCGGCAGCGGGATGTCCTTGCTCGGCATCTCCATCAGCACGACGCCGCCGACCTCGATCCAGTACGGCATGACGTTGACGTCACTATCGGCCGTGCCAGGTCGGAAGTGCTCCAAGTGCCGGCGCATCGGCACCGGCTTCCAGCCGGCGCGGATCATGGCGAAGATATTGTCCATGTCGGGCTCGTCGGCGGTGATGAAGACGCGCTTCCACTGGTAGGTCATGCCCTCCGGCGGCGTGAGCAGCATTGTCGGTTTTGGCGACAGCGTGTCGGTTTTTGCGACAGCGGCGAGCGGGGCCACACCGGCAACGCCGGCCGCAGCTCCAATCCCGAACATCTTGAGGATGTTACGTCGGTTCTCGTCCATTGGTCGCCTCCTGCTTCTGCGCAACTCTGAGCTTATCCCGCAACGCAACAAGCGCGCGCCGGTCCTGGTAGGAGGCAAAATCGCGATTGGCGAGGTGCGCGCCGAGCCCAAGCCTATCGATGGCCTTGATGCGCGCCTCCACGTCCGCCAGCACCTCGGGCCCAGGCATCTCGATCTCCACCGATTCGCCCATTACGTCCCGACGATAAGCCCGCACCAGATACTCCCTCAAGCGGTCATCATCCATCAATCGGTCCTTGTAATGAATCTGCCGGTAAAGGCCGCCTGCAGCTCCTGGAACGCTTGCGCCGTCAGCAGCATCTCCTGCCCCAGCTGATCAACCCACGCCAGCTCTGTCGTCGGGACTCGCTGCTCCGGTCGCGCCGGCTGAGTGTTTTGATCCGAAAAGGTCATTTCACCACCCAATGTGCCCCATCATAAAACCCAAGCACGATATTGCCGCCGCCCCCGGCTATGACAGCACCCCAGGTGTTAACGGTGCTGTCGCTGATGCAAGCCAACATCCCCGCCTTCGGACCTTCCGGCAGCGCATCCGCCAGCTCGGCGAATGTGATCGGGCGCAAATTCAAACCAACGCCTTGTTCCAGCACATGGGCAATACCAAAGACCGCCTGCGTGATCAGCCGCTGGTTATGGACGAGCGCGTCTCCCCTCACGGGCGCCGCCCCGTTGGCTTCGCACGGTAGGTGACCGCGCCAACCCGCGCTGAAAAGCCAAGGAGCGGCGACCAATCGTAGCGGATCGCCACATAGCGAGCACGCAAGCGCGGATCGAAAAATTGCGTCGTCGGCGTCATCGAAAATGGACCAAAGGTATTCTCCGGGCCACCGGGATAGTTCTTGGTCTTGAGCCTGACCACCACCTCGCCGTTGTTGCCGAACCACTTGAAATCGGGATGGCATTGGCTGATCGAGGTCATGATCGAGCCATCGCCCAGCTCGGTGAAGCCGCTCTCGATGAACACGTCCATCATCGGATTGCCATCGTCGTCGAAGCCGCGCTCATGCTGCTGCACGAGCTGGTTCTCGTCCGCGCCCAGTGGCGTGCCCCAGATGGAGCTGTCGATCCAAGCCGTGCGCGTCAGCGTTCCGCTGTCCCACGCCTGCTGCATCGTGTTGTACTTGATGTACTTCGTCGGCTCGTTGTTCGGCATCGAGGCGCCGGTCCGGTTGTACGGCTGCACCTGGCCGCCCTCATCGAGCTGCGCACCCCAGATATAGGCGAATTGATCGGCGCCCACGTAGGCACGCGCCGAACCGTTGGCGAGCGCATAGGCAAGCCGCAGGTTTCCAGTATCGTCGGTGTGGAACGTGACGGTGTAACGCAGCCAGCCATTGCCACCGAGGCCGGTGGCAAAGCTGTCGGTCACCGCACTCACGCTATCGACGTGAAATGTCGGGGTCCAAGTCGAAGTGCCGACCTGCGCGCCGGTGGTCGGATTGAAAATCACCACGAAGCCGGCGGCGCCGCTGCGCGTATCGCCGCGCAGGCACAGGTTCCGCGTCGAGTTCTTGTGCGCGTAGACCGAGAACGTGAACACCTCCGGCTCGCCGAACTTCTGGACGCTCTGCGTGACCTCGTGCACGCCGGCGACGTCCTGCTCCTTCAGGAGCGTGGTGTTGCCGGTGCCATCCGGCGCGAGCGGGGTTCCCGTTATCGCCGCGGTTACCGAGGTCGCCGTCCACACAGCGGTGAAATCCTCAGAGGACAGAAGCTGGTTCTGTCCCGCCGGGAATACTGCATCTTTCGGCGGGAAGTAGAACGCCACCTCGCTGGTCGTGGAGTTCGCCGCCCCGTGGCACTTGTTGATGTTGATCGTGTCCAGGTTCTCGAAAATGAAATCCCAGACCGAGCACGGGATTTGTTGGATGCCGCTGCTGCCAAAGGACCACACGGCTTTGAGCGAAATCCAGAACGTCGTTTGGTCCAGGGTGACGATGGCATGCGGCGCGAGCAGCCCGCACCCCGTCCCCATGATGGTGAAGCCGTAGACCAGCGGCGGCCCGATGTACGACATCGACCACAAATCGACGTCGGTGAGCAGCAACGTCGTTTGCGGCGCCTGGATACCGCCGACGATCTTGGAACCGCGCGAGAGCCGGTAGCTGCCGGCCTGGTTGCTCACGGTCCCCTGCCAGACGTCATAGGTGCCGGCATCGGAGAACCGCACGAACAACGGATCGATGATGCCGCTCCCAAGGTGGGCCTCGGTGCCGAACAGGATCACCTGCGCCTGCGGCATGGTGGTGAACATGCCGTTCGAATGTTGCGGCGCCGTGGGCGCGCTGCCGCCGCCGACGATGTTCACGAACGGCGCATTGCCGATCGGCGGGTTGTAAACCCACAGCGGACCGCCCGTGCTCAGCGCCAGCCCGTTCTGGCCTTGGTTGCCGAGGAACCAGGTGTTGACCTGCGGATTGCCAGGAGTGATCTGCTGCGCAACACCGAGCACCGTGGGGAGTGATGTGACGACAGAGCCGTCGGTGCCGTAGAGCAACGAGCTGCCCTCAAAGACCTGGTGGCTCGGGACCGGCGAAGCCACAGTGCCGCCCACGCCGTCGCCGAGACCAAACATCGCCATCGAGAACGTGAAGTGATCGGCGTCAATCACGGTCGCCACCCCCGCCGAGGTGCTCCCCGCCGGCGCCGAGAAGCTGATCTGCTCCCAAACGCCGGGAGCGCCGAGGCGCAGTGTCGTCGTGGCCGCGAAAGCAAACGTCGCCCCTGGCGTGAGCCCGTGGTTGCGAAACGTACAGGTCATGCCGTTGACGATGTTGTTCAGAAATAGCCGGATGCCGTAAGTGTCCTCGGTGTAGAGCGCGTTCGACGGCATGTCGAAAGTGAAGCCGCCGGTCGCGAGCGCCTTGATCGTGTAGACAGCCTGCGCGGGAAGGATGACGCCGCCGATCGAGAGCGGCAGGAAAATCCTGAATTGTTGTCCCGGTGCAGCAAAAGCCCAGTTGATGTGGGCCGTGACGGTGGGTGAACCGACGTTGGCATGGAACGTCGTGCCGCTGGTCATGCCGGTTGTCGGGACCTGGGCGCCGGTCAGCGGGAATTGCGAGCCCATCGCGAAGTGCGTGTTCTGGACGAGAAGCTCCAGGCCAAAATCGGTTCCGACCAGCAGGTTCTTGAGGTTGTCGAGATCGAGCCACGCGTGCATGCGCCGGATCAGCGCCAGGAACGGATCCTGCACGAGGCGCTCCCAGCCGCCCATCTTCTCCAGGAAACCGTAGCGCCAGCGCACGCGATTGCCGCGATACCAGGCGCCCTGCGCCTGCACCTGGCTGGCTTGTGAGAGAAAGCCCGGCTGCGCTTGCGGCTTGATCAGCGGCATCAGGGCGCCCTTGGCTGCGCGAGCGGCGCCGGCATTGCCGCGGTGAAGCCCGGGCCCTCGCCGCGCATGCGTGCCGCCTCAAGCGTGACGCCCATGCGCAGGTTACTGTACTGTGCTTCCCAGCTCGCCGCCCGCTGCGGATCATCGGCTTGCGCACCGAAATCGCGCTGGTAGCCAGCCGCGAAGATCATGCACGCACAGATGAACATCTCGGGATAAAAGACACTGAGGAAGGTCTCGGGGTTCGTGTTCGAGAGCGGCAGCGGCCGAATATCCCCCAGGAACTCGACCGGATAGGCCTGATCCGGCGTCGGCATGAAGCGCACGCGCAGCTGCAGCGCCTGTGAGGGAACGGTCGGCGGCGGCACAGCCGGCGGCGCGAAGCCACCGACCACCGCGTACTTCTGCGGCGGTCCGCGGCGGAACGATTCCTGCGGCCAAAGATAATCCAGCACATCGGGTTGGATGCGCTCCAGCGGCGTGCGCTTGCCGCTGATCGTGATGACATTTCCGCTTGCGGCTGGCGTGATGAGATTGATGCTGCGCAGCGCCATCACCGAGATCGGCAAGAGCACCTCGCGGTTGCGCGCGATCAGCGTGATCGGCTGCGTCTGCGTCATCAGCACCTGCAGGAAGACGATCTCGCGGTAGATGCGCCCATCGGCATAGGCGAACATCGTAGGAAGGATGCGTCGGAAGTTCTCGTCGCTGTCGTTGAGCGGCACCTCGTTCATTGTTTTGAGCTGCTCGACCACCTCGTCGTAGGTCATATGATGGCCACTCCTTGGATGTGCGACCACAAGCTGCGCTGGTCGGTATCGCTGGTGATGACCAATGCCCGCACGCAATAGGTCACGCCAGGCTGGAGACCGCCAATTCGCTGCATCGTCGCTGTCGGTACGGCATTGCCCTGCGTCGTAAAAATGAACGGCGCGCCTTGCAGGCGGTGCATCACCTGGGGATCGTCGCCCTGTGTAATGGATATCGACCAGACCGCGCTGACGAGCTTCTCACCGCCAACGCCGAGATCATTCACGAAATCGAAGGCATAGACCAAGCTTTCATCTGGTTCTGCCGGATAGAAATCGCGCCCAACGTACAAGGCCGCCTCCTACATGCTTCCTTCCAGAGGATATGTGCGCCGCACCTCGTTCTTGAGCACCTGATCCGGTTGGATGATCTGGAACACCCGCACGTCGAAGAACGTGACCGGGTTCTGAAAGAACGGCGGGGTGACGTGAAGGAGCGGAAGCAACGTCGCCGTCGTGCCGAAGAAGATGGCCGGGTTCTGCACGAAGGGCGGGGTGATGTGAAGGAGTGGGAGCACCGTCTCCGTCGGGGGAAAGAACGTGTTCGGGTTCGCAAAGAAGGGCGGCGTGAGGGTGAAGTTGGGCATCAGCGAACCCTCCTGGCGCGGATGAACCCGAATGCGCCGACGCTCCCGGGCGTGAAACCGACAAACACGTTGAGAAAGACATCCTGGCTAGCTGTCACGTTCACGCGCAAGGTCGGCAAAGCGTATTTGATGTAGGAGATGAAGTTGAACGGCGTGTTGCCGTAGAGGGGTTCGAAGATCGATGACGCGTTATCAGCCTGCGGTACCGCCCCCGACGTTGTTGCCAGCCCCGCGCTGATATATTGCACCGCGGTCGCTGCAGCCCCGCTGAAGCCGACGTAACCATCGACATCCCAATCTCCGGCGGTGAGCGTCGCGCCTGCGGAGCCCAAGCTGAAGATCGGTGTGGCTGTGGAGTTCGCAATGTTAACAGCTGACGCTTGGACGAGCTGGGCCGATTTGAACTCGCCGACATTTCCAGCCGCGGCATTGGAGCCATCGGCAACGCCAGCGATGCCGCCGCCCGGCGCCAGCAAGCCGCTGACATTCAGCGCCCTGGCAAAAGTGGCATTGCCGGTATTGCGACCGATCGTGAGGTCCGTCTCGATTAAGGTGCCGTTATCGTCGTAGCGCGCGATGGTGAAATTCGAGCCAGCGTTGCTCCCGCCCTCAGCGAGAGTGTCTCCCAGATTGAGAGCCCAGCGTGCATTCGCTCCTGTGCGCCCGAAAATCGCGTTGGCTTGGCCGGCAGCTGCCTTGGTCAAATTCAGGATTGGAGCTGCCGCGCTGATGGTGAGAGTGCCCGTCAGCGTGCCGCCGGTCAGCGGCAAGAACGAGCCCGTCGCGTAGCCCTGCGCCTTGACGAACGCCGTCGTCGCGATCGATGTGGTGTTGTCCGCGGTCGCCGGTGTTGGCGCTTTCGGATTGCCCGTGAACGTCGGCGAGGCGAGCGTCGCGTAGGCGCTCAGATCGATGGTCATATTGCCGGCGGTGAGCGCAAGCGGCGCCGTGGCCGAGACCACGCCAGGCGGCCCTGTCGCCCCCGTCGGGCCTGTCGGTCCCGCCGGCCCTGTTGTCCCGGTTGTCCCTGCCGGCCCCTGCGGCCCTTGTGGGCCCTGTGATCCGGTCGTGCCGGTCGTTCCCTGCGGTCCTTGCGGGCCGGTCGCACCCGCCGGTCCTGTCGCTCCCGGTGGCCCCGGTACGGTGCTGTCGGCACCCGCGGGCCCTGTTGGCCCTGCTGGGCCCGTTGTCCCGGGCGGGCCTGGTACGGTGCTGGCTGGCCCTGTCGGTCCTGTTGGTCCCGCCGGGCCTGCCGGTCCTGTCACCCCCGGTGGTCCCGGCACGGTGCTGGCGGCGCCCGGAGGCCCCGGCGGTCCTGCCGGACCAGGTATCCCAGCCCCCGACGGTCCCGGCGGGCCGGGCGGCCCTTGAGGACCGATATCGGTGACGAAGGAGATATCCGGCGGCCCCGGATCAACGATGAGATCGGCGGTGACCAGCGCCGCCGTTACCTCGATGTTGATGATCTGGACGGTTTCATCCATCACGCATCACGGCGGAGTGCTGTCGGTGATATCCGGCGTGACGGTGACCGGGCCGGCAAGCGGCGTCTTCACGTCACCCGAGGTATAGGTGAGCTGCAGGTCCCAGAAGCCGGCCGGCGGCAGCTGCTGGCTATCCGGGGAGGCAAGAAACAGGTCGATGATGTTGGGCAGCGTGACGCTGCAGATCAGATCGGTGATCATCATGCCGGCCGGCCGATCGCGGATTTGCGATTTGGCAACGACGCCGGTGAGATCGAGTGGATTTTGCCCCTGATCCCAGAGCTTAAATTGCAGGCGTAGCGTGTCGCCGCGGTAGATATCCAACGGCAGGATTGCTGGCTGCATCGATGTTCACCACGGATCGAAGCTCTTGGATTCCTCGACGTGGAACGGCGCCTGGATCACCTGCGTATAGGGAAAGATCGAACGCCGATGGCCGGTCACGCTGTCGTAGTGGGCATCCAGCAGCAGGCTTTTGGCGCGTCCCATGATCTCGTCAAAGCTCGCCTCGGCATCCTTGCGCAGCGGCGTTCCCATGCGGATCGAGGACAGCAGCAGGCTCACGGCAACATCGCGGATGATCTCGAGCGGCGCGCCATCGCACAGCTTGCCGACCTCCTCAAAGAGCGCGCGGCCGTCGATTTGCTGCAGAGGATCCTTGGTCATCGCAACCCTCAGAACATGAATATGCCATTTGGATTCCACGACACGACGAGATTGCCGCCGGCGGGCGTGACCGGCAAACCGGACGTAACCGTGTCGAGGTAGTAGACCAATCGCCAGGTCGTGTTGGCACCGGGGTTGTGCCGATAAAGCACAACAGCCCCGATCGTCCCGGCGACGGAGATGAAGGTGCAATCGTTGCCGTCGAAGACGAGACCTGTGCTGCCAGCGACCGTTGCGACACTGACCGTCGGCGCCGTGACCTGCAGCGGCACCCCCTGCACGTTGGCGCCGAGATCGGTGTAGAACTGGTGTGCCTGGGAGTAGACGTAGTTGGCGCCGCCGATGGTGACCAGCGCACAGTAGACGCCATTGGCAGCATCGCCCTGATCAAGCGATTTGAGCGTTAGCGCTTCCGTGACCAGCGCTTGCTTCCACTTCGGATAAAGAGCGTTCCCAGTAGCCATCTTCGCTCACTCTCAGAGCATGAATATCCCAGCCGCGTTCCAGTTGATGGTGATGTTGCCGCCGTTGGGCTGCACCGGGAAGCCAGCACCTGTGTCGCAGTAGTAGATCAGCCGCCAAGTGCTGTTCAGACCGGCATTGCGTCGGTAGAGCACGAGGGCATCGACCGTGACAAAGCCCCCGGCCGTGGTTGTGACCTGTAGGAAGGTGGAATCGTCCCCGTCAAAGACGGGACCTGGAAAGGTCCCCGCCCCGATATTGACGGTCGGCGTCGTGATCTGCTTGTCCAGCGGCCCCGGATTGGATTGGGGGAAAGGGCCGTTGAAGACAGCCAATTCATGCCCGCTCCCGACCGTCGGCGCCATGAGGAGATCGGTGTAGAACTGGTGTGCTGCGCTATAGGTGTAGCCGAGCGCCTGAGTGGGGGTGCCGACGTTCAGCAGCGCGCAGTAGACGGCGTTGTTGACATCGGTCTGATCGAGCGATTTGTTGGCCTGCGCCTCCTGTACCAGCGCCTGCTTCCATTTCGGATAGACAACATTTCCGGTTGGTCCAGTGCCCATAACGTCCTCAAGGAATCTTCGGCGGCACGTATGACGGATCGGTCTGATCGGGCTCGGGCCGCTCTGCACGCGGATTGAGGATCGGCACCGGATCGGCCGGCAGCACGATCGGCCGCAAGGTCGGATTGGGGAGATCGTTGCAGGCCGGGCACACGAGCCAGCCGGTCCTGCGGATCTCGCGGCCGGCATACTGCATGTCCCACGCCAGATCGCGATGATTGTAAAGGAAGCCGCAGCGATCACAGATCGCAAACGCCGCCGGCTTCTGCGGATCGAGCTTGGCGTGGCCTTTTGGTGCAAAGCTTCCCAACTCATGCGCTCCTAGTAGGCTGCATCCGTGTAGATCGCCATCGCCGGCACGATGCGCAGCGGCGCGTTCTCGACGTCGCGGTTCTTCGCCTTGGTGAACGCACCGACGGCGCGCGAGGCCAGCTCCTCCATCCGCGCCGGCGCATAGAGTTCGGCAAGCTTGAACGCGAGCCCCGAGACATACGCCTCAAGAAACCGATAGGGCGTCTCCGGCGTGATGCCGCCCGGGATCACCGCGTCCTGTAGCTGGCGCGCACGGAAGTAGCACAGCTGCCGCGGCGCCCGGTCATCCGGCGGCTGCCACAACGTAATGGTGGGCAGGATCAGGTGGTTGAACCAGTAGACCGTCGGATCGCCCGGCGTCACCTTGTCGGGATAGCTTGCGTAGGTATCGCGATCGACCGAGGTGATGATGCGGTCGCGCTGCGGAGGATCGCCCGGAGGCGTGCCGGTCCTGATCCAGGCCGCCATGATCATCACGGTCGATGGATCGACGTCATAGGTCGCCTTGAACGGCTCGATCGGCGTGGTCGTTTGTTCGACCGTCCAGAGATTGACCTGCTCGTTCGACCAATCGACCTGCAGCAGATTCGCCGCCATCGCCGCATCGAAGAGGTGATCGACGCTCAGCGCGTTGCGCCGGATTTGGCAGCGCCCATAGGCGTGGATGACGATATCGGCGAGCGCCGGATACCATTGGTAGGTGTTGCTCGACGGCATTTGCTACACCAGCACGACGGGGATCGGCGTGACCGGCGCCGCCTTCGTCGCATCGAAGGGGATCGAAAAGACCGTCTGCGTCTCGACCGGCGCGACCGGCACCGAGCCGTCGGTTATCACCACGACAGGAATCGCCGCGACCGGCGCCGCCGGAACGGTGCCGACAGCGACGATATGCACGGGCAGCGCAGCCACCGGCGCGAACGGCACCGGAGAGGACGGCACCGAGCCCACTTGCATCAGCGTCAGCGCACTGGTCGGAGCAATGGCCATACCGTTCCTCAAAGGGCGAAGAGGCTGGACCTTGCCCGTGCGAAGAGGGACTCCCGTGGCAAGCCGGCCCAGCCTCTTCTAAATTCCCCCGTGGTAGGGGGAACCTTATTTCCTGACGTTGAGCGCAAAGTTGACCTTGCGCATCATCTTGGTGTTGCCGGTGCGTTCGGCCTGCGCCTTCTTGGCCTGCAGGCTTGAGGTCGGGATTTTCTGTCCTTCCTTGGCGCCCATCGCCTTGCGCAGTGAACCGACGGTCCCTCTGCGTTCCATGCTTTCACGAGCACCAGCAATCCATCCGCCGGCCTTGCGTTTTGGCGGACCAACTTCTTTCACTGAGGGACGTAGATCGAGGTCGAGTTCTTTCACTGAGGGGCGCTCTAACTCCACATTGGGCAGCGCCGGCCTCTCCTCTTCACTATCGGTCGCGCGCTTGCCGGTGCCGCCATAGCCCCACTCTTTCGAGGGATGGCGCGTGAACTCCTGCTCGGAGTCCGTCCACGGCGGACGCGGAGCATTGAAGCTGCGGGCACGAAACCCTGGCGGAATAGCGCCGCCAGCCTGATAGGGACGGCCGGGATTGCGGCCGATCGATTCGACACCCCTCACCACATCACGGGCAACATCAGGCTTTTCGAGAGCAGGCTTGGGAGTCGGCGCAGGGAGCGCCTTGACCGCGCCACCGCCCTGAAACTTCTGGCGTACGGCGCCATCTGGCGGCGCGTTCGGCGTGTTGGGATTGATCGGCTCCACGTCACCAGGCGGCCCGGGTTTGCGGAAGCTCGCCAGCCGATCGGCACGAGGACGTGCTGTGCCGCCCTCAGCTTTGCCGTGGAACGGCAGCCGCGTTTTCTTCTTCTTCAGGCCGCGAAGGAGGTTCTTGCGTCTCATTTGCGCGCCCCCTTCATGAAGTGGCCGCGGCGAAACGTGGGCGAGCGGTCGGCGCGCTTGCTCGATGCGCCGCCACTCACCTTGGCGTGGAAGGTGTTGCCGGTGATGCGCTTGGGGTTGGGCGGCCAGCGTGGGGGCTTGCCGCCCTTGCAGGGGTCGGCCTCTTCGCCGACGAAATCGTCACGCAGGTCGCGCGGCGAATTGCCGATCGGACCAGAAGGCGGTCGTGCCATCGGTAACCTCCATGCGCGCGCCGCCTTACGCCGTCGGGAACGATCCGTACACGGACCTCCAATCGAAATACGAGAAGGTGTAGCGCTCGCGGCCCTTCACCTTGAGGTTATCCGTGTCGAAATCGACATACATGTCCATCTCGAACGCAACACGGTCATAGTAGATCAGGCCGCGCTTGTCGGTCTTGACGTACCAGGCGAAGTTCGACGTCAGGAACTCGTTGACGATGTAATCGCGCAAGCCGCCGCCGACGTGCTGAATTGCGTTGACATCGTTGTCGTTGGTTCCCGGACGCAATTCGGTGCGCAGGAGTCGCACGATAATGGGTTCCAGCGCGGCAGGGACCAGCACCAGCTCCGCGCGTGCCGCAATCTTGATGTTGCGCTCGTCCACCCACGTGTTGCGGATGGTCGTCATCGCGTTGAGCAGCGTGCTCTCATTGAGATCTACGTCGGCCGCCGGCCGGTTGCCGACCACGCCGACATCAACCGGATGGTTCGTTGCAAAGAGCGCAACCTGGTCGCCGCCGACGGTCTGGTCGAACACAGTGCCGTTGTTGAAGATGTTCGCCGCGTAGATTTCCTTGGTGACAGCGAACACATCCTGCAGGCCGAGGTTCGACGGATTGAACTCCGCCTTGTACTGATTGTCCTCCACCGCCTTGCGGGTGATGACGTAGCCGAGGCTCAGCTCCTTCATCTCCGCGCTGTAGAGCCAGCGCTCGCCCGCTTTCGTGTCGAAGTAGGTCGATGCGCCCTCATTCTTCTCGCGCGCCAGAGGCAGATACGCCATCTGCGTGCGGCGCTCCAAAGCCATCTTGGAATTGCGCTTTTCAAAGAGGCGCGACCACTTCGTTTCGATCTTGCGATAGCGACCTTCGACCGCGGCCAAGCCGGGGAAAAGCTCGTTCTTGATCGATGCAAGGTTGATAGCCATAGCTCAACTCCTTTACGAGCTTGCCCGCGTTAGATGCCGATGCCCTTGGTGAGGAACCACTCGTTCGGCATCACCTCGACGATATTGTTCGCCGAGGTGACGTCGTAGCCGTCGCCAATGAACACCCCGTTATTGGAAGGGCCGAGGATTCTGAATGGGACGGTGGCGCTCGCGCCCGGCACGCCGAGCGACCATTTGGAGAAGCCGGTGGTGGAAGCTGCCACCACGACGTCGGCGGTAGCGCCGACATCGGCCAGCGTGATCGGACCGGCGGATGCCTGCACCTCGAACACGACGTTGGGATCGTCAATGACAAAGGCGTCAACCAGCCCGACGGCACCGGCGCCGGGCCAATAGTTGGTCCAGATCGGGTAGCCCATCACGGCGGAGAGGAAGTGGCAGCCGATAAAGATGCCACGAAAAACGTGCCCGGCGGCTGGAGCAGCAACGGCAACCGTGCCGTCGGCGAGCGCCACCACACCGTCGCCGCGGTTGAGCGCGCCGGCGGTGTTCTGCATCTTGCACTGGGTAAAATTGCCGGTCCAAGCGGCGCCATCGAAGCGACGGATGGGCTTGAAGCCAAAAGGCGCGATGGTGTTCGTCATGAGCTGACGCTCCTAGCCGTGCGGGATCAGGTGGATTTCCCGCCCGAGCATCGGGCGCAGCTTGCGGCGCGCTTACCCGCGTCCGAGCATCGGACACGGGGCCGGAAGGCTATTCGTCGCCGGGGATCTCGATCGCCTCGCGCGTGGTGCGGTCGGCGAACACTACCCGGGGCGCACTTCCCTCCGGCGTCGCGGCCAATGTCGTCTGGTTGACGCGCATGGCGCGAGTCGCCGCCTTAATCTCCTCACTTCTTGCCTTCACTGTCAAGCGCATCGGCCGTTCCATCAGGATCATGTCCTTGACCAGGACCGGCCCTTCCGCGCCGTCGGGACCAAAACGTCCAGGGAAATTGTTGTGGTGCACCTCGCGCCAACCCTGGTTGTGGTACTCGCGCATCTCGGCAAAATCGCGCTTGCCGTAGGTCTCGAACCTCTTCCAGTTGAAATCGATCTCGAGGTCGATTCTGGCCGGATCGCCGCCGTTGGTCGGCGCATACTGCGCCATGATATCGGCGATATCGAACGGATCGATGTTGGCGTTGCCCTCGCGTAGCCGCTCGCGTGTCGGATCGACGGTCAACCGGACAGCGCCGCGCGGGCCATCCCCGGTGCGCGGGAGATCGCGGGGAGAGGGCACACGCCCGTTCGGTTGCTGGGCTGGAGATGATGCCAGGCCCGCCGTTGGCTCGTTAAGCTCGTTCATTGAACCTCTCCTCTAAAGTATCTGTCAGGTGATCGGCGTGACGCGGCCCTCTTTGAGCAGCCGCACGTAGTTGGTCACCCACTCCTTGATCGGCACGCCCTGCTCCTCGGCGAGGCGGCGCATCTTTGGCGTCACGTTGATCGTGCCGTCGGCGTTGGGCAAGCCAGGCCCTGCGCGCTCGGGGCCACCGCCGCGCGACACCGGAGCCGCCGTTGACGGCGCCCGCCCAGGTCGGGGGGCCGCCCCACCGCCATCCCCCGCGGGGGCTCTGCCGAGGATGCCCTCGATGTACTCAAAATAGCCCGCGGTATCGACAATATGGCCCTCGTCCAGGGCACGCTCGTGCGCATCGATGGCGGTGCGCTTGAGCGAGCCGTCGCCGCGCACCAGCTCGGGATGCTTGCGCAGGAACGCCTGGGTTGACGGGGTGCGGTTCATGATCGCGCGTTCGAGCGGATCGGTCGGCAGCTGCGCCGGCTGTGCCGCCGGCCGCGTCGTCGTCGGCCGCGCGTGCTGCTGCTTCATCGTCTCGCGCTGCTCGGCGAGCGTCTGCTTGTCACGCTCGAGAATCGCCAGCTGGCCGCCGAGCTTGTTCAAGCGCTTGTTGATGTCGGCGACGGTCTTGAAATCGCCGTCGGCGTAGGCACCCTCCTGCTGCGACGTCAGCGCGTCCATCTGCTCGGTCGCGGCGGTGATCTGGTTCTCGGTATAAAGCTCGTAGGTGGTCATGCCGCGCGCTTCGGCCTCGCGGGCAAAGCGGATGGCGTTGTCGCGCTCCTGCTGCAACCGCTGGTTTTCCTGGGCAGTGGTAGCGCGCGCTCGGCGTTCGTCGTCGATCTGGCGTTCGAGGGCCTTAAGCCCGTCCGCCGCAACAGGCACAGGCTTAGCCGAGGAGGGACCGGGGACAGGCGCGGGCTTACCCCCAGGCTGGGGCGCGCGCTGCTGCTTCTCCTCCTCGCTCAGGGCTCCCTCTTCAGCCTCTTTCTCAAGATCGGCGAGATTGAGCGTCAGCTCCTCACCCTCGTCCTCTGCGGTTGCTGCTTCAGGCATAATGATTCCTCGTGGTGTCCCTCGTTAGTAAACGAACCTCGGATCATCCCACTTGCCGATGATCGCCGTGTCTTTGACGTAGCGGCAATGGATGCGGTTGAGCGTCGCCTGGCGCGCGTCGTGGATGTCCCACTGCACCCAATCGCCGATCTCCACGTTCTGATCGTGGAAATAAACCCCCAGCGCCGGCTCGTCACGGAAGGCCAGTGGGCCTTTCCCCACCACAAGCCCGACCTTGCCTTGCCACAGCGCCTCGTTGTGGCTCGTGTCGGTGCGGTAGAACTTGGTGCCGTTGGGCAGGATGTCGAACGCCGGGAGATAATAGGTGGCGCAGCACACAAGGCTGCCCATGAAGCTGCAATGCGGCGTCCAGAGATCGCACCGCTCCATCAGGAACGCCTTGGGATCGCGGGCATACTCCTCGGCCAGCTCCTCGTTGTTGCCCCACGGCGTCACCGGCGCCTGGTGCATCGTGCCGAGGTTTCCAGCAGCAACTCCTCCGACCTGCAGCATCAGCGTCCTCTTTGCGGCTCGTTCATCTCGCGCGCGATATCGCGCATGGCCTTGAGCACCTCCTCGTAGGTGAAGATGATGCCCTTGATGCGAACGAAGGTTTCCCAATCGTTCGCGGCGAGGACCTGCCGAAGGAGCCCCTCCTCCTTGGCATCGCCGTCAAGCCGCTTGCGGATTTCCCGCGCAAGCCGGTCCGCAAAGGCGACGTCGATCTGATCGAGCAAGCTCAAAGCTCCGTCTTGTCCGGCACCTTGGCTGCCGCCCTACTAGCGCGCAGCCGACCGAGGCCGGAGCCGGAACCGCCTTTAACGCTACCGCCGCGCTGATAGCCGACACCTTGATTGTGATGGATTGGCGCAACAAGGCCGCCGCGCCGGGGCGCCGCCTTCTGCACGGAATCGCCGCCTTTATGTTTTTTCACCCTTCTCCTCCTGCTTGATCATCCGCTTGAAGAGTTTGCGATCCTGCGCCTCGTCGTCATGCTTGGCGCTGCCGCCGCGCTTGAAGCCGACCGTTGTCCCTGGCGCCGGGCGCAGGCGCTGTGACGCCAGCGTATTCGGCGCCGGGATCATCTGCGGCTGGGCCGGGATCGCGGGGCGACCGGAGATCGTCCTGGCGCCCTGTTGCGCCGGCTGGGGCGTCTGGATGCCGGGCCGAGGCCCGATCAAGCCGCCATAGGGGAGCGTCCCGCCGGCCTGGCGCCGCTTGACCGCCCCACCGCGCCGCTGCGTTGAGGGTGGCGCCAAATCCGCCGCAGGAGGCGGCGCATCGCCGGCACTGACGCCGGCACTACCAGCATCGCCGCCGCCCAGGTTTACCTCTTCAGCCGCACTCCCGTCCGCGTCGCTGTCGTCATCGTCGCCCTTCTTCTTGACCGCGCCACCGTTGGCGCGCTTGCTCACCCGGCCGCCCTTCCTGTGCGCCGACACGGCGTCCTCGACATCGGTCGTCGGCGAGTGGGGGAAGCCGCGGTAAGCGCGACCGACATCGCCGCCGGCCTGCTTCTTCACCACGCCGCCACTTTTCATCCCGGGCATGCCGGCGCCGAGCGGACGTGGCGGCAGACCGCCGGCCATCGGGCCCATCGGCGGCCGCGGGAGCATGGGTGGCGCGCCACCGCCCATCGGCGGGGCGACCGGCGGTGCACCTCCCGCCATCGGGGGCGCCATCGGGGGCGCCATCGGTGGCCGCACCGGGACCGGGACCGGCATGGGATGACCGCGGCCGCTGCCGCCGCCGCCGCCGAAGCCGCGACCGCCGGAGCCGCCGGGCGCGGCGATGACGATGTTCGTGGTGTGGTGCGGCTTGTGCTTGCCCTTGACACGACCGCCGGCAGCCATCCGATCGGGGCGCTTCCTGCCCTTGCCGCCGGAGATCGTCATCGGGGTGGAGCTGCCGGCGTGGGTGCCGGGATAGCTCGTCTTCTTATACATTTTCGAGTAGCCCCAGGATTTGCCGGCGGTCGCGCCAAGCTTCCCCAGACGCCGCTTCACTGACGCTTTCGCTTCGCCTGCCATCGGGTGGGCCATAGTTTGCCTCCATTCTAAAGAATGCGTTGAACCGGCCACATTTGCGCGAACTGCTGAGCGACCGGGGTCGCCAGCGGGTGCACCATTGCGCTCTCGGCGAGCTGCATGCGCTCCAGCTGGAGCTTGTTGCCCTCGATCAGCTCGCGTGAGGAGCGCTCCTCGCGACGATCCTGCAGCTGCAGCATCTCGGTCATCGCTTTGATGCGCTCGCTCAGGACCTGCAGCTCGGCTTTCTGGGCGCTGTCCTGCGTCTTTTGCTGCAATTCGGCGAGCTTGGTCTGGATGTCGCCCATCGCCTTGATGGCTTTGGGATCCTGCTGCTGCCCTTGCTGCGGCGCAAACAGGTCATCGACCGAGCCCATGCCGACCATCGTCGTAATCCTGCGCGCGACCGCGTGCAAATCCCACATGGCGGGGTTCATCTGCACCAGCTGCACCAGGGCGACCGCTTTCATCACCCGGATCGTGTGCGACGGCGTGTTCGGATCAGCCTGCGGCTCCAGCGTGCAATCTTCCAGCGCGCGCTTGATATCCTCCAGCTCCCACTGCGCCGAAGGTGTCGGCACCGCGCACATCAAAGCTTGCGGTTCTTCCCGGAACAGGTCGCGCAGGAGCGAAAATTCCTCGGCCTGGGCGATGTGCATGCCTTTGTGCACGGAGTCCAAAATTTTGACGGCTTGATCCAACATGGCCAAGGTGGTTCCCACCGGCACGTCCTGCCGGCCCTCGCCGACCATCAGCTCCGGTGTGCCCCCAACTCGACGGGCCTCATCTTCAATATGTTTGGTCACCTGGACCAGGCCGGCGGTGACGTCCTTGTATGGCAGCGGCATCACCATGCCGCGGATATCCTGGCCGCCGGTGTTGACCTTGACGCCGGCGCCGAGGCCCACCCGAAACGTCATGGTGTCCTGCCGGGCGACGGTCTCGGAATAAAGGAAGCCCGGCCAGCTGGAGAACCCGGCGCTATCGAGGGCGAGCCGCCATGCCGTCGTCACCGCGGCGGTGGCATTGCCCATGATGTTGAGCAGGCCGATGCCGTAGAAGCCCAAGCCATCGACGAAGGGATACTTCACGATCGGCATGTGCTTGAGGTAGCGATCGTCGTCCTCGTCCCAATTCCGGCGAACCTCCATCACCTCCTGGCTGTCTTTATCTATTGAGACACGGTACGGGAGGGGGAGACCTGTGTAGTGGCCATCTTCCTTGTGTTCGAAGCCGGCGATGTCCAGCTCGCAATAACATTCGTAGACCGTGTGCTTGTAATCCTCCGGGCGTTGCGACCAGGCGGTCAACCCGGCGACGTCATCGGTCGCCTGCTCGGCGGCGTCCTGCTCGGGCGGCATCGGCGGCGTGAGATCAACCTTCCGATAGCTGCCGGCGAGCTGCATGCGCCGCATCACGCTCTGTCGCATCTCGATACGGTGCGTGACGCGACCGCATTCCTGCAGCGACACTTCATTGTCAGAGACGATGATGTCCTCGGCATCGACCGAGCGTGAGACCGGCCGGCGCCTGATCGGACAGCGATAGACCTTCTTGAAGCCGCAGCCGCCGAAGCCCTGCATCAAAAACATACGATTGGTGTCGGGGTAATATTCCTTGTCCGCGACCGTCAGGTAGCGGTTGAGCAAGGTCTGCAGATCCTCGGCGAGGATGTCGTTATCGGCGCCGGTTTCCTCGCGCGGGCGCTGCATCTGCTTTTCGAGGAATTGCCGCCGCGGTGTCTTGATGGTGGTGGAGCTTGAGACCTTGACCGGCCCACCCGCCGGCAGCATCTCGCCGCGGGCGTTGGCCTGGAAGCGCAGCACCGCGTCCAGGAGGATGGGGGTGCGAACCGTGGTCTGCCCCTCGACCGCCGTGTCGGCGTCGGCGGAGGGCGAGCGCGGGTTTTCCACCTTCAGGGCGAGATGCTTGATGCCGGCGGCGCGGCGCTCGATCCATTCGCGCCTGGTCTGGATATCGGCGTCGATGCCGTTGAGGAGATCGTCGCAAATGCGCGCGAGTTCGCGCTCGTCGATAAATTCGGCGAGGTTGGCGCCGTGCGCCTTGGCGCTCGCGCGGCTCTCTGGCTTGACAAGTTTCCGGCCGTCGAGGCGGATCAGCAGCGAGCCGTCGGCCTGCTCGATACCGATGCTCTCCGGCGGCGCGTCGGCGTCTTCCTGGATAACGATGGTGAGGGGGCCGCGATCGTCGGTCGGGCCGGGCCCCAAGCCCATCACATCGCTTTCGTTGCGATAATGATCCGCGGGCGCGATGCCGTTCCCGTTCGCCATCTATCCAGCCAAAAGGTTTCACGTGAAACCAATCTAGCCGAATGCCTACGATTCGCCAGGGTAGGAGTGAAGTTAGCGACAGGCAGGGCTGCAAGCGAACGCCCGAGTGGTGATGAAATCCACATCCCAGGGCCGCGGACGCCGGCTACGCCTGCCTCGGTTCCGCCGGTTCATATTCGGGGGAGCATCACTCCCCGTCTATGCGCCCCTTTCGAGTGCCCTGTCTGCCGCTAACCTCGCTCACATATCCAGGCACGGCGCCCAGAGCAGGCTCCACGCCCAAATGCCATGGTCCTCGTGAAACGTCTGCCCGATGCAGATCGAAAACCCGACCTTGATCCTCATGGCGTTTAGACACTGACCGTGGCTTTGCGCCGCTTCTTATTTGTCTTCACCAAATGTTGCGCCCCCTCCGATCTGGCAAAATCCGCTAATTGCTTGGCCGTTTCAGGATGCTCCATCGCATCGATGAGCTGCGCCGCGATGATCTCGCCGAGCAGGCCCGGGCGATCTGCCAGGCCGTGTGCCGCGAGCACTTCCATGAGCTTGCTGGGCTTTGCCGTCATTGCTGGACCCCCATCGCCGGATAGAGCGGGACCGGCGCGCGCCGGTATTTGTTCTCCTCGATGTCGTCGAGGTCGTCCTCGTCCGGGAGCTGCGCCAGCCCGAGAAGCCGCATGTGGGCAAGCGCCTGCGCCATCGCATCGGCCAGATCGTCGTGCGTGCCCTTGGGCATCTCCGCACACTCGGTCATCACCCGATCGGCCCAATCCTTGAACAGATAATCCGTGCCGCTCAGCTCAGCCGGCGCGTAGATAAGCCCGCACTCAAAGAGGTTCTGCACCGCGTACATGCGGGCGATCTTGTCGCCCTCCGGGGTGACGAGCTGGACGCCGAAATCGGCACGGTCCTGGGTTTTCGGGTTCTGCGCCAGGACGTCGGAAATAACTCTTCCTCGACGGCGCAGCTCCTGAGAGACCGGATAGCCTGACGCTTTGTCCTCGATGAGCACCCGGTCCACTTTGAACTTCTTGCAGGTTTCCTCGATTTTGCGAATGAGTTCATAGAGTTCGAAGCGCTCCGCCCACGCCCACATGAGGATCAATCTACGGTTCCCCCACATATCGCGGCAGACGCCAAGGACCACCGCGGCCGAGGGATCGTTCTGCTTTTTTTCGGTCTGCGCCGTGTCCAGGCTCAAGACCGTGTAGCTCATGATCGGGAACTTGGGCCACGGGACGCCGAACTTGCCGCATTCGTCAGCAGTGTAAGGTCGCCAGTGCTCGCGCTTGATAATTCCACCACCACGAGGGGCGGGACGCTGCTGATACTGTCCGGCGTAAGCCCAGCTGCCTTTTTCTCTTGCAATATTGCCAACGGCCTCGGGTGAGAATCTTTCAGGCCACGCCAGGTCACCATCCTCGGTGCGCGGATCTTTCCATCCCAGGGCATTGAACGGCTCCCGTCCTGCCTCGAACTCCATCGGCACCATCAGGTGCGTGTAGGCCCAGCCCTGTTCCAGAATGAAGCCGGAGATATCACTTTGATGCACGCGCTGCATGATGATGACGATGGCGCTGTCATCCAGATTATTGAGCCGGTCCGTAATCGTTTCGCGAAACCAGCGGACCGTATCTGTGCGAACAACGTCCGATTCGCTTTTGTGGACATCGTGCGGATCATCGATGACAACGCGGTCGCCGCGTTCTCCGGTGCCGATGCCCTTGACCGACGAGGCGAATTTGCTCCCCGTCTTGTCGTTGGTGATCTTGATCTCGCCTTCCTTTTCGAGATTGAACTTCTCACCCCACAGCTCCTTATACCTGTCGCTCATCACGAGCTTTCTAAACTTCGTGTTGTCTCGCTCGGTCAACCCCGAAGAGTAGGAAAAACTCACGTAGCGCATGTGCGCCATGCCCATCGGCCCCCACTCCCAGGCGGGCCAAAAGACGTTGACCATCAATGATTTCATGCTTCCGGGCGGGACGTTGATCAGCACCCGGGTGATCTTGCCCCAGGTCACCGCCTCCAGATGCTCGCCGATCGCATCGAGAAGCCAGCCCTCGACCAGCTTCGTCTCCGGCTCCAGCACGTTCCAAAAGTAGCGCACGAACGCGATCAGCCCGCCGGCGCGCGCCTGGTTCTTGCGCTCGCTGCGGATACGCTGCTCGTCCTGCAGCGCCTTGAGCGCGCTCTCCGCCATCTCGTCCGTGAGCAGCTTGGGATCGAGGACGTCACTCTTCGTCATGCTCTCTCCGCAATCGATCTACGGCATTAGACCAACCCTCGTAGACGCGCAGCACGGCATGTGCCTCCTTGGGGCTGGCAACCATCCCGAGCGAGATCGGCTCGGCGCCCCAATCGTAGGTCTCGCCGGGCGTGAAGGCAGCAGTGGTAAAGACCGTAGTGAATAGCTCGAAACGGCCGTCGCCGCTGCGCTCGACATAGCTCCAGGGAAAATCCTTCTCCGCCGGATCATGCCATTCGATGACGCGCACGATCTTGCGCATGAGCAGGCGCATCTCCAGCTGGTCTTGCCTGGTCATCACCGGAACTCCTTCCCGCATTGGCAGAACACGCGATAGACGCGAAAGCCGAGGTGGCTGTAGAGCCGCCAGATACGGCAGCCGTCACGCGGGAAGATGAAACGGACGTGCCACAAGGCTTGGGCGCGCGCCCACAGCATCAGCCGCATTTTCCTACTTAACCCCCCCTTTTAGGTAGCTGGTTTTTGTGCTGGGCGTCGGCCCGATCGAGCAGCATCATCCGCATCCAGGACGAGAGCGCCAGCCCCCGTTCCGCCGCGCAATGCTTGAACAACGTCCGCTCCGCCTCGCTCACGCGAAGCATCACACCAATGTCGCGCCGATCGCGCGCTCGCTTGCCCATCGTCAACCTCGTGCATTTGGTAGGACCGAGGCGGAACACGCCGGCTGCGGAAAACCGGCCGGAGGCGCTTACACTCCGTCCCGCCTCGATCCCGCTTGCAAGCTTACAGCAAAATGTAATACAAACGCAACATGCCATCGCGGAGGGAAAATGAGCGGAGATTGGGCGGCCCAGAATGAAGCCTTTCAGCTAGAGGCTGTTGTGAAAGAGCGCGACGAGCTGCGCGCCGAGATCGCGCGGCTCACCGCCGAGAATGCTCGAATGCGGGAGTGGATTGAAAGCACAATCGCGTTTCTGCGCCGCGCCCTGGAACGCCAAGCCAAGGTGGGCGATGCCGGCCATCTTTCGTCAGGCGCGGGCTCGGGCGCGGGCGATGCCGGCAACGATGGTTCCGGCGATGGGGCACCCTCAAGATTGCAGTGGGATTTTTGACATCATGCCGGAACGATTAGGCGACGCACCGATCGAGCCACAGCTCATCGAGATGATGAACACCATCGCCCGCGGGCTCGACCGGATGCTCAACGGCGAGAGGCGCGGCAAGGACCGCCAGACCGGCTTCGTGCTGCTGGTCTTCCCCTACGGCGAGAAAGAAGGGCGCTGCAACTACATCTCCAACGGCGCCGATCGTCGCGATATCGTTACGATGATGAAGGAGCAGATCAAACGCTTCGAAGGCCAGCCAGACATCACGGGACACGCTTAATGCGGAAGACCATGATGCCCAACCATCATCCCGCGGAACTCATCGATATCTACCAGAAGGAATGCGCGGACCTGCGCGAGGAACTCTACAAAAAGATCCACGAGCTGGGCGAGATCAAAAGCAACGGCGGCCTCGTCGTGCACGCGTTGGATTGTGCCCTCGCCCTCACCGAGCAGCTGTTCATCTTCCTGCCCGAGGGGACGTCGCTGCCGTCGGCCGTCGCGACCTGCAAGCACAACCTCGATGCCGCCATGACGAAACTCCATCGGCCGCCCGCGCCGCAGCAGTTCGTGGTGGGCGATAACGCTTTGACCGGGCTGCCCGATCGCCGCGAGGAAACTCTGGTTGATGTGAACCAGATCATCACCGCCGAGGTCGAGCCCGGCGAGGAAACCCAGCGGCTGCGCAGGGCCCTGGTCGTCGCCGCCGCCAATATCGCGACGCTGAGCGATCAGGCGCACGAGATGGTCCGCGCGCTGAACGCCGCCATCCAGCTGGTCGATGGCGTGATCGGCGAGATGGCCGCCAAGGGCGTGCAACCCACCCCCGTGCTCATTGCGCTGCACAATCAATTCACCCGGGAAATGAACACCGTGTTCAAGGTCCCCGGCGTGCAAAAACACGCCCAGCGCAAGCTCATCAGCTAATGATCACCGAGCTTCAAGGTCTGGCGATCTTCCTCGCCATCATCCTCGCCGGCACGCTGCTCATGTGGCTGATCCTGCCAGAGCGCAATCCTTGTGCCTGGCAAACCGACCGCACCAGCTACGAGAATTGCCTCAATAGTTATTAGCGATGCCTGCCACTGTGCGGCGGGGCGGTGCGCGAACGTGCCGTCGGGCGCGAGGTCGTCACCGAACGATGCGGCTGATCGCCCGCGCCCTCGCCGTCATCGTCCCCGTCGTCGTCATCCTCGGGCAGCGTCTCATCCTCACCGTTCTCGCCCTCCCCGTCGGGCTTGACAGCTAGCTTGGGCGCCGTCATCGCCGCAACCCCCGTGTCCGTCGCCCCCGGCATCACCGTCGCCGTACTCTCAAAGATGCGCTGGTAGGTGCACCAGGCACCGCTCGACCAGGTGAGATTGAAGGTCGCCCCCGTGCCAGCCCCGCTCGAGGAGACCTGCGCAACCGGATTGGCCGGCGGCGCACCCGCCTGCGAGGCGCCAGCGTTGACGATCGCCGCCGTCGCAACCGCCGTGGTCGATAACGTCAAGACCTTCAACACCACGCCGTTCGGCAAGTTGATCAGGTCGTTGACCGCATACCCCGCGCCACCCGCCTGCACCGCAGCCACCGTCACCGATTGCGCGACCCCACCGCCCTCCGTATAGAGCACGCCAAGCACGGCACTCCCGACCGCCACGCCGCTGAGCACAAACAAGTTGAAGTGCGTTTGATCAACCGTCAGCGTCACAATCGCTGCCTGCGGTATCGCCGGCCCAGGATTGGCGTAGTACCAAACGATCGAGCCAACTTGCGGCGTCTTGATGCTCTTGGGCATTTTGCTACTCCGGGTGCGAGGGAAAGCTACGCCGATTCTCTGCCGCGAGCTTAACACGCACCGCCCGCGCCTGCCGATCGGGAAGACGCGGGCGTGAGGTTATTTTCTCCTTCCACGTCTTGATCTGGCACCACCCCCTCTCTCACAGCAAATCCCCCAGCACGCGCCAATCCCGCCCGCATCACCGCATCCCCCGCGTAGCCCTCCAGCAACTCCACCATCAGCCCGGGAGAACCAAAACCCAGCACCAGCTTGCGACAATCAAACCGCCGACATACCCAAGGCGCCCGCGCATGAATGGTGCACCCAGCTTCGCCCAAATACACACAGCTCCCATCCTCCTTGCGCGCCAACATCAACCTCGTCTGCCCGTCCGACATTAACGTGGGCACCGTCCGGTACGCACCCACATCGTCACCATGCTCGGGATAGAGCGGCGCCTTCTGCGTCCGACAACACGCCACACAGCCATTGCACGGGACGACGTTGCGCTCGCCCACGATCTTTAATCCAGGTCCAACACCCGCCCCTTACGCGTCACGTCCACACCTACCCTCTCCCTTGCCTTGGGGGCGACCGGCGCACCACGTATCCACTCCGCCGGCTCATCCCTCACCATGTCCAAAAACTGGTTCGGCTGATCAAGCAGCAACCGCTTCACCGCCGCCACCGAGCCAGCATTCTCAAGCTTCTCCCGCGTCACCCGAAAATTCTGCCCCCCAGGCCCAATCACCAACAATACGTCACACGCATAATCCCAGCGCGCCTCCCACCCGGCAGGCCAATCGGCTACCCCATCCCCCGCTCTCATCGCGCGTAACACCGCCATCCTTCGCCTCCTGGTCGAAGGAGCTATGCGCGCATGTGGCATAGCTCACCCCCGCCGCAGCGCCACCACCCGGTCGCGCAGCTGCATCAACCGCCCCATGTCCTGCATAAATTGCGCCTTCGCTGCATCGCTCGGACGCCGGGGAAGCCGCGCAACACCCCGCACCGCAACCTCGTATGCGCGCACAGCTTGAGATAACTGCCGCTCTAAATCAGATGGTGGGGCCGTGCCTCCGGCGCGAATAACCATCATCAGCCGTGCCCCTTGCTCGACCTGATCGCTCCCACTGTCGCCGCCCGCTTCCCTTGGCCGGACCAGACGTGATGGGCAGGCTCCGCAAGGCTTCACTCTACCCCGTTGCAATCCGCAACACAAAATCACGCAAGAACAAACACCGTCTGTTCACGGTAAAAACCACCACCGAAAAACACCCGTTTGTTTCCGGAATTGACCTCCCCGCACCTCCCCGTCACCCAAAAGCAACATTGCTTAGGCGTTGATGCCTGACACCCGCTCCCGCGAAACCAGTTTCACGCGGGTTTCACGTGGGTTTCACGCGCCAACCACAGCAATTTTTATGCACAGGCTATGTTCCCCAATAAGGCCAGGGGGTTAGCGGCCCATGAAATTATCCGTATCCCCATGAAATTATCCCCAAGGGAAATTCACCAGTAAAGCCAGTGGGCTGGGGGAGAGAGCCGAATTTGGCACGGCGTTTCTGAGAGGGGCCAGGAAAAACTTCTCAGTTCGAGCCGGGCCCTCCCCCCCCCCTCGGGGGCGCCCGGGGCCTGTGCTGCCTGTGCCTGCCTGCGCCGATGCTGTGATGTCTCATCACAAGCTAAATGGCTAAAAGCCCAATGATGTCAACGGCTTAATGGCTTGCTATCGTCCGTGGGTAACGGTGAGGGTAACGCCTTCCGTCGTTGGCGCTTGGCCGGCGTCACATCGATGGTCTTCGCCTCCCGCGCGGCGAGCATGGTCTTTATCGCCTCGATGGCTTGCTCGATCTGCTCATCGCTCATCCCCTTAACGCCAGCCGAATGGGTAACCTCGAGTTCCCGCGGCACGAGGAGAACCAGCATCTTGAGAAACATCGCCGGCTGCGTTCGCATCACCTGATCGATGGCTTTGCGCCCTCCGCGGTCAAAAGCGGCCTGCAATTCCCGCATAGTGGAGAGATTTAGCGCTCGCCGGGTGCGGCCAGCGTCGGCGCCGGGGTTTCCAGGTAACCCCACCAAACCTCGAATACCGCGGTTCCTGCGCTTCGACCTAGCGCTTTTCGATTGGCTTTTGGCTGAGATCAGCTGGCCGGCGCTATCGCGTTCTCGCTTGGCGAGGTTAGCCTTAGCCTTAGCGGATGCGATGGCCCGTTGTTCGGGTGTCCATGCCATGGCTGGAAGATGCCCCAAGGGTTAGGGATAAGGCTAGGGCATTCCCTTAGAGATTTGCTAGACCGCGGCCTTTCCATCCCCTGCCGCGGCGCCCTCTCGACGCCTGGACCGTTGCCACATTCGACCGTTGCGGGTGGCTGTGAACTGGTCACCGAGGAGCGGCACGCGGTCGGCTGGGGTTACCTCTTGCCAGGGAGACCAGCCGGCGCCGTCGTCCCAAGGTGGCGCAGTGGTGGATTTGATCTTGCCTCCCTTCGCCAGGTACGCTTCGACGGCGGAAGCGCCTTCCTGTCGGAGATCAGCCTTGGAGGGACGTGGAGGGAGCGCGGCCCACCTCGCTGCCTCTCGCTCTCGCAGGTAGGCCTTTTCCTCGCGTTCGGCCCTTTCCTCCCGTCCCGCTCGCAGCCGCAGCCCGCGCTGCCTGTGCCTGTCCCAATCTCGACCGCTACTCATCGCGCCGTGCTCCTCGACCGCGTTCCCCTTCGGAAGGCCCGCTTTGTTGCAGCGCTCGCCTGGAGCCGCGCGCGAGGCTCAAGTGATTCGCGCCGACCTCCAAATCAAAAATGATTTCAGCCGCTTAGGCTGTGGATAAGCCTAGACCTAGCGGTGCGGCATGCGCGCACCCACGAGCCCTGGCGTTGTGGCTGTTCTGCAACAGGAACGATAGTTACAGACGCAACCAATTTTAGCGGATTTAGACCACTTCTAAAGTTAATCAGTTTCATCGGTAACTACTTACGAAAACTTAATGTTGTGACGTATCAAAGGGATACTGGCAGCATACCATACTCGCATCTTGCCATGTTCTGCAAGATGTGCCCATGTTGCAAGCTTAACTCGCATATGGAGTCTGATCATGAATTACTGGACGAAACTAACCGGCGACGCCTGGGGCGTCTCCTGTGATACCGAGCGCCAGCCCGGCGAGCAGGTGACCGTGACCACGAAGGCCGGGAAAACCTCCCTCGTGACGCTTGGCGAGCGGCAGAACCGGCTTGGATATGTCTACGCCGTGGCGCGGCAGAACCCGGAGGCCCGCAGCGTCGGCGACCTTTCCGGCATTCTCGCCCTCTTCGACAAGGCGGCGCAGCATCTGAAGCGGCCGGCCATTGTGCTTGCGGTGCCCGAGGTGGGGCCGGCCGGCGCCCTCAATAGGGGCATGTGGACAATCCGGCTTTCCATTGCCGGCGGGCGCGCCAAGGTTCCTGGGAGCGTGACCGTGCTCGATGGCGAGCGCGGGGACGAGGGCCGCGATTGGCTAGGGCGCATCACGGTTGACGGCACCTACCAGCCCGGCCGCGCCGCCAATGGGCGCACCGAGGCGATCACCGCACGCCTACGCGCTTTCGCCGCCACGCCCGCGCTCGTGGCCAAGGACAGCGCCCGCCTCACCGGGCGCTGTTGCTTTTGCAACCTCGCATTGACCGACGAGCGCTCGACCGCCGTCGGCTATGGCGCGACCTGTGCGGACCATTACGGCCTGCCGTGGGGCGCCCGATGACCGTCGTTCTTTACAACCGCGGCACCTATTGGGGCGCCTTCTTCTACGGCTTCGCGCGCATGCCCGAAGACGTGGAAATCCCGCTCCCGTTTCACGGCAGCGCCCCCCTCGCCAAGGTGAAGGCCGACCTCGCCCGGCGCTTCCCGAACGCGACCGTTCGCGAGGGCACATGGTCATGAGCGCGCATCACCTCGACCTCGCCATGCTCGCCATCTCGCTGGCCGTGATCGCCTTGATTGTGGCGCTGCATTGAAGCTCGAAACCGGGCGCTTGCCCGGTCGCGGCGTGACGCGCCGCCTGATGAGAGCAAAGGAGTCTAATCATCATGACCAAGAGCCAAACCATGGCGGCTGACATCGCCGCTCTGATCCGCGCTCGCAATCCGCTTCTATGGATTGTGACCAAGGAAGAAGCGAGAACCGAGGGCTACCTCATCGAGAGCGCCGCGAGCGCCGGCTATGCGCCCATCTTTTGGGACTGCGCGGCTGGCGTGACCGACGCAACCGGGCGCCGGGTGCCGCTGGGCGGTAACGATCCGGGCGAGACGCTCGACGCGATCCGCGCCCAGGCCGAGAGCGGCAACGATCGCCGCGTGTGGATCATGCGCGACCTCCCCGCCTGGCTTGACGGTCCGGTGGGCATCGCCACGAAACGCGCGCTGCGCAACTTCTGCCGCAATCCTGGCCGCGGGGCGAGCGCGCAAACCGTGGTTATCCTTACGCCTTCCGGAGACGTGCCTCCCGAGCTCGCCGGCCATGCGACCGTTATTGATTGGCCGCTGCCCGACCGCGAGGAGATTGCCGCGCTCTTGGACGTTGCGGTGCGCAATGGTGGCGACAAGATCGCCGCGCCGACCAACGGCACGAGGGACGCCGCGGTGGATGCTGCCATTGGGCTATCGGGCGAGGAGGCGGAGTCCTGCTACGCGCGCAGCCTCGTACAGCTCCGCAAGATCGACCCCGTGCTTGTGGGAGGTGAAAAGAAGCGCATCATCACCCGCGAGCGCGTCTTGGAATGGATGGAGCCCTTGCCCGGAGGCTTCGACTCTGTCGGCGGTCTCGACGTAATCAAGGGATGGGTAACAACGCGCAAGACAGCCTACGGTCCGCGCGCCCGCGCCTACGGCTTGCCAACACCTAAAGGCATTTTCTTAGTTGGCTTTTCCGGGTGCGGCAAAACCTTCATCGCCAAGGCGATTGCGTGGGCGCTGGGACAGCTCCCGTTACTCCGCTATGACGCCGGCGCCCTCAAATCCAAGTTCGTGGGCGAGAGCGAGCAACTTACCCGCAAGGCATTTCGCACGATTGAGGCGGTGGGCCCTTGCGTCGTTTTGATTGACGAAATCGAAAAGGCGCTTGCCGGCGCAACGCAAGGCGCCGCCGATGGTGGCGTTAGTGCCGACGCCTTGGGCGCCCTCCTGACGTGGATGCAGGAGCGCACCTCACCGGCTTTCATCGTGGCTACCGCAAACGATGTGAGCAACTTGCCTCCCGAGCTTTTGCGCAAAGGCAGATGGGACGAACTTTTCTTTGTTGATCTGCCGACCGTGACGGAACGCGCGCAAGTGCTATTCGCCACGCTCCTAACCCACAAGCGCAATCCCAATGGCGTGGACCTGGGCGCCATCGCCGATGCAACGGAAGGCTTTAGCGGTGCCGAGATTGCTTCACTCGTACCCGAAGCGATGTTTAGCGCCTTTGCCGATGGCGAGCGCGAGCTTGCGACCGACGACCTAATCAGGGCCGCCGAGTCGGTGGTCCCGCTGTCCAAGACCAGCGCAGAGAAGCTCAACGCCTTGCGCGCATGGTCGAAGGGCCGCACCCGGCCGGCAACCACGCCCTTGGGCGCTCGCGAAACCGTTGCCCAGGGGCGCGTCCTGGACCTCGGCATTGATTGAGGCTTGCAGCCTAGGCGCCGCCCTCCACAAGCGGCGCCTAATCGGCAAGCTACCGCTTGACCGTATCCTGGCAAGGTGCCATGATAGCAAATCGCAACAGGAGTCTGATACATGCAAGTTTCACCCCTACGCCCCGGATTGCTGGTAGCCGTGCGCACCAGCATCAAGGGAAACTGCCGCTACAACGTCACCGAGATCGAAGCCGACCACCTCACCGAGGAGGGCGCACGCCGCGCCCGCTGGGAAACCGAGCGCGAGATTACCGACCCCGCAGAGCACGAGCGCGCGACCAAGGCCCGCAGCAAAGCCCGGTCCGTGCTCGCCAGCGTTTGCGCGCATAGCGATTTCGGCTTGCTGTGCCCGCTCGACAAGAAGGGCGCCTTTGAGCGCGCCGAGCAAGACGCCTTGGCCATCGTCGCCGATTTCAACGCGACGGCGCAGGTTTCGCGTCTGGTCTTTAACGTGCTCACCGGCGAGGTAATGCAAGACGATGCCCGCGCCATCCGCGCAATCAACTCCGAGATGCGCGACCTCATGGAGAGCATGGAGAACGGTCTCCGCAATCTCGACGTGGAGGCGGTACGCGAAGCGGCCAACAAAGCCCGCAGCGTTTCGCAGATGCTGGAGCCTGGCACGCAGGAGCGGGTTGAGAAGGCAATCGCGGTTGCCCGTTCTGCCGCGCGCCAGATCGTGAAGGCGGCCGAGGAGGGCGCGGCCGAAATCGACCGCGCTGCAATCGCGCGGATCGCCGAAGCCCGCACGTCATTCCTCGACCTGGACGACAACGGGCAAGCCATCGGCGAGGTGGCCGCACCGGGGCGCGCCGTCGATTTCGAGCCTGTGCCCGAGATCAAGGCCGCGGCGCCCGTGCAGCCGCGCATGTTCGACCTGTGAGGGTGAACCCATGCCCTGCGATACGAGGTTGAAACCTAAGCAAACAATCTCCGAGCGCGCGGCCGAGGTACGCGAGGCGACGGCACGTCTAGCCGTCGCCATCGCCGCCGGCCGGGTGCGCGTCAAGATCGGCCCGCAAGGCGCAATCGCCTTTGAGAACTGGGACACACAATCGCGCGACGGGATAACCGACGCTTGTGCCTATCGCCGCATCATGGCGACGGGCTCAGCGATGGCCCGCATGGCGATAGCCAAGGCCGAGCAACTCGCCGGCCGCGGCGTGAACAAGCAAGCGGTTGCCCACGGGCATCACTCGCACGATGGGGGCGCCACATGGCACAGCCACAAGGGCTAAATCCGCATCACCCCGATTGTGTGTGTGGTTGCAACGATCCGCGCACCGACCGCGAGGCCCGCATGGTCGAAGCACACAAGGCCGGCCGCCTCGCAGCGGCTGAGGTATTCGCCGAGGCTTGCAGGAAGGCAATGAACCGCTGGTCTGACGATCCCGAGGTTCAGTTTTCCTACTTGGCCGGGCTCTTTGGCGAGCTTCGACGCATCGCAACGCGGAAGCAGAACAAGGGATTCCGGCTATGACCTTCTACAGCGTCCATCGCACCACCGATGGCGGAAGCAGCGCCGGCTATGAGTGGTTCACAAGCGAGCGCGCGGCAAAGAAGGCCGCCGCACAATGGCGCGTCGGCACGCCCGAGGAGTCGGCGACCGTCAACCGTTGGAAGATCAAGCCGACGAAACGGGGAATCCTGCGCGCCCTGAACATTCACGCAAGCCACCCGGATAACGGTTGAACATGACCATCCGCACGGAGCCGCTCAACCAAACCGAGCGCGACCTAAACAAGTACGCGAGCGGCAAGGCTTACACCCTCATGCGCGACGTGAAGCAAGCCTTTGAGATCGCCGGCCTAGGACCGGCGCACGCTGGCGCCTGTTGCGGCGCCTTGTTCCTACGGCTGGCGGCGACTATCGCCGCGGCCGCCGGCCACGACAAGTTAAGTTTTATCCGCTGGTGCTCGGAATGCTTCGACCTCGCCAGCGACGACGACCAACCATCGAAGCCAACCAAAGGAGTCTGACAATGAAAAGCTGGAAACCTGAAGTGATCGCCGACAGCACCGGCAAGTGGTGCGGCAATCAACTGCGCTTTGAAACCAGGAGGGAAGCGGAGGAGAACGTGGCCGACCTCGCCGGCCGCTGGTTCGCGGTAACGGAGACGCGCGTTGTCGAGAGCGACGAGCCCGTGAACTACACCTACCACAACCGCGAACTGCGCCCGGTTGAGGCCGCTCGCGATCCTGATGTGGGATTCGGTCCTGTGTTTGATCGGCTTGACCGCAACGGCTGACGTTTCGGCCGGACCGCTGGAGTCGTTTCGACTCTGGCGGTCTCCCGAAGCGCCAATAGCGGACGCTTCAAGCAAGGAGTCTGACAATGAGCAAACGCAAACTTTACGCCGTTGATCTGAAACTATGTGCGACGGCTTACATCAAGGCCCGCAATTCAGCGGAGGCGATGAGCATTGCCAAATCGCTCGCGAACCAAAGCCCCAGCCTTCTCGACAGCGAGGGCGACATCCCAGTGAGCGGCTTGCAGTACCGCGACCCCGCCCTCCCCGATGTGAGCCTATCTCCCGCTATGACCATCCACGGAGTCTGGGAAGGCGGCACGTTCGAACTGATGGAACACGGAATCTAGCCATGACCATCACCCTAAGCGACATCGCACTCGTGACGGCGTGCCTCGCGTTTCTCATTTCGTTGGCAACGCTCGTCATCACGATGAGATAAGGAGTCTGAGCCATGACACTGCAAGAGCTGTTTGATTTTAGCACCAAGCAAGCCGCCGTGATGTTCAACAAAACCGGAAGCGTGATGCCCATGTGGCACGCCCATCCGGCCAGCGGCCACGATCTTGTCATCGCCACGCCTTGGGAGAGCGCCGAGGATAAACGGATCATCACGGCCAAGCTGCGCGAGCTGTTCAAGCATGAGCGCGTCAAGTGCTACGCCTTCATGGGCGAGGCGTGGAGCGCCGCCACTCCCACAATGTCCGAGGTGCGCAAGTGGGCTGGCAATTTGGAGCACCACCCCGACCGCCGCGAAATCCTCGCCATCCACGCCGAGGACGACGAGGGCCACGCAATCATGGGCTGGTATTACATCCTGCGCCCGGAGCACGGCCCGCCGAAACTCTCGCCGCTGATGATAAGCCAAGCGACCGAGAACAAGGGCCAGCTGATGGGGATGCTGCGATGAGGGCGCTCGCCCTCTTCGCTCTCGCCTGCGATAGGAAGGAGAAACACCTGTGAAGCCCGCACAGTACAAGGCCGCACGTGATGCGCTGGGCTGGACGCATGCCAAGGTCGCCGAGATCATCGGCGTCGATGAGTCCACCGTCTACCGCTACCAACGCGGCGAGGTAGAGATACCGGGGCCAGCCGCGCGGCTGCTGCGGGCGCTCGTGTGGCTACGCCTCACCGAGAGCACGCGCAAATTCGACCAGCTGGTCAAGGAATTGAACCATGAATAAGCCGAAGCTGCGCGTGACCTGGTTCGACGCCAACCGCGAGCCGCAGTGTCCGCCAAATCCAGCCTATCCCAAGGGCGTGGACATCGACCTGCGGCTACCGAGCCGCAAGCCCGTCGCGTCGTGCTCCACCGATTTGCCCTATCCGGCGAAGCGATGCGGCGCCTTTATCGTCGAATGTTTGCGCTGCGGCATGCGTGTCGCGCTGACCACCGCTGGCCGCCCGGACGACCCCCGCTCCGTCATCGTCCCGTGCAAGCTCCGCGATATGCCGCCGCTGGAGGCGCTGACCATCGACGACGACGAGCATAACCCGGGGGCGGTGCACTGATGGCCAAGCTGCGCCCATACCAGGACGATGCCCTCGCAGCCATTAGGCAGACCGTGGGGCAAGGCGTTCGCCGGCTCGTGTGCCAGGCCCCGACCGGCGCAGGAAAGACGCTCCTTGCCGCTGCCATCGTCGAGGGAGCCCGTCGTAAATCGAACCGAATATGCTTTGTCGTGCCGGCGATCAGCTTGATCGACCAAACCGTGGAGATGTTCTGGAGCCAGGGCATTCGCGAGATCGGCGTCATCCAGGCAAACCACCCGCTGACCGATTGGTCGCGTCCCGTACAAGTTGCCAGCATCCAGACCGTGCGCTCCCGCGGCGTCTACCCGGAGGCTGCCGTCGTCGTCTTCGACGAGGTGCACCAACTCCACAAAGAGCATGTGAAATGGCTCACCCATCCCGATTGGCAGGCCACGCCCATCATCGGGCTAAGCGCCACACCCTGGACTCGCGGGCTGGGGAGACATTTCGAATCGCTACTGATTATGAGCACGACCAAGGAATTGATCGCGCAGGGCTATCTGTCCAAGTTCAAGGTGTACGCCGCCGACCACCCAGACCTGACCGGCGTCCGTATCGTGGCCGGCGATTACCACGAGGGCCAGCTCTCGACCGTGATGCAGCAGCAAGGGCTAATCGCCAACATCGTGGAGACGTGGCGAGAAAAGTGGAACAAGGACAAGACGTTCCTATTCGGTGTCGATTGCGCGCACGCCCAGATGCTTCAAGAGCGGTTTCGTTCGTGCGGCATCAACTGCGCCTATCAGGATGCCAACACCTCGATGGCCGAACGCGCGGAGATTAAGCGCGGGTTTCATTCCGGCGAGATTAAGATCATCGCCAACGTGGGCACACTCACCACCGGCGTGGATTACGACGTGCGATGCCTGATCCTGGCACGACCGACCAAGAGCGAGATGCTTTTCGTGCAGATTATCGGCCGCGCGCTGCGCACCGCCGAGGGCAAGGATCACGCACTGATCCTCGACCATACCGACACGACGGCGCGGCTTGGCATGGTGACGGACATCCACCACGAGCACCTCGATGACGGGCGCTCGCGGACCAAGACGGCGGCGAAGCCTCGCCGCGCGCCATTGCCCAAGCCTTGCCCCAAGTGCGCCTACATCATCCCGGTCAACGCGAAGACGTGCCCGGAGTGTGGTTTCGAGCGCAAGGTTGTCAGCAAGGTTTTCGAGCGCGACGGCGAGCTGGTTGAGCTGGACGGACGGCCGAGGGCGAAGACCAACCCGCACCTATTCCCCTACACCCAGAACGAGAAGCGCGCGTTCTTCGCGCAGCTGCGCACCCACGGCTTGAAGAAAGGCTACAAGCCCGGCTGGGCTGCGGTGCAGTACCGCGAGAAATTCAAGGATTGGCCGCCACGTTCCTGGGAATACGACGCGCCGCTCCCCGTCGGCGCCGAGGTGGCGAACTTCATCCGCTCTCGCATCATCGCATGGGCAATGCAGGTCAATGATCGATCCAAGAAAGCGGGCAAGGCTGCATCTGGAGCTGCTGGCGCTGCGCCTGGAAGTTCACGGCCCGGAAGCGGCAACGCCTAAAGCCTGCCGCCCGCTGAGACGGAGCGTGCTGCTCCTCGAGGCGCGAAACCTCCTGCGCTCACACGGGTTTACCCGCACCGAGATCGCCGACCTCCTGGGCGAATCCCACCCCCCCGGCTGCGTCTGCTGGCCATGCGTGCTGCGGCTCCACAGAGCTGTGCGCCTTACGCGAGCCTGATATAAAATCCCGTTGCGAATCCGCTGCGAATGCTATACGTGTATGGAACTCCTGTGCAGGGAGTTAGTTAGACGCGAGCAATGGGAGGTGGGCCATGTCCCGTCTCACTGGGCAAGCCGAATACTGTCGCTGGCAAGCGACAATTTGCAAGCAGAAGGCGAGCCGAGGGGCGCGCGAATACGCCAAGCTGGCGCGGCATTGGGCGACGCTCGCCCGCAAGTTCGAGCTGGCCGAGCAGATCAGCGGCTTCATTCAATGGAACGCGCAACGGCTTGAGCCGCCGGAATACTTCGATGCTCGATGAGGGGCTCACGGTCGATCCCAAGCGCATGGATTTTCCGCCGACCGGCATCTTTGTGCGCGCTCGAGTGCCCGCCGGCGGCTACGGGAGCTTCGACATCGTGCAGCTAGACGCGCCGAGCTTGCAGCGTTGGTTGCGTTCGCGTGGTGGAAATAATGAATGGGCTGAGGCTGTTGTTGCGTTGTTGCTCGGTCATCGTGTAGATACTCGGCTTGAAGGTATGAAAACTTCCTCTGTTTGAGATCGCCCGCCCCAGCAGACTCCGGGGCGGGCGGTTTCGTTTTAAGGAGCAGAACAATGTCACTGCATGGAGAGACGTTCCAATATCTGAGGCCCACCCAAGATCAGATGGAGGCGATGCAGAAGCTACGCGACGCGGCGCAAAAGTACGCCGAGGCGCTCGATGAGCTGCTCGCCGACGGCGCCGACAAGACCTACACGCTGCGCAAGTTGCGCGAGGTGGCAATGTGGGCCAACGTCGCTGTGACGCGCCACCAGGACGGCACGCCGCGAACCGACGGCTATCCCAGCCCAGAATGATTGGCATTGATGCTGATGAAGACGACCAAGCTACCGCGATCCGAGTGCTTGAACTGCGGCCACCCGCTGGACCGCGCGACGCACGTTGACGGCGCCCGGCGCGCTAAGCCGGGCGACGTGACGCTTTGCATCCGTTGCAGCCACATTATGATCTTCACGGAGGACATGAGCTTCCGCAATCCGACCGACGAGGAGCTGACGGAGATCGCCGCCGACGCCGACGTGATGCGCGCTGCTGTTGCACTGGCCCGCATGCGGGAGGAAATGCCCTATGAAGACGACGACAAAAGTGACCTTTCGCGCTGGCTCACCGCCAATCGTTTGGGGCGCCCCCAATAGCCCGCGTCGGCCGCTGTGCGCGCTCTGCCACGGTGCGTTGCCCGAGGTGCCGCTGATGATGTGGAAGGACGATGGCAGCGGCGCGAGCTTCTGTGACGAGTGCATCGAGCGCTGGATAAACTTTGAGCATGAGTGATTCCTTCCTACTTGGCGTGGCGATAGCCGCTGCCATCCTCGTGCCACCCTTGGTCATGCTCGCGTTGTGGGCTGTGGCTCACGGTGGCTGAGTGTGATGAGCCGCGGCGTTTCCGTTCTCTTGCTTGTCCTGGCGGTCGCGATCATCCTGCTGCTAATGATGTATGAGATCGTCTCCTGGCAGCAATGCTTGGGCAACGATCCGTGGTGGTATTGCCTGCGGATCCTAGCGCACTGATCACATACAAAAACCGCACCTAATCACGAATTGTTACATTGATTGAAAACGATAATCCGACTCAAAGTGCCCGCTAACCCATTGACGGTTGCTAACTAACAAAACTCGATGTGCTACGATGTGTTTGTTGAATGTCAAACACATGGAGTCTGATATGACGAAACGAGAGAAGGAGCTTCAGCTGCTGCGCAACCGGATTGCGCGTCTGGAGAAGCTACGCGACCAGGCGATCCGCGACCTGGTAATGACGGAGACCAGATTGCCGGCGCTGCGCAAGCAAGCGAAGCGGGCGGTTGGCAGGATACTGGCGACTCAAGTTGAGTCACCACACCACCTCGATCCGATTGCTCCCACGCCGGAAGTAGTGCAGCAGCCGCTGCCGATGCCAGCCGAGCGTGAAGCGCAGGATGGGCGCAGCCTTGACAACGATGTCGTTCTCCAGAACGAGGCCGGCGCAGAAGTAGAGCGTGGTGACCTGGACAAGCACGGCGGCATCCCGACGTTCCTGCGCCGCGGACAAGCGGCGCAAGCGGCTGCCGATGCGGCGATCAGCGAGGCAGCGCGCAAGCTCGGCGCATTGCCCGATCCGAAGGCGCCCGAGCGCAAGGCTGTGCGCAAGGAGGTTGAGCAGCAGGTGCGCCAGGCCGAGCTGACCGGCAAGCGGCGCAAGCTCCCGCTCACCGGGAAACAAGCGCTGGCGGAAATCAACCGGCAGCGTTAAGCTCCCCTCACCTGTCCTTTCCAACTCAAGCCGTGCCTTCGGGCACGGCTTTTTTTCGTTGCCGCCCAGATCAAGCCCGCAGCAGCGAGCAAGCCCGGGAGCCCGGCGCCGACCATAGGGCCGGGGACAAACGTGGGCGCCTGGAGCGTGGTCTCAATGACGGCACCGACGTCGCCTTGGGCAAAGGGCGGATGCGTCCCGCCCATGAAGGCGAAGACCTCGGTGATCTTGAATTGCTGGCCGGGCAGGATCGCGGTGAGCGTCGTGTCGTCGATCCGCAGCCCGTTGCTGAACTGGTCCTGTCCAGCGAACGAGGAGGTGCCCCCCACAAACGGCCCGCAGAACGGGTTGCTGGTCCCGCACACTAAGACCTGCGTGGTGACGGTGTAACCCGGGTTTGCGGGCGGCGATTCGATGGTCCCCCATGCCGTCGGCATGGTGATCTGCCCGGCGCCGGTGAAGGTTCCTTGCCAGGTGGCGTAGAGATAGCTGGTCCCGCCTTGGGGCGGCGCGAACCCGTTATTGAAAGTGAACTCGAACGTAGGGAAGGAACCGCCCAGGCCGCCGCTAAACTGGTTGCCACCAGGCGGGACGACCAGCGCGAGGATCTGATCGAATCCAAATCCGGTTACGCCGGTCGGCAGGATAGGATTGCCGAGGAGCTGCACGATCGGAGATGTGCCGGTGTTCGTGCCGAGAACCTGGATACCGCTCATGCCGGCGGCGGGATCGAAGTAGCCGATGGTGACCGTATCGGCGAGAGCCATCTCGTAACAACCGGCCGGCTCTGCAGCCAACGCCAGCGCTAACAGCAGCTTACGCATGTTACTCCTCCGTTGTTATCGCGCGTCAGCGTAATCGTGGTCGCGTCCCGTCTCCACAGGCAACGACTCCCTTCTCTCGTCAATCGCCTTGATCGCGGTCCGGGCAGCCAGCAGGCCGCTGCTCACGCGGTCGTGCCGCTCCGCCTCTTGCTTGCCGATCTTTAATAGCTCGGCGGCGGTCTGCTCCGCCATCTCTTTCGGCATCGCCCGCATGTCGCGGACCTGCTTGGCCATCTCCTGGCACATCTCGTTGAGGTTTTTGCCGATGCCCTCGATGTGCTTGGCCAGCGTCTCGCTCTCGCTGGCGTGGACAGTGTGGATGTCGCGGATCATTGCAGCCGCCTTCCTGCACGCCTCCTCCATAGCGTCTCGCTGCGGCGACGACGGCGGCGGCGCACCGTTGCCCTTGATGGTGGTGCGTGTGAGCTGGGCGATGTCCTTCTCTAATGCCTCGAACGGCCTTTCCATTGTCCTCTCTCCTCTAGTTATCCTTGCCGAAGTGTGCAGCCACTTTCATTAGTGTCTCGATTATCTGCTGCTCGCTGACCGGGATCAGCGCGCGCACGGCCTGTATGTGCTCCTGGAGCAGGCCCTCCCGTAGCCGATCCGTTGCCTCACGGTCGCCGACGACGTTATGGCCGGCCAACCACATACTGAGCAGGTCGGCCAGGACGGCGCCTTGCACGTAGGTCTCGTGCCCAACAAGCGCCTTGGAACACTCGTCCAACATCTTGGCCGCCTCGGGGCCGGATATCTTGCTCATCGTGCGACCTCAAACATCGAGCGCCGGCGCGGCGGTATCCAAAGTGAAGGCCGGCGGATTAACTCTTTGCGCAGCTCAAACATGGGCTTGTGGCACGGCGCATCGTTGGGGACGAAATGCGCCGGCCCTTCGTATCTGTCATCCCAATAGAGCGGCTTCCCCTTCTGGTCTCTCTCTTTGGCCTCACGCCCCCAGCACCAAAGATGCAGCCAGATGCAAGGGAAATCCTCAACGGTCGCATGCACGTAAGCCCATTCGTCCGGCTCGTTTGGCTGCACCACAAGCCGGAAGTGGTTCAAACGCCCGGTCTTGACGTCGATGAAATCATCAAGATCGACCTGCCCCCGCGGATCATCGAGCGGCTCAAAGTGCCATTTCAGGTCGGGCTTGACCGCGCTCAGGTAGAGCATGCAGGCGGCTTCGCCGTGCAGGCTCATGACGATCCTTCGGAGCGCCTCCTTCTCTTCGGTGGGGTTTCCGTTGCGCGGTATGGCGCCGCGGGCGAGCGCCTTCTCATAGCGCTTCAGCCCCCAGAACTCATTGAACTCAATCCGCTCGGGGATAAGCACGATCTTTTCCGGCACCCACAGCCGCATCACCACCCTCCCAATAAATCCGATCGATCGACGCCGGCCCAACGTGGCCGCGCTGCCACACGAACCACGCGAACGCCATGCCGCTGTTGGCCTTGCGGCCCTCCCATCCCGCCCGGTGCATCATGGGCAGGCGATTAGCGAAGACGTGGATACGGGCGAGCCCGGCGTTGTCGAGGATGTGCGAGCGGCGATCGCTTTCCATGAAGGCGAGCCGTAACAACATGATCACCAGCGGCGCACGTTCCAGCGCAGCCGCAACGAAGCTCTCGGCTAACGCAAACGGGGGATTGGTGACGATTGCGTCGCAATCGATGCGCGGCATAAACAGCAAAAAATCAACACCGAATTGGCTGTCGTAGCAGCCGCGATTATTCAGATCCGTGGCGATGACGTCGTGCCCGGCAGCACGCAACACCTTGACGATGTTGCCGGTTCCGCACGCCGGTTCCCAGACACGCTTGGGCAGGCTCTCGACCTTGAGCAGTGCGGAAATCGCCACTGGCGGCGTGTCGTAGCAATCGCCGCGGTGCTCCTTGAGCGGCGCGCGCTGCACCTGGGAGCTGTGATCAAGCATCACGTCCAAACCCTAATCTCTACCAAACCTTCCAGGCCAGGCTTCACGCTGAGCACCAGGCCGCCGAGGTGCTTGTCGTCAGGCGTTATCCCGCGCGAGACCATCCAATCGAGCAGGAGCTTTGCGCGACCGTCCAAATCTCCGCGGAGCTGGGGGAAATCCATCCGACAATAGAACGGTGTCGTGGTGATCTTGGCATCCTGCAGCCGCTGCACCATGTAAAAGCCATCAGCTTGCTTGAGCCATGCCCGATAGCGGCTGCTCTTAACTCGTCCATAGCCCTTCCCCCCCTTCCGATTCGTGAAAGCATTGTTCGCGGTCGGCGCGACAGGGAGGACAAACATCACGGCTTCGCCTCCATCCTCTTGATCATGCACTCCATGCAGATTTTTGGCGGCTTCCTGGGAGCATGCCAGCGGTGGATGACCTTGATCCCGCACGCACAGCAGAAGCCGGTCAGGTTGTCCTTGAAGGGGCTCGGCGTGCTCGCCGGCATGCACACGACGTATTCGACAGCCTCCGCCTCCTCGTCAGAGACGACCTCTACCTCCAGATCGCCGATCTTAACCTTCTCTGCCACGAGCATTTTCCTCCAACCTTTTCAGCATCGTCTCGATGCCTTCGATAACGACAGCGGTCTGTGATGGAGGCGGCGGCCACACGCGCTTGCTGTTGCGTGTTGCTTTGCGCAGACGCACAACAAGTTGCGTCGGTAACCGAAAGCTGACCGAGACCGTTTTCTCTTGCGCGTTCATTCTTGACGCCCTATCTGTACCTGTATAGCATTCGCATTGCATGAGCCGCAAGAGGATATCGGACAGGACGAAACTCGCGGCGGCGCTGCTCGCCCGGGGGGATGTACCCTATGACCACGCCAAGTTGATGCACGAGGATCAGCTGATCAGCCTCTACCAATTCGACCACGGCATTCTGCACGAGACGGAGCACGAGGATCGCGACAAGTTTTGGAACATCGCACCGCTGCTGATCCGAACGCACCGTGCAAAGACCAAGCTGGACCTGCGCGCAATCGCCAAGAGCCGGCGCCTTCGCAAGGCGCATGAGCAGTTTCGCAAGAGCTTTGCCATGATGGAGGCGTTTCAGCGCGAGGAGAACGAGAAGATCGCCGCGCGGATATTCAACGAGGGCATAACCCGCAAGATACGCTCGCGCGGCTTCGACAAGACGCGACGGCGCAAGATGGACGGCACTGTGGAGAGCAGAAAGCGATGACCGAATGGGATTGGTGGCAAGCGAGGCTCGCCGGCGAATTGGTGCCGATGCACCCCGATATACCACACGCCGGATTCTACCGAGAGCAATTCAAAGAGCACTACGGCGCGCGCAAGACGTTCATGCCGGTCGCATATTGGCCAGGTGACGATGGTCAGCTGTACTGCCGTATCGGCGACGAGGATGTATCTCCCGAGCGTGGGCAAGCCATCTGGACGCGCGTCGGCAATCATCCGGTCACCGAGGAAGCCTACCGTGAGGTTGCCGAGAAGGGCGGCCTATGGCCCGACGAGCATGAAGCGGTTGGGATGCAGGGCGACAACAAGCCGCCGGAGCCCGAGACCTTTGAGGAGATACGGGACGCGATCGAAGACCTGGCACGTGAAGCAGCCGAGCGCATCGAGGGGATGCCGATCGTTGACCAGGACGAGGCGAACCGGATCGCTAATCTCGCCGACCGGCTGGCCGAGCTGCACAAGAGGGCCGAGGAACTCAAGAAGGCCGAGCGCAAGCCGCATACCGAGGCGCTGGAGGTCATTCAAAAGCGCTGGGCGCCGCTCCTCCTGCTCGCTGAGACCTACAAGAACCTGAAGTACAAGCTGCTGACGCCGTGGCTGCGCAAGCTGGACACAGCCAAGAAGAAAGAGGCGGAGGCTGCAGCAGCGCAGGGCGAACCCCCGCCGGCTGAGACACCTCGGCCGCGCGCCGGCACGCGCGGTCGCGCTATGACGCTCAAGAGCACCAAGCGCGCCGAGATCACCGATTACGGTATGGCGCTCGCATTCTTCGCCGACAGCCCCGACGTGCGCCAGGTCGTACAGGATTTGGCAAACCGCGCCGCGCGTACCGGCATCACTGTGCCCGGCACCAAGATCATCGAGGAGCAGCAGGCCGTGTAATGAGCAACAATCTCGACACGCCGATTGACGAGCTTCCGATCGGGATACGGGTTTATAACTGTCTGAAAAACCAAAACATCGCGACAGTGGGAGACCTGCTGCAAAGAACGGAAGATGACCTGTTGCGGACGCCGAACTTCGCCGGCGTCTCGCTGAGAGAGCTTAAAAGCGTCCTTGACTCGATGGGGCTTGAGCTTCCGCGGACCCCGCCTCCGGTTCCCGGCCCTACGTCATCGGGCAATCTACCGAGCTACATCGTGAAGGAAATCGATCGGGCAACTGCGCAATTCCGCAACAAGCGCGTCGGGATTGAGACACGCAGGTGGGCACAAAGGCAAAGCAAAGAGCAACGCGAGCGGCGCAAGAAGACCGGGAGCGAGCAATCCATCGCTATAGCAGAGAAACGCGCCATGTATCTGGAGCGCGATCGAATCATAGTGCTGCTGCGCGAGGCAGGCCAGACCTTCCGCTGGATTGGAAAGCTACTTTCAATCAGCAGCGCCCGTGCCAGCCAGATTTATTTCGTGACGAAGCGCCGCCAAGCACGTTTGAACATGTCGCCTGAAGCGCGCGACGCGAATCGACGTTAATAGGCGGCTTCCGGGAGAGCAGAACATGAGCATGGAACAAGAACAGCCGCGGCGCCGGGTGCCGATGGTGCCGAGCCCGGGCAAGCAGCAGCCGATGCTGCGCCCGGGCGCAATCACCCCGGTTAAGGAAGAAGGGCGACACCCCCAGCTCTATGCGATTGGGCCGGTCGGCAACATCGGCAAGGCTATCGCTACTGTCATGCGTGATGTTGGGACCATTCCCAAGAACGGTTACAACGCCTTTCACAAATACCATTACGTGAGGATGGAAGATTTGCTGCACGCCGTCACGCCGTTGATGGGTGCGGCCGGCATGGCGATCATCCAGAGTGAGGTAGACATCAAACAGGTCGAGAACCGCGTTGCTGTTACTTACGAGTTCACGATCGTGCACGAGAGCGGTGAGACCTGGCCGCCAGCGCGCCAGACCGGCATGTCAAACGCTAGAGATTCCAAGGGAAACTGGGACGACAAGTGCCTCAACAAATGCCACACCAGCGCGAGGAAGTATTTCCTTTCGGCCTTGTTCCAGGTTCCTGCCGGCGATTTTGACGATGCCGACGAGACCCCTCCTGAGAAGGCCGACGCGAATCGACGTGTGCCAGGGCCAGTTCAAAAGGAGCGGCTTCAATCTGCACCAGGAACTCGTGAGAGTGTACCTGGGCAATCGACCAAACCCACTGAGGTGGTGGGGCCGCACAAGATAAACCTCGGTCCCGGTGCCGGCGCCGACCAATGGGGCGGCGCGTACATACGCGCAATCGGCAAGGCGAAATCCAAGGACGAGATCATCGCGTGGGACCAGGCCAACGATGCCACGCTGCAGATGCTGAGCGAGCAATTCCCCAAGGTCTACGAGATGCTGACGACAGCGGTGCAGAGCCGGCTTGCTGAGCTGGCGCCCGCCGATGTGCCTAGCGGGATGCCCGATCCGAAGACCGATGCGCAAGAGGCAATGAACTGGGCGGCATCGCAGCTCGCGCAGTTCCGGGAATACAAGGCCGCCGAGATGTTCTGGAACGAGTTCGTGGCTCCGCACGAGGGTGAGTTCGACGAAGTGGATTGGTCGATGCTGCTAGAGGAGTGGAAGCGCACCGAGAACCGGCTGGCACAAGACGACACAGGAGGGCAAGCATGACACCGCCGCTGCGGCAATCGCTACTCAACGAGCAGATCAGTTTGCAAGCGAGACGCATCGCGCACCAGGCGACGCACACATGCAAGGGCGATTCCGCGCCCAACGAAAGCGTGTACCACACGAAAAACTGCAACACTCTCAAGGAGCAGATCGAGAACCTCGGTCTACAAATCAAACTTGCAGCGACACAGCCGAAGCGCGAGGCGGACAAGCAGCCCGAGTACCCGGCTGATTTCCCGGCGCCCGGTGACCTCGGGAGCGTGCCGCTATGACCAACTACAATCCAGCAATCAACAAGCTCGATATCCCCCGACGCATCCTGAAGCTCCCGATCGATGAGCGCGGCTACCCCGTCCCCAAGTTCATCAAATGGATCGACGGCAAGCCGGATTTCCGCGTTGCCGACCAGAAGTTTCTCCAGCGCGCGATGATGCAGCGGCTGTGCTGGCTGTGCGGCGAGCAACTCGGCCGACACATGGCGTTTGTCATTGGTCCGATGTGCTGCATCAACCGGGTGAGTTCCGAGCCACCCTCGCACCTCGATTGCGCGACCTTCGCGGTGCGCGCCTGCCCGTTCCTGACGCAGCCAAAGCGGCGGCGCAACGACGAAGGGTTGCCGGAAGATCGCATCGACGCGCCAGGCATCCCGTTCAACCGCAATCCGGGTGTGTCGCTGATCTGGGTGACCGAGAGTTACCAGCTCATGTCGGCCCACAACGGCACGCTATTCCGCCTCGGCGAGCCCAGCCTGCTCAAGTGGTACGCACACGGTCGCACCGCCACACATGAGGAGATCATGGAGTCGATCGATGGCGGGCTGCCGTTGCTGCAGGCGGCGGCGCGGGCCGAGGGACCGGAGGCGCTGGCAGCGCTTAACCTGGCGGTCGCCCATGGCCTCGCCTTGGTGCCCGGGGCATGAGCGAAAACTTGGACATGTGGACGGTCTACGATCATCCACGCGATTATCCCGACAAGTACGTCGCACGGCGCTGCACGGTCGGACGCGGTGGCCTGACGATGACAAACGATATGTTCGTTGCCGACACGATCAACGAGGTGCGTTCGCTGCTACCACTCGGGCTCTTCTGCCTACCGCGCGATCCGAAGGACGACCCCTGCATTGTGGAAGTGTGGTTGTGACCATCGAGACCGTCCTGATGAAGCGCCGCGCGCTCTACGCCGGCGAGATCGGTTTCTTCCCGACGAGCCCCGGTGCACAGGAAGACGTCGCGCTGGCCAAGATGGACAGCGAGGTGGTGTGCAGCTTCTATTCGCCTAGGAACCTGGAAGCACTCAAGTTTCTCTGGGCTCTCGTGCACAAGGTTGCAGACAACACCGACCGCTACCTGGACAAGGACGAGGCGATGGAGGACCTCAAACTTCGCGCCGGCTTCACCAAGGTGGTCTACAATAGCCAGCAGAAGGAGCTGGAACTCCGCCCCAAATCCCTCAAGCGGGTGGGCAATGAGCAGCTCCGCGCCCTGACGGACAAGGTTATCGGCATTATCTGCGGTGAGATCCTCCCGGGCATGGACCGCAACGTGCTGCGCCGCGAGATCGAGGAGATGACCAGTGACCAAGGCCGAGCGCGCTAGGCTGCGCAAGGACATTGGTATGGCTGTGCTCGATATCCAGAACCGCAATCGCGATCGCTTCTCTCCCGAGATACTGGTCCCCGAGATCGTCGCGACGCTTGTTTCCCTGTCAGCCTTCTTCGCGCACCAGGGCGGCGGCCTCGACCGCGGGCAATTCGAGGAGCTGTGCGAGGAAGTGGTGGATGACGAGTGGCGATTCAGCTATGATGTGAGCGCGTCCCCCGGATGACGATCCCAGCCCCCCTGATGTCTTCGCCGGTCGATCCCCCCGATCGAGGGGACCAACCCTCCCCCGGGACGCACATTTCCTCTTACGGCACCGTCCCGTAGCCGCTCGGCTCCGGCTTATCGTCCCAGCCACTGCGGAAGCAGCTATAGAGGCTGAGCGCAGCCAGCCCGAGAATAAACCCGATCAATACCCCCACGGCACGGCGCTTGTTAGCTGGCTTCACGGCAATGCTCCCCTGAAAGAGCAGGGAGGGAGCGCCCAGGAGCTAACTCCCTCCCCTCTACCTTCTGCACCTAGGACGCAGAAGAAGCCGTGTGCTTCTTCAGCTCCCCCTTACTTCTTCGATGGCGTCGGCACGCCGGGATGCTCCGCCGACGGTACGATCGCCACCATCCAGCCGGTCTGTTCCGACCAAGCCGTCTTCACGTCCCAGTTTTCCAAGATTTCAGGCTTTTGATCCGGCGGGCTGCCGGGCGGCGGCAGCACAATCGGATGAGTGGGCACGCCCGGCACTCCACTGCTTGGCGGAATGTAGATGGGATGCTCGGGCTTCAGCCCTGGAATAGTTCCCGGCGGCAGATAGATCGGTGGCGTCGGCATCGGCACGTTACCGCCGCCCCAGATGCCCGGAGGGCGTCCACCAGGCGCGATGGGATGCGACACCCAAGGCGGCGCGACACCGCCCCAATAGCCCGGAGGTGGACCACCGGGCGCGATCGGATGCGATGGGTGCGGCGGTGCAACCCCACCCCAGTAACCGGGAGGAGGACCACCGGGCGCGATCGGATGCGTCGGCCACGGAGGCGCGACGCCGCCCCAATAGCCGGGCGGGGCGCCTGGCGACGGGGGCACCCACGGATGCGTCGGCGTGCCTCCGCCGCCGCCATCGAGAACAGTTATCAACGCAAGATATGTCGTCATGATCGTCTCCTAGGCTTGTGCCAGGCAGGCCCGGCTGGCGCGGGTATTCGTCATTTGCTCACCAAGGTCCACGCCGCTCCATTCCAGGTGACGTAGCCTTTGGTGTTGCCGCCGCCGCCCGTGACGTTCGCTCCGATGACCGACGTGTTGGCGTCCACGATGTAGTAAAGCTCGCTGCTGACGGGGGGTTTAGGATTGGCGCTGACACCAGGCAACATATTGTAGGTCAGACCAAGATCAGCCCATGACGGCTGCGAATTGAAGATCCTGATGCCTGCCGCATTGTTAGAGGCGGTCGCCACGCGACCGAGCGACGAATTAAGAAGCAGCAAGTTGGTGATGCTGTTGTAGGCGCTGCTCAGATCAAGGCTAACCCCGTTGATGGATGACGTCGAACAGCTTGTGTTTGTTATCGTGACATTTTGCGCGGATCCCCAAGGACCCCCAAGGATACAGGTCTGCTGAATCGGAGCAATGGTCGCATAGCCGTTAACCCATGCACCGGGATCGCCGCCGGTGCCTGTGACGGTGACGGTCCTTCCGTTCCAATTGCAAGTGATGTGATAGCCCTTGGCATAGGCGGGATTGGAGAACCCGTCCATGCTGCAATCGTTGTTGCCTTGCGTGTATCCCGGCGAGGGGTAATTCAGCGTGTAGGTGATCGTGCCGCCGTTGGCGGACGTCCACGACGCAGTATCGACCTGAATGCCCACGCCAAGCGTTCCGGTCAAAACCCCGTTGTTGATTGACGTGAACGTCGCCTGCACGATGTTCACGCTGATGTTGTCGCGCTCCGTCTGGAAGGAATTGATCGTAACTCCAGCGCTCTGGAGCCCGTTGAAGTAAGCGGCCATCCGTTGCGCGGCAACGTTCTGCGCGGTGTTGACCGTGTAGGTGCCTTCCTTGCCTGCATCGCCCCGCGCATTGGTGTTGGTCAATTGTCCGGTGATTTGCGTGCCATCGGCGCAGGGCTGATTGAACGGACATCCGAGCCACCAATTGCTCTGCCCCCACCAGTTCAGACGATGGCCGACGTGCCACTGGCTGATGGTGAGCGTGGTGCCGCTGATGCTGCCGGTGAAGATCGCCGGGCGGTCGTAACCGATAATCAAGCCGGTGTTCGTTGTCTCGACGCCGACGCTGTTGATCGTCCCGCCCGGGCCGTTGAGGCTGATGCCGATGTCGTAGCCGCCGATCTTGAGGTTCGAGAGCCCCACCTGTGACGCATAGACCGCCACGTTCATCGGATAGCCGGAATGCGTGACCGAATTGAAATCGCAACGGCTGATCTCGGCCGTGAAAAGGTTCCACTGCGCGTCGATCCCGGTCATCCCGTTTATGCTGCAATCGCGGATGTAGCTGCCGGGATTCATGTTGTCGAAAAGAATCGCCCCGGACGCCCAATCGAGCGAGAAGTTCTTGACAGCGAGATTCTCGATTCCGGCGGTGATGCAGCAACTATAATCATCGTCGCTGTGAGCGAGAATGAAGCCGGGGAAACTGCCCTGCAACACGGCGTTCACCCTGCTTCCTCCGATGATACGCACGCCGTTGCAGAGGTAGACGGTCGCTCCGATCTTGTAGATGCCCCCTGGAATGAAGACCGGATTGCCGTCGGCGCACGAAGCATTGACCGCAGCCTGAACGGCGTCGTGATCATCCGTAATGTTATTGCCGACAGCGTTGTACGGAGATTGCCTGACGTTATGGACCGCCATGCCGCCGCCGCCCGTGCCAGTACCGGGAGGTCCCTGCGGCCCCGCTGGTCCCGCTGGTCCCGGCGGTCCTGTAGCGCCGGCTGGCCCAGGCGGCCCCGCCGGTCCTTGCGACCCCGTACCCGAACCCGCTGGTCCTTGCGGTCCCGCTGGCCCTACATCGCCCTTCGCTCCTTGCGGTCCCGCTGGACCTATAACGCCTTGCGGGCCTACTGGTCCCTGCGGCCCAGGCGCTACAACCTGAGCCCACGCAAACTGCAACGAGAGGGCTAGAACGAAAACGACAAAGATCATTCGTGCCCCATTTGTCATGGCTTCTTCTCCTGCCACCGTGGAAGCTGCTCTCGCTTTTCAATTGATTCCATACTCCGAATGTACGCGTCTCTGGCATTGCGCGCGCCTGTCAGTGCCTTCGGCGGAATCCTAGGCTCATAATTATCCGTCACCCAAACGCTGTAGAGAGCCATTATGTGCTTCTTGAACGCCTCATCGAGCGCCTGTCTTTCCAACGCATCGATGTGATCATCCCATTTCGACGGCACCCACGTTGGATTACTCTGTTGAGTCTGCGCCGCCCCGGCCTGTTCCCAGCCACCGGAAAGCCAGCCGATCAGTGCCAGGATAAACAGCACGAGGACGATGATCAGGAACGCCAGGATGGCACGATGCAGCAGCGGAACCTGGTCAGGCGGTTTCATTTTGCTGAACCCGCCGCTGCCGAATCTTCTCTGCCATGCGGACAACAACGGCACGCAACGCTACCTCGGCGCGATCACCAGTTTTCATCGCGGAATCAATCGCGAGGATGAACTCCTCGAACTCGCTCATTGTTTGCTTGGACAAAAAGCCATCGCCTTCTCGACCATCTGCTCCCAGATTTTCTGATTGTCGGTGAAGCGATCGGCTTGTTTGATCTGCAGCCACGTCGTCATGCCGATGTAGAAGAGATTGAACAGCACGAGCGCCAGCACCAATGGCGTTGACGCCAGCGACGAGATCAGCGTGCGTGCTGTCGAGCCTGCTTCCTCGGTCACGCCAGGATTCATCAGCTCACTACCGCGGTCTCGCTCAAGATGTCATCGACGGTGGTGAAGAGATCGTTGGCTTCCTGGGTAAGCTCAAGCTCCTTGCGGTTGATCGGCCCCCAGTGTTGGCGGACATTGCGGACGCCAACAGCGGCGCTCTCGACCGCAAACGCCGGGCACTCCTTCGACAACGCCTGGAAATCATGGCCTCGGCCGCTACCGATGTTCTCCCAATCGGTCGAGCCGCATTGGACCTCACGTTGAAATGCTCTGAGCTGGCATTGCGGCGGCGAGGGGCCGTCGCCGAGGCCGGGAAGGTACTGATCGAGCAGCTCGTCGGCGTCGGTGGCGCAGACGTGGTAGTTGTACGAGGTCTGGAACAAGCCCGCCTCGCAGGTGTCGCTGGTCTGGCTCGAGGAGCCGGCCGAGGTATCCCGCCCGCAGCAATACTCTCCTGAGCTTTCCCGAATACCAAGGCCCAGTAACAGGACGAAGACGTGCCGCAGCGTGCGCCGGCCCGGCTTGCTGTTGTCCATGCCAAGCTTCTGGAACTCAGGACGAAACCAGGCCAGCGCATCTTTCTCGGTGTTGCCGGTATCGGCCTTGGCCATCTCGGCGGCGTTGAGATCGCCGGCCTCGTACTTGCGCACGCAGGTGGCGTAGGCAAGCGCAATGCCCTGAATGTAGCCCAGAGGTGCCTCGCCTCTGTCGTCCCCCCATAGGAACGAGGCGGCGTCGCTACTGGCGGCGGCGTCCTCGATCTGCTGCACGGTCTCGGCGTCCAGCGGCGCCAGGAACGGCGTCGGGTAAGGCGGCAGGTCGAACTCCGCATCCAGCCTGGCCCACGTCGCCGGGCCGACCACGCCATCGGCATCGAGCAGCTGCTTGCGCTGGAAAGCCTCTACCGCCGTTGCGGTTTGGTTTCCGAAATCACCGTCAACCGGGGCGATCTCGAGCGCATCCTGCAGCACGCGCACCAGCGAGCCGTAATCGCCTTCCTCGATGGTCGGCCGGGTGATCGCGTCGGGCTCCGGCGTCGGCGTCGGCGGTGGCTCCGGCGGAACTGGCTGCGCTCCAGCTCCGCTCCAGGTGCTACGCAGTTCCTCGTCGCCTTCGGTGTAGCTGTTGGTGTCCACGTCACCGGACACGCCGGGACAACCATGCGGCGAGGGCCCGACGTTGCCGTCGGAATACTGCCATAACCAGCAATCATCCCACGAAGCTTGCACCTTGATGTTGCTCGAAGAGTATTGCGCTAGCCAGAGACGATGCAGGCCGAAGAAGGGGTCCTGGCGGTTGCCGAGCTTCTGCTTCGCGGTGTTGCCGGAATAGACCACGCAGCGGCCCTGCCCGATGCGCTGGCCGATCAGCTCGAGGAACTGCTTCGCCTGGTCGGCCGACATCGTGTTGCCGTTGGGATCGTCCTCCCAATCAAGTGCATAGAGCGTGGCGTCATCGATGCCGACGACCTCAAGGAAGTGATCGACCTGCGCTTGCACGTTCGATCCGTTGGCAAAATGGTAGGCACCCCACACGAGGCCGGCCGCGAGCGCTCCGCCGCGCCGCTTGGCGTACTGGTCATCGACGTAGCTGGTGCCCTCGGTCGCCTTGTGGATGATGCCGACGATGCCGGCGCCCACGATCTGTGACCATGATGTGACGTCGTTGTGATGTGAGATGTCGAGAACCTTGCGGACAATTTTTGCCACATCCATCCTCATTTGCGGCTCGAATCAGGGCTACATGCTAACACGTAGGGGCGCCGGCGAGTGGTTCCGCGCCGGCGCCCCGTCTCTGTGCAGGCGTCAGTTTTCCCGCGTAAACGGGAGGGATGGGGTCCTTCTGTTATCGCCGGCGGGCGCGGCCGGCGCGCGGTCCTCTTTGCACGGGCCTTAGTGGAAAACCCTTCCCAATCCTCCGAGCAGCTCGCTGGCAATCCAGAAGGCGACGGCCAGCCAGCCGAAATGCCAGCGCGGCGCAAGCTGCGTCACGAAGCATGCAGCGATACAGGCGAACACGAAGGCGAACACCAGCAGGATAAGCCCGATATTTTGCATTGAAAGCCTCCCTAGTAAACCTGCACCAGGCCGCCGACAGCGAAGGTCGGCTCGCGTCCCTCCGCTCGCGCCTTGTTGCGCTCCAACACCCGGCGCGCATTCAGCATGTGACGCAGCTCATTCTGCTCCAGCTCCTTGACCAGATCATCCTTCTCTGCCGGTTCAAGATCGGTGCGAGCATTGATCGCGTCGGTCTGCTTCTGTAGCCCCTTGCGCGCCTTCTCCGTGTTCTTGAACGCTTCCGCGGCTCCCATCCCCGGCCCTGGCGTCTTGCGCTGGACCGCCGCATCGACCTCTTTCTTTGCCTCATAGTAGAGCTGCTTGTCGGCTTGCGGCTTTGGCTCACCGTAGAAGCGGCGCGCGAACGGGAACTTCTCCGGCACCCACTCCTGCCCCTGGTAGAGACGCGTGCCTGAGTTCCACATGTTGAGAGCGAAGCGCCCGAGGCCGCCGCTCGCGTAGCCCATCAGATAATCGATGTTGCCCGGAGCGGTATCGAGCAGCCCGGGTGTCGTCTTGGTGCCACCGGATAGCTCGTTGAGCTGCTTGGCAAAGCCCTGAGAGAATTGTGAGGTGCTTCTGAAAGGGCGCCGCTCGGACTCCGGCAAGTGTTTGTTCCAAGGCATGGCGTCCGGTCTGATCGGCGTGCCGAACGGCCCGACATTGGTGTAGAGCTGGACGGCAGGCTTCAAGAGCGTCGGGAAGAAATGCGCCAAGCCCTGGTCTTGGCCTAGCGGATCGACAGCCTGCAGCATGTTCCAGCCGATCGCACTTGCCGTTTTGCCGAGGCTCTGCTGATCCCACATCCAGCTGGCGAGGTGCTCGCCCATGCCGGCGAACATGCCGAACACGAACGGCTTCGGGATCTTGGCGTAGCTGCCGCTCCCATCGGGAGACATCAGGATGAAATTGAGGTCCCGTTCCCATTCCGGGATCTTGGAATACTTCGACCGGCCGTCCTCGTCCGTGCCGCCAGCCATGATGTTATACATCGCGAGCGTCGCACCGCTCGCCGCCAGCCACGCTGCAGCCTTGCGCGCGCGAGGGCTCGTCTTGAGCGCCTGAGCTGATCGCACCGTTCCCTGCAAACCGGCATTGGCAAACATATACAGGCCGGAGAGCCATCTCGCTTGGCCTCTGCGGTTGAAGTTGACCGTGCTCTCCCGTGCCATGAAGGCGGCTTTCCCCTCGCTCAAGCCGGCATCAAGCGCGGCGATGTAGACCGCCAGACGTGTTCCGTTCTCAACGCCGGTATTGGCGATATCGATAGCGTTGAGCGTCTTGTCCCTCCACTTCGCGAGCGTGTTGATGGTGCCGCCCTGCAGCCGTTGCAGCTGGCGTTGGACATCAGCGCCGGCTTCCTCCACCGTCCTCGCACCATAGAAGCCGATGCGACCGCCGGCTCGCTCGAACTCACGGAAATACTGCGCGTACTTGCCGCCGCCCGTGGGCCACTGTCCGTGCATCGCCCCGTACATCGCGCCCGGGAGGTTCTTGATAAAGCTCGCGCTGAATTTCCGCTGGGTGTCGCCAGGCAGATTGATGAATGCCTCGCCAGCGTCGCGGATAAAGTTCGACAACATGAACTCGGGGTTCCAGGAGGTCGATAGCCTTGCCAGCAGGCGCGTCGTTCCACTAAGCGCGCGCATGACCACGTTCTGTCGGGGCTCGTCCAGGCTCTTTAGAGCACGCACGATCTTCGCGCCGTAATCCTTGTCGCTGAACCAAACTGATTTCTCTACGCCGTTCTCCTTCCAAGTGAAGGCTTGGTTATCGCTGCGCCAGTTAGGTTTAATTCTCTCCTCAACTTGTCCTGTTTGCGTGTTGAGATATCTCTCCTTTGGACCTTGATTGTATTGCCACAGATCAGGCTCAGGAGTGTTGCGGACGAACTCACCAAGCGTTTGCCCTACGCGGTTGTGCTCGCCGCGGATGATGGCGCGCTCCAGCTGATGCACGGCAAACTGAATCGGATTTTCTGCCGGCGTGAGCCGTCCGAACGCCTGCTTATATTCTTTGCCCCGCACCTCCAGGCCCTTGCCGACGCCTATCCAGCGCTCGCCGGTCTCGGTGTGGCGCAGGGGCACATAATCCGGCCAGCGTTGCCGCCACGCCGCCGCCATCTGTGGGCTAAGCAGCCCGTCCCGCACCTGCATGTCGATGGTCGCGTCGATGAGCTTGCGCAGCGCAGTGTAGGCCGCATCGAAATTGCCTTGGCGCGGGCGAGCGGCTGCCAAGATGCTTTGCGCAGCGGCATCACTCATGCCGGCCGGATCAGGAGAGAAGAGGTTGGGATTGATCCTGCGCAGGTCGCGATTGCGCTCCTGTGCATGCTTGGCCTTCGCATACTCGCCGATCTCATCCCACGTCAGACCGTTGCCGTTAATCTCCTTGACCAGCGGCTCGATCAGATCGCGCTTGGCGTCGCGCATTCGCTTATCGATCTTGCCGTGAGACAGCGCCTCCGCCTGATAGGTGTCCATGTTCTCGGGAAGCGGCTGACCGGGATTGTCGCGCAGCCACTGTTCTTGCATGCGCTTGATGCGCAGGAACTTGTCCTGGAGATACTCCCGGATCGCGGTCGGATTGATTTTGGTGCCACCGAGATAGCCGGCAATCTTGGAAAGCGTGGAATGATTGTGCAGGATCAGCTTATCCGTGAGCACCTCGTCGGCAGCGTCGCGGATCAAAGGCTCGATTCCCGGTTCCCGTGGCTCGCCTTTCGGGCCGGTCGCTCTTTCATATCCCTTTTCTAGGATCGCTTCCTCAGTTCCAATCGGAAGTGGTTTGGTTTTAACGAGGCGCCCACTACGACCACGCTTACCCTCACGCCGTAGCTTGCTGACAGGACGTCCAAATATATCAAGTTGCGCGGCCTCATCGCCAAACAACCCGACGTCCATGGGCTTCTGCGGTGCTTTGGGCTTGAGCGGTGCTTCAGCTTTGCGCTGTAGCATCCCCGCTACGTCGCGCTCAGTACCGGGGATGACCGCTTGCGGCTTGCCCTCAGCGCCGGGCTCGAACAAGCCACCAGGCTCCGCGGGCTTACGCGCCATCGCTTGGCGCTTAGGTACGGCAGCTAGGCCTTCTTGCGGGATTTCTTTTCGAGGAGGTTCGCCAGCCTCGCGAGCGCGCGATGGTTCTGCGCGTGCCGCAGGAAGCGCTTCTTCCACACGGGGTCCTGCTCCCGGTTCGCCTGGCGCAGGCACCTCCTCGCCGCCTCTGCGCACTCCTGTGCGGTCCGCAAAATCCCGCTCCTCTCGTCTCACTACCGCCTGATCATAAGCCGCGACCGGATCAGTAGCCTCACCACGATAAAGCGAATCGGCCGCCTCGTACACCGCTTCGGGATCGACGTCGGCATCGCGGAAGCCAGCCTCTTTCATGCTGTCACGGACGCGCTGAGCGTTGGCCTCCATCTCCGGGGCGCGCTCGTCAGCTCGCGGCGGCGCGGCAGCCGCTTCCTCACCCCTCGGGATTTGCCTGACGCCCCGGTTCTCGTTGTCGATCGCGTCTAGCAGGTCGCGGATGGTGGTGGTGCGCGGGACGTTCTGCTGCCAGAAGCCGGGGTCCTCGATGTAACGGCCCTCGACCGCGTTCTCCAGGATGCGATCGAGCGGCCTGCCATTCTCCCGGATGAGTGAGCCATAGCCGGGAATGAGCTTGTTCTTCTTGCCGATGATGGCACGCACGTCGGCGACCATCGGATCCTTGGCGCTGATGCCGCCGTTCATGGCGATGAACTGGAGGAGCGATTGCGGCTGCTTCTCTTTCCTGGTCCTGCGCGCGAGCGGCTCTGCCGGCGCAGCGGGCGCTGCCGGCTCCTGCGCGCGAGGCCGCTCTGCCGGGGGCTCGGCAGGTCTCGCCTCCTCCGGTATGCGCTCGGTCACCCACGCCGGCGGCTCGCCTGTGATGTCATCGAAAAGCCCGGCGGGCCGCTCAGGAGGAGCGGCGCGCTCGGGTACACGGGGCTCCGCGGGAGCCACTGAAACCTCTGGCGGCGTCGGGGTCGGGGCCGACGGTGCCGGGGGCTCAGCTCGTGTCGGCTCCCGCGGAATCTCTGGTCTGACACGAGGCGCCGGCCCGCGCACCGCTTCTGGCGCTGCAGGCGGCTCGCCCTCGCCACCTCGAATCATCCAATCGAACAGGTCAGGAGGCACCCCCGGCGTCGGGGGTGGGGGGGCCCCAGCTTGGGGCGGCTCAGCTGGTGCAGCAGGTGTTTCACCAGGCTTTTGCGTCACCTCCTCCGCAGGAGGGGTAGGTGAAGCCGAAGGTGGCTCGGCAGGCGGCTCAGCTGGAGGTGCCTCCGGGACCTTGGCTTCACCCTTCAGCTTGTCTCGAACCGCTCGGATACCCCTGGTGACGCCCTTGGCTCCAATCACGGGAACCGCACCGGCAAGGCCCCCTAACAGGGCCTCCTCAATGCCCTCTGTCAGTGGCCTGCCGGCGAGGTAGTTCTGGATAACCAGCTCGCCGGCGCCGACGGTCGGCTGCAGCAGGACCTGCTTGAGAACCGTCAGCGGCACACCGAACGAGGCGCCCGTTGCAGCCGCCGACACGCCGGAACTTTTCAGAGCCGCCCGGAGCGCCTGGTCCTCGGGCATCCCCGCATCCACGTTCTCGCGAAACCGCGGACCGTAATCGGTGACGAACTGCGACAGAGCACCCCCGCCGATCTCTCCCAGCAAACCGAAGGCAGCACCGCCGCTAACGGCACCGATCGCTGCCGGCGCGCTGCGTCCCAGCATGTAGCCGGCCCAGGACGGAAACTTTTCCCCGCTCGTCAGGGCCTCGGACGGCTTGATCTCCTCCACTCTGGGATCGCCGATCGTCTCCGTCGGCTCGGCCATCGGCTGCCCACGCAGCCGATTGAGCATGTCCTCGGCGGTCTCGGCACCGCCTCGCAGCGTGGTCCCGAGTCCCTGTATTACGGATTCCCCAAAGCCCGGGAGCGGGCGCTCAGGCGCTGCCTCGCCCTGGCGCACGAAGCGCGTCACGGGTGTCGAAGGTCCGCGCGGCGGCTCGGGCTCGGGTTCAGGCTGTGGCGCGGTGATATCGTCAAAGAGGCCGCCACTCGGCTGACCTCCGGCGATATCGGAGAAGAGGCCGTCATCGGCCATGACATCACCGCGCTGGTGCAGCTGGTGCAGATTGCGAGATCAGGTCGCTGAAATCTATCTTCCATTGCTTCAGGCGGTCAAAGATCGCCTGCCGTTTCACCGGATCGTTCCCGACCTTGGCCAATGCAGCGCGGGCCTGTTCCTTGGCCTGCTGTGGGGAGGTGCCTGACGGGAGGGCCGAGGGCGGTGCCGGCGCGGGCGGGGCTGCGGGCGCGGGAGCCGCGGGAGCTTGCCGGGCGCCCCTCGCCCCGGTTTCAGGTACAGCCTCGTCGGGAGGAGGGGCGGTTGCTTCTGGGGCTGCCGCGGCACTACCTGTGATTTTTGTCCATTGACGCTCAAGCCAACCGGGCGAGGTATCCTTTTTCTTCGCGCTCGGTGTGGGTTTCTCAGGCACCTCCGGGAGCGGATAGTTCGTACCGTACCTCTTGTTGTACCGATCGATCTCCTCACGCGCCACGGTATCGCGGTCCAGCGTCGCATCGTTGGTGAGGCGCGTCTTGATCTGGCCCTCGATGTTGCGGATATCGGACCGTCGATTGAGCCCCTCTTGAGTGACCGAGGTTCTGCCAGGCTGATTGAGCTTCATCTCTGCCCGCCTCATCCGGCCTTGTTCTTTCATCTCCTCGATCGATCGGCGCTCCTCGGCAGCCGCTTGGCCCTTCGTCTTGAGCCCCATGTTGACGATCTTGTTGCCAATGCGCCAGCTGCCATCCGGGAGCATCTGCGGCTTGGTATCGAGCAGATCCTCTTTGCGCCGGCTCTCCACCGCGCCCGCCGCCGCGCTGATGCCAGCACCGATGCCGGCACCGAAATAGGGGCTGCGGCTCGCCAACATCGCCGCGCCTGCTGCCGTCAGAGGATTGGTCGCCCAGCGCTCGGCAAAGTTCCGCGGGCGTTGCGCAAGACCGGGGATCGTCTGCACACTCGGCGCACCAATCGTCCGCATGGTCGGCGCCAGGCTCGGTCGGGAGCCGGCTGGCGCAGCACCGACGTCAGACGGACCGCCGGCCGGTTCACCGCCGGCATCGCCGCTCGCCCCGACCACCGGCGGTATGACAGGTGCAGCAGCCGGTGCGGCAGGGGTCGCCGTTGGCGGTGCGGTAGCTGAAGCAGCCGGCATGGGAGCGACGCTATCCGTGTCGTCCGTGGTGTCGGTGTCGTCGGTCTCATCGTCATCGTCGGTGTCGCCACCGGCCTGGTAGGAGCGCACGACGCCGCCGCGCTCCAGAAGTCCGAACAGCGGGACCGCCTTCTTCGCGACATTGGCAGCGGCCTTGATCGCGCCAGCAATGCTGTTGTCCGGTTGCGTAGTGCTGCTCCGTCGTGCGTCCCTCATTTGCTGCTGCAGCATCGTGCCGGCATCGGCGGGAGCTTGTGGCTTTGGCAGGTTGAGCTGGCCGATGTTGAAGCCGCGGTTCTGCTGCGGTTGTTGCTGCTGGCCGTCGGTATCGTCATCGCTGCCGACGTAGGTCCCGTCACCCAGGAAGCCGCCCGAGAGCATCCGCACCGGGCCGCCAAAGCGCAGCGGGATCACGAGACCGCCGGTGCGGTACATTGGGACAATGCCGCCGGTGCGCAGCCTCACCATCGGCACCGCACCGGCAAACCGCATCCGCGGGACCGGCACGAGACCGCCGACCTTGCGGCCCACAACGCCGCCATCCTTGCCGAACAGCGAGGTGCCCAGCCCCGCAAGCGACGTGGCGATGCCGGCCGCTTGCGTGATTGCATTCGGCGGCGGTGGCGTGGTGTAGCCCTGCGCGAACGAGCCCGTTAGCGGGCCCAGGCCGCCGAGCGCCGAGCCGTACCAATTTGCAATCTGGAACGGATAGGCGCTCGACATCATCGCGTTCTGCTGCGCGACGTCCAGCTCACGCTGCCCCTGCTGCTGCAGCATGTTGCCGTAGGTCATGCCGGCGCCCGCGCCGCTGATGCCGGCAAGCTCGCCTTGCAGACCAGCCTGCGCTCCGGTCAACCCCAGTTGCTTGAGCTGGTTGTACTCGTTGAGCGCTTGCCCGTAGCCAGCTTGATAGAGCCCGGCGATAACAGGGGCCTGCGCTTGCTGCTGCTGCCCGGCGAGCTGCGCCTGCGCAATGCCGGCACGGTCGCCGCCGAAGGCGTTGCCCGAGCGGATCGCGCCGCTGAGCAGATCGTTGCCCTGGATCGCGTTCTGATTGTTGAACCAATCTTGCGTCGCGTTCACCACGTCTTGGGTGAACGGCGATTCGATCGCCTGCACTTGGCTCGGATCGAACGTCCCCGCATTGGCACCTGCGGTGTTGAGGTTCTGGACGGCTGTCGGCAGATTGAGCGCCGTGCCGTACATCACGTTGCCGAGGTCGGTCTGATTTGCGTTGAGCGGCGCGACCTGGCCTTCCATCGCCGGATTGAACGGCGTCCCCGAAAGCCCCGCTGCTTGTTGCATGTACTGTTGGTAGTACGGCATCGCGAACGCGCTAGGCGACGATGCCGATTGGAAGGCGGTCGATGTTGCGTTTGGAACGGGAGGGCTGCCGCCCTTATTGCACATCGCCGGTCTCCCGCTGGCTTGCGCGGATAACGGCCTCGACCACCGGAACAACACCCCTGTTGTACGGCGCCGGCATTCCGCGAACCTTTCGATTGACCTCTTCGATCTTGAGCGCTGCGTCGCGATATTTCCAGGGCTGCAGCGGCGGCTCACCGTAAATGAAGTAGGCGCCGATGCAGGTCATGTGGCGCGCGTACAAGCGCACCTTCGCCTCCGTCCGATCGAAGCTGTTGATGCCGGCCTGGAACACCATGTTCTTGCCGTTGCGCTTGAACCAGGCGTGCGCCCACTTGCCCTGCTCAAGCAGCCTGCGCGCGTAATCGCTCTGTCGATGGTGCGGATGGACAAAGTTCCAGCGCTCCAACAAATACTCGTCGTCGGAATACCAATCGCAAGCGATGCACATCCCCAGCGTCGCGACGACATGGCTGTCTTTGTCGATGCAGAAGATGATGCCGCCCTTGCGCTCGGTCGCCCATTGGATGCCGGCGATCACCTTGTCCGGGTTGAGCCCGAACATCCCGTTCTCATGATGCAGCATGCGCAAGAGCGCAAAGATTTCGCCCTCGTCCACTTTGGTTGCGAGCCGCACGCCAGGCACGCCGCTGTCCATGTCGTAGAGCACTTTGCTCATGACACTGGCCTCGGGAGCTTCTTCATCTCCGCCAGCACTTGCTTGCGCACCCCCATCGATGAGGCGCCCAATATCCGCTTGCCCTCTTCGGCGTCGCCGCCACCCAGCTCGGCAACGATCTCGGGATCGATGATCATCTCGCCACCAGCGGTGATGATCGGCGTGTACTCGTCGCCTTCATAGACGCCGCCGTCCGCGTACTTCACGTTGGGCGTTGGCATCCGCAGCGATGGCATCTTGAGCGTGCGCTGCTTGATCGCGTTCTTGATGCCCATCGGGCCGATCGCATGCGAGATGGATTGCCCCCACATCTTCGCGCCGGCCGCGGTGTTGCCTTGTCCCAGCCCGGACACGACGTCGGCCGGCAGGACGAACGAGCCGGTGCGCGCTTGCATGGGGATGCGATCGGTGCGCCCGGGGACGGTGGAGTGAATGAGATGCGCGCCTGGCACCTTGAGGATGGGTGTCGGCTTAGGGATGGAAGCGCGCGTGTTAAGCCCGGTGAAATGCGCTTGCTTGAAAGCGGTGTTCATTTGCGGGATGCCGAGACCGCCGACCGCCAGACGGACAGGACCTCCGCGCGCAAGGTTGCTCTCGCGCTCCCAATCCGATTGGCCCTTCGGATTGATGACCGTCATCGGATATCGGTCTTGCGGTGCGGGCGGGGGCGCCCATTCTGACGGGTTGCCCTTGAACACCTCCCGATTCATGGCCCACGGCAGCATTGGCTGATTCTGCGGCTCTATCGGATGCGCAAGATCGCGCGCCCGTAGTTCGTCCACCCCCATTTCCCGTTTTTTTGGCAACCTTGTTGGCGGATAACTTAAATAAGTTCGCGGGATCGGCCGCATTGGCTGCGGCGACGGACGCAAGCGCTCCCGCGCCTGCAGCTCATCCTCTCCCTCCGCGCCACGCCAATCGGTTGATTCCGGTGTCACCCGCGGATCGCGTCGCGGCGTCGGTATGCCGCCCTGTTGGTAGTAACCAGGGAGATCGACCAAGCCGCCTTGCGCAAATGTTGGTGCCATCGGCTGTTGCTGCTGTTGCTGTTGCGATAGCCCGGCCGCCGGCGGGGGCGGCGGGTTCGACTCACCTCGGCTCCATCCGATATCCCCGAACATATCACCCAGCTGTTGGGGCGTGTAAATCGAGGCGAGCGCCGGGCCAAGCATCGGATTGGCCTGCATGAAGGCGGCAACCGCACCCGGATTTCGCCGCACACCCTGCGCGATCTGGTCAGCGCGGGAAGGATCGGGCACGCCGCTACCGTAGGCGACGTCAGCAATGATCTGCGCAACCTGTGCCGGCGAAGCTGCGGGTGCTGGGGGCGCGAGCCCCGGTGTTGGCGCAGGTGCAGCAGGCTCGGTCGGTGCGGGCGTAGTAGGCGTAGTAGGTGCCGTAGGTGCCGTAGGTGGTGCCGTGGTTGCTGGAGGCGTGGGCGCAGCAGGTGCCGTCGTTGGAGGCGTGGGTGCTGCAGGCGGCGCGGGTGGGGTGAAAGGATGCGCTTCGCGCCACTCTGGCCCCGCCGTCATCCATTGCTCATAGGTCAGGCTTGGAGAAGCAGGAGCGGCAGGAGGCGTGGGGGTCTGCGTCGGCGGAGGCGAGATAGCATCTGGAGTAAGTTGCGGTTCTTCGGGAGGCTCTTCCACTGGTCCCAGCGCATACGGACCGAATGAACCGTAGTTGTTGGGATCATAAGGCGCCTCGGGCTCTGCAGGCGGCGGTGCCGCCGGAGCTGTCGTTGTAGCCGGCGGCGCTGCCTCTGGCGGTGGCGCTGCTTGTTGCTCTCGTTGTGCCTCCAGCAAAGGCCCCCAATTTCCGGCGCCCCAAGCGGCAGCGCCAGCGCGATCGGCATTAGCCTGCTGGATTGCGCTGAGAAGGGCCTGACCTTGCGATTGGATACCTTGGTACTGCTGCGGCCCGAGATAGCCCCTGCTCTCCCCCATCGCGGCGCGAGAACCGAAAATCGGAATCGAGCCAAGCGCAGCGTGCATGAAATCACGTACTGACGTGCGGCCATCCATCACGGCAATCTTTTGCTGATCGGTCATGCGAGCGATGTAATCGCGCATCGCATTGCCGGCGCCCTCGTTGCTTTTTGTAGTTTTATCCGTGAGTTCCCGCATGCCTTTGTCGAAGGCCGCCACCTTCTCCGCGTTCGACGCCTTTCCGAGCGGCGGCTCATAGACCTTATCCGCCGCACGCCCCATGAGTGATCGCACCTCATCTCGATGGTCTTGCTGCGCCTGCTCCTGCTGCTCTGGTGGCAGCAGCGCTTCCCGATCAGCATCGGACAACGGCGGCGTACCTTCGGGCGGCGCTTCGTAGGCACTCCGATCAACCGGCATCTCGGTGGGCGGTGCTTCAACAG
>Ga0210402_10000228_pt1 | contig 65242 bp, 42 predicted proteins | sample IncBWC7MmetaG_FD_161055 | JGI IMG/M metagenome (GOLD analysis project Ga0210402, IMG submission 161055) | Forest soil microbial communities from Barre Woods Harvard Forest LTER site, Petersham, Massachusetts, United States - Inc-BW-C-7-M | ecosystem: Environmental > Terrestrial > Soil >...
GCGAACCAGGTGGCTGCAATCCGGCCTGTCAAAACGCCCTTCTGCAGCCCTCGAACGTCGGCGGTGGTTGTGACCCAGGTAGCCGCGGCCTGACCGGTTAAGGCGACCTGGGCATACGCCGGGTAGTTGGTAACGTCGTTGGCGATGGCCTCGCCATCAGCCCCGTAAACCGTCTTCCACGTGCCTTGTGTCGTGGTATCGGCCTTGACAAACGCTGCCGTGCCGGATGGTGCCACGATGGTAAACGTTGCTGCGTTGCTGGTGCCGCCCGCCGTGGTGACGGTGATGCTGGACGGTCCAAGCAGGGCGGTGGGTGCGACCACGATAGTGCCCGTGATCTGAGTGGCGGTCATGGTCACCACATTTGCGGTGATACCCGCGCCCAGATTCAGGGAGGCCCCAAGCAGGTTGGTGCCGGTGAGGGTCATCGGTACGCTGGTCCCGGTCGCGGCCAGCGTGGGAGCGCTGGCGGTCAGTGTGGGAGCCAGCGGGTTCACCGTGAAAGTCACGGTGCCCGTGGTGCCGCCCGGCGTAGTGACCGAGATAGTCTGCGGTCCTAGCGGGGCGGTGGCCGCGATGGCCAGGGTAGCGTTGATCTGAGTGGCAGTGACCACCACACCGGTGGCGGTGATGCCCGCTCCCAGATGCAGGGTCGCGCCCGTCAAATTGGTGCCCGTGAGGGTCACCGGTACGCTGGTCCCGAGCACGCCCACGGCGGGAGTGACGGTTGCCAGCGTGGGAGCCATCGGGTTCACCGTGAAGGTCACGGTGCCGCTGGTGCCGCCCGGCGTAGTGACCGAGAGAGTCTGCGGTCCGACCGGGGCGGTGGCTGCGATGTTGAAGGTGGCGGTGATCTTGGTAGCCGTGGCCACCACACTGGTAGCGGTGATACCCGCGCCCAGATTCAGGTTGGCCCCGGTCAAGTTCGTGCCCGTGAGGGTCACCGGTACCGTGGTCCCGGCCCCGGCCAGCGCGGGAGCAATGGTGGTTAGTGTAGGCGTCAGCGGGTTCACCGTGAATGTCACGGTGTTGCTGTCGCCGCCCAGCGTAGTGACCGAAATCGTCTGCGGTCCTACCGGGGCAGTGGCCGCGATGGCCAAGGTTGCGGTGATCTGGCTGGCCGTGGCCACCACACCGGTCGCGGTGATACCCGCGCCCAGATTCAGGGTGGCCCCGTTCAGGTTGGCGCCCGTGAAGGTCACCGGCACCGTGGTTCCGATCACGCCCGCGGCGGGAGTGATCGTGGCCAGGGCCGGAAGCGCGCCCCCGCCATCAAAGAACAATCCGCTCACCACGGCGGAGGTGCCCGCCGTCCTGGTGACCCGCAGGGTAACGTGTCCGGAGAGATTCCAGACCTGGTATTGGCCCGCGGAGAACCCACTCATCGGGCTGCTGGCAAGCACCAGGCCAGTGGCAGGATCGAGTACATCGACCCTCTGCGCCCTGGTGTTGGCGCCATCCCAGTCGAGGCCGTACAGCGCAACCTGATGGGCAAGGCCGTCGGTCAGGTTGATATCGATGCTAAAGCTCGAAAAGCTGTACCAGGAGGCTGCGATCCGGCCTGTGATAGCGCCTTTCTGCAGTCCTCGAACGTCGGCGGTGGTGGCGGCCCATGTAAAGGCCGTCTGACCGGTTAATGCGACCTGGGCATACGCCGGGTAGTTGGTAACGTCGTTGGCGATGGCTTGGCCACCGACTCCGTAGACCGGCTTCCAGTTGCCTTGGGTGGTGGTGTCGGTCTGGGCGAGCGCCGGCACGATTGCGAACGTTGCGTTGTTGCTGATGCCGCCTGGCGTACTGACGGTGAAGTTGGCCTGTCCGAGCAGGGCGTTGGGTGCGACCACGAGAGTAGCTGTGATCTGCGTGGCGGTGGCCACCACATTCGTGGCGGTGATACCCGCACGGAGATTCAGCGCGGCCCCGTTCAGGTTGACGCCGGTGATTACCACCGGTTGGCTGCTTCCCATCACGGCGGTCGCGGGGGCGATGGTAGCCACCACGGGAACCGGTACGAGAATGGTAAACGTCACGGCGTTGGTCGTTCCGCCCGCGGTTGTGACTGTAATGGTCTGCGGTCCCACCGGGGCCGTGGCCGCGATGGCCAAGGTAGCGGTGATCTGCGTGGCGGTGACCACCACCCCGGTCGCGGTAACGCCCGCTCCCAGATGCAGTGTCGCGCCCGTCAAATTGGTGCCCGTGAGGGTCACCGGTACGCTGGTCCCGAGCACGCCCACGGCGGGAGTGACGGCTGCCAGCGTCGGAGCCAGCGGGTTAACCGTGAACGTCACGGTGCCACTGGTGCCGCCCGGGGTGGTGATCGAAACAGTCTGCGGTCCCACCGGGGCAGTAGCCGCGATGGCCAAGGTAGCAGTGATCTGGCTGGTGGTGGCCACCACACCGGTCGCGGTGATACCCGCGCCCGTATTCAGGCTGGCCCCGTTCAGGTTGGTGCCCGTGAGGGTCACCGGCACCGTGGTTCCAACCACGCCCGTCGCCGGAGCGATGCTGGTCAGCACCGGAGCCAGTTGGAAGGTGGTAAACGTCACGGCATTGGACGTGCCGCCCACCGTGGTGGCGGTAATGCTTTGGAGGCCCAACGGGGCAGTCAGCGCAATGTTGAGCGTGGCGGTGATCTTGGTAGCCGTAGCCACCACACTGGTAGCGGTGATACCCGCGCCCAGATTCAGGTTGGCCCCGATCAGGTTGGTGCCTGTGAGGGTCACCGGTACGTTGGTCCCGGTCGCGCCCGTTGCGGGAACGATGGTGGCCAGTGTGGGGGTCAGCGGAAGAACCGTGAATGTCACGGTACCGCTGTCGCCGCCCGGGGTAGTGACCGAAATGGTCTGCGGTCCCACCGGGACTGTGGCCGCGATGGCCAAGCTAGCGGTGACTTGGCTGGCCGTGGCCACCACACCGGTCGCGGTGATACCCGCGCCCAGATTCAGGTTGGCCCCGCTCAGGTTGGTACCGGTGAAGGTCACGGGCACCGTGGTTCCGATCACGCCCGTCGCGGGAGTGATACCAGCCAGCGCCGGAAGCAGCGCCGAACCGCCATCAAAGAACAACCCGCTCACCACGGCGGAGGTTCCGCCGGTTTTGGTGATTCGCAAGGTGACGTGCCCGGAGAGAGTCCAGACCTGGTATTGGCCCAGGGAGAAGGAACTCATCAGGCTGCTGGCCAGCACCTGGCCGGTGGCAGGATTCAGGACATCGACCTTCTGCGCCCTGGTGTTGGCGCCATCCCAGTCGAGGCCGTACAGCGCAACCTGATGGGCAAGCCCGTCGGTCAGGTTGATATCGATGCTAAAGCTCGTAAAGCTGTACCAGGCGGATGCAATCCGGCCTGCGGTAATGCCCTTCTGCAGCCCTCGAACGTCGGTGGTGGCTGGGCTCCAGGTAAAGTTAGTCTGACCCGTGAAAGCGACCTGGGCAAACGCCGGGTAGTTGGTAACGTCATTGGCGACGGCTTGGCCGCTGGCCCCGTAAACCGGCTTCCAGGTGCCTTGGGTGATGGTGTCGGTCGTGGCGGCAGCCGGCACGACTGAAAACGTTGCGGTGTTGCTGGTGCCGCCCGGTGTCGTGACCGAAATTGTTTGCGGTCCGAGCGGGGCGTTGGCGGCGATCACCAGATTAGCTGTGATCTGGGTGGGGGTGGCCACCAGACCGGTCGCGGTGATACCCGCACCCGGATTCAGGGTGGCGCGCATCAGGTTGGTGCCCGTGAAGGTCACCGGTACCGTGGTCCCCATCACGCCCGTCGCGGGAGTGATGCTGCTGGCCAGTACAGGAGCCAACTGGTAAACGGTAAACGTCGTGCTGCTGTCCGTGCCGCCTGCCGTGGTGACAGTAATGCTTTGCGGTCCTAACGGCGCGTTGATGGCGATGGTTAGGGTAGCGGTGATCTGGGTGGCGGTAGCGACCACGCCGGTGGCGGTGATGCCCGCTCCAGGAGTCAGGGTCGCACCGGTCAAATTGGTGCCCGTGAGGGTCACCGGTACGCTGGTCCCGGCCGCGCCCAGTGCGGGAGCGATGGTGGCCAGGGTGGGCGTCAGCGGAAGAACCGTAAATGTCACGGTGCCGCTGTCGCCGGCCAGGGTAGTGACCGAAATAGTTTGCGGTCCGACAGGGGCTGTGGCCGCGATGGCCAAGGTAGCAGTGATCTGGCTGGGCGTGGCTACCACGCCGGTCGCGGTGATACCCGCGCCCAGATTCAGGTTGGCCCCGATCAGGTTCGTACCGGTAATGGTCACCGGCACCGTGGTTCCGACCACGCCCGTCGCAGGAGCGATAGCGGCCAGCGCCGGAAGCAGCGGCGACCCGCCATCAAAGAACAATCCGCTCACCACGGCGGTGGTTCCCGCCGTTCTCGTGACCCGCAGGGTGACGTGCCCGGTGAGATTCCACACCAGGTATTGGCCGGCGGAGAAAGCGGTCATCGGGGTGGTGGCCAGCACCTGGCCAGTAGCAGGATTCAATACATCGATCCTCTGCGCCCTGGTGTTGGCGCCATCCCAGTCGAGGCCGTACAGCGCCACTTGATGGGTCAGGCCGTCCGTCAGATTGATGTCGATGCTAAAGCTCGAAAAGCTGTACCAGGCGGATGCGATCCGGCCTGTCGAGGTGATCTTCTGCGGCGCTCGAACGTCGGCGGTGGAGGGGCTCCACGTAAAGTTGGTCGAACCCGTGAAGGCGACCTGGGCATACGCCGGGAAGTTGGTCACGTTGTTGGGGATGGCCTGGCCACCCGCCCCGTAAACCGGCTTCCACGTGCCTTGGGTGGTGATGTCGCTCTGAACCAGCGTAAACGTTATGGTGTTGCTGGTGCCGCCCGGCGTGCTGACGGTGAGGCTGGCCGGACCGAGCGGAGCGTTGGCCGCGGCCACGAGAGTGGCCGTGATCTGGGTGCTGGTCGCAACCACACCAGTAGCCGTGATACCCGCGCTGAGATTCAGGGTGGCGTTGTTCAAGCTGGTACCGGTGAGGGTAACCGCCTGGCTGCTGCCGATCACGCCCGATGCGGGAGCGATAATGGCCAGCACGGGAGTCAGCGGAAGAACGGTAAACGCAATGGCATTAGTCGTGCCGCCCGGCGTAGTGACCGTAATAGTCTGCGCTCCGACCGGGGCGATCAAGGCGATGTTCAAGGTAGCGGTGATCTGGCTGGCGGTAACCACTACGCCCGTCGCGGTAACGCCCGCGGGCGGGTTCACGACGGCCAGGGTCAGGTTGGTGCCGGTGATGGTCACCGGTACGCTGGTTCCGATCACGCCCAGGGCGGGATTGACGGCTGTCAGCGTGGGCGGCAGGAAGTTAATCACCGTCGTGTCGGTGGTGCTGACGGCGTTAAGCGAGTTGCCACCGGACACGGTGATGGCGTTGACCTGCGGCGAGAGGGCCACGGGCGAAACGTTCACCGTTACTGCGATCGCCGGATAGCTGGCGCCGCCGGCCAATGCATCGGCCCGCGTGCAGGTGTTTCCGGCGCACGTCCAACCGAGGCCGGTCATCGAGACCAACGTCAATCCGGACGGCACGGTTTCGGTCACGGTCACGGGACCGATGGTCGGCGATGAGGTGACGGCGTTGCTCACGGTCACCGTGTAGGCCGCCCCGGACTGCGCTTGCGTGAAGCTGCCGATGTGCGTCTTGGCGATGCTCAGCAGCGCCCGCGGCACGATGGTAAAGCTCAGCAGGTTGCTGGCGCCTCCCGGTGTCGTAACCGAGATGCTCGCCGTGGTGCTGATGGTGGCTCCTGTTGCGGCCGGAGAGATGACCAGGTTAGCGGTCATCGAACTCGCCGTGACGACGGGCGCGCCGGCGAGCGTAATGCCCGCGGGCAGATTCAGGGTGGCATCGATCAGGCCGGTTCCCGCCAGGGTCACCGGTACTGACGAAGCGGCCGAGCCCAGCGCCGGGTTGATGCTGGTGAGCGTCGGAACTGGCGCAAAGACCGTGAAGGTGACGGCGACGCTGGTGCCGCCTGTTCCGGGTGTGGTCACGGTGATGCTCTGCGCTCCCAGGGTAGCAGCGGGGTCGATCACGAAGCTTGCCGCGATCTGACCAAAAGCGACTACCGGTGCGCCGGCGAGCGTAATGCCGGCGGGCATATTCAAGGTTGCCCCGACCAGGCCCGAGCCCGTCAGAGTTACCGGAACGGATGCTCCTCTGGCGCCCGTCGCGGGAGCGATGGCGGCCAGGATTGGAGTTGGCTCCGTGATGGTAAACGTCATGGCGTTGCTGGTGCCGCCCGCGTTGGTTACCGTGATGCTCTGCGGCCCAAGTGGGGCGCTGTTCAGAGTGGTGAAGGTGGCGGTGATCTGATTCACGGTCGCGACCACGGCCGTGACTGTGATATTGGCGCCGGCATTAATCGCGGTCACCGTGTCCAGGCTGGTGCCGGTGAGTGTGACGGCAGTAGCGGTTCCGGCCTTGGCTGTTATGGGAGCGATGCTGGTCAGCACCGGCAGAATATTGAAAGTCACCGAGTTGGTGGTGCCGCCAGGCGTGGTTACCGTGATGCTCTGCGGACCGGTTGGAATCGTTGAGGCGATGGCCAGGGTGGCGGTGATCGAAGTCGGCGTGACGACGGGCGTGCCGGTCAGCGTAATGCCCGCGGGCAGATTCAGGGTTCCCCCGAATAAGGCGGTCCCTACGAAGGTCACGGGTACCGACGTAGCGGCCGTGCCCTGCGCCGGAGCGATGCTGGTGAGCAGCGGAGCCGGGGCGTTGATGGTGAACGCCAGCGCGTTGCTGGTGCCGCTGGGCGTGGTGATAGTCACGTTGACGGGCCCGAGCGCCGCCGTGGGAGAGATCGCGAAGCTGGCAACGATCTGGGTGGCGGTGCTGCTGGTAACGGTGGCGGCGATATCGGGACCCGCGCTCAGCGTGGCGCCGGGCATATTGATGCCCGTGAGAGTCACGGATATGATGTTGGCTGCCGATCCGCCCCTGAAACCAGCCGTGGGACTGATGGTGGAGAGCACCGGAGGCGAAATGAGAACGGTAAAATTGGCATTGAAACTGGTGCCGGTGGCCGTCACTACCGAGATGGCGCAGGACCCGAGCGGGCCAGGACCGATAGCGAAGTCAGCCGTGATCTGGGTGGCGCTGACAAACGTGACGTTGCTCGCCGTGACCGCCGAACAACCTGTTACGGTTGTCCCGGACGAAAAATTGGTTCCCGTGATGGTCACGGTTTGGGTGGTAGTTGCCGCACCCTGGTTAGGCGATATCGATGCGATGGTGGGCTTGATGGCCGAAATCTGCCAGAGCGGACCCTGATCCGCGGCGTAGACCTGACCTAGAGGGTCGATGGCGAGCCCACCGATTTTGCCAAGAGGTGTCGACACAAGGTTTGTTGTGAGTCCGGTGTCGGCGAGGTTGGTGAGCGTGTTGGCCACCAGGTCGTATTTCCAGACCTGCTTGGAGTCGCCGATATATATAAAGTTGCCGTCCCCGGCCACTGAAGCCGGTGTAACCAGCGGAGCGACCAGAGCCTGGGCTGTGCAAGTTACCTTGCAGACCGTGGCATTGCGCATGATGCTGACGTTAGCCGCCGCCACGGCATACAAGTCTGCCTGGTAAAACGCCAGGTTCGCGGCAGCGTTATTGTTCATGGCGCCGACCACACTGATCACGTGCGTGGCGGCGGAGGGAGCCGTCACCCGAAGGATCTTGGAGGTTCCGCCCATGGCGACATAGAGTTGGCCGTCGGGTCCCAATGCCAAGGCAGTCGGAGCAGTCGCTCCCGGACCGCAGGCAGCGGTCAGATTCGCGTCCTTCACGACTGTGGCCGCAATGCCCAGCGTTTCCGACACGGGATCGAAAGCGTACTTCAGGACGCCCTCGCCGAGAGCCGCGTCTGAAATGTAGAGCAGGTTACTTGCGGAATCGAAAGCCGGTGCGCCGGGAACGTCTCCAACAACCGGGAATACCGCACAGGCCGTTAAGCTGGGTGGAGGCAGGGTGAGGTCAACTTTACAGAACCCCAGTGCGTGGTCCACGACCCACATGTGAGTGCCCATCCAGACAGCGCCCTTGGGGGTGGTCAACCCGCTGGAGTAAAAGTAGCCAGGATTGGTGCTGGCCGTAGTGACGACCGTGGGCGGAGGCAGGGGAGACGGTTGAGGCGGGGGCGACAGTCCATCCGGGGCCGATCCAGCCGGCACCTGATAGAGCGACGCGGCGCCCACGAATTGTCCGAACGTCGGATCGTTTACGAGGTAAAGGTTGCCGAGGCTGTCCACGCCTACGGCGGTGACATTGGAGTAAAAGGCGGGGCTGCCGTTCTTGACCAAGGTGCCGGTATAGAAATCGGTCACAGCGGTCGTCTGGTTATTCCGGTACACGCCGGATGCCACGCCTACATAGACCAGGTTGTTGGCGGTGTCGACAGCGATAGACAAGGGCGAAGCGATTCCCAGTTGGGTATTCGCGGTGATGGTGCACGGAGTGGTCACCAAATCGCAGGTGAGCGGACTGGCGACGACGGACACCGAGGCCCCATCCGCAATCCAAAGCTGGCTCCCAACGAAGGCAAGGCCGTGCGGCGCAGTCGCGCTCAACGCGCTTCCCATGCCAACAGGCTTTTGAGGAACAGCGCCGCTGGGATTGGTGATCCGGAAGAGCTTGTTGTTGGCGGCCATCGACACGTAGAGATTGCCATCGCTGCCGATGGCGGCGGCGGCGGGCCTGCTCAACGTGGGGGCCACATTGAAGCCGGAAAACGGGTCGAAAACCGTACCGTCAAAAGAGTATCGATAAATTCCGAGGCTACCGATGCTGCGGTCCGGAAGATATACGTAAGCCGTGCCATCGAACGCCGGCTGCCCGAACACAGCCGTCCCGTGGGGGGTTACCGGCGGTGCGACGCAGTTCTGCAACTGGGAAGCCCCGGTAGCGTCAACGGTAACCTGACAGAAACCCGCGGAGGCGTCCGTTACCCATAGCTGTGTCCCGACCGAGACAAACCCGCCAGGGGAGGTGGATGTCATACTTGAAATGGCTAAAGCGCCAGGCGCGGCGGCGCAGTTAGCCGCGAGTGCCAGCAGAACCAGGGTTCCGATCAGCGACTCGCTTCGACTTCCTACATCGCGTGCTTTCTCTACAGCGGAAAGTTTCAACATGCGGGTACGTCTCTCCTTAGCTCGTTGGGAGCTCTTACAAGTGTTAAACTGCAACCTACCCATTACACGACGTACCCGCGTTTCCAGCCACCCAGTTTTCTACCGAAACCGTACTGGGGAAACTACCAGCTTGTAGTACTTCGAGACTTTCTTTCAGCTTTTTCAGGTGAATGGCCGTGGCGGCCGTTCCCGCGGTATCAGGGCCCCGCGGCGTGGTGATTTACTGCGTTTCGGGCCGCCTGGTAAGAGAGCCGTACGATGGACAAATTGCAGCGGATAGTAGAGGATAAGCAGCGGATAGAGGACGCTTATGGCCTTGCTTATGCCTTGCTTATAGCCGGCCTCCAGCCGGGCCTGGCAGCGCATTTGCAGCGCCAGACCACAGTGAAGTCACGAATCCGCCGGAACCGAAGACCCTGGCTTTTTTACCCCGGCCATTAGACCGAGGCCGTCGATTGGATTCCGTCCCCGCCAGCCGCTAAGTACAAGGCGGAGTCAAATAATAAGCTGGGCAATTTGAATCAAGCGCAAGGTGGGCGGTCGGCCTGGAGTGTGGGATTTGAGAAAGGCACGATTTCACGCAAAGCCGCAAGGGCGCAAAGAAGATGGCTAACGGCAGATGGGTGAGAAGCCAGAACCATTCATGGAGCGGCTCCAGCAGGCCCGGCCCCGGAGTGGTATGGACTCGCTAAGCCGCATCACGAGTTGCAGCCGTTTTCCGATCACGGAGACGCGTTCAGTTCCCGGTTTCGGCAGCCCTTCTGCCCCCAGACGGACGAGGCAGAGATAGATGGTCCCCTGGTTCACCGGCAGCGCTTCCTCGCTGAGCCGCTCAATCCGGCGGGCGATGCCATAGACGTGGAGCGGCCCCATCGCGTCCAGGGTTTTCAAAACCATCAGATCGAGGGTGCCTTGAAGAATATCCGACTTGCCTTCGGGCACCCCATCTCCTGTGGGTTGTATACACAGGATTCTTACTCTTCGTGTGGGATGTCAAGAGGATGGAAGGCGCACCTCGCGCCGTGCGGCGATCTGTCTGTAAGCGCCAGTCCGGGAATACGCGCGCTGCTCAGGAGTACAATGTCCCTGGGGGTTTCGGATGAAGTTTGTGCGTGCTGTATTGCTGGCGGCGACGCTCGCCCTGAGCGCTTCGTCCGCCGATTTCACCGGGACGTGGAAGGCCACGTTCCTGGGGGACCCGGGAAATTGGCCCAAAATGGTCTCAAAGATGACCTTCGAACTTAGGGCCGACGGCAACCAGGTCACTGGTATGGCCCACATGTCAAATTGGCCGGGAGACGCCCCGCTATCGGACGGCAAGATCGAAGGCGATCGGATCTCGTTTGTCGTGGTCGGGAAGAGCCCATGGAAGTCTGCCAGCCCGCGAGGCGAGGCGAGCGGATTCCCGAGGCTCACTTTCACCGGAACAATCAACGGGAAGGATATGGAACTGCATCTTGTCTGGGACAGTGTAGTCATCTACGGCGACGTGAGCGGCAGTGGCCGGGAATTAGAAATGGCCGGCAAGAAGGTCTCGGACTGACAGGCGGTTCGGGGGCTGCGCGGCGCTTTCTGCATTCGCTACGTGTGCCCAAGGCAATGTCTCGGTGTGGGTTTATCTGGCGGCGTCAGCCATGGATCAGGTACATAACCCAACTGCCCACCAGGGTGGTGGCCGCACAGCAGAGCAACAGGTATGTGGCGGCGTACAGGCGTTCCCGCAGAGATCGATTCCCAAGCAGCGCCATGGCCGCGGAGAGCAGTACGGCCACCAGCAGAGTGAAGGTGAGGTGCGGCACTAGCGTCTCCCTTGCGATGCGGATGGTTCTGCCTGTCGCCTTGCCAGCGCATCGGATACCGCCAGCAGGTTAAATAGGCCCGCCAGGGCCAGCAGCGTGGTTCCATATTCGTGCAGGCGTCCATCCAGGAACCCATGCCCGCCGTCGAAGAGCCGGGTGAGCAGAAACGGGCCGCCGGCGAACAATTTGGCCAAGGCCCCGGCTTTGAAGGACAATACCGTGAAGCCGTCCAGGCCCTGGAGTTCGGCGGGCTGGGGCCACTGATACGCGCCGTGGAGCGCGAGGCCGGCTGCAAAAGTAGCCGGGACCAGGACGGCGAAGCCCGCGAACGGCAGGTAGCGGCGCATGAGCAGATACGCCCCTCCCGGGACGATCCAGCCAAACACGGAGACCATGGCGAACCGGGCGCACTGCACAGCCTTCATCGGACGCCTCCGGCTTCCTGCGCCGGTTGGGAGCGTGGGACTAAGAGAGTCCGTTCCCAGCGGGTTCTGGTGAAGAAGTGCTGCGCCACATCCAGCACGTGATTCAGCGTCCACGCCTGCAGGTCGGCCGTGGGCGCATCGTACGACCAGTAGACAAACAGGGGTTTGCCGACTACATAACGGCGCGGCACGAATCCCCAATAGCGGCTATCTTCGGAGTTCTCGCGGTTGTCGCCGAGCACGAAGAGCATGTCCGCAGGAACGATCACCTCGCCGTTGCGGACGTGGTGTTCGAACATATCGCGGCCCCGCGGCGTGGTATTGAGGTCCGGTGAGAGCGGGAAGTTGTCGCGATAGGCGTCGGGGTACGTCGCGATGTGTTGCGTGTAGGGTTCGATCAACCGGCTGCCGTTGCGGATTACTTGCTGTTTGTCGAGACGGATGCGGTCGCCCGGCAGGCCGATCACACGTTTGACGTAAGTCTGGCGGATGTCCTCCGGGTAGAGGAAGGCAACGATATCGCCGCGCGCAGGCTGTCGATAGGGCAGGATGTGGCGTGCGACGGTTCCGGGATCGGCGAAAGTCACGCGGTCGACCAGCATGTGATCGCCTACGCGGATGGTGCTCTCCATCGAACCAGTGGGAACCACATAGGCCTGGACCAGGGTTGTGGTAGCGAACAGATAGATGGCGATGGTGACGGCCCACTCGGTGACGAAGTTCCGGGGAGTTTGTTTGCGGCCGGCAGACCAGACTGCGGTGGCGTTTTCGCGGACCGTGGTGGCCAGCCAATCGGCGGCGAGATGGATGGCGAAGCGAAGCATGGGCAAGCGGCCCGGAGTTCGCACCACGTCGCGGCAGCGGTCGCGGAAGACCTGCTGCATGGCGATGCCGTACTGCAGGCGAAAGTCGCGCGGGTAGGCGTAGAGAAGGGCGGCGTAAATACGGCAGAACATGCCCATCGGAGCGGATTGGGGCGTCATATATTACCTCCAGCCAACCTGGCGTTGGCGGCCATCACGGCGCCGGCCAGGCGCTGCGCTTCGGCGCGAACCACACGTTTTCCCAACATGGTCATGCGGTAGTAGCGGCGGCGTTCGTCGTCGAGAGCGGGGTCGGGGCGTTCGTCCGACTCCTCCACCAACCTGGCGGCGAGCATCCGCTTCAGGCATCCGTAGAGCGTGCCGGGCCCCAGTTGGAGTCTGTCGCCGGTCTGGCGCGCGACGTCCTGCATGATGCCGTAGCCGTGCCGTTCCTCGCCGGCCAGAGCCAGCAGGATATGGAAAACCGGCGGGGTGAGCGGAAGCAGTTCCTGGGGTGATCGCGGCTTTTCGTCAGGGGATTGCGGCTTTGTCATAAATACATCCGTTACGGATATATTAAGCCACGGAACGGACGATGTCAATAGATAATGATACGCGGCCCTCGACTGGAACGAGTTGGCCCACCGCGCCTATTCGGCGCGCAGCACGTTGACAGGGTCAATTCGAACCGCGTGGACAAGCGCCGGCAACGCGGCCAGCAATGCCGCCGCCAGAATCGCCAGCGAGGGAATCGCCAGGACTCCCAGATCGGTAGCTTTCACCTGGTACAAGAGGCTTTCGATGTACCGAACCGACGCCATACCAAGCGCCAGGCCGGCCGCGGCTCCCACCACCACCATGGCCAACACATCCATCGCAACCCGCCGCGCAATGTCGCCGGCTTGCGCGCCCAGCGCCATGCGAATGCCGATCTCGCGCGTTCGCTGAAAGACCCCGTAGTCGAGCACTCCGTACATCCCCACGCCCGCAAGCAATAGCGCCACCGCCGCGAAGAACAGCGCCAGCATCGCCAGCAGCCGCTCGCGCACGGTAAGCATCCGGATCAGCTCGTTCTGCGTGCGGGTGTTGCTGACGTAAAAGTCAGGCCGTGCGCGGGACACTTCCCGACGGAGAACGGAGGCGAGCGTGAGCGGATTCGGGCTGGACGTTCGTACGATGAACGTCCCCTGGTTAAGCGCTCGCCCCCAGGTTGCGCCCTCGGTCCAACGGAACGGATTGTAGGCCACCGGCGCAATCGGCTCGCGCATCTCCAGGTAGCGGGCATCGCCAACCAGGCCGACAATCTGAAAGTGAACGCCCCGCAATCCCCCGGTCGTCGTCTCGAACGATTTTCCAATCGGGTTCTCGCCGTTGCAGTATTGCCTGGCGAACGCCTGATTGACGATCGCTACGCCTGACTTTTGAGGCGTGAGATAAATATCGCTGGCGCGGAAGTCGCGCCCCGCAAGCAACGGAATCCTCATGGTGTCCAGCCATGCGGGTGAGACGCCCAGAAACCCGCTCCCCACGTCCGGTGTGGAAGGGACGCCGTCGATCGAAACGGAGCTGTATTTGTAGCCCGCCCTGTCCATGAGAGCCCACTCGGCCAGCGCGACCCGTTCCACGCCCGGCACCGCCCGCAACTGCTCGGCCACCTGCTCCCAGGCGACCGCCGGTGCATGTTGCGCGACGGTATCCAGAATGAGCAGCCGCTCTGGCGAAAAGCCGGTGGGTTGAGTCGACAATCGGTCGAACGTGGCGATGAACAGGCCCCCGATAAATAGCACGAGAAAACAGAAGACGACCTGCGCCGTAATCAGAACCTGCATCAGACGCCGGCGCGAGTGGGGGTCTTCTCCGCCTTTCAGTGCGCTCGCCGGTTTGACGGCGGATGCGCGCAGCGCCGGCGCCAGCCCAAACAGCAGCGTCACACCGAGCGTGAGCGCCAGGCCGAACCCGAGTACCCGCCAGTCCGCCGGAAGCGACAGCCGCACCGGGTTCTCCGGCGGGTTGATCCGGCCGACGACAAATGGCGTGAACCACGAGGCGAACAGGGCGCCGAGCGCCGTTGCGAAAAATGCCAGCATCGCGCTCTCCACCAGGACCAGTTGCACCAGACGCCATCGTCCCGCGCCAATCGCGACTCGCAGCGCCATCTCGCGCGCTCTGGCCGCGGCTTGAGCCGTCATCAGGTTCGCCACGTTGGCGCACGCAATCAGCAGAACCAACCCTACCAAGGCGCCCAGTGCCGCCAGCGGAAGCCGATAGTCCTTCTGCATTCCGGAAACGCCCGCCGCGGCGGGGTCCATCAGCAGCGTGTGATACGGCGTCGTCCCTCGATTCCCCACGGCGTTGCGCCCATCGGGGGAGCTCTTCCGTTCCTCTTCCTCCAGGTGTTGATAGGCGGCCCGGAGGCGCGCCAGAACCGGCTCACGGCCAACGCCCGGCTCCAGGCGCACGAACGTCCGGAGAAAGTGCGCGATGGCAAGGTTCACGTACCCATTCATCGTGGTGGGAAGGAAGATGTCGGTCACCGTGCCGGGCTCGGTGCCGCTGAAGCTCTCCGGGCCGACGCCGATTATTTCGTAAAGATCGCCGGGGGACGCTTGTCCATGATTGGTCCCCAGGCGAAAGGTTCGCCCGATGGCTTTCGGATCGCGCCCGAACCGGCGCGACCAGTAATCGTAAGAGAGCACTGCCACGGGACGCGCGCCGGGTTCCAGATCGTCATTTTCGGTGAACACGCGACCCGCTGTGGGCAGCAGCCCGAACGATTGGAACATCCACCCGGAAACGTATTGCAGATGGGCCTTCTCCATCTCTTGATCCGAACGGTAGGTCAGGTCGGCGCGGTTCCCGAATGAGAGTGCCAGCAGTTCGGCTTGCCCCTTCACCGCGGTGCGCAACGGGCGGAACATCCGATACTCCCATCCATCGTAGGTAGTGGTGAGGGCGCCGCGCACGGCGAAATCCTGACGCCCAAGCGCGTACAGCCGCTCCGGCTGCGACACCGGTAAAGGCCGAAGCAGCAGCGCGTCGATGACCCGGAACGCGGACGTGCAAGCCCCGGTTGCCAGCGCCAGCGAAAGGATGGCTGCGCCAGAAGTTGCTTTTCTCTTTCTGAGCTGCCGCCATCCGAAGACGACGTCGGCACGCAGACAATCAAGCCACCGGGCAACCCGGGAATCGCGGCCGGCTTCGCGTTGGCGTAGCGTAGCGCCAAATGCTTTTCGCACTTCGGCAGGTTCGCGGCTCTCTTCGTCAATCTCGCGACTCAAGCGGCCCCTGCGAAACCCATTTGCGATACGCCGCCAAAACGTCATTTTCACACCATCCTCAACACAGGTGCTATGCCTGATAGAGCGAGCCGTCCGCGGCTCGGTCCGATTTTGGCACTCAGGCTCCCAGTATACCGATGGCTGAGTATGTGTGAAGTCAGGCGAAACCGCCGAAACCGCCGCCGCGCCGCGCAGCTTGACAACCGTGCCCTACAAACATTGAGCGCACAAATCGGTTAGGTTAGAGGATTGACCGAAACCGATGTTACTTTACGCGCTTACCATTTCCCTGTCGGCTTTCCTGCTCTTTGAAGTGCAGCCGATCATCGCCAAGATGATTCTGCCCTGGTTTGGCGGCTCCTCGGCGGTGTGGAGCACCTGCATGCTGTTTTTCCAGATCGTGCTCCTGCTGGGATATGGCTACGCCCACTGGCTCCACTCCAGGCTGGCGGCCCGAAAACAGGCGATGGTGCACATCGGAATGCTGGCCGTGGGCCTGGCCACGTTGCCTATCATTCCGAGCCAGCGATGGAAGCTGGCCAGCGTGGGGCAGCCATCGCTCACCATCCTGGCATTGCTCGCGCTCACTGTCGGCCTGCCCTATTTCCTGCTCGCCTCCACCAGCCCGCTATTGCAGGCATGGTACGCGCGCAGCCACAGGGGCGGAATGCCCTACCGCCTGTTCGCGCTTTCGAACCTGGCCTCCATGACGGCGCTGCTCAGCTACCCGTTTCTGGTGGAGCCGAACCTGCCCTCGCACCTGCAGGGAATCGTCTGGTCGGGTGCGTTCGTCGGTTTCGCGGTGCTGTGCGGAATCACCGCCTGGCGGACCTCGGCGCTGGCGGCGCTGCCGGAAGCGGGCGCGGGCGCCGTGGAAGATGCCGGCCCGCCGCCCGCATTTCGGTTGCGGCTCTTGTGGCTCGGACTGGCTGCCAGCGCTTCGGTGCTGCTGCTGGCGGTGACCACACACCTGACGCAGGACGTGGCGGCAATCCCTTTCCTCTGGATCGTCCCGCTGAGCGTGTACCTGCTGAGTTTCATCGTCTGTTTCGAGGCGCCGCGGCTGTATCACCGGGCCGTCTTCGTTCCCCTGCTCGTCGCTGCCCTTGGGTTTATGGCGTACCGCTTGTGGCCGGAACACGAAAGCATGCCGCTCCGCCTGGTGATCGGCTTACTCGCCTTCGCACTCTTTATCTGCTGCATGGTTTGCCACGGCGAACTGGCGCGTCTCAAGCCGCACCCGCGCCATCTTACGGGATTCTACGTAACGGTCTCTCTGGGCGGCGCCGTGGGGGGCCTGTTCGTCGGCCTGGTGGCGCCCAACCTGTTTCACGCCTACTACGAGTTTCCCATCGGGCTGGCCTTGTGCGCGCTGGTGGCGTTTGTGGTCTTCTGCCGCGAGCTCTGGAGGCTCCCCATAAAACGGAAAATCGCGGGGACCGCGGCGCTGGTGCTTCTGCTGGGCGGCTATTTCTACTTTCTCCGCGGCATCATGCATCAGATGGTGGCCGGTTACCGCGTGGTGGCGCGCAACTTTTACGGCCAGCTTCGCACCGAGGATGAAGGCGACGTCCGGATTGACGACGATGCCTGCCGCAAGCTGATCCACGGTGTGATCAACCACGGCGAGCAGATGAAGAGCGAAAAGTACCGCCGCATGCCGGTGACGTATTTCTGCCCGCAGACCGGCATTGGGCGCGGTATGCACGCGCAGGAGGGCCGGCCGCGGCGCATCGGGATCCTGGGCCTCGGCTGCGGCACGCTGGCCGCCTATGGCCGCGCGGGCGACACGCTGCGGATCTACGAAATCAACCCGCTGGTGCTCGATATCGCGCAGAGCGAATTCACCTACCTGAAGGATACGGCCGCCAAAGTGGAGGTGGCGCTGGGGGACGGCCGCCTGCTGCTGGAATCCGAACCGCCCGGCCAGCAGTTTGACATGCTGGTGATGGACGCGTTTTCGGGCGACTCCGTGCCGGTTCACCTGATCACGCGCGAGGCCTTCGGCATCTATTTCCGCCACCTGAAGCCAAACGGCATTCTGGCCGTGAACATCTCCAACACCTACCTCAATCTGGAACCCGTGATGGAGCGCGCCGCCAACGCTTACGGCAAAGTCGGACTGGCTTACCACTTCGTGGCGGCCGACGACGACACTATTTGTTTTGGCTGTTCCTGGACGCTGATCATGGACCGCACCACCCTGGATGGGCATCCGGAACTGCTGAAGGATGCCAAGGTGCTGCGCCAGGTGCGCCCGTTCCGCATCTGGACGGACGACTTCTCGAACATGTTCAGCATTTTGAAGTAAGTTTGTCAGTTAACAGTTGTCAGTCATCAGTTGTCAGTTAGTGGCTGCGCTGGGGGTCAAAGAAAAGCCGCGCTCCGGGGAACGTCCCGAAGCGCGGCGTCTTATACTGACTACTGACTACTGAACTACTGACTACTTGTTCCTAGTAATCCATCTCGGGGCCGTGGCCGCCCGGGCCGCCCGCCGGAGCCGACTTCTTCTCCGGGATCTCGGCGATCATGGCTTCCGTGGTCAGCATCAGCGACGCGATCGACGACGCGTTCTGCAGCGCCGAACGGGTCACCTTGGTCGGGTCGATAACCCCCGCCGCCACCAGGTCTTCGTAGGTGTCCGACGCGGCGTTGTAGCCGAAGTTGTTGTTGCTGTTCTCGCGAACCTTGTCCACTACAATCGCGCCCTCGGTCCCCGAGTTCGACACGATCTGGCGCAATGGCTCTTCGCAGGCGCGCTTCACGATGGTGACACCGATCTGCTCATCGCCTTCGAGTTTCAGAGTGGCCAGCGCCTTGGACGCGCGCAGCAGTGCTACGCCGCCGCCAGGAACGATGCCTTCCTCAACCGCCGCGCGAGTGGCGTGCAGAGCATCTTCCACGCGAGCCTTCTTTTCCTTCATTTCGGTCTCGGTAGCCGCGCCGACCTTGATCACCGCCACGCCGCCGGCCAGCTTCGCCAGCCGCTCCTGCAACTTCTCGCGGTCGTAATCCGAAGTGGTTTCGTCGATCTGGCTGCGGAGCTGCTTGATGCGGCCCTCGATAGCCTTCTGGGCGCCGTTGCCGTCCACGATCGTGGTGTTGTCCTTGTCCACGGTGATCCGCTTGGCCTTGCCCAGATCTTCCAGCCGCACGCCTTCCAGTTTCACGCCGATGTCTTCCATGATCGGCTTGCCGCCGGTCAGAATGCCGATATCTTCCAGCATCGCCTTGCGGCGGTCGCCGAAGCCCGGGGCCTTCACGGCGCAGGCGTTCAGGGTGCCGCGCAGTTTGTTGACCACCAGGGTGGCCAGCGCTTCGCCTTCCACTTCCTCGGCGATAATCAGCAGCGGCTTGCCGGCGCGCGCGATTTGTTCGAGCAGCGGCAGCAGGTCTTTCATGTTGCTGATTTTCTTTTCGTGGATCAGGATGTAGGGATCTTCCAGAACCGCTTCCATGCGCTCCGCGTCCGACACGAAGTAGGGCGAGAGGTAGCCGCGGTCGAACTGCATGCCTTCCACGGTGTCCAACTCGGTGACCATGGTTTTCGACTCTTCGACCGTGATCACGCCATCCTTGCCGACTTTCTTCATGGCTTCGGCGATGATGTTGCCGATGGTGTGGTCGCTGTTGGCCGAAATCGTGCCGACCTGGGCGATCATGTCACCGGACACCGGCTTGGAGAGCTTCTTCACTTCCTCGATGGCCACTTCGACGGCCTTTTCGATACCGCGCTTCAGGGCCATCGGGTTGGCGCCGGCCGCCACGGCCTTTACGCCTTCACGATAGATGCATTGCGCCAGGATAGTAGCGGTGGTGGTGCCGTCGCCGGCCACGTCGCTGGTCTTGGACGCCACTTCGCGCACCATCTGCGCGCCCATGTTTTCGAGCGGATCCTTTAACTCGATTTCTTTGGCAACCGTGACACCGTCTTTGGTGATATTCGGGCCGCCGAACTTCTTCTCGAGAACTACGTTGCGGCCTTTCGGGCCGAGGGTAACTTTCACGGCGTCGGCGAGTTGGTTTACACCACGCAGAATCGCCTGACGGGAAGCTTCGGAATATACAATCTGTTTCGCCATTTTCGTTATCGACTCCCAGCTAGTCTAGCTAGCTTTCTTGGCCGCTTTCGGCGCGGCATCCAAAATCCCGAGGACTTCGTCCTCACGCATGATCAAATACTCGTCGCCATCCAGCTTGATGTCGCTGCCGGAGTACTTGCCGAACAAAATCGTATCGCCCACCTGAACATCCAGAGCGATCACTTTGCCATCTTCGAGGCGCTTGCCCTTTCCTACGGCTATGACTTCACCCTCTTGGGGCTTTTCCTTCGCCGTGTCGGGAATGTAGAGACCGCCGTGCATCTGCTCCTGCGTCTCAATCCGTTTGACCACAATCCGGTCATAGAGCGGACGAATTTTCATGGAAATTGTGACCTCCATCTATGGAATATTGAGTATTTGGAAAGCGGTCAAACCCACCTTGGATGTTTGCCGCGTTCCAGTGACTATTAGTAGCACACTGCCGCTTAGAGTGACAAGAATTTCTTGTAAAATGCTGAACTTGAAATAGTTATTGTACTTGACAGCAACCGGCTCAGATTTGCTCGGCGCCAACGTGGTTGCTTTCTGAGGCTTAGGATGCGAGACACACAGGAGCATAAGTGCAATGTATGATTGCATACCGTTACGGAGGCGTGATATTTGCGCTCTTTCCGAGTTACAAGTGTTTCATGAGCCGGTTGACCGCTCAAAAAATTCCAGCGCTACACCGCTTCGAACACTCCAAGTTCCCGGTTCTTCCGCACCCCATGCCAAGGGAAGCACCGCCCGTTCATAGCCACATACACTCCTGGCGTCAGCGTCTGCACAAAGGCCAGCGCCGTGCCCAGATTGAACAGCCCGTCCGAACTGCCGAAAGTGTAGGGCACCATGGCGCCGGTCAGAACGATGGTCTTGGACGCGATCCGCCTGCCCAGGGCGGTGGCCGTCAGTTCCATCGTGTCCGTGCCGTGGGTGATGACGATCCGGTTGGCGGCGGCCCCGGCGCAGCGCTCCACTACCAGGTCCCGGTCGGCATCGGTCATTTGCAGGCTGTCGATCATCATGAGGGTTTCCACCTCCACGTCCAGGTGGCAGCGGCCCAGCTTGAGCATGTCGGGGGTGTGGGTGTTTTGGAAAAACAGCTCGCCCGTGAGCTCGTTGTACTCTTTGTCGAACGTGCCGCCGGTGACGAAGATCTGGATGCGCTCCGGGTTCATAGCCGTTGAGAACCAGCGTAACGCATGTGCCTTGGGTGGGGCCGCAAGTCCAGTGCGCCGCGGACATGGCCGGTCTCTTCCGATGGCGTCGTACCGGCCCCACCTAACCAAAATGCCGGTCCGGCGTCTATTGATATAGAATTTCTATATCGGAGTCCTATAACAATGGCCGAACGACCCGCCGAGCTCCTCAAAGGTACCCTCGACCTCTTGATCCTGCGCACCCTCGACCTGGGCGCGATGCACGGCTCCGCCATCGCGGACCGCGTGGCCCAGGTTACCAAAGGAACTTTCCAGGTCAAGGCCGGCTCTCTCTTCCCAGCCTTGCACCGCTTGGAACAGGAGGGCTGGATCCAGGGAGACTGGCAGGAATCCGCGGAGGGCCGCCGCGTGCGCTCGTATGCGCTCACCCGCGATGGCCGCCGCCAACTGGCCGTGGAAAAGGACGGTTGGATGCGCATCGTGCAGGCGATGAACAGGGTCCTCGAATCCGTGTAAGTGTGGGAAGGAGATTCCATATGCGGCTGACCGCCAAAATCAACCGGCTCCTCGGCAACCTCTTCCGCCGTCAGTTCCTCGAAAGCAACCTGGACGCGGAATTGAACTCCTACCTGGACGAGATGGCCGAACGCAAGATACGGGACGGCATGGCGCCGGCGGAAGCGCGGCGGCAGGCGGCGCTCGAAGCCGGCGGCCTGGATCTGGTGAAGGAGGAGGTGCGCGGCGCCTGGCTCGGCAACGGTATCGAAACCACCGTTCGCGACGTCCGCTGCGCCGTCCGCGCGCTGCTCCGTTCGCCCGGCTTCACCGCCGTGGTGGTCCTCACGCTGGCGCTCGGCATCGGCGCCTGCCTCACAATGTTCAGTGTGATGCGCGCCGTCCTGTGGCGTCCGCTCCCCTACCCCGCGCCTGATCGCATCGTCATGGTACAGGTGGATGCGCGCAACGTGGCCAATGCGGGCGCCGCCCCCGGCGAAGTGCTCGATCTGAAGGCAGACAGCCGCCTGCTCGAAAACGTTTCCATGATCAGCGTGGTGGACGCAAACCTGGATTCCGATGGCGAAATGGAACATCTGGCGGCGGCCAGCGTGTCCGACGATTTCCTTCCGCTCCTCGGCGTCCGTCCGGCTCTCGGCCGGCTCCTCGAATCCCGAATCGACGAGGGAGTCGATCAGGTCCGCAACGTCCTCATCAGCGACGCCCTCTGGCGCCGGCGTTTCGGCGCGGACCCCGCCGCCGTGGGCCGGGGCATCCGCGTCAACAACATGGATTTGCAGATCGCCGGTGTGCTCCCCCCGGGGTTTCGCCTGTTCCTGCCCCCCTCCGCCAACGCACCCGAGCAGATCGACCTCTGGTTCTCCACAGGCATCGGAGACTCCCGCAAATACCGCTGGTTCCCCATTGCGGCGCGGCTCAAGCGCGGCGCCACGCTCGCCCAGGCGAACGCCGAGCTCCAATCCCTGGCCGCACAGTTCGTCAGGCTCCATCCCGAGACCTACCCCGATGGCAAACTGCGTCTCACCGCCCGCCGGCTGCACGATGAGATGACCCGCGAAGCGCGTCCGGCCTTGTTCCTTCTCGCCTGCGCCGTGGGCTTCGTGCTCCTCATCGCCTGTGTCAACGTAGCCAACCTCATGCTCGCCCGCGGAGCCGGCCGCCGGCGCGAACTCGCGATCCGGCGGGCACTCGGGGCCGGCCGCGGCCGGCTCATCCGGCAGTTGCTGACGGAGAGCCTGGTCCTCGCGCTAGCCGCCGGCGGAGCCGGTCTGCTCCTCGCCCGCCTCGGCCTGGATGCCATCGCGAAGCTGGGCAACGTCCACCTCCCCATGCAATCCAGAATTGCCATGGACGGCTCCGTCACGCTGTTCGCGTTGGTGCTATCCGCGGCCACCACCCTGCTGTTCGGTCTGCTGCCCGCGTGGCGCCTGGCCTCCGGCCGGATGAGCGACCCCTTGCGCGCCGGTCGCTGCGAGACCCCCGCATCCGGGATGCGCCGCTTGCAGCGGGCGCTGGTGATAGCGGAAGTGGCGCTCTCCATTGTGCCCCTGGTCTCCGGCGGCCTGATGGTCCGCTCGTTCCTGAACCTCGTGCATGCGCCCATCGGCTTCGATCCCACTCACGTACTCACCGCCAGGCTCCCCATCAGCTTTCGCATGTATCCGGCCACCGGCCAGCGTTGGGCGCTGCACCGCGAAATCCTCCAACGCGTCCGCGCGCTGCCCGGAGTGGAATCCGTGAGCGCCGCCAGCCCGCTGCCGCTCGCCCCCGCGCAAACCACCAGGCGCGTAGCTCGCGCCGACCGGCCCGGCGTCCCCGGCATTCTTGCCACGCAACAGACCGTCATATACGGATATCTGGAGCTGGTGGGCACGCCGCTGCTCGCCGGCCGCGATTTCACCGCCGAAGATATCGCCGCCGGCCGCCCTGTCGCCATCGTGGATGAGCGCCTGGCGCGGCGGCTCTGGCCGGAAGGCGCCATTGGCAAGCGCCTTGTGATCGAGAGGGGCCCCCGGGAGGAACTCGAAATCGTCGGCGTCACCGCGCCCGTGCGCGCCACCCGCGTGCGCGATGAGAACATCCCGCATTTCCTCATCCCGTACCATCTTTACCCGGTTGAGATGTCGCTCGTGGTGAAGACGCGGGAAACGGCGGCATCGCTGGGACCAGCCATACGCAGCGCGGTGGATGCGTCGCACACTGGCCGCGCGGCGTTCGACATTCGCCCCATGAGCGGCTACGTCACGGATTCCATCGGCGATACGCGCTTCACCATGTGGGTGCTCGCCGCCTTCGCCGTAACGTCCGTGTTGCTTGCCGCCGTCGGGCTCTACGGCACACTCGCGTACCTCATCGCTCAACGCACCCCCGAGTTCGGAATTCGCCTGGCCTTGGGTTCCACCGTGCGCGCCATCATCGCCATGGTGGTACGCGAGGGCGCGGTTTTGGCCGCTGCCGGCGCAGTCCTCGGGTTGGCTGGCGCCTCGGCGGTCACGGGCGCCATCCGGCAGCTTCTCTACAATGTCAATCCCTTCGATGGTGTGACGCTGACTGGCGTAGTCGCCTTGGTCGCCTTGGTTTCTCTGGCCGCCGCGGGCGTTCCGGCGTGGCGGACAACCCGTATCGAACCCAACGTCTCGCTGCGCGCCGAGTGACTTGCATCGGCAAACCGCTTGCTAACGCGCGCGGCTCCGATCAGAGCGCGGCTCCGATCAGAGCCGCGACCGTTAGGGAGCGGTTTCGTCGAAATACGCGACTGTATTTATGAAACGGTGTGCTAAGTCACCCGCATAGCCGCCGCCTCGCTAATATGTTCCCGGTTTGTTCCCGGCATCGCTCAACCGCGTCATAGGTCTTCTGGTCCGGTCGAACGCAGTCAGGTTCATACCCGCCGTTTAACGCTGGATGGACTTGCGCGTTCGCGTTTTCGCCGTAACGCATTGGTGGCAGTGCCGGTTTGGCGCGAAACCCAGCGTAACGGAAGCCTGGCAGGCCGCGTCGGACAAGGAAGTGGGAACTCAGGCGGGTTATATTGGTAGTATCCCCATGCGAGGCACGCGCTGGCTTTTGCTGGTGGCCATTGCCGCGATCCTCGGCGGTGTCGCCGTCAAGTATCGAGCTTCCAAAAAGACACAACGGGATCAGGCGATTCCGAAACCCGATGCCCTGTCGATCGACCTGAATGCGTCTGCCATGCACTGGCAATACCGCGACAAGGACCACAAGACCGGCCGCATCATGGCCGATATCGACGCCGAATCCATGCAGCAGGTGAAGGATTCCTCGCGCGTCGATCTCACGCACGTCACCATGAAGCTTTACAACAAGGACAGCGATAAGTACGACCTGGTGAAGAGCGCCGCCGCCTCATTCTCCGCCGACGCCCATCACCTTTATTCGGAAGGCGAGGTGGAAATCACCATCGGGGTTCCGGTGGAAGGCCAGGCCGAACGCCAACTGGTGAGCATCAAGTCCTCCGGCGTCACCTTCGACACCGTGTCCAACCAGGCCGATACGGAGCGCGCCTCCAGCTTTACCTTCCAGAGCGGCACTGGCAAATCCACCGGCGCTTACTATGATCCGGCCACTCACGAACTGCTCCTGAAGCACGATGCGGAGGTGGACTGGCAGCCGGTCGGCCCCAACGCCAAGCCGATGAAAATCGAGTCTGCGACGCTCTCATACCATGAGGCCACTTCCGAAATCTGGCTCAAGCCCTGGGGCCGTATGACCCGCGAAAACACCATCATCGAAGGCAACGACGCGGTCTTGCACCTGGATAATCGCAAGATCCGGCGGGTTGAGGCCACGCATGCCCACGGAACCGACGATTATCCCAACCGCAAGCTGCGGTATGCCGCCGACGAACTCTACGTGGACTTTGACGACAACGGCAAGGTGCAGAAAATCGTCGGCCAAAACAATGCCCAACTGACCTCCACCGGCGAAACCTCGGAAACCAACGTGGCGGCAAATCGCGTGGATTTGACCTTCGAGCTGCAAGGCGACACCGGCGCCGAAACGGAAAGCACCGACCGGGTGCTCTCCCAAGTCAACGCCACCGGCAACGGAGTGGTTACCTCGAAACCCCTGCCCACGCCCGGCCGCCAGCTCGGCGAAACCCACATTCTGCGCAGCGAAGCAATCGACATGCAGATGCGCCCCGGCGGGAGGGAAATCGCCAGTGTGGTCACCAAGGCTCCGGGCAACCTGCCGGCCGACCTTCGGGCCAACCTGGAGTTCATCCCCAACCTGCCGCTGCAACATCACCGCACGCTGGACGGCAAGGACATGGTGATCACCTACGGGCCGCAGAACCGCATCGAGTCTTTCGCCGCCAAAGACGTCAAGACCACCACCGACCCCACGGCGGACCAGCGCAAGCGCAACCGCACGGTCGCCGTCACCACCAGCCGCGAACTGCATGCCCGCTTCGACCCCAAGACCGGCCAGATGGCTGACATGGAACAGTCCGGCGATTTCGCCTACGACGAAGGCGACCGCAAGGCCCGTGCCGTCAAAGCCACGCTCGATTCCGACCAGAACGTCATCGTGCTCGACACCAATGCGCGCATGTCCGACGCCACCGGCTCCACTTCGGCCGACCGCATCCGCCTGGATGAGCGCACCGGCGATTTCAGCGCCGAAGGCTCCGTCAAATCGAGCCGCCTCCCGGAAAAGGACCAGAAGAAGAACTCCGAGATGCTGTCCGGCGACGAACCCCTGCAGGCGATGGCGCGCAAGATGGACTCGCGCAACCAGAACCACACCATTCACTATGAGGGCGCGGTCACCATGTGGCAGGGCGCCAACCGCATTCAGGCGGAAACGGTCGATCTGGACCGCCAGAAGCGCACGCTGATGGCCGACAAGAACGTGGTCACCAACCTCTGGGAGCAGCCTAAGGACGAGCCGAAGAATGGCGCGGCATCGCCCGCGGCCCCGGCCGGTTCGCCTGCTGCCCCGGCCCGTTCGCCCGCGGCCCCGGCCGGCTCGACGGCGGCGCCGGCCGGTTCGCCTGCTGCCCCAGTTGGCTCGCCTGCGGCCGCGCCCGTGCTGACCGTGGTCCGCGCGGCCCACCTGGTTTACACCGAAGAGAACCGCCTCGCCGTCTACACCGGCGGGGTGCTGCTCAACCGGCCCGGCCTACAGGTGAAGGCCAAAGAAGTACGCGCCTTCCTGGCCGAATCGGGTAGTGACTCGCGCCTGGAAAAGGCCTTCGCCGAAGACGCGGTGGAGATCCTGCAATCGTCCAAGGATGCCGACCGCAGCGGCACGGGAGACCATGCCGAGTTCTACACGGAGGATCAGAAGATTGTGTTGCGCGCGCCCAGGGCGAAAATGGTGATGACGCCGAAGAGCGGCGCCAAGCCCAGCACTTCCGAAGGCACTGAATTGACCTACCTGGTCAACGATGATAGGCTGCTGGTAATAGGCGCCCCCAACGAGCCGGCCAACAATCGCATCGTCCGCTCTAAGAGTTCCAAGAGCTCTGCGAGCCCCCAGAGCTCTACGAGCTCCAAGAGTTCGAAGAAGGAATAGAAGGCATGGTGGACGGCGCCAAACCCGTGAGCAAACTCGAAACGGGGAGAATCTCGAAGACTTACCGCGGCCGCCGTGTCGTGGATGATGTCACGGTCTTCGTGCAGCAGGGCGAAGTCGTCGGCCTGCTGGGCCCCAACGGCGCCGGCAAGACCACTTCGTTCTACATCATCGTCGGGCTGATCACGCCCGATTCCGGCCGCATTCTGCTGGACGAACAGGACATCACCAACCTGCCCATGTATCAGCGCGCCCGCCGCGGCATCAGCTACCTGCCGCAGGAAGCCTCGGTCTTCCGCAAACTCACGGTGGAAGAAAACCTGTTGGCCATCCTGGAAACGCTGCCCATCCGCGCCCGCGAGCGCCGCGAAAACATGGAGCGCCTGCTGGAGCAACTGGGGCTCGAACAGGTCCGCCGCAGCCAGGGCTACATGCTTTCCGGCGGCGAGCGGCGCCGGGTGGAAATCGCCCGCTCGCTGGTCATCAATCCCAGCTTCCTGCTGCTGGACGAGCCATTTTCGGGAATCGACCCCATCCAGGTGCTGGAACTGCAGCGTATCATTTTCGACCTCAAGCGCTCCGGCATCGGAATCCTGGTTACGGATCACAACGTCAGCGAGACCCTGGCCGTCACCGACCGGGCCTACATTATGGACCGGGGACGCATCTTCCGGGCGGGCAGTCCGGAGGCGCTGGCGCGCGATCCCGAGGTCCGCCGCATTTACCTGGGCGAATCGTTTACGCTGCGAGTGTGAGGATTCGCGCCCGGTTTTCCGCAGCGTCGAAACCGCGGGGCCCCGATGGGCGTAACCATCATCATGAGACCACTGTTCCCGTCATTTCCCGGCTTATTACCCAGCCTATTAATGGGCGTGTTGCTCGGCGCCGCTTCCGCCAATGCCCAGCCGTTCTCGTTCGGCCTGAAGGGCGGCCTGCCGATGACCGATTTCCTGAACACGGCCCAGAGCGGCAACTTCAGCTTCGCCAGCAATACCAATCGATACATCGTCGGCCCCACCGCGGAACTCAGGCTGCCCTTCGGCCTGGGAGTCGAAATCGATATCCTGTACCGGCACTTCAGCTACACGGGGTCGGGCGGCACTACCGGCATTACTACTGCCTTCCTCAACTCCAGCACCACTGCCAATGCCTGGGAGTTCCCGCTTCTGGCGAAGTACCGTTTCCCGGGAAAAATCATCCATCCGTACGTGGATGGCGGCGTCGCCTGGGACACGCTCAGCGGCCTGACGCAGGCCGTCACCAGCACCGTGGCCGGCATCACCAGCCGGAGCAGCAGTGGGAACCCGCCGGAATTGGCCAACAGCACCAGCCGTGGATTCGTCCTGGGCGCCGGCATCAGCGTGAAGGCGCTGGTGGTTCGCATCTCCCCCGAGATCCGCTACACGCGCTGGGGCGCCAGGCACTTCCTCGACGCCAACGGGCTGCTGTCGAGCAATCAGAACCAGGCGGAGTTTCTGCTGGGAATCACGTTCTGAGCGCGAATGCCCCGGCTTCAAGCAATACCGGTTTCAATGTGAGCGATGGGCAGGCGGCCGGTTTCGCGGCGCGGGATTCCGCATCAGCAGAGCGATACTGCCGGCCCCCCGTGGCGCAATTTCGAATTTAGTGCCCGCCGGAAAATGCAACGGCGCGCTGTACCAATACGGGTGGTCGAACCGCGGCTTGTAGTTATAGATCCACACCAAAGGCTCGACCGTGCCGTCGGGACGCTCGGCGACGGCCATGAAGGACGAGCCGTCGGGAACGTCCCTCGCACGGACACCAGACACCGTGACCGCGGCCTTCAGGGTCATCTCACCGTCCACCGGAATGCCGCCCGCGCCGGCTTTCCTGGAATCAGCCGGGCCCCCGCCGCTCCCCGCCTCGAATTCGGGCGCCTTCGGTAAGTACTTGGAGTCGCCCTCCGGAGCGCCGCCCTCCACCCAGTCCGCAATCAGTTCCAGTTGCTCCTGCGTGAGCCCGCGATCGTCCTGGAACTCTCCGAATCCTTTCACCGCGCCCCAGGGCGGCATCCGCCGCTCCAAAACTTCGTCCTTAATTGCCTTGGCCCAGGGCCGCGCTTCCGCATAGGTCAGCAGCCCGAAGGCGCTGCCGCCCTGCCGATGACATACCGCGCAGCGGCTATACAGTAACCGCGAGATCTCACGCGAAAAGGTGATGGGAGTGGTGATTACATCGTGGCCGCTGGAGTGAACCGAGAAGAATATCGCCCAAATGACCGGGGCCGGACGGAATCTGCGAGTGAAGTTTGACATGGCCATTTCAAGACGGCTATTTCAAAACCGACACGGGTATCGTAAATACCGCCGTATTCACCACGCCCCTTCGCTGAAACTGCGCCCAAAGCCTATAAGTGCGCGCCCGGGGGAAAATGACGTTGAACTGAATCTGGGGGCCCCCATCCGCCAGGAAGGGATGGGTATGGATCAGGTCGATCAAGTCGTCGCTGGCGGCCAGCATGTGGCCCCACGCCCCCAGGTACTGCTCCAGGCCCTCTCCCGGCTTCACGCGAAAGAACAACATGGTCTTGAAACCCGCAATCGGCTGGGCCGGATCGGTCGCCAGTTCCACGTCCAGGTTCTCGGTGTGCTTCGCGGCCAGGTCGGGGCCAGGCTGTGGGATACGCAAGCCTCCGCCGGGAACGAAAATGGTCTTCGTGGTAAGTTGCGGCGTTCCATTAGTCGGGTAATAGTCCGCGAGCACACGATACATGCCCGTTTTAGGAAGGGTGCCGCCATATTGAAAGGTTCCAGCTCCCGATACTGTCGGATGGCCGTGCACGAAGAATTCCAGGTCCTGGCTCACTATGAATAAGTGGAATAACTTTTCGTGTACTAACTCAAACCGATTGACGGCGGCGCCGGTCTTCGGGTCTTTGATCATAAAGGTAAGGTCCACGCGATCGCCTGGTTTGGGCACACGCGGACTTACTGTCAGATTCAACGGATACTCGACCGGTTCCGGAATTCCGAGCACCAGGTTCATGCCGCATCGCGAGCATTTGCCCGGTGTCGCCGAGCGTACGTCCGGATCCATCGGACAGACATAGTCGGCGGGCGGCGCGGGCGCTCCCGGAAGCGAGGCAGAGTTCGTCTGGCCATCGAGGAATGCGGCCAGCGCAGCCAAGGCCATGACGACGCAAGCGATTGCCAGCCGGCGCAATGCTCACTCCTTCCGTGCGGGCTTGACGACCGTGAAGCGCCCTGCGGGGCGCGCGATTTCATCCTGCAGCCGGCTACTGGCCACCCTAGGGCCGGCAGGTTGAACTTCGGGGCTAGACCAAAATGTCACCTTCCGTCGCAAGCCTCACTGCTGTTATAGCAGATTCCGCCGCCGCAGCCACCGCGCGCGCCAGCCGTAACAATCCGACAAGGTGGGTTGGCGCCGTGCCCCGCCACCCGCTGGGCCGCCACACTCACTTGCATTTACTTGACTGCAATGTGAACGGTGCGGGCCGGAGTTCCGGCGGCCGTGAGAACCATGCTGGCATCGCCCGTTCCCGTGAGTGCGCCAGGCAGCAGCACGTTGACCTGGTCCAGGCCTTGGAACTGCGATTGTGGACCGGCGGAGATCACCGGAGCGTCGATCCCCTGGATGCGGACGCTGACCTGACCGGCCGGAGCGCCGCGAATCCCAGTCCCAAACAGGCTCAGGTAAACCTGGTCGCCAGGAGGGCCGAGATCGATTGGATCGGAAATGGGTTCGACCGTCTGGTTCCCTTGACGCACCCGGACGACATACGCCGCCGCCAGCCCGGCGGCATTGAGAGTGAACAGAGCGGGCGCGACCGCGGCGATGGTGATGGGCACGGAAACCGGCGCGGTAGCCGGGCCTGTACTGCTGGTGACGGTCACGGTGGCAGCTCCGATGGGCAGCCCTGCGGGAACCAGGAAGTTCACCTGCCCCGCTGCGGCGTAAAGTATCGCCGCGGAGGTTCCCGCGACGGTCACGGCGGTGTTGGGAGTGAGGCCGCTGCCGAACGCGGTGGCCAGCGAATCCGGCGCCAGCGGGCCGACGGCAAAACTGGCGGCGGAGACGACGGTCAACGGCGCCGGTTGCGAGATGTTGAGCAGGACCGCCACGCCCGAAGTGATGAGCCCTCCGGCCAGGTCCATCCGGCCATCGTGGTTGAAGTCGGCCGCGATCACCGAACTCATAAATGGGTAAGCGCTGCCGGCAAACGTCACTTCCGGCCGGAAGGTACCATCGCCGTTGCCGAGGAGCCAGTTCGGACCGGTGCCGATCAGGTCGGGGATTCCGTCGCCATTGAGATCGGCCACCGCCAGCGGGTTGAGGCTAGTGGCGGAGTAGGCGTAGGCGGCGGGCGCCTGGAAGGTCCCGTCGCCGCGGCCCAAGAGAACCACGAGCGGGCCGCCATTCAGAGTGACGGCGAGATCGAGCAGCCCGTCGCGATTCCAGTCGGCGGCAACCAGTCCAACTGGCTGGGGTTTGTCGATTCCGACGGGAATCGGGACGGGCGCCGAGAAAGTGCCGTCGCCTTTTCCAAACAGGATGCTGAAGCCGCTGCCGGTGGTGGTCGCACTGGTGATGTCTCCCTGATCGGCGACGACCACGTCCAGTTTTCCATCGCGGTTGAAGTCGCCTGCCACCAGCGCACTAGGGTACACACCGGCGGCGGAAGCCAGGGGTGCGGCGAATGTTCCGGCGCCGGTCCCGAGATAAATCAGCATCTGGTCGGTAAACACGCCGCGTTCGGGGTTGTGCAGGAGCACAGCCACGTCGGGCTTGCCATCGCCGTTGAAATCGGCCACCGCCAGCGCCGTCACGCAGCACGGGGATGTCACCGCCAGCGGCGCCTGGAAGGTGCCGTCGCCATTCCCGAGGAGGATTTCCGTGCGCGCGCTGCCAGCACCCGTGCCCAAGCCCGCGTCGGCGATGGCCACAACGATGTCTAGCTTACCGTCATGGTTGAAGTCCGCGGTGGCGATGGACGTCGGGCTGCCGCTGGCGGGCGCGTAATGAAACGTTTGGCGGAACGTGCCGTCGCCAACTCCCGTGAGAACGTTTAGCTGGCCGGGTTCCTGAACCACCAGATCGGGGAAGCCATCTCCATTAAAATCTGCCGCCACCTGGCTATAGTCGTAAGCGTTGTTTGAGGGCAATCCGGTGACGAGACTGATGGGCGGGCCGGCGACTGTGCCGTTGCCGCCCGCGAAGAGAACCGCAATCGAAGGCCCGGTGAGCGCCCCGGCGGTTCCAGTGCCCACGATGATGTCCGGCTTGCCATCGCCATCGAAGTCCGCCAGGATGATGTTGCCGGTGACTTCCTGCCAGTAGTCGGCGCGTTTGGGAAAGCCGCCCCGGCCGTCGCCGAAGAGGATCGAAAAGCCGCTGGTGACGATGTCCGGGAAACCATCGCCGTTCATGTCCGCAATCGCCACGGAATCGCTCCCGCCGATCGGGTACTTCGTGGGCGCGCCGAAGGTTCCGTCGCCCACGCCCAGCGCCACCTCGACCGCCGGCCCAAGGGAGGGGAGGTCGTTCTGAAGGGTGAAGGCCAGATCGGGCTTGCCATCGCCATTGAGATCGGCAACCGCCATCGCGTCAAACCGGGAAATGAAAATGGAGAAGGCCGTGCGTTCCGCTTGAAAAGTGCCGTCGCCGTTCCCGAGGAAGACCGAGATCTTGCTGCCTTCACCACCGCCAAAACCGCTCGCGATGACGGCATCCAGCTTGTGGTCGCCGTTCAAGTCGGCTACTGACATCGATTGGATGCTCAGGGAAGACGCGATCCCGTAAGTGACCGGCGGCTGAAAGCTGGAGCCGCCGTTTCCGATCAGAACCTGCAAACCGGCGCTGTGCGGAAAGGCCGTACCGCTGAGGATATCCGGAATCCCGTCGCCGTTTACATCCACCACCGCCAGGGCCTCAACGATGAGCACCGGGTACTGCGCTTCGGAGGTCAGGTTGAGAGCCGAATCGAACGCCGCGACATACAGTGCGAAATAACCGCCGGGGAGGCCGTACACATCGCTTCTCCGGACCCACAGATATCCGCCCGATGCCAGGCGGGTGAACACTTCCGGAAGTTGCAGACTCCGCGGTGTGCCCGTAACAGGAAAGCCCGGGCAGCCTGCGAGCTGTTTCTGGAAATTTCGCGTGGTCCGGACAATCCGGTAAGGCGAAGCGTCGGTCAGCTCAAGTGCCGTGTAGGAGCCATCGCTCTGCTGCAGCACCACGGTGTGCGTGGACGTACTAGGTTTCAGGCTGGCGGAGGCGGCGCCTTGGAAATTCACCGGAGGGCAGCCGGGTTGGGCCTGTCCGATGCCGGCAGCCACAGCCACGGCGAGCGCCAGACGTAACAATCCGACACGGTGGGGTGGCAGGGTGCCTTTGGCATTGCACATCAAAACAGCTATCTTCGTTTAGAAACCTCCACACGATCAGTATGGTGAGCACGCGCATGCCCACCGGTGCCTGCAAGGCCGCTGCAAAACCGCTTGACAGCTTCCTTATTACGTCATACGATACTACGTGAGACGTATTAATCGTGTCCGATCCGACTTTACTCGTACTTGCCAGCCTGGCCGCCGGCGATAAGCACGGCTACGCCATGATGGAGGATATCCAGCGCTTCGCCAACGTGCGGCTGGGGCCGGGGACGTTCTACGGGGCGATCACCCGCCTTGCAGAGCAGGGCTGGATTGCCCCAGTTCCCTCTGAGGACCGCCGCCAGCCGTACACCCTGACGGCCGCCGGCAAGGCTTATCTGGAACAACAACTGGCCAGCCTGGACCAGGTTGTGAAGACGGCCATCCGCCGCCTGAAGCACGCATGAGACGGCAACACGCATGAGACGGCTGATCCGGTTGGCATCGCGGCTGTATCCGGCGGCTTGGCGCGCACGGTATGGCGCGGAATTTGCGGCATTGCTTGAGGACGTGAAGCCGGGCGGAGGGAACTTCTGGGACGTCCTGCGAGGAGCGGTGACTATGCAAATGACAGCATGGAATTTCGGCAAGATCACGGTCCTGTGCGCCGTGGCGGGTGTGATGGTGGCAGGCGCGCTGGCTTACATGACGCCGGCGGAATACGTCTCCACTGCGGTGCTGCGGATCGCGCCGGCCGTTCCGCCGGATGGAACGGCGCCCGCCGATGCCAGAGCCAGGATGGCGCAGCAACTTCAGCACCTGCAACAGGAGATCCTGAGCCGGAGCAGCCTTAGCGAAATCATCCAGCTTCCGAGGTTGGACCTGTACAAGAAGGATCGCGCGCAGCTTCCGCTGGAAGATATCGTTCAGGGCATGCGCAATCAAGCCATACGGATTCGGCCGGTCTCGCCCATCGGATCGGACTCCCCCGCGCAGGCATTCGCGATTTCCTATACCTATCCGAATAAGTTCAAGGCGCAAGCGGTGGTGCGCGAGTTAGTCGTCCGATTTACGGAGCAGAACGTCATTCAGCACGCGGATAACACGTCGGCGGGCGCCGTGGCGAACTTAGAAGTTCTTGACCCGGCCAACTTACCCGATAAACCTAATAGCCCGAACTGGCCGCAAATACTGATTTGGGGCCTGATTGCCGGTTTGCTGGTGGGCCTTGCGACAGCGTCGGTGCTGACCCAGCCAGCCGTGCGCACGCTGAAAATCGTCACCTCCGGCATAGCCGGTTTCGTAGTGGTAGCGGCGGTGTCGTTGCTGATCCCGAGCCAGTATGTCTCCACGGCGGTGCTGCGAGCGGGGCCGGGCGCACTTCCCATCGAACAGCTCTTGGATTCGGACGTCCTGGCACGCGTGGTGGCCGCACAAACCGATCGGGTGGGATCGGGAGGCCTGTCGGAAGGGCGAGCGGTGCAGTCGGCGGAAGAACTGCGCCAGCGTCTCGTCATTCGAGCTTTAAACCCGCCCGACCCCGGCGCCAGGGTCTTTGCCATCTCCTTTCAGTCAACGAACCCCGCCTGGGCGCAGTGGGTGGTGCGCGAACTGATCGGCCAGGCAATGCAGAAACAAGTGCTGGCCATCAACGGTGGAAAACCGTGGGTGCCCGGTACTCTGGTGCCGCCGCCAGCGCTGGCGCTTCAGGTGCTGGACCCGGCATCGGACCCAACCAGGCCATCGGGGCCGCATCGGTTCGCCTTCGCATCGGCCGGGCTTGTCGCCGGACTGATATTGGGCGCCTGGTTCTTGCGGCCCCGGAGCAGCGCAGCCCCAGCGTAGAATCGGCATACGCCAGTCGTGGAGGCCACTGGTTTCGTCAAGGGTTTGCCCGCTCCGGATAACGGTCTGGCATCGAAGCCTTTCCGAAGGGCCTAGTGGGGGAGACCTAGTGGTGGACGACGGGGGGTTCGAACCCCCGACCTCTGCATTGCGAACGCAGCGCTCTCCCAACTGAGCTAGTCGCCCACATGAAAAGACCGTCCCTATACGATAGCACAACGTTCCCTGCAGAATTCACGGCGCGGCTATTCCCGCCCGCCCATGGGCGTTTCGTAACACTGGTTCGGAACCCGCCCCTGTTATACTCACCCCGTGACCCGCCGTACGCTCGCCGTGTTGGTCTTCCTGGGTCATGTCTTACCAATCCATGCGGCCACCCCCCAGCCCAGGCAACAGCAGATAACCCCCAGCCCTGTCGGCCCCTTTCACATCGAAGGCAACCGCCTGATCGATTCCCAGGGCCGCCCCTTCCTGATGCGCGGCACCCAGTTGAAGGAATTCCACCAGCAGACCGCGGCCCAGGATGCCAGTTCCGGATTGGGCTTTGGCCCCCATTCGGCCACATCGCTCACTGCTATCCGGCTGCGCTTCAATATGAACACCGTGCGGCTGCCGTTAGACGTCGCGGAGTCTGATGCCCCCGGGTACTTTCCTGAGTTAGCCAGGTTGGTGCACCGCGCCAATGCAACCGATTTGCTGGTTGTGCTGTTCTTGGACGAACTGGCGGCGCGCGAACCCGAAACGACGCCCGCCAGGCGCACAGCGGAATTCTGGAGCCGTTGCGCCGCCTTCTTCAAGAACGCACCAAACGTAATCTTCGACGTGTCCTCGGATTTGACGCTGGTGAACTCCATCCGTTCAGCCGGCGCCCGGCAACCGATCGCCGTCCGTTGGAACGCGGCGAGTTGGAACGCGGCGAGTTGGAACAGCTCCACCAAGCCTGACGACGCCAACCTGATCTACGAATTCACGCCGCCCCACGCCAACACCCTGACCGACACCCAACGCGACGCCCAATTCGGTTCGTTGGCGGACCGCGTCCCCGTGCTGGCCACCGGCTGGGACCTGAACCTCGACGACCCCGCCCAGTGTTCCGCCCTTCCATCCGACCCCAGCGCCACTGCCCAATTGGTACAGGCCAACCTGGACTACTTCGACGCCCACCAGATCTCCTGGACGGTGTCGGTCTTCGAACCCGGCAAGTTGATCAAGGATGCCTTCGACTTTCATGCCACCTCGCTTGAAAACGGTTGGACGTGCGGGCGCCCTGACTTTCCGGCCGCCGGCCTGGGCCGCGTGGTGCAGGCGCACCTGCGAGCCGGCGAAGAGCGCGGCCTCTTTGTGGTGAGTTCGGCCGGCGGCCTGGACGTGCCGCGCGGCGGTTTCGCCATCGCATACGGCCCGGTGATGGCGCAGCGCGATGAGCAAAGCAAGGGGCCGGCGGTCGAGGCTAAGGACTTGCCGCTGACCCTTGGCGGTATCGCGGTGAAGGTGACCGACACGCGCGGCGTCACGCGGCCCGCCGGAATGTTCTGGGCGTCCGCGGGTTGGGGCCAGGTCAATTTCGTGATCCCAGCCGATTCGGCGCCCGGGCCTGCGCGCATGACCATCGAACGCGCCGACACCAGCCGCCAGAGCGCCAACATCACGATCGCCGACACCGCGCCCGGATTCTGGACCGGCGTCAGTTGCCGCGGACCGGCCGAAGGCACGGCCATCCAGGTCTTCGCCGGCGGCCGCACGGCCAGGTCGCCGATCTCCCGCTGTCAGGCGGGCAGGTGCTCCACGCTGCCAATCCCCATGACCGACGGTGCCATCACGCGGGTGCAACTGAGAGGCAGCGGCTTCCGCTACGCGCGTTCGGCCGCCGAGATTGAAGTAACCATCGATGGCATTCGCGTCCCCGTCCTATCTTTCGGACCGTCGACAGACCCGGGTGTCGACCAACTGATCATCGAACTTCCCCCCGCCCTGGCCGGCCGCGGCGAAGCCGACATGCTCTGCCACATCCGCGGCCGTGTCTCCAACGCCGTTCAGATTCGCGTGGGGCAGGCGTCCCGGACTGTCGCCGGCTTCGGCGTGCCCGTGGCGCCCTACCGGGCTGGGGAGAAGCCGGTCTGGTAGCGCGATGCCCTCCCGGCTTCAACTGGCATGTGCGCTTGCGGCCGCGATGGCCTTCGGTTTACAGTCCGCTGCCGGAGCCAAAGACTACGGGTGGGATTTGCCGCGCGGTTTTCCCAAGCCCTGCGTGCCTGCCACTAACCCGATGTCCGAGGCTAAGGCGCGGCTGGGTCGATATCTCTTCTACGACAAAAGAATGTCGGTGAACGGCACGCAATCGTGCGCGTCGTGCCATCGACAGGAACTGGCGTTTACGGACGGCCGCGCCACCGCACGCGGCGCCACCGGCCAGGACCACCCGCGGGCTGCCATGAGCCTGGTGAATGTGGCCTACGCCGGCGCCCTGACGTGGAGCAACCCCAACCTGCGCTCACTCGAAGAGCAGGCGCTCATCCCCATGCTGTCCGAGCACCCGGTGGAGTTGGGCTTGCACGGCCGGGTAGACTATTTCCTGAACCAACTGCGCGCCGACCCGGTTTACCGCTCCCTTTTCCCCAAGGCCTTCCCGGAATCCCCCCCGCAAGCTAGCGACCCGTTCAGCCTCGCCAATGTTGCCAGGGCCCTGGCCATTTTTGAACGCACCATCATCTCCGCCCGCTCGCCCTACGACCGGTACTATTACGGCGGCGACCGCGCCGCGATTTCCGATTCTGCCCAGCGCGGCGAGGCCCTCTTCTTTGGCGATGTGGTGGCCGGCTGCTTTCGCTGCCACGGCGGCTTCAATTTCAGCGACGGCCAGTTTCACAATACGGCCCTCTATAACATGCCCGGTACCTTCGCCTATCCCTGGCCGAACCTGGGCATTTACCAGCAAACCAGGAAACCGGCCGACGTCGGCAAGTTCAAGACGCCGTCCTTGCGAAACGTGGCGCTGACCGCGCCGTACATGCACGATGGCAGCGTGGCCACGCTCGAAGAAGTCCTGGATCATTACGCCGCCGGCGGCCGCACCATTGCGAGCGGTCCCTACGCCGGCCGCGGCCACGACAACCCCCACCGCGACACCCGCATGACCGGAATTCTGCTGACCCCGCAGAATCGCGCGGACCTGCTGGCGTTCCTCCGCAGCCTCACCGACACCGAAGTTACGAACGACCCGAGATTCTCGGATCCCTGGTAGCTTATGTGGGGCAGGTTGTTGACCTGCGGCGGATTGGCAATCCGCCGGCCGCGAGCGTTGAAGAGCGCCTGCGAGGAAGGCAGCAAACGCCCGCGTGATGGATGGCGCCGGCAACCCGTGGTTCCGGGCCGATGTCGCAGTCAAAGACGGGCGCATCGCAGCCATCGGCCGGCCGGCGGATCGCTCGGCCGCCCGCACCATCGACGCCCACGAACGCGTGGTCGCGCCCGGCTTCATCGACGTCCACACCAACATCGAAGGCGGCATCGAGCGAAACCCGCGCGGCGACAACTTTCTGCTCGATGGTGTGACCACGGTCATCACCTGCAATTGCGGCGGCTCGGAGCTGAACCTCGCCGCTGAGCTTGTTCGAAGTAGCGATAGGCTTGCCGCGGCGATATGGAGCAGTCCCGCGCCAACTGCTCGACCGCATCGGAGAGTTGATCGACACGCAGCAACACCTACGGAGCAAACGGCGCCGGTCCTCGACCCTACCGACGAGGGGGCGCAGGAAACGTGCGACAGCGCAACGCCCTGTGCCCTACTCTACCGCAGCCCTTGGCTATAATTAGAGAAGCGAGACAGGCCACAAAGGTCGATGGCCTGTCCCACTCTGTAACTCTGTTCACCGACTACCAGGCGAAGCGCAGCGCGAACTGCATCTGGCGCGGTGCGCCAAGCTGGGTGGTCAGCTTGCCGAAACTCGAGGACGATATCGTGCTCGAACTCGAATTGCCTGAGGCGGCGCCCGAAGTGGGGTCGAACCGAACCGAGTTGGTCAGGTTGTAGCTCTCCCAGCGGAACGTGAGTTTCTGATGCTCCGACCACGGCATGGTGAAGCTCTTGTAGACACCGCTGTCGATGTTGAACAGCCCTTGGCCGCGAAGGTTGGTGCGTCCGCCGGATTCGCCGGCGAAGTCTTCCCGGAAGGCCGCGAAGGCTGCCGCCGGATTGTCCCACAAGTTGGGTCCGCCGCCGACGATGCCGGTTGCATTCCCGGTACTCACAACCTGCGGGATAGGCTGGCCATTCGGTGTCGCATTGCCGCCCAGGTTCCAGTTAGTTGGCCAGCGCTGGCCGTTGATTACGTTGAACGGCAGCCCGGACGTCTGCCGGTAGAGGCCGGTGACCTCCCAGCCGCCAACGATGGCATCGAGCACCTTGTTCATGTTTCCGCCGAAACGCCTGCCGCGGCCGAAGGGCAGGTCGTAAACGAAATTGGCGTTTACCGCATGCGTCGTGTCGTAACTGGACACGCCCCGCATCTGGCTGGGGTTGAAGGTATTGATGATAAAGCCCGTGAACGACGCGGTAGCGTTCGGGTTTGAAGATCCGCCGTTTTCCGCCGTGGAAGCCAGGTCGATCGATTTCGACCAGGTGTAGTTTACGTCGAACAGCAGGCCGCCGCTGAAGCGCTTCCGGATGGTCCACTGCATGCCGTGATAGTCGCCTTTTCCGAGGGAGCTAAACGCCGAGAGCGCCGAGAACTGAGGGTTGAAGACCATCCAGGGTCCATATATTCCGCAAGCCATCTGAGAAACGGCGCCTGAGGCCTTCAATACCGTCGTTTTGCCGCAGTTGCCGGCGTTGTCGGCGTTGTTCAGTGTGTTGGTGAAATCACCTTGGTTGCTATTGCCTTTGATTCCCCTGGTCGGGTCGCCGTGGTAGTCCAGCGCCCAGACCTGGGTAGCGGTCAAGCCACCTGTGGCCGCCGTGGACCACATGTTTTCGAAGAATGGAATCTTGGGCAGATTGGCGATCGTGACCCCTTGGAGATCCAACATCGTCGCCATTTGGGCTATGGCGGAAAAGTAGTCCTGGCCGGATTTGGGATCGCGGAGATCGGTGGGCTCAGCCAAGTCGCGGTTGACCAGCGAGTGGCGCGAGAGACGTCCCACATAGGAGCCCTGGACGAAGAATCCATGGCCGAAGTCGCGGCCGATGCTGAAGTCCAGGTTCATAGTGTACGGCGCCTTCAAGTTGTCGTCGATGCTGTTGGTGATGGCGAACGACCCCGAACCGCTGGCGGGATACGTTACGGGCAGTCCACCCTTGGGCGTGGGAGGCACAAGCTGGCCCGGGACGGTGAAGAACGTTGTGAAGCGCGGCGCCTGGGCGGTGCTCAACGTGTTGGGTGGGTTGCTCAGCGAGCTGGAAAGACCGAATTGCGAACCGCTGAACGCCTGGGCCAGGGGCTGGCCGATGATGTCGTAGTACATCCCGCCGCCCACGCGAATCGAGGTCTTGCCCGGCCCGCCGAAAAGGAACTTCGATAGCCCGCCTTCCGCCTTTGGGGAATACGCGATGCCCAGACGGGGCGCCCAGTTATTGTGGGTCGGATACATCGGTCTGCCGCTGGAGCCGGGGATAAAGGTGATTGGGGTCACGCCGTTTTGCGAAAGCCCCTGGTCGGCCAGGTTGACACGGTCGCCGAGCCATTGCGCGATCGGGATGTTGGTCGAAGCCTGCTGACCATTGGCTTCGTAAACCGGCGGTTCGTGCGAGAAACGGAGGCCCGCCGTCACGGTGAGATTACGCGTCACCTTCCAAGTGTCCTGGGCGTAGACTTCGCCTTCGTGGCTGATGAAGTTGCGCAGCACGGGCGCGCCGGGGGCGATCACCGTTCCATCCACCTGGTAGTTGTACTTGCCGGTACCCTGAGCCTGGATGCCGAGCAGAGCCCCCATCCCATACTCGAAGCTTTGCAGATCTCCGGAGGTGATGGAAAGGCTTCCCGTCAGATCGTTGCCGGAGCCGGTCAGCCACGAGGGGTTCGAACTGGAATTGCTGTAGGAGTTCGACAGGCTGGCCGACTGGTTTGAAACCAGGCGGACAATGCCGCCAAACCGGAAGTCGTGGGCGCCATGGTTCCAGGAAAGGTCGTTGCCGATGGTGTGAACCGGAATGATGCGCGTGGTTCCGGTGCTGGTGCCGAAGGGGGTATCGATTCCCCGGAACCATTCGTAGGGACTTGTCAGAACGCCGGTGGTCTGGTTGCCCACGCGGGTGAAACCGTAGCGGAAAGTGTTCACGATGGAGTTGGTCAGCACGCCCGTCCAGCCAGCGGCGAAGCCCTTGTTGTTGGAAAGAGTCACCGAGTTGGGCGGCTGCCCAGGGAACTGGGGAGTGCCGTTGGCCGAATCGTTCTGCAGGTTGCCGCGCCAGAACAAGGAGTGCTTGCCCGCGTTATCCAGCTTGTAATCGAGCTTGGCAATATAGGTGTTTTGATCCGAAGCCACTGGCGAATTGAACCTGTAGCCGGTCGTGTTCAGCCCGTCGCCGCCGGTGTTATCGTTTCCGGCAGGCATAGTATTCATAAGCGCCAGGCCGGCAGCGCTGATCCCGATTCCAGCCGGATCGAGCTGCTTGATCTGAGCCGGGCCAACCTGTTGGAGCACCTTATTGGCGTCGTGGTAAAACAAGATTCCCTGCTGCATGCTGGCGGTCGGCACGGTGCGCGACACCGAAGTGGCACTGCGGTCGCGCCGGCCTTCGTAATTCAGGAAAAAGAACGCCTTGTTCTTCTTGATCGGGCCGCCCACCGTGCCGCCGAACAGGTTGATCAGCAGGGGTGGGTTCTTCACGCCGGACCGGTTATTGAAGAAGCTGTTGGCCGAGGTTTCGGTGCCGCGCCGAAATTCATACAACGAGCCGTGGAGTTGGTTGGTGCCGGACTTGGTAATCAGTGCCACGTCGGCGCCCGAGCCGCGCCCGGTGGCAGCGTCGCCATTGGTCGTCACGCTGCGGAACTCCTCCACCGAATCGGGGGTCACCCGAAGAACCGTGGTGAACGCCGTGCGCGCGTTTTGATCGTTCACATCCGCGCCGTCCAGCGTGACGTTGGCCTGATCGGATTTGCCGCCGTTCACCGAGCCGCTGCGGGAGTCCAGATTGTTGGTGCCGTTTGCGCCCGCACCGGCCGAGCCGAATATGGTCACGCCCGGCTGGGACGCCAGCAATCCCACGATGTTGCGCGCGAACATGGGAAGCTCAACGATCGCTTCGCTGGTGATCACGTTGCCCAGCGAAGCGTCAGTGGTGTTGACCTGCGTTGCCGCCGATTCCACCGTAATCGTGGTCGACGTCTCGCCCAACTTCCCGAACACCAAGGGCACCGTGGCGGGTTCGTTCACCAGCAGTTCGACCTCATTGATCGTCACGTCGGCAAAGCCCGCCACCTTGGCTGTCAGCCTATACGTTCCCGGCGTCAATTGCGGCATCGTGTAGCGTCCCTGGCTGTCGGACGTGGTGGTGCGCTGGGTGCCAGTCTGAACGTTGGCGATCGTAATCGCGGCGTTTGGAATGGCGGCCCCGGTCGGGTCCGTGACAGTTCCGTTGAGAGATGTGGTCTGGCCGAAGAGGCTCGTCGCCAGAATGAAAGAAATCGTAAGCAGCCCGAGGACGTTGCGCATATTTACACCCCTTTACCTGTACCGATTCCCTTTACCGCTAGGGTTGTTGAAGCTCTGCGTTCAGGTCCGCGACCTGGCAGACCAACTAACCTATTTGATCTTGGTTAACATAGTTTTCCACATGATGTCAATGTAATTGCGCTACGATTTACATCATGCGTACATTGAGGAGTTTGCGGATTGCCGCCGCTCTGTTTACGGCGTTAACGGCTTTTGGCCAGCCTGCGGCCAAACGCCTGATCAAGGTGGAAGACATGCACCGCTTCCACGACGTTCGAGACCCGCAGATCTCGCCCGACGGGAAATGGATTGCCTATACGCTGAGCACCGTGGATACTGTTGCCGACAAGAGCGACACGGATGTGTGGATGGTGAGTTGGGACGGCGCTCAAAACTTGCGCGTCACGTCCAGCCCCGAAGCAGAGAACGCGCCGCGGTGGAGCCCCGATGGCCGCTACCTCTCGTTTCTTTCCAGCCGGCCGGGCAAGGCCAAGGGAAACCAGATCTGGCTGCTGGACCGCAACGGCGGCGAGGCGCAGCAGTTCACCGATTTCAAGGGCCGCCTGTCCTCTTACGAGTGGTCGCCCGATTCCAGAAAGCTGCTGCTGACGATGGCGGACCGCGACGCCAGCGACCCCGCCGATCCCGCCGATGGTGAGCCGCCCGCGGGAGGCGGCCGCGGCGCCCCTGGGAAGGCGCCGAAGCCCATCGTCATCGACCGTTACAAGTTCAAGCAGGACGTGCAGGGCTACCTGACACAGGCTGTGGCTCGAATTTACCTCTTCGATGTGGCTACCAAAAAGGCGGAGCCGCTGACTTCCGCCGAGAGCATCGAAGTGGCCTCGCCGGCCTGGTCGCCCGATGGCAAGCTCATTTCGTTTCTGGGGAAGGAGGGCAAGGACTCGGACCGTTACAACACCTGGAATGTTTATACGATGGAAGCGCGGGCCGGCGCCGCGGCGCACCAGTTGACGCACTACGACGGCATCCACGGCTCGGCCTCGCGCGGGCGGGCGGAGTGGAGCCCCGACGGTTCCCGGCTGGTTTATTTGCAATCGAGCGGCGCTAAGCAGGGCGCCTACAACATGAACCGGCTGGCCGTGATTTCAGCGGCTGGCGGCGAACCGCGAGTAATCGCCGGGAAGTTCGACCGCGGGGTTAGTTCGCCCCGCTTTTCCACTGACGGATCTTCCGTGTTGTTCCTGGTTGCCGACGACCGTTGGGAGTACCCGGCCAGCCTGCCGGCCAACGGCGGCGCGGTCCATGGAATGGTCAAGGGCAGCGGCATGATCACCACCCTGGAGCAGGGCAAGGATGGACGCATGGCGCTGCTCTCGGCCAGCGACACCAGCCACGGAGAGGTCTACGTGCTGGAAGATGGCACGATGCGCAAGCTCACGCACCACAACGACGCGTTGATGGCTGAGTTCAAGCTCGGGGCCACCGAGGAGTTCAGTTGCAAGGCCAAGGACGGCAACGAGGTGCACGGGCTTCTGGTGAAGCCACCCGACTATGAGCCGGGCAAGAAGTACCCCACGCTGCTGCGGATTCACGGCGGACCGAACGGTCAGGACGGCCATTCCTTCAGCTTTGAACGGCAGCTCTTCGCGGCCAGTGGTTACGTGGTCGTGGCGGTGAATTATCGCGGCAGCTCGGGCCGCGGAGAAGACTACCAGGTGGCGATCTCGGCCGATTGGGGAAACAAGGAGGTGATCGACCTGCAGGCTGCCATGGATTACGTGGTGTCGATCGGCCTGGCGGATCCGGACCGGCTGGGCGTGGGCGGGTGGAGCTACGGCGGCATTTTGACCGACGCCATGATCGCCAAGGATCACCGCTTCAAGGCGGCAACCAGCGGCGCAGGGACGGCGTTTCCGATCGCGCTCTACGGCGTGGACCAATACATCATTCAGTACGACGAAGAGATCGGCCCGCCATGGAAAGTGGGATTGGAGCCGTGGGCAAAAATCTCGTACGCGTTCCTGCATGCCGACCAGATCACAACACCGACGCTGTTCATGGGCGGCGAGAAAGATTTCAACGTGCCGCTGGTGGGCGGCGAGCAGATGTACCAGGCGCTGCGCAGCCTCGGCGTGCCGACGCAGTTAGTGGTATACCCCGGTCAATTTCACGGGATCGCGCGGCCGAGTTATCAGAAGGACCGGATGGAGAGATATCTGGCGTGGTATGCCAAGTATTTGAAGCGGGCGGAAGCGGTGCCGACGGCGGCGGGGCAGTAGAAGCTCTCAGCTGGTCGGCTAAGAGCTTTCAGCTATCAGCATTCAGCTTTCAGCTATCAGCTAAACCTGGCGGGCGCAGCGGTGCGAGGACGTGAAGGATTTCCATGAACTGAAGGTCTGGCAGAAGGCCCATGAGCTGACCTTAGCCGTTTATAAGGCCACGGCCACGTTTCCACGCGAGGAATTGTACGGGTTGACCAGCCAGCTTCGACGCTCGTGTTCATCTATCCCGGCCAATCTTGCTGAGGGTTGCGGAAGAAACGGCGATGCCGAATTCGCCCGCTTTTGCTCCATCGCGATGGGATCGGCGAGCGAGTTGGAGTATCACCTGTTGCTGGCGAGGGATCTGAAGCTGATAAAGCCGAAGGAACACGACGAACTGACTCAGCGAACCATGGAGTTGAAGCGTATGCTGACCGGACTGCGACAGAGGCTGAAAGCTGAAAGCTGAAAGCTGAAAGCTACTTCACTTTTGCAAAAAGAAATTCCCCACGAACATCGCATCGATTCCCGACGAATAGAAACTGCGCACGGCATCGCGCGGGGAGCATACCAGCGGTTCGCCGAAGAGGTTGAACGACGTGTTGTACAGGACCGGGAGGCCGGTGGCTTTGCCGGCGGCGTGGAGCAACTTCCAGTAAAGCGGGTTTTCGTCGCGGTCTACGGTGTGGACGCGCACCAGGTCTCCGGTCAGCACGGCGGCCGCGAACCGGCTGCGGTAATCCGGTTTCACTCGTCCTACGGTGGCTAAGTAGCGGGCGTTGGCGCCGACCTCGAAATACTCGGCGGCCAGTTCGGCGGGCACCGACGCGGCAAATTTGCGGAATGGCTCGCGGTGCTTGATGAAGAGGTTCAGGTTCTCGGTGGAATAGGGATTCCCGGGCGAGGCCAGAATGCTCCGGTTGCCCAGCGCGCGCGCGCCGAACTCCATGCGGCCGTGCATCCAGGCTACGATCTTGCTGTCGTTCAATTGGGCCACGGCGGTTTCGATCACTTCATCGGTGGTGACCATATAGCGGAAGCGCAGCTTGCAGTTTTCCAGCACCTGCTTGATGTCGGCTGCCGGGTAGGCCGGCCCCAGCGCAAGGGTTGAGAACGGTACGCGGGCGGTGCGGCGGAATACCCGGTGCCAGGTCTCCAGGGCGGCGCCCACGGCCGTGCCGGCATTGCCCGACACCGGTTGCACGAAAATGTTTTGGTACCGCGAGTGGTTCTCCAGGGCCGAGATCAGCAGGGCATTCAGGCCGAGTCCACCGGCGAAGCAGAGGTTGGCACCATCACCGGCCATTTCGATGACCGCGCGTTCCACGGCCTTCTGGATTCCGGCGGCGACGTGCGGGCGCAGATCGTCGGGAATGCGCGCTCCATCGGCCAGGCCGAGCCGCTCGTAGAAGCGCGGACCAAAGCCGCCGAGGGTGACGCGCTCCGTGCTGAAAAACGATCGGTCGATGCGCGGGCCGGAAGGCGAAATCGAAAGTATATCCGCGAAGAGACCGGTGTACCGGCCATCGCCCGCCACCGAGAGCCATTGCACCTTGTGTTCATCGGCATTGGACTCCAGGTTCAGAAGTTCGGTAACGCGGCCGTAGACATCGCCCAGCGAGTCGGGCGAGTAGTGTTCGAACTCCAAAGTGATGGCGCTGCCCTGTGCCTGCCATCGCGAGCCGCAACGGAAGTCACTGCCGCGGTCCAGAGTGAGGACGGTAGCTTCCTCGAACGGCGAAGCGTAGAAGGCCGATGCCGCGTGGGCCAGGTGGTGCTCCAACACCACGATGCGGCTGGCAGGGAACTGGGTGCGCAGCTTCAGGTGAAAATCGATATCCGGAATGGGCCGCACCACGGCTACCGCATCTACTTCCTCCGGTTTGGCGCCGGCCAGATTGAGACAGGTGGCGATGGCGTGATCGGGCAAGTGGCCGACGCCGCCGGTGTGAGTGCTGCGCCGGACGAGCTTGGACTCTTCGACAGCCGCGGCTAGCTCGCCGTCTTTTAGGATGGCGCAGGCGGCATCACCGAGGAGGCCGCCAATGCCGAGGATGATCACTGCGCCGCGCGACCCTGAGGGTCGCGGCCACTGGGCTTGGCTATGGTCTTGGCTATAGTCTGGTCACGCTTTTCGATTTTGGCCAAGGTGTCACGCAAGGCGACGGTGCGGTTGAAGACCGGTTTACCGGGCGACGTGTCGGGGTCCACGCAGAAGTAGCCGAGGCGTTCAAACTGATACAGGCCGCCCGGCTCCACGTTGGCCAGGCTGGGTTCCAGCTTGGCGGTAACAATCTCCAGTGACTTCGGGTTCAGGTTAGCCGTGAAGTCATCCACCGCGCCGGCCAGAGCGTCACCCAGGGCACCACTCAGAGCGCTACTCTCGTTGGGGTCTTCCTTAGTGAACAGGGTCTCGTAGATTCGGACCTCCCCCTCCACGGCGTGCGCGGCCGAAACCCAGTGAATTGTCGATTTGACTTTGCGGCCATCGGGCGGCGTGTTACCGCCCCGAGTGGCCGGATCGTAGGTGCAGTGGATCTCCAGGATCTCGCCCGACTTTTCGTCTTTGGTCACGCCGGTGCAGGTGACGAAGTAGCCGTAGCGCAGCCGGACTTCGCGTCCGGGGGACAGCCGGAAGAACTGCTTGGGCGGATCTTCGCGGAAATCCTCCTGCTCAATGTACAGCACCTTGGAGAACGGCACCTTGCGAGTGCCGGCGCCGCCATCCTCCGGATTGTTGACGGCCTCCATCTCTTCGACTTCGCCCTCGGGGTAGTTGTCGATCACCACCTTGAGCGGCCGCAGCACGGCCATCACGCGCAGGGCGCGCTTGTTGAGGTCCTCACGAACGTGATGTTCCAGCAAGCCGAGTTCGATGGTGCCGTTGGTTTTGGAGACGCCGATGCCGTTGCAGAAATTGCGCAGAGCCTGCGGAGTGTAGCCGCGGCGGCGGATTCCGGAGAGCGTGGGCATGCGCGGATCGTCCCAGCCGCGCACGTGGCCGTCCTGCACCAGCGTCAGCAGCTTGCGCTTGCTCAACAGCGTGTAGGTGAGGTTGAGGCGGTCGAATTCGATCTGCTGCGGATGGTAAATGCCGAGGGTTTCGACGTACCAGTCGTAGAGCGGCCGGTGGTCCTCAAACTCCAGCGTGCAGACGGAATGAGTGATGCCTTCGATGGAGTCGGACTGGCCGTGGGCATAGTCGTACATGGGGTAGATGCACCACTCGCTGCCGGTGCGATGGTGGTCGGCGTGCAGTATGCGGTACATCACCGGGTCGCGCAAATTCAGGTTGGGGGCGGCCATGTCGATTTTGGCGCGCAGGGTGCGGGAGCCATCGGGAAACTCACCGGCCTTCATGCGCGCGAACAGATCCAGATTCTCGGCGACGCCGCGGTTGCGGTACGGGCTGTCCTGGCCGGGTTCGGTGAGGCTGCCGCGGGTTTTGCGCACCTCCTCGGCACTTAGATCGCAGACATAGGCGTTGCCGGATTTGATGAGCTGGATGGCCCATTGGTACAACTGGCCGAAGTAATCCGAAGCGTAGAACAGGCGGTCTTCCCAATCGAAGCCAAGCCAGCGGACGTTATCGATGATGGAATCGACATACTCGGTTTCTTCCTTGCAGGGGTTGGTGTCGTCAAACCGCAGGTTGGTCTTACCGCCGAACTCGGTGGCCAGGCCGAAATTCAGGCAGATGGATTTGGCATGGCCGATGTGCAGGTAGCCGTTGGGCTCTGGCGGAAAACGCGTGTGCACGCGGCCCTGGAACTTATTGGTCTTCAAATCGTCGAGGACGATGTCGCGAATGAAGTTCGACGGGCCCGCCGGAGCGCCGGCAGGCAGTGTAACATTGGACGGATTCATATAGTCTCGAGTTTTTGAATAGCTGACTGGATACGTGCCAGGCACGTGTCGCGGCCTAGTACCTCCAGTGTGCCAAATAGCGGCGGCGCTGTCTTGCGGCCGCATACCGCCACGCGGACCGGCTCAAACATCTGGCCGGGTTTGATGCCCATGCCGGCGGCGGCGGAACGCAGCGCGGCTTCCAGACCGTCGTGCGAAAATTCGGCATCCGTATGCAACCCGGCCAGCACTTCGGCGGCGCGGTGCAGCACCTTGGCGGCCAGGGCGGCATCACCCTTCTTGGGGATGAGCTCGGTAGTGTCGTAGGGGGCCAGTTGATCGGCGAAAAAGAAATCGGCGACGGTAAGCACGTCGCGCAGCAACTTCATGCGCTCCTGGATCAGCGGCGTGATGCGCAACATTTTGGCGGCGGCGGCGCCTGATGGTTCATCCCCGCTCGATGGTTCATCGATGCCAAAGCCGGCAGCCTGCACAATGGGCAGGAGGCGGGCCGACAATTCGTCCACGGGCAGGCTGCGGATGTGGTCCGAGTTGAGCCAGACGGCCTTGGGGTCGAAGGGGTCTTCCTCCGTGAAGTTGACCACGGCGTTGCTGCGATTGATGCCGGCGAAGCTGAAAGCCTCTACCATCTCCTGGCGCGTCAGGCGTTCGCGGTCGTCCTTGGGCGACCAGCCGAGCAGGCTGATGAAATTAATGAAGGCCTGCGGCAGGAAGCCGGCATCGCGGTAGGTGGTGACGGAAACCACCGGGCCGTGGCGTCGCTTGGAGAGCTTGGTGCCATCGGGGGCGACTAATAACGGCAAGTGCGCGAACTGGGGCGGCGCGGCTCCGGCGGCCTCGAAGATCAGGACGTGCTTGAAGGTGTTGGTGAGGTGGTCCTGGCCGCGAATGATGTGGGTGATGCCGAGATCGGTGTCATCGGCGCAGGAAGCCAGGTGGTAGGTGGGCATGCCGTCGGAGCGCAGCAGCGCGAAGTCTTCGATATCGGCGAGGGATTTGGATTGCTCGCCGTAGACAGCATCCTGGAAGCGCACCGGGCGGTCTGTATCGTGGGGCACGCGGAAACGCAGCGCGAACGGTTCGCCGGCGGCGGCGCGGCGGTCGCTCTCCTGCCGAGGGAGGTCGCGCATGCCCGGGTTGAACAGCCAGGTGCCGTGGGCGCCGGATTTGTCGGACTCGCCGCTCTGCGCCGGAGTGAAATCGCGGTAGGCGAGGCCTTTTTGAAATATCGCCTCGCCGATTTGCCGGTGTAGCGCCAGGCGCTCCGACTGCTTGTACTCTTCATCCCAATCGAGATCGAGCCAGCGCAGGCCGTCGAAGATGGAATTGACGGAGGCCTCGGTGTTGCGGGCGACGTCGGTGTCGTCGATGCGCAGGATCATGACGCCGCCGTGGTGGCGGGCGTAGAGCCAGTTGAAGATATAAGTCCGCGCGCTCCCGATGTGCAAAAAGCCTGTGGGAGAGGGGGCGAAACGAACTCGGATCATGGAAATTTCAGTATAACTCGTTGCGCTCGCGGGGCTGAGGACGGGTGCTAACCCTTGTTGGGCAGATTGTTAAATCCGCGGCGGATCGCTAATCCGCCGGCACGATGCGGCAGCTAGCCGGCCCGCGGTGCCTGGCGGGAAACTGCGGCGGAGGCGGCGTGTGCTTCCATCGGCGGCGATAAGGACTTCGCGGGCAACCATCCGCGGCCGATGTGCCGAAGAACTCCAAGACTTCTCGGTTGCGATTACCGGCGGGGGCGTCCGCCAATTGCGGCTTTACGCCAACCGCTTCCGCGACTGCGACCCGAATAAAGTTAGGGCGAGGATGCCTACGCAAAGCAGCGAAATGGTCCCAGGCTCGGGGACTGACTGGATGCCGCCACCACTGAAGCCGGCACTGCCGAAGTCGGTGCGGCCGGTGCCCAGGTCGGCGCCGCCGGCACCGCAGGTGTCGGAAATGGTGTTGCCAGCCAACGTCACCGCTCCAGTCAGCGCGAGGGCCCTGCCGCACACGATCGTGGCACTGGTATTCAGGGTGATGCTGTCCCGCGCCAGAATGTTTCCTGCGAAGGTAGTGCTGGTACCGAGAGTAGCGGAGCTGCCGACCAGCCAAAACACGCCGGTATTGGCACCGCCGTTGATCACGTTGACCGTCGAACCGCTAGCGGTGGTAAGGGTACTCCCAATCTCGAAAACGAAGAGCGCATCTGGGTTACTCTGCGCGTCGAGAGTGAGCGTTCCCGTCAACTGAGCCGATGAGGAGAACATATATATGCCCGGCGTGAGCGGCCCCACGGAACCCAAATCCGAACTACTCAGGTTGGAAGTGAATGGCTCAAGGGCGAGCGTATTGAACGCATTCATAGCGTCGATCTGAGCCTGTTTCGCGACCCCATCAGTGGGGTGTGCGGCTCCTGTGTTGAAGGTGACGCTCCCCAAGCCCGTGATCGAAGTGCCCGGCCATAGACCAAGATCTCCGTTGATAGTGGTGGAACCGACATCGGTCACGGTCGAGGCGCCCAGGACCGCGAAGCTCTGGGCCAAACCCAGTACCGGCCCGGCCAATGATTTAGATGGGCTATAGAGAAAGGCCGCGAACGGGATAATGAGGACCATCCGAGCGGCGCATCTCTGCAACGCATTTCTTTTATTTCTTCTCATAGTATTTCTCCCTATAAAGTTCCGCTTTATCCAGACCCCCCGAAATATGCCTGCCACGCACTTCGAGGGGCGGGGCCGCAGGGGCGCCCTTCGGAACTGGCGCCATTAGGCTATATCCTAGCAAGCATAGGGCCATGCTTCAAGGCGAAAAGCCCGCGACTGAGAGAAAAGAGGCAGCGGGCCCTAATGCTTAATCCTTTTGTACTTCAATGCCGTCTGAAAGGTCGGAAATGGTACAAATCCGCTTGAGGCCAGAGAGTTTTATCTAACTTCCTGATATTAGATAAGCGCAAACCATACAAACTCTGGCGCAGGCTGCTCCCTTACGATCGCGTTCGGGAACCTCGCCAACTCGATGCGTCGACGTGGCGGAGTGGCAGCCGTGTGGTCAAGATCCGCAAATCTTGCATTTCATCACCACCAGACCGCAGAACTTGCATCTCATTATCCGCGGGGGGGCGCGCGGCCTCGGAGGTGCAAGTCCTCCGGCCCACCTCCCCAACAGAGTACAATTCTTGTGACATGCGATGGCTGGCGTTCCTGCTGACGTCCACGGCGCTGTTGGCGCAATCCGTTTTTGCGCAACCCGAGGAATTGGCGCGGCAGTCGCAGCGCGGGAAACAACTGATGGCGGAAGGGCGGTTTGCCGAGGCGGTGCCGGTGTATCAACAACTGGTCAAGGCGCTGCCCGATAATCCGGGGCTGCTGCTGAACCTGGCGCTGGCGGAGCGAATGGCGGGGCAGCCGCGGCAAGCTATCGGGCACTTCGAAGCCGTGTTGAAGCTGCAGCCGCGGAATCTGCCGGCGCTGGTTTCGCTGGCAGCGGCGCACCTGGAATTGGACGAAACCCGGGCCGCCATCGATCCGCTGCAAAAGGCGGTCGCCATCGAACCCGGCAACCGCGACGCGCGGACGATGCTGGCGGGCGCGCTGTTTGCCCTGGAGCGTTTTGAGCCGGCGGCCGGGCAGTATCGCGCCCTTGCCGGGATGACGCCCGACGATCCGCAAGTCTGGCTGGGCTTGGGCAGAAGCTACCAATCGCTGGCCGGGCGCGCCTTTCGCGAGTTGGAAAAGTCGGCGCCGAAGTCCGCGTATATGGCGGCGCTATTGGCCGATACCAGGCTGCAGCGGCGGCAATACCGCAGCGCGTTTTTCCTGTACCGGCAGACGCTGGATCAGTTGCCCGGGCTGGCGCGGATCCACGCATCGATTGCCGAGGTGTACCGGCGCACCGATCACGGCGACTGGGCGGCCGCGGAGGAGCGGAAAGAGAAATCGCTGACGCCGCCGGATTGCGCGGTCCATACCGCTGCCTGCCATTTTCTGGCGGGCCGTTTTGCGGAAGCGGCGGCGGCGGCCAAACTGCGCACGTCGCCCGAAGCGCTGTTCTGGCAGTCGAAGGCTTATGACGAAATGGCGCGGCAGGCGTACGGACAGCTCGGGAAACTGCCGGAATCGCCGCAGATCCACGAGGTGAAGGCGACGATTATGCGCGCCCAGGGGCAGGCGCTGGAATCGGCCGCCGAGTGGCGCGCGGCCTTGCGTCTGGCGCCCGATAACCCGCAGTATCAGCGCGAACTGGCGAACTCGCTCTACCTGGCGAGTGACTATAAGAGCGCCATGCCGATGATCGAACAGTTTCTGAAGAGCGAACCGGAGTCGGCTCAATGGAACCTGCTGGAAGGCGACTCGCTGCTGCACCTGGAGGAGGTGGAGAAGTCGATTCCGTACTTGGAAAAGGCGGCGCTTCGCGATCCCAAGCTGCTGCCCGCCCAGGCTTCGCTGGGGCTGGCGGAATCGCGAGCGGGGAAACCAGCCGCGGCCATTCCGCATTTGGAAGCGGCGCTGGCGATGGATGACGATGGCAGCCTGCATTACCAGTTGGCGCGAGCTTACCAGGCGGCGGGGCTGGCGGAGAAAGCGCAGAAGGCGATGAGCGAGTATCAGGAGATTCAGAAGAAGGCGCAGACGGATAAGGAAGGGCTCGCGAAGGAAATGCAGATCGGGCCGCCGAAGTAATACGGGCGGGCGAACCGGCGGGGATGGTGTGGGGGCGAGGGCTCGTCCGGGGGCTCGTCCGGGATGTCGATCGAGGCATGGGCTCGCTGCCACATCGCCCGGGGCGGATTAACAATTCGCCGCACTGTCGGAAGTCGCTTGTGGAAGTTCGGCTGCGCGCCCACTCCCGGCGGGCGGATTGCCAATCCGCCGCAGCTTACCAAGCTGCCCCACATAGCGCCACGGGCGACTTTCATCCTTTCCTCTGTGCGCCGGGCGCTCATCGCGAACTCGTGCCCTATTGACAATCGATATCGGATGTCGATATGATCGGGGCCATGGCGAAATCCGCCGAACTTCTGCAAGGGACTCTGGATCTCCTCATTCTGCGCACGGCCGGGCTTGGACCATTGCACGGGGTCGGCATGGCGGACCGCATTGCGCAGGTGACGCACGGGGTTTTCGTGGTAGGCCCAGGGTCCCTCTTTCCCGCCTTGCACCGGCTGGCGGAGAAAGGTTGGATTGCGGGGGAATGGGGCGAACTGGAAAACGGGCGCCGAGCCAGATTCTACACTTTGACACGATCGGGCCGCGCCCAACTGGCGAAGGAAAAGCGGAATTGGCAGAAGGTGCTTACCGCAGTGAACCAGGTGCTGGCGGTGGAGATTTAAGCGTGGAGACTTAAGCGGTGGAGACATAAATCAATGCCGTGGGTCAACCGCGCAATTCATCTGCTTGGGCGCTGGCTCCATCGAAATCGGGTGGAGGAAGAGTTACACGAAGAGGTGGCGACCTGGTTCGAAATCATGGTGGAACGCGGTACTGCCCGCGGACTGACGCGCGAAGAGGCGGAGCGGGCCGCGCGCGTGGCGTTCGAAGGTCCGCTGCAAGTGGAACAGAAAGTCAGGGAGGCGCGTGTGGGAGCAGCACTGGAGACGATGTGGCAGGACGTTCGCTTTGCCGGGAGGGTGCTGGCGAAGAGCCCGGCCTTCACGTTCTTCGCGGTAGTGACAATCGCCCTGGGCCTGGGGGCCAACGCCGCCATCTTCAGCCTGGTGAACGGAGTGCTGCTCAAATCGAGCGGTTATCCGGAGCCGGAGCGCATCGTCGAGTTGTGGGAGAAGCCGCCAAAATATCCCCGCAATGTCATTGCCCCGGCAAACTACCTGGATTGGGCGAAGCAGAACCAGTCCTTCGCATCGATGGCGGCGAAGACCGGCGGCTCCATGACTTATTCAGGCGCCGGCGAGCCGCGATCGCTGCGCGTGGGCTTTGTTTCCGCATCCTATTTTGAGGTATTCGGCGCCAAGGCAGCGCTCGGCCGGACGTTCGCCAAAGATGAAGACCAACCGGGCAAGGAGAAAGTCGCGGTGCTTACGCATCGCCTGTGGTGGAACCAGTTTGGCGGCGACCGGGCGGTGGCCGGACGGGAAATCCTGCTGGACGGGCAGGCCTACACCGTGATCGGCGTGCTGCCCGCTGCCGGCGAATTCGACCGGCGATGGGAAGATCTTTGGATCCCCCTGGCGTTTCCGCCGAAAGTGGCCCGTGACTACCACTATCTGACGGCCGTTGCGAGACTGAAACGCGGCGTGTCGGTGCCACAGGCGCAAGCCGAAATGAGCGCTATCGCGGCACACATTGCCGAACTCTATCCGGCGATCAAGAAGGGATGGGGCGCCACGGTAGACCGCTATCTGGATCGACAGGTTGGACCGCAACTGCACCTTTCGCTAGTCGTGCTGATGTGGGCCGTGGTTGCCGTGCTGCTGATCGGCTGTGCGAATCTGGCGAACTTAATGATGGCGCGCGCGACGCTTCGCGGGCGGGAGATCGCACTGCGCATGGCTTTGGGCGCGCGGCGCGGGCGCGTGATTCGCATGCTGCTGACGGAAAGTCTGCTGCTGTCTCTGGGCGGCGCCGTGGTTGGGATCGCGCTCGGTTACGGCCTGCTGCAGTGGATTCAAAGCCTGCTGCCGCCATTCTATTTTCCAGCGGAGGCGAATGTGGCGATGGACAGCCGCGTGCTGTTGTTTCTGGCCGCTGCCACCATTCTGACCAGCGTGGCCTTCGGACTGGCGCCGGCGATTCAGTCCTCGCGCCGGGATTCCGCCGAGTCGCTCAAGGAAGGCGGGCGTGCCAGTTCCGCGAGCCGCGGAAAACTCTATGTCCGTCATGTCTTCGTGGCGGCGCAGGTAGCGGCGGCGTTCATTCTGCTGGTGGGCGGCGGCCTGTTGATTCACAGTTTCCAACGCCTGATGAATGTCGACACCGGGTTCGATTCCGAAGGCGTTGTGGCGGCGGACCTGCCCCTGGCGATGGGGCGCGATCCCGATGCCATGAAATTGACTCTTTACGTCAATCAACTGCTGGAAGCGGTGCGCGCCGTGCCCGGCATGCAGGCGGCGGCCGTCACCACCGGACTGCCGTTAAGCGGGTGGGGAGACGGGATGCCGTTCAAGCTGCCGGACCGGAGAGACGAACGCTTCGGATCGGGATTCAAGATCGTCACACCGGGATACTTTCAGGCCCTGCGCATCCATTTACTGGCGGGGCGGTTTCTGGACGAGGGCGACACGGCCGGCTCACCGCCGGTGGTGGTGGTCAATCAGTCCTTCGTCAAGAGTTACTTCCCGAACGCCAGCGCGATCGGTAAACGGATCCTGGTGGAGCGAATTCTCCCGTCGAGACACGGATTGGGGCCGCAGGCCTCGTGGGAAATCGTTGGGGTGGTGGCCGACGAGAAGGGCAATGGGCTGGACAGTCCAAGCGACGAGGGTGCTTATGGGAGCTTCGCGCAGAGTCCGGTGGTTGGCCTGGGGATGGTGGCGAGAGGCAGCGGAGATGCCGGCGCGATCGTCAAATCCGTCGAGCGGGCGGTGTGGAGCGTGAACCGGAACCAGGCGCTGGAGCACCCGATGACGGTGGAGCAGATCAAGACCGAATCGCTGATGTCGCGCCGGCTGCCCACCATGTTACTGGGCGGTTTCGCAATCTTAGCGATGCTGCTGGCATGTGCGGGCATTTACGGTGTGCTCTCTTTGGTAACCGCGAGCCGCACGCAGGAGTTGGGGATTCGCGTTGCCTTGGGCGCGTCGCGCAGGGATCTGGTGCGGCTGGTGGTGGGCGGCGGCGCCATCCCGGTGCTGGCCGGAATCGTGGTTGGTTTGGCCGGCGCCGTAGGGTTGGCGCGATTCATCGGGTCGATGCTGTTTGCAACCAGTCCGATTGACGGGCCCAATCTGCTGGAGGTCACCGCGCTGTTCCTGGCGATCGCTTTTGCAGCCTGTTTGGCGCCGGCGTGGCGCGCGGCAAAGGTCGACCCGATAACCGCGTTGCGGGAGGAGTAACACGGCCATGGCGCGAGGAGGTAACTCCGCCGTTGCGGCCCGAAGTAACACGGCCGGACGCGGTCAAACAGAACCCGGCTGGTCGACCGACCGTCAGGGAGCGGTGGTGTGCACGCTAATCGAGAGGCGCTTCATAGAAGAGTCCCAGCGCAGAATGGCAACCTTGGCGTGACTTTTGCCGTGACTTAGTAAGTCGGTTGCGGCGGGTTCGCCTTCGTAGGCGATCTTCAGATCGTTGCGGTCGAACAGATATTTCAGGGCGCCCTCCACGCCCCACCGCTGAAAGCCGGCAGGCGCGCCGGAAAAGACAAACCCATCCACCTGGGGCCGGGCGGCGGCAAACCGGGCGGCCGTGGCTACCCAGGAGGCCACTTCGGCGTCCTGCGCCAACGTTTCGCGCCGTTGCACGCGCAGCGAGTGGATGTCCATGGGCAGCCACAGGGCGAAGAACAGCGCCAGAGATAGCGGGTGCGAGGTTTCGGCAATGCCCGCGAAGGCGATGGCCAGGCCAGTGAAAGGAAGGTAGCAGTAGGCCGAATACAGGCGTCCGGGCAGAAACAGAAGCGGGAGGAAGAACGCCGCCATCATGGCCAGACCGAACCAAGTCAGGGCCAGACCGAACCCGGTGCGGCGGTTTCGCGCCACCACGGCAGCCAGCGGCAAGGCGAAGCCCAGCCAGGGGACCAGAAAGACGCGGCCGGCATAGAACACCGAGGTCTTGGCCAAGGCTTCGGCAGTGAAGCGGAAGGTGTAGTCGTTATCGTGGTTCGGGTTCAGCAGCATGGCTTGAAGCCCGAACGATGCCGATACCAGAAAGAACGGCGCCAACGGCTTCCATCGGCGCTGGCCGAACCAGAGTTCGTAACAGGCCAGGGCGAGCGGCAGCATCACGGCCAGTTCCTTGCACTTGTAGGCCAGCCAGAATGCCAGAAAGCTGAGCAGCCAGCGCCCCTGGGAATAGAAGATCAAGCTGAGCAGGCAAAAGGTGGCGCACGAGACATCGAACACGTACATGGGCTTCCACAGCGCGTCAAACAAGGCCATATGAAAGGCGAAAAAGGTGCAGGCCGCAGCGGCGGCCACGGACGACGCTCCCAGACGCCGCGCCAACAGCCACAACAGCCAGACGTTGAGCAGGTGGAGGGCGTGGACGACTGCCACATATCCGGGGAACTCCAGACCGAAGAAAGCCTCGGCGGCGTGAAAGTAGAAATGGCCGACGGGCCGGAAATTATTTTCAAAGAACCGCGGCGTGACCACGCCTTTGAGAAAGTCGGCGACCGGAACGTGCGGCGCCCAGCTCAGGTTGTCGATCTCATCGTCGCGGAAATAGCCGCGGTAGGCGTCCCGGTTCATCGCCAGGAACGCTGCCGCCAACAGCAGAAACCACGCCACCCCCGCCCGCTTCGACATGCAGCACTTATTGTCACAGACCGCGGGTGTCACAAACTGGCTGGCCGCGTCGTAATCTTGCATTGAGGCGGAATCCATGACTTTTGGCAAGCTTGTACTGGCTTCGCTGGCGCTTCTGACGCCGGATGGGCGGGCTCAGGTATTCGATACGGCATCGATCAAACCGGCCAAGGCCGGCGTGCGCGGTTACTCGATCCGGCCGCTGCCCGGCCGGTTGAGCACTTCCAACACGACGCTCGGGATGCTGGTTGCCGAGGCATACCACGTCTACGATTTTCAGATCTCCGGCGGACCGAAATGGATCAACACCGACCGCTACGACATCGAGGCCAAAGCCGAAGGAGAAACTAAGCCGTCAGAGGCCCAGTTGAGGGGAATGCTGCAAAAACTGCTGGCGGAACGGTTCAGCCTGGTGGTACGCCGCGAGACCAGGGAACTACCGGTGTATGCACTCGAAGTGGGCAAGGGCGGGCCCCATTTCAAGGCTTCGACGGACAGCGAGGAAGCGCCCATGTTTCGAGTATTCCAGCGAAGGCAGATCACCGCGGCGAGGGCTCCGCTGGCGTACCTGGTGGAAGCCCTGTCCTTCCTGGTGGGCCGCCCGGTAGTGGACAAGACGGGGCTCGAGGGCAAGTACGACTACAAGCTGGAATGGACGCCCGATGAGACGCAGGTCCGGTCAGACGAGGCCGCCCCGCAAGTGGAAGGCAATGTCCCTTCGCTGGCTTCCGCGCTACAGGAGCAGATGGGCCTGCGCCTGCAATCGCAAAAGGCTCCGGTTGAGATCGTCGTGATCGACCGGGCGGAGAAAGCGTCGGTCAACTGATGGCGGCAAGAAGTTGCGCCAGCAGCGCGGTGCGGTCGGCAATGCGGTCGATGAGGATGCTCTCGTTGGCGGCGTGAGCGCCTTCGCCAACCCCTCCCAAACCATCGAGCGTGGGAATTCCCAGAGCGGCTGTGAAGTTGCCATCGGAACCGCCGCCGGTGAGCGATTCCTCCAGTTGCACGCCGATTTCGCCGCCCAGTTTCTGCGCCAGGTGGAACAACTTCACGATGCCGGCCGAACGCTCCATGGGCGGACGGTTCAGCCCGCCCGAGACTTCGATGCGGCAGCGCTTGTCGTAGGGCTTGAGCGCGCGGAATTTCTTCTCCAGGCCGCCCGCGTCCTGCAGCCGCAACACGCGGATATCGATCTCAGCCCGGGCCTCAGCCGCGATTACGTTCGAGCGCGTGCCTCCGGAGATCACGCCGGGGTTCACGGTGATGCCCCGAGCCAGTTGCGTGAACGAAGCGATGCGGTCGATCTGACGGCACAGTTCCAGAACGGCACTGGCGCCGGCTTCGAAATCCACGCCGGCGTGCGCAGCCTTGCCGCGCACAACCACGGTGAAATCGCCGACGCCTTTGCGGGCAGTTTTGAGTTTGCCGGTGAGGCCGGTGCCGGGCTCCAGGACCAGCACCGCCTGACTGCGGGCGGCGTTCTTTTCGGTAAGCGGGCGGGAGGCCTGGCTTCCCACTTCCTCATCGGGATTCAACTGCAGCAGGACCTTGGGGGCAACTGGAATCTCCATTTCCCGCAGGGCGCGGACGGCGAAGATGAAGAAGGCGATGCCGGACTTCATATCCAGCACGCCCGGGCCCCAGAGACGCCCGCCGGCCTGCCGGAATGGCATGGTGCGCAGCGTGCCCATGGGCCAAACGGTGTCCGAATGGCCGAGCGCCAACACCTGGCCGCTCTTCCCGCGGTTTTTCCCGGGGCTGGGCAAATGCATTTCGCAAACCAACAGCTTGCCAGGCTCGGCCCGATCCCGCGTGCCGGGGGGGCCGCCGGGAAAAGTCTTTACCTTGGCGAAGGGGGCGACCGTGTCGGCTACCAGATCCACGAAACGGTTGACGGCGGCGGGGTCGTCGCTCGGCGATTCGCATTCCACGAACCGGCGAATCAGCGCGATGATTTCGGGCTCGTGGGATTGAACGAAGGAGAGAATTCCAGGGTGGGACATGCCCTACTGCTCCATCACGTCCAACAGCGGAATGACGATAGGAGAATCGGGAAGGCGGAGGGTCTTGTCCGCTACCGGCTGAACGCCCGCCGCGGTTCTGAGTTCGCTCTCCAGCGTGTTCGGATCGATGATCCAAACGTACGGCACGCCGTGTGCGATCAGTTCGTTGGCCTTGGCCCAGACGTCCACCATGCGGTCGGCATGCGAGAGGATCTCGATCCACAGCAGCGGCGGGGTCTCGGGGTAGCGGCCTTCGAAACCGGGAAGGGGGTAGACGCAGACATCCGGAATCGGATACCAATTCTCGTGAACTTTGACTCGCAATTCGGTATACGGCTTAATCCGCCACTGTTTTCGGAACCGTACCAGGTATGCGCCAAGCAGGATCTGGAGTTGTGAATGTGCTTCGTCTCCCACGTTTCGCTCCACCAGCACGCCGTCCCGATATTCCCGGTCGGGTGAGTACGACGTGTCCAGGTATTCTTCAAGCGAGAGCAGCGTCGCGACGGCCATGCTCTTTAACATAGCACCCGCGACCCGGAGGGTCACGGCCACTTAGCTTAGCCGATCGTGGCCAGAACTTCTCCGGCGGCCACGGTGGCGCCCTCCCTGGCGGGGAGCGAGAGCACCTTGCCGGCGCGCGGGGCTTTGATTTCGTTCTGCATCTTCATGGCTTCCACCACCGCGATGCCCTGGCCGGCTTCCACGGCATCGCCGGCGGCAACCAGCACCCGCACCACTTTGCCAGGCATGGGGCTGGCGATGGTCCGCACACCTTCGCCGCCGCTGCCGGCCGGCTTGCGCGACCAGCGTCGCGGGTCGCGGGCTGCAATTTCGAAATGGTAGCCCTGCAGCGACACCACCAGACCGTTCGGCGTCTCTTCCACATAGGCGTCATAACTGCGGCCATCCATCAGGACGGAGTAGACGCCGGGCTCGGGAGTTTCCACCTGCGCGCTGCGCTCGGGCGAATCGCCCAGTTGGAAACGGCAGGCGGGCGCGGGCGTCAGGATGTCGATGGTGTGTTCGTCGCCGTTGATGGTGAGCGCGAGCTTCATCGGAGAAATTCGCTCCTTCCGGCTTGCAGCCATTGGCTGCCGGCGGCAGGCCGCGGTTCCCCTTCTACGAGCCGGTCACCATTCCGCGCCAGCGTGTGCAGTGCGGCGGCCAGGGCGGCCACGGCGGTCAGGTCGCCCGGCGGCTGCGGCGGAGCGTGGCGCTCGAAGAACTCGTCGATGAAAGCAGTATGCAGCCGGCCGGCACGGAACTCGGCATCTTCCAGGATCTGGCGGAAGAAGCCGATGTTGGTGCGAATGCCGCTCACATCATACTCGCTGAGGGCGCGCAGCAGGCGCTCAATGGCGGCTTCGCGGCTGCCGGCCCAGACGGCCAGTTTGGCCAGCAGCGGATCGTATTCCATGGGCACCACCCAGCCGCCATAGATGCAGCCATCGATGCGGATGCCCGGACCCAGCGGGCGCGTGAGGCGCGTGATCTTGCCGGGGAAGGGAAGAAAATTGCTGTACGGGTCCTCGGCATAGATGCGGCATTCGATGGCGGAGCCGCGCCAGGCGACCTGTTCCTGGGTGAACGGCAACGGCGCGCCGGCGGCGATTTCCACCTGCAGGCGTACCAGGTCAAGGCCGGTGGCGAGTTCGGTGATGGGGTGCTCCACCTGGAGGCGGGTGTTCATCTCCAGGAAGTAAAAGCGGCGCTCCTGGTCCACTAGAAATTCCACGGTCCCGGCGTTGTAGTAGCCAGCGGCGCGGGCGGCGCGGAGGGCGGCCTGGCCCATCTCGTGGCGCATTTCCGGATGCTGCTGCACCAAGGGCGATGGGCACTCTTCCATCACCTTCTGATGGCGGCGCTGCAGGGAGCACTCGCGCTCGCCCAGGTGGACCAGGTTGCCGTGGCGATCGCCCAAAATCTGGATCTCAATGTGGCGCGCCTTCAGGATCAGCCGCTCGACGTAGATTTCGTCGCTGCCAAATGCCCGGAGGGCTTCGCTGGCGGCGTTGCGAAAGGCCGATTCCAGATCGGGTTCGCGCTCCACCGCGCGCATGCCTTTGCCGCCGCCGCCAGCCACGGCCTTGAGCAGAACCGGGTAGCCGTGGATGCGTCCGAACTCGCGGGCTTCTTCGAAAGTGATGGCGTGGTCGATGCCCGGAACCACCGGCGCACCGGCGGCCATGGCGGTGCGGCGGGCGGCGGTCTTGGAGCCCATCATGCGGATGGATTCGGCGGAAGGGCCGATGAACACGAGCCCGGCGTCTTCGCAGGCGGCGGCGAATTCGGCATTCTCGCTGAGGAAGCCGTATCCGGGGTGGATGGCGTCGACGCCATGCTTCCGGGCGGCATCGAGGATGCGGTCGGTGCGCAGATAGCTCTCGGCGGAAGGCGAGGGGCCGATGTGTTCGGCTTCATCCGCCATGCGGACGTGGCGGGAGGTGCGGTCGGCATCCGAGAAGACTGCGACAGAGCCGATGCCCATTTCGCGCAGGGTTCGCATGACGCGAACCGCAATTTCGCCGCGATTGGCGATCAGAACCTTACGGAACATGAAGGAGGATTGTAGCAGGCGGTAACCAGGCGTTCCTGTCTGTGGCTTGGGCTGTGCTCGATGCCATAATGGAGTGGTCACCATGGCAGTCTTCACCAATCTCTTTTTCGAGGAGCGCGTGGAGCAACTGTTCGACCTGGCCGGACTCGTGGAACGGATCTTTTCTTCCGCCGGGCTGGAGTATCGGCTCATCGGAGGTCTGGCGGCCTATCTCTACGTCGAGGAGGTGGAGCCGGACGCCGGACGCCTGACCAAAGACATCGATATAGCAGTGCGCCGCGACGACCTGGAGAGGATCGCCAAAGCCGCCGGGCCATTCGGCCTTCGACACCGCCATGTGGCGGGAGTAGACATGCTCATACAGACCGATCAACCATCGGCCCGGCGGGCGATCCATCTGGTTTTCACCGGCGAAAAGGTTGGGCCGGAGTATCCTGAGTCAACGCCGGAATTAGGGCCCTATCGGCAAGTCAGAGGACTTCGGCTGATCCCGCTGCCGGACCTGGTCCGCATGAAACTGACCAGCTTCCGGGCCAAAGACGAAGCGCATCTCAAGGACCTGGACGAGGCCGGGGGCATTACGCCGGAGGTTGAGGCCGGCCTGTCGCCGATGCTGGCGGAGCGATTGGCCCAGGTTCGCGCACGCGGTTAACTCTTTCACGCCGGATGCTGGTTCAGCCGATCACGTTTCCAGCCGGGTCGCGGAACCTATCCGGCATAAATCCGGCATATCCGGCATCCGGCCATTGACAGCGCCCCGCCTTTTCCTGTAAAAATAGAGTGCAGGCGAATAAAAGGCGAATGCATGGCGGCGGCTGTCCTCAAAAAACAATACGAATCGGTGCTGGGCGGCCACCTGGATTGGCAAACGCGGCCGGAGCCGGAACGGGTGCGGAGCGGAGTCGCGGAAGTGGATGCCGCGACGGGCGGATTGCCGCGCGGGTGCCTGACCGAAATTTATGGGCCGGCTTCCTCGGGGCGCACCAGCCTGTTGCTGGCAATTCTGGCCTCGGCTACGGCGCGGGAGGAGGTTTGCGCGCTGGTGGATGCGGATGATGCGTTCGACCCGGTATCGGCGGCCGAATCCGGAGTGTGCCTGGCGCGATTGCTGTGGGTGCGGTGCGGCGGCGGGTGCGCCGGCGGGTGTCACAACCGGGCCGAGCAGGCGCTCAAGGCAGCCGACCTATTGATTCAGGGCGGCGGGTTCGGCGTGGTGGCGATGGATCTGGGAGATACGCCCGTGGAAAGCGCGCGGCGCATCTCGCTGACGTCGTGGTTCCGGCTGCGCCGCGCGGTGGAGCATACGCCGGCAGTGCTGGTGACGGTGGGGCGGCAATCGTACGCCAGGACATGCGCGTCGCTGATGCTGGAGTGCCGCCGGGAACGGGAAACGTGGTCCGGGGCACGGGGGGTGTCGCGGCTTCTGCGCGGCATGGCGGTGCGGGCGGCATCCGTGCGCGCCAATTCAACCAATCGGAGCAAGGCATGTTCGCCTGTCTTCACGGCAACGGCAATCTGACCGCGCTGGCCTCGGAGTTTTCGCCGGTGGTGGAGCAGACCGCGGCGGACACCGTGACGCTGGACGCTTCGGGCCTGGAGCGCCTGTTCGGTTTTCCGCAGGATGTGGCGGCGGCGATATCGCGGCGGGCGGCTGAAATGGGAGTGAAGGCCAATATCGCGCTGGCCTCCAATCCCGATGCCGCCATTTGCGCGGCGCGGGGATTCGCGGGCGTCAGCATCATCCCCTATGGCGACGAGGCGAAGTATCTCGGCACGCTGCCGCTGAGCCTGCTGGGGTGTCAGGAAAGCCTGCTGGAAACGCTGGAAAGGTGGGGCATCCGGCGGCTGCGGGATCTGGCGGCGCTGCCGCCGCTGGGGATTGCGGAGCGGCTGGGGCCGGAAGGGCTGCGGTTGCGCGAACTGGCGCGCGGGGAGGCCGGGCGCAAGCTGGTACCGCTCGACTTGCCGCTCCATTTCGAAGACGAGATTGAGCTGGAATATCCCGTGGAATTGCTGGAGCCTCTGGCGTTTTTGCTGGCGCGGCTGGTGAACGGCCTGGCCACGCGCCTGGCCACGCGCGCGCTGGCCACCGACGAACTGCGGCTGCGGCTAACGCTGGAAAACCGGGCGCTCGACCAACGCACGCTACGGCTGCCGGTGCCTACGCTCGATACCAAAGCCTTTCTGAAATTGCTGCAGTTGGATCTGGAGGCGCATCCGCCGCGGGAGCCCATCGTGCATGTGTGGATGGGGATGAATCCGGTGAAACCGCGGGCGGCGCAGACCGGGCTGTTTGTGCTGGCGGCGCCGGAGCCGGTGAAGCTCTCACTGACGCTGGCGCGCATCCGGGCGATTGTGGGAGAAGGACGCGTGGGGTCGCCGGAGTTGGTGGATACGCATCGGCCGGGCGCGTTCCGGATGGGGAATCCGCTTGCTTACGCGCGCGGCTCAGTACGGAGCCATGACCGTGAGGGAGTGGTGCTGGCCTTGCGCATATTTCGTCCGCCGCGGGTGGCGCGAGTGGCGCTGGCTTCCGGGCAGCCGAGCTTCCTGGCGGCCGAGGGCATTCGCGGCAAGGTGCTGGAGTATGCCGGTCCGTGG